>Ga0137435_1000222_pt1 | contig 20092 bp, 31 predicted proteins | sample EasRivERMGT100_2_FD_104904 | JGI IMG/M metagenome (GOLD analysis project Ga0137435, IMG submission 104904) | Soil microbial communities from meander-bound floodplain in the East River, Colorado, USA - East River MetaG ERMGT100_2 | ecosystem: Environmental > Terrestrial > Soil > Floodplain ... | reverse complement strand
TCCTGCTCCAGCGCGCCCCAGGTCGGGTCGTTCTCCATCTTCAGGCCGGTCGCGGTCGCACCGATCACGAGCAGCGGGTGGTACGCCTCGTCGAACACCGGCGTGTCGTTGTCCGAGTTCATGTTCCCGGCGGTGAGCGTCACGCCGTCAGCGAGATGACTCAACCTGGACTCGTAGGAGACGTTGAACGCGGCGCTCGGAGACAACGGGCGGTAGAAGATGATTCGGTTGATGACCGTGAAGGTGTCCGGCACACCGGACGGTGAAAGCGTCCCGCCCGGCCAGGTGTCCTGGAAATCTCCGGGGGCCATGTAGGTGAGCGGCTCACCGTCGGACGCCCGTTCCAGGTGCAGCACCCGGCCGAGCAACGCCACCGTGATCGACGATGACGCGTCCCCGTTCGCAGCCTGCCGGGTGGACTTCTTGAACGGCCACTCGGCAAATCCCCAGAGCCGCGCGTGGCGCAGGTTGATCCAGCGTTGCACGCGCGGCCGGTAGCTCTCGTTGAAGCGCGCTGCGATCGCCTCGTCCTGCATCTCCTTGTACGTCATACCTTGTGCCCCTTCGCACGCTGCTTGTCACGGGACATGCGCAGGCTCTGACTGCGCGGAATCGGCCACGAGCTGCGCCCCTCGATACTCGGGATGCGATCCTTCGTGATCTCCGCCACGTCCTCGCGCATCTTGGCCCGCTTCTCCGCCTGGAACTGGCGGTTCCGGTCGATGACCCGCTGGTGCAGCCTGCCCCCGTCCCGTTCCATCTGGGCGGTGCGTTCGATGATGCCGCTGTCTAGTTGCAGCGGGATCCCGCCCTTGCTGCGGTACTCCAGGATCGTCACCGGGGGTTCGTCACGGCCGATGTCCACCACCACGCACCAGACCTGCTCCTGCTCCAGCGTGAGCTGCTTCTCGATGAACAGCCGCTCGTCGATCTGCTTGAGAGCGCGCACGAGGTCGTTCCTGTCCGGGAGGTCCTGGACGACGATCAGCGCGCCGTGACGGTATTCGCTGAGTGCCATGCGGGTCAGTGTACGAAGAAGGGCGGCTGGTGGGCCGCCCTTCCGCGCATCGAGTGGATACCCCCCGAGCCTTTATGCGGCCTGGCTGAGGTTCCCGACCCTGACGATGCTGTTACACGCCTGGAAGCCGAGCTGGAGCATCCAGATGAGCCATGCTTCCAGCGGCAGCGAGCGCGTGCCGAACCTCTGGAACACCGACCCGGTGTGGTCGTCCCAGTCCGGCCCATCGTCGAGCGTGTAGATGTTCATGTCCGAGAGCGGCACACCGATCGCCGTCTGCGGAGCCATGTCGAAGTCGGGGATGAGCAGCTTGTTCCGGTAGCGGACGCCAGTCCACCCGGAGGCCAGCTCGCCCTCCTCACCCGCCCAGCGTGCCTGGACGGTCAGGCCCTGCGTGTACTTGTCCACGACCGCCGGGTCGGTGAGGTAGAAGGCAGGCACCTTGCCCGCCCGCTGCATCCCCAGCCGTTCGGCCTTGTCGAACACCGCGATCGAGGGATCGGTCAGGGCCGCCGGGGACGCGTCCGTTCCGCGCCACGCATCGACGTTCGCCTTGTTGATCGTCTCGAAGGTGCCGGTCGTCGCCGCCGCCTGGAGCAACCCCTGGATCGCGTCCGAGGTGTTCACGCCTGCGACGTTGCGGTTCGACCCTTGGATGTAGATGCCGTCGGTGGTCGCCGTGGCGAACGAGGTCGCCGACCCGTCGATGTTCACGACGTTGATGATGCCGGTCGTGAGGTTGATGTCACGGATCTTCACCGGCATGGTCGCGCCCGCGACCAGCGAACCGGTCGAGCGGACACGAACATCGACCACGCGGCCGACGTAGAGCTGGTACAGGTTCGCCAGGTTGGTGCCGGTGATGAGCGCGATGTTCTGGTTCGCGCCACCGGAGGCACCTGTCGCGGCAGAAACGTCCGCGAGGAGCGCGTCGCCGGAACCGGTCATCATCTCGTTGATGACCCGGCCGAAGCCGTCCTCGGCGCGCTCCATCTTGGTGGGCAGGATCTCCGCCCACGAGTTCTCGTCCCCGGCTGCCTGACGCAGCACCTGGGTCGAGAAGGAAATCGGGACGCCGATGATCCCCGAGTTGACCACGGCCTGCTCGGTCTCGACCGGGATGGTCGTGTTGAGCGTGCCCTGCTCGGTGATCCCGCCGGTGCCCTGCTGCGGCGCAAGCCAGATCGGAATCGTGACTTGCTTGCCGTGCCAGCGTCGCGGGCTTTTGTCCCGCTTCACCTCTGAAAGCAGCACCGTCTTGAACTTGAGCGCCTCTACGAGAGGTCCCTTGGCCTCGCGGAGAAGGTCTGCCCAGGTGCTGGTGGTCTCGTCAGCCATGTGGAGACTCCTTGTAGCGGACCAGTCGGACGACTCGCATTACCCCACCGGCTGGGAGGGACGCCTTCGGGCCAGTCCGCGCGCGATCGCCTCGTGGTAGCGCATCGGGCCGGTCGGAACCTTCGTGATGTCGGTCGCGGAACCCTGCCCCGCAGGGATCTCGCCGGGAGCGCCGGACAGGCCGCGCAGCTCCTCGGTCACCTTCGCCCGCTCGTCGGCGCGGATCTTCGCCTCATGGTCACGCGCGAAGGTCGCGCCTTGGCGCAGGGCATACCCCGGATCGACGTTCGGGTCGGCGACCATCCCGGACGAAACCAGGAACGCCAGGTCCTGGTCGAACTCGCCGATCTCCGACTTGACCAGCTCCAGCTCGTCCTTGGCGAGCTGCTCGCCGCGCTCCGATGCGACCATCCCGAGCACACCCTGAAACGGGGTCAGCGCCTCCGCGACGCCGCGCTCGATGTTCTGCTGGATGTACGCCTGCATCGAGTCCGGGTCGAGCGGGTCGAAGTCCGGCCCCTCCTCGACCTCGGGCTGCACCTGCGGCTGGTAGCCCTCGTCGATCGCCTGCGCGACCGACTGCAAGAACGGGGTCACCTGCTGCTGGAACTGGGTCATGGCCGTCCACTCGTCCTGGCTAGGGCCAGTCCACGCTGCCTCCGGTTCGGCTTCCGGCTCTGGGGTCGGCTCCGGTTCCGGCTCGCCGCCGGGGTCGCCTTCGCCCAGATCGGTCTCGAACTCGAAGATGTAGTCCTTCACCTCGTGCCCTCCTTACGGATGTCCGTACCTGACGGTCGCCCGGATCGTGACCGCCGAAAGGTTCGTCGCACCGGCGACTTCCGCACCGGCCGCGTAGAACAGGATCTTGTCGGTGGCGCGGTCAAGCGAAAGTGTGCGCCCGGCGATGTCGGTCTCGCTCTGGAAGAGCTGCACCTTGTCGCTGTCGGTGACCAGCAGGCCGCCGCCCAGTCGGGGCATGAGCGCGTTCACGTCCACCGCCGCCAGCGCCTCGCCGCCCGCACTGTAGGACGAGTCGCCGGTGATGTCCACCACGTTCTCGTGGGTGGACCCGAAGACGTTCTGGTTGACGGAAACGATGGTCAGTGCCATGTCAGCTCCTATTCATCGCATAAGGCTCGGACAGCATTACTCCAGCCAGATGACGGTCAGGTCGCAGGCTCCCGCGTCTCCGTCGAACTTGAGGTCCCTCGTCCCTGTCGGGGCGAGCACCGGCACGAAGGGGAAGAACACCGGAGCGGTGCCCGCAGGAAGGATGATCGCGTTGGTACCGGAGGGGGCCGTGTTGTCGAAACTGAGTCGGGCGGCAGTCGTTTTCGCCTGGATCATGCAGGCGCAAGCGTTTGAGGGTGCTGCCAGAGTGACGACGGTGCCCGCGCCCGCTGACTGCGCTCCGACCTGGGCGTCCGCACCGTTTCGGACGGCCATTTCGTATGAGGTGAAAGCCCTTGTCACGAGGCGTGATAGTAGACGGCCTACCAGACGGACGGGGCGATGAACTTCTGGTGCTCCCGAGCCCGGTCCTCTGCGGGACCAGCAGGAGTGCCGAGAATCCCGGTCGCGCCGAGCTGCCTTCCGTGGTCGAGAGCGCCCGGCTTCAAGGTCGGGTTGACCTTGATCGTGCCCAACACGCGGGTCCGGGTCAGCCCGGTCAGGTTGAGCGCGACGTTGACCTTCGTGGTGCCCAGCGTGCGCGTGTGCGCGAGGCCGGTCAGTGCGATGACGACGTTGATCTGCGGGCTGCCCAGGGTGCGCCCGTGAACGATCGACGCAGGTGCGGCGAGCGAGCCGGTGGTGACCACCAGCGTTCCCTGCGCCCTAGTACGGGTCAGCGACGCCGGGAAAACCTTGACGTGAACGAGGACGGTGCCTTGCGCCCTCGTCCTGGTCAACGATGCGGGGCTGAGAACGAACCCGGAGGTGACCGTGATCGTGCCGAGCGCCCGGGTGCGCACAAGACTGGCAGGCTTCAGGGTCGGGTTGGCGAGCGGGCTGCCCTGGGCACGCGTGCGCGTCAGCGACGCAGGCTTGACGGATGGGTTGACGAGCGGGCTGCCCTGGACGCGGGTCCTGGTCAGACTCGCGGGCTTGAGCGACGCGTTGACCGTGATCGTTCCGAGCGCCCTCGTGCGCACGAGACTGGCGGGAACCAGCGACGGGTTGACCTTGGTCGCACCTTGCGCCCTCGTGTGTACGAGCCCCGCAGGAGTGACTGTCGGATTGACTTTCAGCGTCCCTTGCGCACGAGTGCGCGTCAGCGACGCCGGGCTGAGGGTGGTGCCCGCCGACGGGTCTGAGATCAGGAGTCGGTCGTACCACCCCTCCGGGTCGAGAATGTCGTCCTGGAGGAACTTCGGGCCGAGGGCCACGGGCGGGTTACCTAACCAGGTTTACGGCGTCGAGCACGACCTGGTTGACAACCCATGCGCCCGACGTGCCAGGGTTGACCGAAAGACCGATGATGAGGCTGGCGACAGTCGAGTCGAACGTGCCCCCCGTCGTCTCCACCATCTGATGGTGGTTGACGACAGTCGAGAAGCCGGTGATCGCCAGGTAGTGGTCCATGATCAACCGGCCCTGGATGATCGCCGACGCGCCGACCACGCGGAAGGTGCCAATAACCTCCATCATCGCGGTGTCCGCCGCCGCCGTCTGCGCCGTACCGGTCATCAAGCAGCGCGAGGTGTCAGCCGTCGTCCCTGCGGTGCCGACGCGAATGTTGAAGGTCGGGGCCACCGTGCCAGCCGCCCCCTTGGTCGCGCCGAACGACCAACGGAAGAATGAGCCAGCCTGGAGTCGCGTCAAACCACCAGCACTGAGCGGCATCCCCAGGTAGTACGTGTCGGCCGAGTGAGCCGCGATCTGCGAGACGGTCGCAGCGCCGGACGCCAGCGTAGCGACCTGTGCGGCAGCCTTGAACCAGCCGTGAGCGTCGTCGTACTTGAACGCCTCGCCCGGAGCCAGCGTCACCTTCTCGGCGATCTGGTAGTCGGAGGCGTCGATGTCATCCAAGATGACGGTGATGTCGTTCGAGACCGAGGCGTGGGCGTTGACGATGGCAGCGTTCTTGACCACGCGCCGCTTGGCCGCATCGGTTACACCCGCGCAAATATCGGTGGTTGTCGCCGTCGTGATCGAGTGGGACTCGTTGTTCATGTCCGTCACGACCGGCGGGTCGGCGTCGCTGTAGTCGATGAACGAGACGAACGTGTCGATGTCCCCGGCCGCGCTCGTGATCACCTTCAGCTTGTCTGGGATGGTGGCGTGACCGACGAGGAAAAGTGACATTCAGCGGCTCCTGCGCAGATGATGCCGAGGGAATCGGCTGTAGTCGGGATTGATTGCGGGGCCGACGACAGGCCCGGTCCCGTCAAAGTTCCAGTTCTCCAGCGTCTCCCCAGCGTCAAGTGTCGGCAGGTTGGAGATGTCCAGCCCTGTCGCGTTGCCCGCGAGATCGCTTGGGGTGCTGACGTTCAACTGAGAAAGGAACTTCGGCACGGCGAACGAGTGGTTCCACCAGTCGCTCGTCTGCTTGTTCGTAGAGAGGGTTTCCTTCTGCCCGTCCGACATGTCGCCTTCCCACCAGCCGCACAGACCAACCCAACCGCCGAACGGGTCGGACGTGCCTTGCCACACCCCGATTTCGAGGCTTGACGAGGCTGCCGCATTAGCAATGCCGAGCGATCCGGCTTCGTGCGCCCAGGCCGACCCGGTGGTGAGGTTCTTGACGCCGAGCCGAGGGGCGACCGTGCCCGTAGCCTTGCTCACCGCAAAGATGAACGTGTCAGTCGCGTTCGGGACGAAGGTGCCGAAGGTCGAACCGCTGCCGACATCGACGTACAACCGCGTGACACTGGCGTTGTAACTGAACCCCGCTTGCGTGGCACCGCCGCCGCTGAGCAGGTAAGCGACGGCGTTCCAGTCGCCGGTCGTGTTCATCTTCGCCAGCACAGCGACTGTCCATGCGCCGTCGCCGACGCTTGCGAGCGGCCCGGCGAGCGTCGTAAAGCGAACCACATCGTCCGTGTTGTCGAAAAGAAGAACGCCCACTTACTTCACCGTCCTGACCAGCGAGCTGGGGCAATCGTTGATGCCGTCCTCGTGCTTACAGGTGTGCTTCTGCACCCACGACCCCGCTTGAATGAACGGGTCGGCGGCCATCCGTGCGAGCGCGAGCGTCATCACGGTGTCGCCCTCAGCCACCGTGTCGAACGCCACGTCCGCGACCGTCATCCAAACATCGCCGTGCCTGAGAGTCGCTTGCGGGAGTGCGGTTGAAATGAATCCACGCCCGGTGAGCTGTAGGTTCAGCCAGTCGCGTTGGATTCCCGCGCGCACCTGATCGGGGCAGAGCCACTCGACCTGGACACGGCCGCGCATTCGGGTTTAGATCTTGGCGATCTTGTTCGCGCCGTTGTCCCAGGCGACGGTTACGTCACCGCCGAGCGTGACCGGCAGACCGCCCGCCGTGTCCCACCAGAACAGAAGTCGTGAGGTGGCTGCCGAACCCTTCTCCTGGACGACCAGGATGCCCTCGCAGTTGTCCCCGGCCGTGCCGGTGAACACCACGTCAGAGGCGTCCACGATCCCGTCGGCCGCGCCATCGACCAGGGTCATCGCGCCCGACGACTCCTCGATCCCGGCGGCGAGCCCGGTCGCATCGCGGAACTCGTGGGTCGCCAGATCGACCGTGTAGTCGGCCGTGTCCACCAGGAAGGTACGGATGTCGTCGTCCTCGCCCGAGGTCGGGGTCGCGTCGAAGATCCACTTGACGTTCCCACGGGAGAAGTGCTTCATGCCCTGCTGGTAGAAGCCGTTAGCCACTGTGGCCCTCCCCGAGTCCGACTACATGATCGTTTTTCGTCATCTCCGCCAGCTCATCTTCACTGACGGGGCGGACGGTCCCGTCCAGGATCTCGACGTAACCCTTGGCCGCCCACTCACGCGCCTTGTCCTCGTCGATGTAGCCGGTGCGGTCCTTGCCGATGTGCCACTTCTTCCGATCGGCCTTTTCGCACACCCAGCCGTTCATGTCGAGCAGCGCCCTAACCTTGATCTGTTGCCGGAAAACGTGCCTGATCGGGACGAACTCGATCGGTTCCAGCTTCCGGCGGCGAAGATTGAAGTTCGGCAGGTTGACCATTTACATCCCCGGCTGTCCAGGCGGCGCGCTGCCGCTCAGGTTCTGGGCTGCGGCCCCGAAGTTAGCACCCGAGCCTCCCTGCGCCTCGACGCCGCGCGGCCCCTGCTGCATCGGCAGCCCGGACTGCGGGGCCTTCGCAGCCGCCTGATCGACGTGCATCTTCTCGTGCGCCATGATCATCTCCAGGTACATCTGGAGCTGCACGTCCTCGGGCTTCTGACCAGCCGCCCCCTGCTGATCCTGAGCCTGCGCCTGCTGCTCGGCGTCCGCGCCGGTCTTCAGGCGAACGGTGTGCTCGATCTGCTGCCGGTGCTCGCGGTGAACCTGGAGGTGCAGGAAGTCGTCGTCGAACGGGTCCGGGACGACGAACTGGCCCTGCTGCATCATGTAGTGCTCCATCTCGGCCTTCTTGCGCTGCACCTCGCCTTCGCGCTTCGGGAGCGGCAGCGAACGACCGGCCTGGAGCGAGTCGTACAACCAGTCCGGCGCGAGCGGCTGACCGGACGCGATCGCAGCGTGGAACAGGTCGAAAGTCTTCTGCGCCTCGGCGGCGGGTGAAGTGGGCATAGGTGCGTGCTTGCCCACCTCGACGTGGAACTCGGCGGGGAGCAGCGTCTTGCGGTACATGAACTCCTCGATCATCCCGTCGGTGCCAACCACCGCGAGCTGCTTCTGGTCCATCCAGTACTCCTTGATCAGACCCAGGGTGAGCAGCAGCATGTCGCCGATCCCAGCCCGCAGGTCTTTGAGCACCGGCCCGATGCGTCGCTCGTCCTGTTCGGACAGCAACGCCATCGCCGAGTAGGCGCTCACACCGGACGGGGCCTGGCCGAGACTGACCTCGCGCATCCCGGCCACCCGGTCCATGTCCTCGTCGTTCAGCCGCGCCTCGTTCTCGATCCACGGCCCGACCGGTGTGCCGGTCGTCTCCTGCGGGTAGTCGGCGTGCAACGGGATCTCGATCAGCTCCATGATCTTCCCGACCGGCTTGTTCGACGCGGTGATCGTGCCCTTCTTCGCGTACACGCGCCCGAGGTTGCGGTCCTTCATCTCGATCATCTGGCTGCGCGCCCGGTTCTTCTGGCGCTGCGGCCCAATCAGATCTTCGATGCAGCCCTTTCCCCAGAAGCGACCGTCGATCATGTGGTAGCGGAAGAAGATGATCCCGTGGTGACGGCGACCCTTCAACTTGTACGGCAGCTCCTCGCGGACCTCCAGAGCCTTCTGCCCTGTCCAGGTGAAGCACATCCCCTCGGGGTAATCGGGGCAGGGCATCTCGTAGCCGGTGTAGAGCATGGCGTGCTCCTTGAGCCGTCCGCTCCCGGCGGGCGAGTTGCCCTCGGACCCCGGCATGTCCTTCGCTTCGGCGACCCGCAGGTCCTCCTCGGCGAGACCCTTCGCTTCCTCGGGCCAGCGGTTCTTGATGAAGTTGACCGGGATCGGCCTGCCCACGACCAGCCAGGGGAAGTAGTCCGGGTCCTCGACGCCAGGCGGCGGGAAAATGTTGTGCGGGGCCAGAGCCTCCCAGACGATCTGCCCGTTGCGCAGCACCGTCCACTCGACCTGCTCGCCGTTCATCTGCGCTTCCGCGACGTAGGCGTGCGCCTGCTCCGGGTCGGTCATCGGCTTGCCGTCCGGGCCGACCGGAACCTCCGCGATCACGTCGCCCTTCGACGGGTCGAACATGCAGCGACCGGCCGAGGTGCCGTAGGTGAGCATCTTGTGGATGACCATGTAGGCGCGCTTGTCCGCCTCGACCTCAACGTCCCAGGCGAACTTCGCAACCTTCTGCGTGTGCTCCGCGATCGACTCGGACTCCACGTCCTGGCGGCGGAAGATCAAGTCCGGCCGCAGGTCCTCCACGTACAGCTTCCCGAGCAGCGTCTGGTGGTACGGCGTGATGACGTTGACCGTGTGCCGCTCCCGGTCCTGCGGATTCGGCATCTCGACCACGCGACTGGTGCGCGTGTCCCAGCCGACCCAATGCCGTCCGGCCAGGAACGACTGGCAGATGTGCCAGGTCGGCTCGTAGCGCGACCGATCACTCTTTGCCAGCTCAAGACGCTCCCGCCACTTCTGGAGCATCGAACCCGTCTCTGGCGAGTAAGCATCCTCGCGCTGACCGGGCGTTTCGTAGGCGAGGTTGCTCACCTAGTTACTCCAGTACGCTCAGCTCCGGGAACACGAAGGTGCTGTCAACCGGCGTTTCCTCAGCCTGGAACGTCTCAGGCATCTGCCAGGGCTTGTCGGCGAGGAACATGACCCGATCAAGAAGCACTTCGCGTTCGCGCTGCCAACCCATTTCCTTTCGCTCCCAGGCGCGCTCGCGTCGCAACAGAATGCGTGCGAAGACGAAGATCGCCGCGAGCGCCACCACGACGGTGGCGACCAGTGCGACGACCGCGATCATTCCGACCCGACTGCCTGCGTGTCGCGCTTCGCCGGGGGGACAGGCACGTACTCGGCCAGGAACTCGGCGCGCTTGATGATGTACGGATGACCGTCTTCCCCGACAGCAACGTAATCACCAGCCTCCGCCTCGTAGATGTAACCATCGTCCTGCTCGACTTCAGTGGCTTCCCGAAGCTCGACCGCGAGCAGCAGCTTGTTTGAGCGGTAGTAGTCGAAGCCCGTGCCCTGCACGACCGGGGTGTCCTCGGTCAGCGGGTCGTCACTCTTGCGAATGACGGCCGCGTCTTTCGACACGTCCTTCTCCCGCTTCTTCTTCTCTGCGACCTTTTCCTTCGCCATGTTTTCCTCCTAGTACGGGGACTGCATCGGCTGGCGCGGCCCGCGCATCATCTGGTGCAGCCACATCCGGGGGTCCATCCCCGGCGCTTGCTGACCGGCCATCCGCGCGAACGATCCGCTCACCTGACGCCAGGCGGCGGCGGGGTCGAGACCCTGCGCTCCCTGCATCGCGGATCCGAACTGGGCCATCACGTTCGGGTCACCCATCGGCGCACCCTGACCCTGCTGGGCCTGCATCATGGCGAGCAGCTTCTGCATCTGGCCCATCCGCAGCGTGCCGTACTGCCCGGCTCGCGCTTGGACGGCGTTGTTGGCGAACTCGGGGCCGCCCTCCGGGAGCATTCGTAGCGAACGGCCACGCAGGCGTTGCTCGTTCTGCGTCCCCGTCCGGTAGGGCATCGGCTGCGGAACCGGGTACGGCACTACAGGGTCACCACCGCATTCGTGTCACTCCGAAACGGCGTCTGGGGCTGGATCGCGTTGTAGTCGAACGGCAGCTCGCATCCGGCCAGGCGGGCCATCTGGCCCAGGCAGCCGGGGCGCTCCTCGTTCGGCGCGCAGATCCAGACCGCACCGACCACGTTGTCGTCGGTGAAGGTGTCGATGAACGGACCCTCGTGATCACCGCAGAAGTAACAGCGGGTCGGGCTCCGGTCGGCACGCTCGGCAAGTCTGAACTCAGGCATGGGCGCAGCCTAGCGCCCCCTTCGGTCGGAAAGCACCCCCGGCTTGACACGAAAGCCGAATGTGTGTACAGTCAGCCTTACGGCTGGACGACGGTTCGGCCTTTGGAGTGGCGGAAGACCCCTTGCTGTGCCGGGGGGGGTAACGCAAGACCGGAGACGTGAAGGGGCGCGAACCTGGCTAACTGTGGGGGGAGCGCCCTGGCGGCTGTATCCGCAGCAGGCAGTCTCGCCGGGAGGCAAACGGTCGGTTCGAGGTTGAGGCACCCCAGCTAAGGTGACTCGGCGACCTCGTTGTGGGTATCACCTATTCCCACCTCCACCCCTTCGGGGGCTAGACCATCCGCAGCTTCTCCTCTTCGCGCCCCATCGCGCGCTCGTACAGCCTTTTCGCGTAGGCCTCGCGTGGCCCCAGCTCCTCGTCCTCGTCGTCCTCCTCGGGGGCGGGCATCCGGGTCATAATCGCGTAGCGCAACGCGTCGGCGGCGTGGTCCGACTGCTTGTCGTCCACATCGTTCGTGCCCTCCTTGATCTTCAGCGAGGGCAGCTCGCGGATCAGGTTCTCGCAGGTGCGGAAGATGCGCAGCCTGGGCAGCCCGTCGGGCATCGTGTCGATCATCATTTCCTCGATGCGGTTCCAGCCGCCGATACGGTCGTTCTGCGCTCGCCCACAGTGGATGTTGTGATCCGCAAGTTCTTGCGCGATCGACTGGTACTCCGACTTGCGGGCGAACGCAGACGGGTCAAGGAACGACGACGTGGTGGTGATGCCATAGGTCGTTTCGATCTCCTTTATCTTGCGCGCGTGATGGCTGATCGGCTTCTCGTTCTCGTAGTGCTCGGCGAACACCCACCAGCGTCCCTCGTAGTCGATTGCGCACCACACGACGGCGGTCGGGTCGGCCCAGCCGTAGTCGATGGCCCGGATGATCTCCCAGCCCGCCCCGATGTTGATCGGTGCGCAGGTGTGCGCGTCCGGGTCCCAGGCGGGGAAGCGTTTGCCGCCGAACGCGCCCCACTCGCCGAGGATGTAGCGGCGGTAGAACAGCGGGTTGGTCTGACCGCGCCTCGTCATCCGTGTCACGTATGACTCGGGCAGGTTGTGCGCGTTGTCGTACAAGGTGACGCTCACGCGACGTGTTTGAGGCTCCCGCTTGAGAGGGTCCACGAAACGACGGTGAACCCAATGGTCCTCTGCTCCAGGGTTCGCCACGAGCAAGCCTTTTCGGGGACCGCGAGGATCAGACAGACGTGAGAGAAGGGTTTCGTAAAGGTGGAAATACTCGGGTCCATCGAACTCCTCTACCTGGTCGATGAAGAAGCCCGCGAGCGTGACGTTGCGGATCTTGTTTTCCGCTTCCTTCGCCTGCTCGGCGGAGCGGAACATGATGCGCGCGCCGTTTTTGAGGATTACCTCCTCGTCCTTCGCGTAGTAGCGGGAGATCAGCTCGGGCGGGCAGGCGGGCGGCATCTTCCCGTCACCACGCCAGAACGCGGCCTGTGTCGAGTCGGCCAGCTCGCGGTAGGTCTTACGTAGAATCACCCAGCGCCAGTTCGGGCCACCGTACTTCCAGGCCCAGGCGGCGATGATCTTGCAGGCGGCCTGCGTCTTCCCGGCGCGGATCGAGCCGTCGAACAGGATCTCCTCCGCCGTCGGGTCGTTGCAGAGACGGAAGAAGTCGCGCTGTTTGCTGTTCATCCGCTCGGCGAACTCCTGGTCGGAGACGACGAGCACACCCCCCTCTTGGACAGCGGTCACCTGGTCAGCTCCGGGACCTCTTGGTCGATCTCCTCGTAGGCCCCTTCCAGGACGAGCCCGGTGTCGAAGGCGACGGTTTCATAGCGGATGGCGTGGATGGTCTGGTCCACGTTCGCCTCGACCTTCTGGGTCGGCTTGCCCTTTACGTACTCGAAGATCTTGATCGCGGCCGACTGGCGGATGCGCGCGTCCGGGTCGCCGAGCTGTTCCTCCAGCACCTTGAGCGCACGAGGCATCAGCTTCTCCAGCGCGGCGGCTTCCTTTTCGGCCTTCGTGAACTGCGTCCGGGGCTTCCCGCCCCGCTTGACCTCGCCACGCGCCTGCGCTTCGACCCGGCGGCGGGTCATCTCACGCATGAACTCGGGGGACGCGCCCCGCTTCTTCGGCTCCTCGGGCAGCTCGGCCTCGGGGTCGATGCGGGTCAGGTCGGTGCGGGTGCCGTTCGACGTGCGGTCGCCGTCCAGGCGTTCACGGTCCTTGCGTTCCTTCTTCCTCGGCGATCCGGGCACGCCGCCAGTTTACGGTGACTGACGGATGGTCCACCATTGGGCTCGGTTCCCGGCCTTGATCGCCTGGTGCCCGGTCCAGCAGCCGCCCGACTTGATGTGCTCAGTCGTCTGACAGTGGTAGCAGAGCGGGAAACGCCTTCCCTCGTACTCGGGCGGGTAGCTATCGACGACGAGGACGTGGACGACATCCGACTCGCGAGCGATGTCCAGGTTGCGCGCCTTGTAGCCGTAGCCGTTCGGGTTCCACTGGTGGATCTCCGGGGTCTTGATCGCGGTGGGCACACCTTGCAGCTCAGCCTCCTCCTCGGCCCAGATGTCGATGCCGCCGACCGGTGAGTGCCCGGAGATCACCACGTCGGCGTAGCGGACCAGCCCGACGATGATCATTCTGGCTGAGTATTCGGCGTGGAGGCTGAACTTGTCCTGGCCGTGGCCGACGATGCCGACCCTCATGCCCAGGGGTGATCGGGTGGGAGGCGCAACTTCACCGATCCAGCGGCAGAGATGAAGCCGAGCCTACTCGCCGCGTCGAACAGCTCGGATGATGTGAAGTCCTGCTGCGGCCAGGCTGCCTGCTCGGCCGCGCGGGCAGTCGTCTCGCCCACCTCGCGCAGGTGGTTGGTCAACCAGTCGCTGATCTTCGCCATGTGCTCGGACCCGCAGACGGGCGAGCGCGGCGCGAACTTCGCCAACTCGGCGCGCAGCACGCCCACCGACTTCTTGACGTAGTTCATTATCAACTCGGTGAGTTGATCGTAGTTCGCCTTCTCCAAGGCGTTCATCGGGATCGCCACCGCGCAGGGCACATAGGACCCCGGCAGCACCGGCGACTGCAACATGCAGACCGGGTTCGGGCAGTACGCGGCCCAGCAGACCATCCAGGAATCCGTCATCTTGGCTCGGGTCTGCTGGACCAGATCGACGACGTACGGCTGTCCGCAGGTGTGTTCGCACTTCAGATCTTGGGTCATCGGCGCGAGCAGCTCCTGGAGGAACGCCGCGCCAGTGCTCAGGTTGCTGGACGCTACAAGCGCCACGGGTGCTCCTTCGGCAGCCGCATCCACTTCGACCCGGCGGTCGTGAAGCCCATCGCGTCCCCGGCAGCCGCGAGTTCTCGCATCCGGTAGTTCAACCCGGCTGCCTTAGCACGCTTCTGCAAGGCTCGTGCGTGCAGGAACGCGCCGCCAAGCAACTGCTCGGTCAGCCAGGCGGTCATCTTCCCGGCGTGATCGGTGCCGATGCGGAAGTCGGACTTCGGGTAATCGCGGTAGATCTCGTCGAGCAGAATCACCCTGGTGGTGTACGCCTTGACGACGTGCGACTTGTACTCCTCGGCGAGGATGGCGAACATGCTCACGTTCGCCCCGGTGCTAGCTGTGAACGTCACGTCGGCCGCGTCGCTGTTGTTCGACCAGCGGACGCTGATGTCGCTCCCGTTAGGCGCGACGTAGTTGACGTTCGTCGCGATCATGTTTTGCAGACCGCTCACGTAAAAACTGTTTGCCACTACGCCGCCTTTCGCTTCGGGTGGGGAGGCACGCCTTCAACCCTCCTTCGGATCAGCTCGGACAGGTCGAGCCCCAGTTTGTCCGCCTCGCGCTCCCACGCTTTCTTCTGCTCAACTCGCACGCGTAGGTCGATGCGCGCTCGTTTCATCGCGGGGTATCGGGGCAGATATGTTGCACAGCCGGGGCCACCTGCTATACTGTACACACATGCCCGGACGGACGCAACCTGGAGGTGACCGTGCTGACCAAATGAACCCATAACGGGAGGTCAGCATGGCCCGGAAGGATCCGCCGCACAAGGCGAAGCCGTCCAGCGGAGGCCGCCGCAAATACGGTCGGAACAAGGTGAAGTGTGCCCGCTACCGCGCCGAGGGAAGGCGCGAAAAGAACAAGGCTAGGAGGCAGCGAGGTGACAGTACGAGCCGCTGATGTTCAGCCGGAACCGGTCGATTGGTTGTGGCTGAACCACATTCCGCGAGGGATGATCTCGTTGGTCGCAGGCAGGCCCGGCGACGGCAAGTCGCTGTTCGCGGCGATGTTGGCCGCAGAGTTGTCCCGCGCGAAGCAGCAGGTCGTGTTCAGCAACCTGGAGGACTCGACCGCGCACGTCATTCGGCCCCGGCTGGAGGCGTGCCACGCAGACTTGAAACGCATTCACCTGTGGCGGGAGGGGCACGGCCACGGTCTGCCCCGCATCCCGCAGGACCTGGACGAGTTGGAGGCGCTGATCAAGAGGACGAAGGCGTCCGCGTTCATCATGGACCCGGTGTCCGCGCACATCACGGCGTCGATCTACAACGACCAGGAGGTGCGCACCGCCCTCACCCCACTGTCCGAGATGGCCGACCGTACCGGGGCGGCGATCATCGGTATCCACCACACGATCAAGTCGGGGCGCGGCATCACGCACCCCTTGCAGGTGGTCGGCGGGTCGGGCGGAGGTCTGGGCGGCGCAGCCCGTGCGGTCTACATTTTCGGGGTGGACCCCGACGACGCAGATCAGCGCGTGTTGGCCCCCGCGAAGTACAACCTGGGGCCGTGGCCGGACTCGGTGCTGTTCGAGATGGACGAGTTCGAGTACGTCCACGGCAAGGGCGAGGACGCGCGCCTGATCAGCGCCGGGAAGCTGGTGTTCATCAGCGACCAGGCGAAGATCCGCGCCTTGAAACTGATCGAGTCCGGGCTGGTCACGAAGGTGGGCCGCGATTCGATCGACAAGCGTGCGATGGCGGCGGACTGGCTGACCGGTTACCTGGCGATGGGTCCCCGTCCGGCGAACGACGTGTTCGAGGACGCGTTGCAGTACGCGCATTCGCGCAAGTTGACCCGGCGCGCTGGCGAGGACATCGGGATTCAGCGCAAACGGGTCGGGTTCGGCGCTGGTGGCAAGTGGTGGTGGAGGCTGCCGGGTGATCATCCGGCGCTTCTGCCAACCGTAAGCAACGATCTGCAAGGAGGCAACGGTGACGGATGGAAATGAGGTGAGGTTCATGTGCAACGTCTGCGAGGCGATGCTTCTGCCGACCGAAGTCGCCATGCACACGTTGAAGCACTCGAAGGGCGAACCGGGCACGAACGTGGTCGTCCCCGATGTGGTCGGCGAGTTGCACGGCTTCCGCGCCTTCAACGTGCGCGGGTCGAAGAAGCCGACCCTGATTTCACTGAACGCTCAGGCCGAGTGGCCGACCGACAACTGGATGATCGCGACCTGTGCGAACCGGATGGTCTGCCCGAAGTCGGACGACAAGAAGGTGCCCGGCGAGCGGTGCAGTTGCGGGATTTACAGCGCCCGAGATTGGAACCATCTCGTCTCGATCAACTACAACCGCTACAGCGACGAGTCGATCCGCGTGGTCGGCAAGGTCGGCTTGGCGGGGAAGGTGATCCCGGCCAGTCAGGGCTTCCGCGCCGAGAAGGCGCGCGTGATCGAGTTGTGGGTGCCGCACATTTCCTGGCGGCTGGTCAAGCCGTTGCAGGAACGCTACGGGGTGCCCGTGCATCTACAGAACACGCTGGTAGCTACCGACGAGGAGGAAGATGAGTGATGGAGATCGGTGAGGAGGACGAGGCGATCACGGTCGAACCGATCAGTGATCCGTTCAGGAAGCCGCAAGAGGTGCCGGAGGAGATGCCCGACCTGACCCCGGTGCGCGAACCCGAGAAGGTGCCCGCATGAGACGCAAACGTCCGGGACCGTGGGAGGCGACGCTACTGCGGGGCGTCGGCCCGTTCAGCGCGAACACGCTGGTGATGGTGGTCGGCAGGCGCGGTGACGGGCTTGCGATCAGGGCGAAGCATCCGAACAAGGACGGGGTGAGGTTGACCGCGCTCTGCAACATCGACGACCTTCGGAAGTTGAAGAAGAAGTGACTGAGTTTGTCTCGGCATGGGCGCGTCCTGGTCGCGCGGTGGTTGTGCCAACGCAGTTGGTCGTCTGCGACGTGTGTACAGAGGCACAGGCGAACATGGAGTACGGGCTGCACGGATACTGCGGCTGTCGGTTTTGTCTAGCACCGACCGGGCATTACGCCGGACGGTGGGTTTGGAGGTACGAGTTTTGACACGCCCGGGTAGCTCAGTTGGTAGAGCACCGTCAGATCACATGGCGGAGGTCGCTGGTTCGAGTCCACGCCCCGGGCTTCGCAAGAATCGCCGCAACGCGATCCGCAAGCACCTGTCAGTGAAGTGGGGCGAGCGCCTGGGCCGGGAGGAGTGCCCGTATTTGCGACGGTGGGGCATCGTCGCGGGTGCCTTCTCGGTCCGGGTGCATCACTTCTACCGCTCGGACGACGCGAGGTTCCACCACGATCACCCCTGGTGGTTCCTGACCATCGTCTTGAAGGGCGGCTACACCGACTCGTCCGAGCAGGGTGAGGACCATCTGCGCGCGGGGAGCATTCGTTTTCGGTCGGCGACGCACCGGCACACGGTTTTCACCGACCCGGGTGGAGTTTGGACGCTCATCCTGACCGGTCCGAACACGCGCACCTGGGGCTTCTGGGTGAACGGCAAGTTCAAGAAGGCGAACAAGTATTTCTTCGAGCACGGGCATCACCCGTGCGACCAGCTCTAGGAGGTGACAGGATGATCACGAAGGCAACCGCGAGGCGTCGCGCGCACAAGGGCGCGATGTTCCTGGACGAGACGTTGGGTCGCGGCTGGCGACGCAAGATCAGGCGGCGCAAACTCGACCAGTCCCAGGCGCTAATGAACACCGGCTGCGGGTGCGTGTTGGCCCAGCTTTACGGGTCGTACGGGCGGGGGACGCAAGAGGTCGGCATCCAGGGGGCCAAGCAGGTTCAGTTCGGTTTTCTGACCTACGAGCCGGGCGCGTACCCGAAGTTGACGGAGGCGTGGCTGGAGGAGCTGCGCAACGGATGAGTTTGCTGGGGCGTGGGCGAACTTGCTGTAACGGGCTCTGCGACTGTTCGACAGGGGGTAGCTAGTCGAGCAGCGTGAGGAGGGTGGGTTTTAGCGCAGCCGTTTTGGCATCTGCGGCTGTTGCCTCCTTCCCGCCTTTCCGGTCCCGTGCGTCCCAGCTTTAGGTAGAAGGGCTCCCCCGGCGGCGGGAGCCCTTCTAACGATCGCGGTGGTGGAACGCGATCGTCGCGTCCGGGACACCGGTGCGCTTTGTTACCCGTTTGCGCGCCCCCCCCGGCTGGTAACCAATGGCTGCTGCGGGGCTGATCGCGTTCAGCTCGGGCCTGCCGCCGGGCGCTCCTTTGGCGCGAACGCCGCCGGGCTGGTAGAGCCGGTTCTCGGTGTTGCGTTGCCGCGCCCAGCCCACCCAGTCGTCTTTGCGCAGATCCTCACGCTTCAGCCTCCAGAAGTGCTGGTAGTGCTCGCGCTCGCTTCGTTCTTTGCGGCGCAGGTGGGCGGCGTCTGTGCGGCCCCGAACGCGGATCCCGCCGGGGCGCATCACGTCGTTCATCCAGTTGTCGAGGGCTTCGTCGTCGCCCCGGTATCTCGGGTGCTGCGTTTGCTGTTGCAGCCTCTGCCCGAACAGGCGCTGGTGGCGGCGGAGCGTCGTTTGGCCGGGTTCGAGCACATCTTTGAGGGCGGGGGGGAACTGCAAGCGCTCGAAGGGGACCTGTTGGGCGGTGCGCTGCCAGGTGAACTCGCGCGGGACGGGGACGCCGCTGATGTGCGGCTGGACTGGGCTGAGGTCGTAGCGCCCGTGGTTGCGCATGAACTCGACCACCGGGTCGTTCCGGTTGAGGCGGCTTTTCCCGAGGCCGCCTCCCATCGCCATCATCGGGTTGAGGGTGTCGATGAACGCTGCGGGGCTGTCGGCGGCGGCGGATTCCGGCCCGAACATGAGCGCGATCGCGGCCTGGTCGGGGAACTCGCCTGCGGCGAGCAAGCCCTGCCCGAGGCTGCGCAGGCCTCGCCAGGACGGGCGGGGCGGGGTGATGCCGGGAAGCTGCATCAGCCGCGCCTCTTGTTCAGCCGTTTCGCCCCGCGCGGGTAGTGGCTGAGTTCGTCCGGCTTGTGCCTCCCGGACGTGCGCTTGTAAGGCATCGGCTCGAAATGGGGGGTCGGCGGGTCGCCGTGGTCTTTCGGCTGGAGCGCGTCACGGTAGCGGCCCGGCTGGGCGGGTCTCATTGGGTTTACCCGCAGCCCCAGAGAACACGCCAGCCGGTCTGACGCCACACAATCCCGTCTACGCAGGTGTAGGTGGCGAGGATCGCGCCCGGGTTGTACGTGCAGTAGATGTACTGCTCGTAGGTTTGCCCGGTGCTGCACGCTTCGGCGGCTTGGGCTGCCCCGCCCGCGAGGGCGAGGGCCACGCTCAGGATGAGCAGGAGTTTTCTCATGGCCCCTATTAGACCTCGAAGCCCGGACGGCTCTCTGACAGCCTGTTCCGGGCTTCAAGGCCGAGGTGACTTAGCCACCCTAGCCACCGGAGCGGATGGACGGTGCGGCGGGGGGCGGGGGTCCTGCACCCCCCCGCCACCACGCCTCGGCCTCCCAACCGTGTACGCACACTAACATTCCCGTTCGGACGCTCGCAAGCCCCGTCTCTTGTAACCGTCCGGTGGGGGGCGTAAGGTCAGCGACGAACCGGTCTGCACCCGGCTGTCTTCCCACCGTTAGAGGGTGCGTGTCAGCTTGCGACCGTCGGCACGGGGCCTCATCCTCGACCTAGGGCTACTCAAGCGGGAAGCCATCCCTTCTGGCGGTCGTGGACCCGGGGGCGGTGCGTGCTTTTGACGCTCGGGGACCTGCCCCATCTCGTCCAGGGGCACGCCGGTCACCACCATCAGCAGCAAATCAAGGCGGTCGCCCTCGGTCGGCGCGACCCCACCCCGGATCGCCCTCAGGGCAAGCGTGTGCCGCGCCATCAGCGCCTTCATCTCCTCCG
>Ga0137435_1000221_pt1 | contig 20192 bp, 18 predicted proteins | sample EasRivERMGT100_2_FD_104904 | JGI IMG/M metagenome (GOLD analysis project Ga0137435, IMG submission 104904) | Soil microbial communities from meander-bound floodplain in the East River, Colorado, USA - East River MetaG ERMGT100_2 | ecosystem: Environmental > Terrestrial > Soil > Floodplain ... | reverse complement strand
CGCCTGGCGGCACTCCCGCAGGCAGGCGGGTAGCGTGCGCCTGGCGGCTCTGCGTCGGGCAAATCAAGTAGAATTGCACGTCATCGATGACGGCGAAGGCGTGGCAAAGGAACTGCAAGCGCAGTTGTTCGAGCCGTTTTTCACGACTTTCGCGAGTGGTACGGGCTTGGGCCTGTACATTGCCCGCGAGCTATGCGTCGCCAACGGCGCGAGTCTTGACTATCTGGACCGTGGCCAAGGCGCCGACTTCAGGATTCTATGGCAGGCACCTTAGCGAACCGGCGCGTGGAACGGCGTGGGAGCGTTGCCCAGGGAGCGGTACTCGTCGTGGATGACGAGGCGGACATTCGCGAACTGCTTGAGCTGTCGCTGGTTCGCATGGGCCTTGGGGTCGAAAGCGCCGGATCCGTGGGGGCGGCTAAGGAGTTGCTGCAGTCCAAGCGGTACGATCTTTGCCTCACCGACATGCGATTACCCGACGGCAACGGTCTGGAGCTGGTGCGCTACATCGGAACGCAATTTGCGGATCTTCCCGTGGCCGTGATCACCGCGTTCGGCAGCACGGAGAATGCTGTAGCAGCTCTCAAGGCCGGAGCCTTCGATTATCTGACCAAACCCCTGTCCCTCGATCAGCTTCGAGCGCTGGTCAAGTCTGCGCTGTCCCTGCCGCAGAAACCGTCCCCGGCCAAGTCAGGGGAGTACGAGCTTCTCGGCTCGAGCCCAGGGATCCAACAGGTACGCCTGACAATCGAGAAACTTGCGCGCAGCCAGGCGCCGGTCTACCTCACCGGCGAGTCCGGAAGCGGTAAGGAGCTGGCCGCGCGACTAATCCACACCAAAGGGGCTAGACGCGATAAGGCCTTTGTCCCTGTGAACTGCGGTGCAATCCCGGAAAATCTTATGGAAAGCGAGTTTTTCGGGTACAAGAAGGGCGCTTTCACCGGGGCCGAGAACGACCGCGACGGGTTCTTCCAGGCTGCAAACGCCGGCACCCTCTTCCTCGATGAGGTTGCCGACCTGCCGCTCGCAATGCAAGTGAAGCTGCTGCGGGCAATTCAGGAGAAACATGTGCGCAAGGTCGGCGCGACTTCCGAGGATGCTGTAGACGTGCGCATCATCTGCGCCACGCACCAGAACCTGGCTGCCCGCGTCGAATCGGGCAAGTTTCGCCAGGACCTCTATTACCGCTTGGCGGTCATCGAGCTGAAGATGCCGCCCCTGCGGGAATGCCGCGAGGACATTCCCGTCCTTGCCGAAGCAATTCTGCGACGGCTTTCAGGCCCCGACAGCAAGGGATCTGCACTGCTCTCTGAAGGGGCGAAGAAGGCTCTCGCGGAGTATGACTTCCCGGGGAACGCTCGCGAGCTGGAGAACATCCTGGAGCGGGCCATCGCGCTCGCCACGAGCGAGGAAATCAAAGCTGAGGACTTGCAGCTCGCGCCACCCGCGCTGGTCACGGCGAACCTGGCGTCGAAAGACGCCAAATGGCCCCTGCTGGACTACCTGGACCGCATCGAGAAGGCGGCCATCCTGGAGGCTCTCGAGAAGACTCGCTTCAACCGCACCGCGGCGGCGAAGCTCCTTGGAATCACTTTCCGGGCGCTGCGCTACCGCATGGAGCGGTTGGGAATTCGGTGAGTGGATCCCGGTCCCCTTGACGAGGACGGCGTGCTCGCGGGGGCTGTGCAGGTTCCTTCGCCGAATTGCGACGAGCGTCCGGAAGGTGCGACAGTCACGCTGCTGGTTGTGCACGACATCAGCCTGCCACCAGGTGAGTTCGGCGGCGAAGACGTCACCCGCCTGTTCACCAATACCTTGGACTATGGCGGCCATCCGTACTACGAGACCCTGCGCGATCTAAAGGTGTCGGCGCATTTCCTCATTCATCGGGACGGCGAACTGGTCCAATTCGTCCCGTGCGCAAAACGTGCCTGGCACGCGGGCCCCTCGAACTGGCGTGGGCGCGAGCGTTGCAACGATTTCTCGCTAGGTGTGGAGCTCGTTGGGGCTGACGATCGACCCTATGCCAAGGAGCAGTATCTGCGCCTCGCGGAACTGACTTCGATGTTGCATCGGCGCTACCCGGTCGTCGACGTCGTTGGACACGCCGACATCGCTCCGGGCCGCAAAACCGATCCGGGGCCGGCATTCGATTGGGGCCACTACCGCTCGTTGTTGGCCCGGCTCCAATAGGCATTCGGGCGCCGTTAGCCCGCTTCCAGTGGGCACGCGGGCATGGTTAGCCCGGCTTCAGTAGGTATCCGGGTGTTGTTGGTCCGGTTCAAACGACTCACTTGCCGTGAACCACGACCTCAGCTCAAAGTGCTGCGCAGGGCTTGAGCTCAGCCTCTCTTCTTGACACCCACTAGAATTAGTTGCAAACTTCCCGCGCTACACTATATATTGTGGTCGAAGGGCGACATGCCTCGACCCGTATCGCTCCGGCCCAGCCTGTCCGGGGGCGAACTTCACAGAAAGCGGAGAGGAGACCGTAAATGCAGATTGCCGCTGACACGACCACCTCCCAGTTGGTTCCCGACACGACGAGCCTCCCGGGGGATGCTCCTTTCACTGCGCAAGCTGAGTTCTCGCAATACAAGATCATTCGCCGGAATGGGGCGGTAGTGGGTTTTGAGCCCGGCAAGATCAGCGTTGCCATGACGAAGGCGTTTCTCGCGGTCGAGGGCGGGCAAGGCGCGGCCTCGGCGCGGGTTCGTGAGATCGTCGCCGGCTTGACCGACGCAGTCGCGAGCGTCTTGGTGCGGCGCCAGCCTGCGGGGGGCACGTTCCATATCGAGGATATCCAGGACCAGGTTGAGCTCGCCCTGATGCGTTCGGGCGAGCATGAAGTTGCGCGCGCCTATGTGCTGTACCGGGAAAAACGTGCCGAAGCGCGCGCCAAGGAGGCGGCACAGAAAAAAAACGCGTCGCAGATTCAATTGCACGTCGTCGAAGGCGATGCGAGACGCCCGCTAGATCTGGTTCGCCTTCAAGAGCTGATTGCCTCGGCTTGCGAGGATCTTGGCGAGGCGGTCGATCCGAAGCTGATCCTTGCCGAGACCCTCAAGAATCTCTATGACGGTGTGCCCGCCGAAGAAGTGCGAAAGTCAATCGTGCTTTCTGCGCGCGCCCAGATCGAAAAGGATCCGGCCTACAGCTACGTGAGCGCCCGGCTGCTTCTTCACACCATCCGCCGCGAGGTCCTGGGAGACGAAGTCTCCCAGGGGGCGATGAAGAAAAGGTACGCCGAGTATTTCCCGCAGTTCCTGAAACGCGGAATTCAGGCGGAACTGCTCGACGAGCGACTGGCTAACTTTGACCTCAAGAAGCTCGGCGCGGCTCTCGATGCGTCGCGCGACCTCAAATTCGGCTATCTCGGCCTGCAGACCTTGTATGACCGCTACTTCCTGCACGTGCACGGAACACGGATAGAACTGCCGCAGGCCTTCTTCATGCGAGTGGCGATGGGCCTGTCATTGAACGAAGTCGACCGCGAGACGCGCGCCATCGAATTCTACAACGCGCTGTCCTCGTTCGACTTCATGAGTTCGACGCCGACGCTTTTCAACTCCGGCACCACCCGCTCACAGCTCTCGTCCTGCTATCTCACCACGGTTTCGGACGACTTGGACGGCATCTACGAGGCGATCAAGGAAAACGCGCTCCTTGCCAAATACGCAGGAGGACTCGGCAACGACTGGACCCCGGTGAGGGCGCTTGGCTCGCACATCAAAGGGACCAACGGCAAATCCCAGGGGGTCGTGCCCTTCCTGAAAGTGGTGAACGACACTGCGGTGGCCGTCAACCAGGGCGGCAAGCGCAAGGGGGCGGTCTGCTCCTATCTGGAGACTTGGCATCTCGACATCGAGGAATTTCTCGAGCTTCGCAAGAACACGGGCGACGACCGCCGCCGTACCCACGACATGAACACCGCCAATTGGATTCCGGATTTGTTCATGAAGCGAGTCATGGAAAACGGTGAGTGGACCCTGTTCAGCCCGTCCGATGTGCCCGACCTGCACGATAAGTACGGGCGCGCCTTCGCGCAGGCCTATGTGGCTTATGAAGAGAAGACGGCGAAGGGAGAGCTGAAGCTATTCAAGAGAATTCCTGCGACACAGCTGTGGCGCAAGATGGTGAACATGCTTTTCGAGACGGGACATCCGTGGATTACGTTCAAGGATCCCTGCAATCTGCGTTCGCCGCAGCAGCACGTGGGCGTAGTCCACAGTTCCAATTTGTGCACCGAGATCACGCTCAACACGAACGACAAGGAAATCGCGGTATGCAACTTGGGCTCGATCAACATGGTGGCGCACATGAAAGATGGTGGGCTCGACCATGACAAGCTGAAGCGAACCATCGCAGTGGCGATGCGCATGCTCGACAACGTCATTGACATCAACTATTACGCAGTGGCGAAGGCGCGCAACTCCAATCTCAAGCACCGGCCAGTCGGCCTGGGGATCATGGGCTTCCAGGATTGCCTGCATGCGCTGCGGATTCCCTATGGATCGCCGGAGGCGGTGGAATTTGCAGACCGGGCCATGGAGGCGATTGCCTACTTCGCCTATTGGGCCTCGACGGAGCTCGCCGAGGAGCGCGGCCGTTACGCCTCCTACCAGGGTTCTCTCTGGGACCGCGGCGTCATGCCGCAGGACACGTTGAGCCTGCTGCGCGAGGAGCGCGGCGGTCATGTCGAGATCGACATGTCGGAATCCATGGATTGGAAGGCGCTGCGCGAGCGCGTCAAGCGCCACGGCATGCGAAACTCGAATTGCCTGGCAATCGCGCCCACAGCAACTATAGCCAACATCGTCGGAGTATCGGCCTCGATCGAGCCCACGTTCCAGAATCTGTTCGTCAAGTCGAACCTGTCGGGCGAATTTACCGTGGTGAACGAGTATCTCGTTGCCGACTTGAAAAAGCTCGGGCTGTGGGACGAAGTGATGGTCGCGGACCTCAAGTATTTTGACGGGAATCTTTCCCGAATCGACCGTGTGCCTTCCGAGTTTCGACGCCTTTACGCCACTGCCTTCGAGATCGATCCTGCGTGGATCGTCGAGGCGGGTGCACGGCGTCAGAAGTGGATCGATCAGTCCCAGTCGCTCAACATTTACATCGGCCAGGCTTCGGGCAAGAAGCTCGACGAGACGTACAGGCTGGCGTGGTTGCGAGGGCTGAAAACGACCTACTACCTGCGTGCCCTCGGCGCTACCCATGCCGAGAAGTCAACCGTGAAAACCGGGCAGCTGAACGCCGTACCGTCGGGGGGGACGTTGACCCAATCGGCGAGATCATCCTCGGATCAGGAACAAGTCGTCTCGGACGAAGGCGTGTGCAAGATCGACAATCCCGAATGTGAAGCGTGCCAGTAAAGCAATCCTGTTAGGACGCTGAGGAGGAAAAGTGCTGTCGTTTGATGACGAAATCGGGGCGGAGGCCATTACAAGCCTGAACTTCCAGCCTGTTTCCTACTTCGTGCCTCCCTCGCCGAGCCCAGCTGGCGAGCGGGAAGATCGCTATGCGGCGGGCAACAGCCGCCGACGCGTCCGAGTTGAGGACAAGCGCATTATCAATGGCCAGGCTGACGTGAATCAACTCGTGCCCTTCAAGTACAAGTGGGCTTGGGACAAGTACCTCTCTGGCTGCGCCAACCACTGGATGCCGCAGGAAATCAACATGAGCCGCGACATCGCTCTGTGGAAGGACCCCAACGGCCTGAGCGAGGACGAGCGGCGCCTCGTCAAGCGCAATCTCGGCTTTTTCGTGACCGCCGATTCACTCGCGGCGAACAACATCGTTCTGGGCACCTATCGCCACATCTCCGCGCCGGAATGCCGCCAATATCTGTTGCGTCAGGCCTTCGAGGAGGCGATCCACACCCACGCCTACCAGTACATCGTGGAGAGCCTGCAGTTGGAAGAAGGCGAGATATTCAACGCCTATCACGAGATCCCCAGCATTCGGGACAAGGACGAGTTCCTCATTCCCTTCATCGACATATTGACCGACCCATCGTTCAAGACCGGAACGCCCGAGGCCGACCAGAAGCTCCTGCGGAGTCTGATCGTGTTTGCCTGCCTGATGGAGGGATTGTTCTTTTATGTCGGCTTTGTGCAGATTTTGGCGCTCGGCCGGCAGAACAAGATGACCGGCGCCGCCGAGCAGTATCAGTACATCCTGCGCGACGAATCCATGCACTGTAATTTCGGCATCGATCTCATCAATCAGATCAAGATGGAAAACCCGCACCTCTGGACCTCCGAATTCCGGGAAGAAGTGCAGGGCCTGATAAAGAAGGCAGTCGAGCTCGAGTATCGCTACGCCGAAGACACGATGCCGCGCGGTGTTCTGGGGCTCAATGCTCCGATGTTCAAGGAATATCTGCGTTACATCGCCAACCGTCGCTGCCAGCAGATCGGCGTCGATACCATGTTCCCGGGAGCAAGCAATCCTTTCCCCTGGATGAGCGAAATGACCGATCTCAAGAAGGAACGCAATTTCTTCGAAACCCGGGTCATCGAGTACCAAACGGGGGGTGCGCTCAGTTGGGACTAGCCCCCTGCGTGTCGCAGCGGTTTTTCAGCTTCAGCTGTTTCCGTCGGATCTTAGGCGGGGAGGAAGCGTGCATCGCGTAACCGAGTGCAGAGCTTCACGGGACTACACGCTGTGGCTGAAGTTCGACGATGGCCAGGAGGGCAGTGTGTTTCTCGGTGACTTGCTCGAATTGGGCACTTTCAGCGCCTGGCGGGATGTGGACCAGTTCTGCCGGGTTGTCGTTGACCGAAAAGCGGCTACCGTCGTATGGGACGGTGGGATCCAGCTCGATCCTGACATCTTGTACCAGGATCTGACGTCCAGCAAGGCAGCAAAAGAATTCAATTCCCCGGGGTTCTCCCCGGAGGTTGAATAGCCCGCGCCTCTACGGGCGGGCTCCGTGCGTTATTCCATTAACTCTTGACGGAGGCCAGTCATGGCGAAGAAGAGAAAAGCCAAGAAAGCAGCGAAGAAAAAGAAATGAAGAAAGCAGGAAAAAAGAAAGCTAAGAGCAAGTCGTTGAAGAAATCCGCAAACAAAGCGGACAAAAGGAAGTCCACCCGAGGAAAGGCAAAGCCCAGGAAAAAGGTGGCCAGGAAAGCTGTGACGAGACTGGCGGCGCCGATGGCGGGGACGGTGGCTTCGTCCCCTTCCACCCCGGCAACGCCAGGGGCAAGAACCGCCCTGAATCCCGCAGCTGCCTGGCCCTTTCCGACGGGCTCCAGGCCCTAAGTGGGTGCGAATGAACTGCGGTCAGTCCGGGGCCTTGTGCCTCGGGCTGAACCGCAGGCATTCGGACTGCACCCTGTAGGCGCACCTGTCTTGGTTTCACCGCTTGACTGAATACAAGTGTCTATTTACAATGTAATTGTTGCACTGCAGCAAACCCTGGCGCTGGCGAAATACGATGAGCTGCGTTGCTCGTGCGCACGGGAATGCCACAGGGAACGAAGAGGCTTCCCGTGGTCTATCGGCCCTTTGGCGACGGCAAACAAGGAGGTAGATGCGATGAACACTACCGGATTGAAGCAACGCTTGCTCGGGCAACTAGGAACGATGGCCGCGATACTGCACCAAGGCTTGGCCTTTGTCGGCCTGGTGGCCGTAGTGCTCCTGCTGATTCGCGGAAAGCCGATGTTCCCCGGCGAGAACTCCGACTCCGCGGCAATCGGTGCGATCCGCTTCGACGGAGTGGTTTCCTCACTTGAGCGGACCGAAGGCGTGGACAATCAGAAATACGAAGCCTTAGTCAACCACCTTTCCCGCAGGTACCGGATCGCGCCCGACGTTACCGAGCAATTTGTCGGCGCCGCGTACGATGCCGGCCAGCAAGTGGGCCTGGACCCCTTGCTTATTCTCGCCGTGATGGCGGTCGAATCGCGCTTCAACCCCATCGCCGAAAGCGTGATGGGAGCGAAAGGCCTGATGCAGGTCATCCCCAAACACCATCAGGACAAGCTCTTGGAGCACGGAGGCGAAGGGGCGCTCCTCGATCCGCTGATCAACATCCCGGTGGGAGCCCGCATACTCAAAGAATACATCCGACGCACCGGCAGCCTCGAGGCAGGTTTGCAGTTCTACAACGGCGCTCTGGCCGATCCGACGAGCCGTTACGCCCAAAAAGTCTTCGCTGAGAAGGAGCGAATTCAGAAAGCCGTGAGCCAATTCGATCGTTCGGGCGGGCGCAACGCGATCTGATTGCTGCTACACGGGCGTTAGTCCTTGCGCCGTCCCCGGAGCATGCGCGCGATACTATCGATTCCCTCAATAATGTCCTCGATCGAGCGCGTATAGGCGAAGCGCACGTGACGCTCGGGTCGATGCGACCCGAAATCAAGCCCCGGTGTGATGGCAACGCCGGCCTCGTCGAGCACCTGCATCGCGAACCGTGCACTGTCCTCGGAAAAGCGCTCGCATCCGGCATAGATGTAGAAGGCTCCCTGCGGCATGATCGGGATGCGAAACCCAAGATTGCGGAGTGCGGGCACCGCGTAATCGCGACGGCGTCTGAACTCTTTCCTGCGTTCCTCGAGTACTGAGAGCGTTTCCGGCCGGAACGCAGCGAGCGCAGCGTATTGTGCTGGTGCCGAGGGGCAGATGAAGGCATTCTGTGCCAGCTTCTCGATCTCCCGCACGTGGGTTTCTGGTGCGACGATCCAGCCCAGCCGCCAGCCCGTCATGCTGAAGTACTTGGAGAAACTGTTGATGACGAAAACGTCATCGGCAAGTTCGAGTACGGTGGAGGCTTCGGCGTCATACACGAGTCCCTGATAGATCTCATCGACCACCGTAAAGCCTCCCGCGCGACGCACAGAATCGATGATCGCGCGCAATTCCTCACGCGGAATCATGGTGCCGGTCGGATTGGAAGGCGAAGCGATTATCACGCCTCGCGTCGCAGGGGTCCAATGGGCACGAACGTCGGCATCGGTCAACTGGTAGTGACGGCTTTCGTCTACCGGAACTGCGCGCGGGCGGCCTTCGAACAGGCGCACAAAGTGCCGGTTGCAGGGATAGCAGGGGTCTGGCAACAACACCTCGTCACCCGGGTTGACAAGCGCTCCGAGCGTCAGCAAGAACGCCCCCGACGCACCGGCCGTGACTACGATTCGCGAAGGGGGCACAGCCACGCCAAGCCGTTTGCGATAGTGATCGGAGATGGCCTGGCGCAACTGCGGGATGCCGATCGAAGCCGTGTAGCCAAGACGGCGCTTGCGAATTGCGTCGATGGCTGCATCCGCGACCAGCGGTGGCGCCGGAAAATCCGGCTGGCCGATTTCCATGTGAACGACTCGGCGTCCCTGTGCTTCCAGTTGGTGGGCGCGTTCCTGCACGTCCATGACACGAAAGGGCTCGATATCGGCCATGCGGGCCGCAAGGATCAGCTCGGCGTCGCGCTTCATGGAACTGCCAGCGCGCAAGGTTGGAGGCCGGCATAAGTCAGATTTTTACGCACAGACCACATTATGCCGCGGCAAGGGCCGCGGGAAGCGGCGGACGGAATGGCAGGCGCCGCGGCGCGGTGGAATTCAGCTATCATGGTGCCACGCAATAAAGAACCTTCAAGTCGCGATTTCCCATGGACGAAACTCTGCGCAGGAGCGCGTTGGAGTATCACCTTCGGCAGCCACCGGGGAAGATTTCGGTCACTCCAACCAAGGGCTTGGTGAATCAAAGGGATCTCGCGCTGGCCTATACGCCCGGAGTGGCGGCTGCCTGCGAGGAAATCGTGCGCGACCCGGCCGAGGCGCGCAATTTGACCTCACGCGGCAACCTCATTGGTGTCGTGACCAATGGAACCGCGGTGCTGGGACTTGGTGCGATCGGACCGCTTGCATCCAAGCCGGTGATGGAGGGCAAGGCGGTGCTCTTCAAGAAGTTCGCCGGGATAGATTGCTTCGACATCGAATTGAACGAACGCGATCCCGACAAGCTCGTCGAGATCATCGCGGCCATGGAGCCCACTTTTGGTGGAATCAACCTTGAAGACATCAAGGCTCCGGAATGCTTCGACATCGAAAGGAAGCTGCGCGAGCGCCTGAAGATCCCCGTGTTCCACGACGACCAGCACGGCACTGCCATCATCGTAGGCGCTGCGGTGCTGAACGGATTGCGCGTCGTGGGCAAGGAGATAGGCAAAGTGAAACTCGTTTGCTCAGGCGCGGGTGCGGCGGCGCTCGCCTGCCTCGATCTGCTCGCGAGCCTGGGGCTGAAAGCGGATAACATCTGGGTGTCGGATATCAAGGGCGTCGTGTACGAGGGTCGGAAGGAAGAGATGGATCCGCACAAGGCTCGCTATGCGCGCAAGACGTCGGCGCGCACGCTCGCCGAAATCATCCCGGATGCGGACGTCTTTCTCGGCCTTTCGGCCGGGGGTGTACTCAAGGCGCCGATGGTGGAGCAAATGGCGAAACGGCCGCTCATCCTCGCGCTCGCCAACCCGGACCCCGAGATCGAGCCGGATGTCGCGAAGAGCGTCCGCCCGGACGCGGTGATTGCAACGGGGCGGTCCGATTACCCGAATCAGGTAAACAACGTCCTGTGCTTCCCGTTCATTTTTCGCGGCGCGCTCGATGTCGGCGCGACCGCCATCAACGAACCCATGAAGCTCGCCGCGGTACGCGCGATTGCGGATCTTGCCATGGCGGAGCAGTCGGATATTGTGGCGGCCGCCTATGGCGGACAAAGCCTCAAATTCGGGGCCGAGTACCTGATCCCTAAGCCGTTTGATCCGCGCCTTATCGCAAGAATCGCCCCGGCTGTGGCTCGGGCCGCCATGGACTCCGGGGTCGCCACACGCCCGATCGCCGATTTCGACGCCTACAACAATCAGCTCTTGCAGTTCGTCTATCACTCCGGCCTCATCATGAAGCCGATCTTCACGGCAGCAAAGGAAGGTCCGCGGCGCCGGATAGTCCTTGCCGAGGGCGAAGACGAGCGCATGCTACGCGCGGCGCAGGTCGTCGTGGACGAGGGGCTAGCCAAGCCGATCCTGGTGGGGAGACCGACCGTAGTTGAGCGGCGCATTGAACGCTACGGCCTGCGCATCCGGCCGGGGACCGAGTTCGAGCTCGTGAACCCAGAATCGGACCCTCGCTATCGCGAGTACTGGACCGAGTACCATCGACTCGCAGAGCGTCGCGGAGTGTCGCCACAGTACGCGCAAACCGAGATGCGCCGCCGCCACACGTTGATCGGCGCCATGATGCTCCATCGCGGCGAGGCCGACGGCATGATCTGCGGAGCTCTCGGCGCGTACGCGGTGCACCTGCAATACATCGACCAGGTCATTGGCCGGCGCTCTGGCGCGGAGAACTTCTATGCGATGAACGTGCTCATGCTGCCCAAGCGCACCGTGTTCATCTGCGATACCTACGTGAACCTCGACCCGAGCGCAGAGCAGCTGGCAGAAATGGCAGTGCTCGCGGCCGAAGAGATCCGCCGCTTCGGGGTGGTTCCCAGGGCGGCACTGCTCTCGCATTCGAGCTTCGGGACAAGCGACGCACCTTCCGCCCAGAAGATGCGGCGGGCGCTGGCGCTGATCGAATCACTGGCGCCGGAACTCGAGATCGACGGGGAGATGCACGGCGATGCGGCCCTGGACGCTGAACTGAGGCTCGCAAGCTTTCCCCGGTCATCGCTCAAGAAGGAAGCCAATCTTCTAATCATGCCCACGCTGGATGCCGCCAATATCGCCTTCAATCTGCTGAAAACCGCCGCCGGCGACGGTATTACGATCGGGCCGATCCTGCTCGGGTCGGCGCGCCCGGTTCACATTCTCACCGCCTCAGCCACGGTCAGGCGCATCGTCAATATGACCGCGCTGACGGTGGCGGACGCCAATGCCTCCCGCGAGGAGTTGCGGCTCCGAGCGCCTCGGGGCTGAGGCCTTTCTCCCCCACACGCGGCTGCTCACACGTTCCCGCTTCGAACATGGCGTCGATCCCCAATTCAACTAAATCCAAGACTGGACTCATCCTCAGCGGAGGTGGCGCCCGGGCCGCCTATCAGGTCGGCGTGCTGAAGGCGGTGAGGGATTTGCTGCCCCTGCCCGAGAAGAATCCGTTTCCCATTGTTTGTGGCACCTCGGCCGGGGCGGTAAACGCCGCCACTCTGGCGATATTCGCTGACAACTTCGGCGCCGCCGTGGGCAGTCTCCTGGAGGTCTGGGAGAACTTCCACGTCAACCACGTTTACCGTTCAGATCCGATCGGGATCGCCCGCGTTGGGGCTCGCTGGCTCGCGGCGATGATGCTGATTTCGCGCACTAGCCCGATGTCGTTGCTCGACAACAGCCCGCTTGCCGAGATGTTGTCGCGCAACCTCGATTTCGGCCGCATCCAGGAGAACATCGATAGCGGCAATCTCTACGCGATCTCTATTACCTGCTCCGGCTATACATCGGGACAGAGCGTCTCCTTCTACCAGGGAGGGCCGGGTACCGAGGCGTGGGAGCGTACGCAGCGCGTCGGCGCGGCGATGCCGATCCGCGTGGAGCACTTGATGGCGTCGGCGGCCCTGCCTTTCATGTTTCCCGCGGTAAGAATCAACCGCGAGTACTTCGGCGACGGCTCGATGCGCCAGATCGCTCCGATCAGCCCCGCACTGCACCTGGGTGCCGACCGGGTACTGGTTGTGAGCACGGGCCAGCAGGTTGCGAACACAGAGCCGCCTCGGGTGCGCGGCCATCTCTATCCCTCGGTCGCGCAGATCGCCGGCCATGCGCTGAACAGCATTTTTCTGGACAGCCTCAGCGTCGACATCGAGATCCTGAACAGACTAAATCGCACCATCAGCCTCATTCCTCCGGAAAAGCTCCGGGAAGCCGGGCTGCCGCTGCGGCAGGTCAAGGTGCTGGTGATTTCGCCCAGCCAGCCCCTTGAGCGTATGGTGGTTCGGCACGTACAGGAGCTGCCGCCGACCGTGCGGTTTCTCTTGCGGGGAATAGGGGCGATGAACCGCAACGGCTCCAACTTGGCAAGCTATCTGCTCTTCGAGAAAGGCTTTTGCCGGGCGCTCATCGATCTGGGCTACCAGGACACCATGGCGCGGCGTGCAGAAGTGGTGGAGTTCCTGGATGATGGGCAGTAGATTTGAGTGCGACGCGGCCTCACCTCATGAGTCAACCTCCCGATCCGTTCGAATTCCTCAAGAGCCTGTGGGGTCCGATGGGGTTGCCGCTCCCGGGGTCGATGAGCTCGGGGCTCGACCCGGGCGAGATCGACAAACGCATTGCAGAGCTGAAATCGGTTGAGAACTGGCTTAACATGAACCTCAACGTTCTGCGAACTGCCGTTCATAGCTTGGAGATGCAGAAGTCGGGCCTTGCCGCCATGCGGGCAGCAGCTTTCAGCGCGGAGAAGCCTGAGGGTGCGCAGCAGACCCCGCCTCGACCTGGGGACCCAGCAAAGAAATGAGCCCGGTGGTGTCACCCGCGGCAGGGAACGGATGGACATTATTCACCTAGGAGAAAAAATGCCTAAAGCGATTCGAATCCAACAACAGGGCGGACCGGAAGTGCTCAAGTGGGAGGATGTTCAGGTTGGAGACCCCGGCCCGGGAGAAGCACGCGTTCGCCACAAGGCCTGCGGTCTCAATTTTCTTGACGTCTACCAGCGCAGCGGCCTGTACAAGCTCGCTTTGCCCTCAGGCATGGGCAATGAAGCGTCCGGCATGGTCGAGGCCGTGGGAGCGGGCGTGAGCCACGTAAAAGCGGGCGATCGCGTCGCCTATTCCGGGGGCGCCCCCGGCGCCTATTCCGAGGTGCGGGTCATGCCGGCGGAACGCCTCCTGGTCCTTCCGGAAAAGATCTCATTCGAGACTGCCGCGGCGATGATGCTCAAGGGTATGACAGCGCAGTATCTCCTGAGGCAGACCTACAAGGTTCAGCCGGGCGATGCGGTCCTGTTGCACGCAGCGGCGGGCGGAGTCGGGCTGATCGCGTGCCAATGGCTGAAGGTGCTCGGGGCTACGGTGATCGCCACCGCCGGATCGGAGGAAAAGTGTGCTACGGCCAAGGCGCACGGCGCGGACCATTGCATCAACTATCGCAAGGAGAACTTCGTAGAGCGCGTCAAGGCGATCACCGGAGGCAAGGGCGTGCCGGTGGTGTACGACTCGGTCGGAAAGGATACATTCGTCGGATCGCTCGACTGCCTGCGGCCGCGCGGCCTGATGGTCAGTTTTGGCAACTCCTCCGGGCCAGTGCCCCCGTTCGAGCTTTCCCTATTGCAGCAGAAAGGGTCGCTCTACATCACGCGCCCGACTCTGGTGTCCTACACTGGCAAGCGCGAGGATCTGGTTGCAACCGCGAAAGACCTGTTCGACGTCGTGTCTTCCGGGAAAGTGAAAATCGAGATCAACCACCGCTATCCGCTCAAGGACGCGGCGCAGGCGCAACAAGACCTCGAAGCGCGCAAGACAACCGGATCGACCATCCTGATCCCCTAGTCCGGCGACGATGGCTGAGCTTGCGGGTTCCACCGTCCCGGGCCTGTTTCCAGAGATCGAGCCGCGCGCGAGCGGAATGCTGCGGCTCGATGCCGTGCATTCCATGTATTGGGAAGAATGCGGCAATCCGGACGGTGTTCCGGTGGTTTTCCTGCATGGCGGCCCCGGCGCCGGCAGCACCCCGAAGCACCGGCGCTTTTTCGATCCCGGAGGCTACCGCGTCATCGTCTACGACCAGCGCGGCGCAGGACGCTCAACGCCGCTTGGTGAGTTGCGCGACAACACCACGTTGCATCTCATCGCCGACCTGGAAACTCTGCGCAGGCATCTGGGCGCTGAGCACTGGATCGTATTCGGGGGTTCCTGGGGCAGCACGCTGGCGATTGCCTACGCGGAGACGCATCCGGAGCGCTGCCTCGGGCTGATCCTGCGCGGGATTTTCCTTTGTCGTCGGAGCGAGATCGAGTGGTTTCTATACGGGCTGCGCGGCATATTCCCTGAGCCTTGGGAGAAATTTTCCGGATTCCTCCCGCGGGAAGAACGCAGCGACTTGCTGCTCAACTATCACCGCCGGTTGATCGATCCCGACCCTGCGGTGCATATGCCGGCGGCGCGTGCCTGGAGCGTCTACGAGGGATCCTGCTCAACCTTGCTTCCCAGCGCCGAGACCGTTGCGTATTTCGCCGGCGAGGTCGTAGCCCTGGGGCTTGCAAGGATCGAGGCGCACTACTTCGTAAACAGCATTTTCCTCCCAGAAAACTCACTGCTCGCGAACGCAGCCCGGCTGCGGGATATCCCGGGTGTGATCGTGCAGGGGCGCTACGACATGGTATGCCCGCTCGTGTCCGCGCACGACCTGCATCTCGCCTGGCCGCGGGCCGAATATCGGATCGTGCCAGACGGCGGGCACTCCGTATGGGAGCCGGGGATTCTGGGTGCGCTGGTCGAGGCGACCGAGCGCTTCAAGCACGCGGCTTCGGTGGCCCGCTGATTCAGGGGTGAGTGAAACGCCGCAGCGGGCCGCGGCGTTTCAGATTTCTCAGTGTGCGGCTCAGATACCCAGAATCTTCATCGCTTTGGCGAGCGTGTCGACGGATTCCTGGTGCTTGCCGGCCTTGTGCAGCGCCTCACCGTCGGCGCGGAACTTCTTGACGTCGGCGGCCTGCTGTGTAGAAAGCTTCGGACTCTTGGCCAACGCCGCGTCGATCTTCTTCATGTCTGCGGGGCAATGAAAGGCAAACGCAGAAGCGCTGGCAAGCATGAGCACGCTAAACAATGCTGCGAAACGAAGTTGCATGGGCTTTCTCCTGTAAGGTGTTTCCGGTCTGTACGGGTCGCCTCAAGCGCCGGCTGCCCGCGGTGTCCATGTAAACGGTGAAGGCGATGAATCTATTCCGGCCGCGCCTAGGATAGCGCCCCGGCGGGCGTGGCGCAATTCCCTCCGCCATGATCATGACCGCAGGTCCCGCGTAGAATAGCGACCAGCCGGAGAAATACGATTGCGCCGCATGAACTCGCCCATCTCCTTGCCGGAAGAAGTCTGGCTGCGCTCGCGCTTTGCCGAGCCCCGGACCGTCGTGCCGCTCGCTACCGGCGACGGCCACCTTTGGCGCAGTCCGGACCAAATCCGGCCCGCCGCGGTGCTCGTACCCATAGTGCGGCGCGAGAGCGGCCTTACGGTCCTCCTGACCCGCCGTACGGAGCACCTCAACGACCACGCAGGACAAATCAGCTTCCCCGGCGGCCGCTCCGAACCCGCGGATGCGTGCGCTGCAGCGACCGCCTTGCGCGAAACCGTCGAAGAAATCGGTTTGGCGGCCGAGCGAATAGAAGTGCTCGGTGAATTGCCCCAATACGTCACGGTAACCGGATATCGCGTGACCCCTGTGGTCGGACTCATCACTCCGCCGCTTGATCTTCGGCCAGACGAATTTGAGGTGGCCGAGGTGTTCGAGGTGCCTCTGAGGTTCCTGCTCGATCCGGAGAATCACCAATCCAACTGCGTCCGCTATGAAGGCCGTGAGCGCCGCTACTACGCTTTGCCGTACCGGGAGTACTACATCTGGGGGGCCACGGCCGGGATGTTGATGAACTTCTACGGTTTCCTGACGACGTGAACGAATTTCCGGAAGCCGCTCTCGCTCAGGGTCGCGCTCGTTCCCGCAGGGAACGAGGCGCTCGGCTGCGAGTCGAATCATGAGCTTCCTTGCCCTCGTCGCGGCGCTGCTGATCGAGCAGTGGCGCCCGCTCGCGGATCGCCGCTACCTGTTCTCGGCCGTCGCAGGTTATGCGGCATTCCTCGAGCGGCTATTCAACGCCGGCGAAACGCGGCACGGCGCCATTGCCTGGATGATTGCGGTCGTTCCTCCGCTGCTCGGCGTGGGGCTCTTGTACGCGGCTGTTCACAGCGCAAGCTTCCTGCTCGCGCTTCTGCTGAACGTCGCGGCGCTCTATCTGACGATGGGGTTTCGCCAGCGCAGCCACTATTTCACCGATATCCGGCTCGCGCTGAAAGAGGACGACCTAGCCAGGGCGCGCAACATTCTCTCTGACTGGCGGGGTGTGAGCTGCGCGGATCTGGACCGGGAAGTTGTGACGCGCCTCGCCATCGAGGAGGCTCTGGTTACTTCCCATCGCCGTGTCTTTGCCGTCGTTTTCTGGTTCGTGCTCCTCCCGGGACCGACAGGCGCGATCCTATATCGGCTCGCGATGTCCCTTGACGAACGCTGGGGTGCGCAAACCGGACCCGAACTGGTGGCCTTCGGGAGTTTTGCCCGCCGCGCTTTCACCGCCCTCGATTGGCTGCCAGCGCGGTTTACCGCGGCGGCGTTCGCAGTCGTGGGCGACTTCGAGGACGCGGTCTACTGTTGGCGCACGCAGGCTTCCAATTGGCCGGACCCCGCGCTCGGCGTCGTGCTGGCGAGCGGTGCGGGAGCGATGGGGGTGAAGCTCGGCATGCCGATCCTCGATGGAGGCGTCGTGGCGGACCGACCGGAACTCGGCTTGGGCGAACCGGCGGATACCGGTCATCTGGACAGTACCGTCGGCCTGGTCTGGCGCGCGCTGGTGATGTGGCTGCTCCTGCTGCTCCTCGTTTCCCTTGCCGGCGCCGCGAGCTAGGGTCGCTCAGCCGCTGGAACAGCGTCTTTGCGAGCGCCGCCGCACTTCCAACACGCGGTAAACTGCCCTTCGATTGCTTCGCCGCAGTCGGGGCAGCGCCAGAGCTTGAACGCCCGCGACTGCGGCCGTAGAAATTCTCGGAGCAGCGCCTCAGCGGCTGGATGATCCTCTTCACGTTCAACCACGAGCTGCAAGGCACACTCTGGAAAGGGAACCTCGCCCGCAAGGCGCACGAGGTCCTCGTTCCTGATGCGGCAGCGTATGCCCGCCGACTGAAGCAGGTTCTTCAGGTGGTGCACCTCGATCAGATTGAGCGACGAAAAAATCGCCTTCAATCGCGCTCTCCGACTGAAGGCGCGGGCCGCGGCCTCAACTTGCCCCGAGCGCCTCGATCATTGCGGCGCAGATGAAGTCATTTTCAGAAATCCCGCCTATCGAATGCGTACTGAACGCCACCCGGCAGCGGTTATAGCCGAGGCTCATGTCCGGGTGATGGTCTTCGCGGTGTGCGATCCAGGCGACCGCGTTAACGAACGCCATGGTTTGATGGTAGTTCTTGAACGACCAGTCTTTCGTGATGACTTTCCCGTCATAGATCCAGCCGGGCACTTCCTTGAGAAGCATATCGATCCGTGCGCGAGCGAGGGGAAGCGCCTCTGCAGGCAGCGGCCGGCATTTCATTCCCGTAAGCGTGGACATGTTCAGCCTCCTCATGCCTGGTAGGTCTGCAATCGGGCGATGCGCTGCATCGCCGGCGGATGCGAGTCGTAGAAAGCCGAGTGCATGGGGTCCGGCGTAAGCGTCGCCGCATTGTCCTGGTAGAGCTTCACCAAGGCGCCCGCGAGGTCGCGAGCGTTTGCATGCTGCGCCGCGTAGGCATCCGCCTCGAATTCGTGAAGGCGTGAGTACAGGCTTGCGAGCGGTTGCAGCAGGAAGGTGAACGCCGGCGCGACCATGAAAAAAAGCACGAGCGCCATCGCCGTGCTCGGCGAGCGTACCCCTAGCGCAGCGTAGAACCAATCCTGCCCGATCAACCATCCGAGCAGCCAAAGGAAGGCGAGGCTCATGCCGAACACCAATGCCATGCGCTTCCACACATGATGGCGGGAGAAATGTCCAAGTTCGTGCGCGAGCACGGCCTCGATCTCAGGCGGAGCGAGTCGGGAAATCAGCGTGTCGAAGAGCACGATGCGCTTGGCCGCGCCGAAACCGGTGAAATAGGCGTTGCCGTGGCTTGAGCGCTTCGAGCTGTCCATCACGAAGAGACCGCGCGCGCGAAATCCGCACTTGGCGAGCAGGGATTCGATGCGGGCGCGCAAGTCCGCGTCTTCGAGCGGAGAGAACCGGTTGAAGAGCGGAGCGATCAGCGTCGGGTAGATCGTGACAACGAGCAGGTTGAATGCCACCCAGGTAAGCCATACGTAGAGCCACCAGATGCCGCCCATTTTCGCCATGAGCCAGAGCACGAAAAAAACGAAAGGAACGCCCAACAGCGCGCCGATCGCCGCGAACTTGGCCAGGTCGGCGAGAAACAACACCAGATTCATGCGATTGAACCCGAAGCGCGCCTCTATAACGAAAGTGCGGTACAGACTGAAGGGCAGATCCACAATGCTCGAAATGAGCGCGACTGAAACGATCAGCGCGATGCCGTGTGCGTGGCCTCCCGTCTCGAAGGCGCGTCCCCAAGTCTCGGAAAGGAGTTGCAGCCCGCCGCCGAGGGTGAACGCGAGCAGCAGCGCGGCGGCGACGAGTGTCTCAACGGTCCCAAGCTTTGTCTTGACGGTCGTGTAGTCGGCCGCCTTCTGGTGTGCCCCGAGTGCGATGCGTCCGGAAAACTCCGCCGGAACTGTTTCACGGTTGGCCGCGATGTGCAGGATGTGACGCCGCGAAAGCCACAGACGCACGGCGGTGGCGAGCGCGAGCGCGATTAGAAAAACGACCGTAAACCAATGCATTGAGCGAAGTTCGATTGTGCGACAATGCCATTCTACACAGGGGCCCACGGAAAAGCGGGATGGCGCAGGACCAGAACAATCTTGTCTGGATGGACTTGGAAATGACCGGGCTCGACCCGGACAGGGACCGCGTCATCGAGGTTGCGATAGTCATCACCGACTCACAGCTGAACACCCTGGCCGAAGCGCCGGTCCTGGTGGTGCACCAGTCCGACGCAGTGCTCGACGCCATGGACCAGTGGAACAAGAGCACCCATGCGCGCTCGGGGCTGATCGACAAGGTGAAGGCATCGGTACTGAACGAATCCGATATTGAGGATCGGCTGCTCGCGTTCCTCGCGCAGCACGTTCCAGGCAAGACCTCGCCGATGTGCGGCAATTCGATTTGTCAGGATCGGCGTTTCGTGGCCCGCCACATGCCCCGGCTGGAAGCCTACTTCCATTACAGAAACCTCGACGTCAGCACCGTGAAGGAGCTGGCGCGGCGCTGGAAACCGGAAATTGTGAAGGGCCTCGTCAAGCAGGGCAAGCACGAGGCGCTCGCCGACGTCTACGAGTCAATCGAAGAGCTCAAGTATTATCGGGAGAATTTTCTGAAGGTCTAGCCCGGAAATTTCACCACCT
>Ga0137435_1000220_pt1 | contig 20247 bp, 21 predicted proteins | sample EasRivERMGT100_2_FD_104904 | JGI IMG/M metagenome (GOLD analysis project Ga0137435, IMG submission 104904) | Soil microbial communities from meander-bound floodplain in the East River, Colorado, USA - East River MetaG ERMGT100_2 | ecosystem: Environmental > Terrestrial > Soil > Floodplain ... | reverse complement strand
CGCACGCGACAAGGCGAGCTATACGGAACTCCTTACTACATCTCACCGGAACAAATTGAAGGCAGCCCGGCGACGGCACAGTCCGACATCTACTCCCTGGGTGTCATTTTTTACGAAATGCTGACTTCCAAGCGCCCGTTCGAGGCCGAATCGGTGTCGGAACTGATTGCCATGCACGTCAGCGCGGCGCGGCCAAAGCTGCCGGAGGCGCTGGCCGATTACCAGGGTCTGCTAAACCGGATGCTCGCCGTGGCTCCGCGTGACCGCTACAAAAGCGCCGACGAGTTGCTCGAGGCAATCGACGAGGTCTGGACCAAGCAGGCTATGCGTACGCTGAAGGGCGGTTGAGAGCCAGGCCCTAGCTCAGCCCGAGCACGTCCTGCATGTCGTACAAGCCGCGCTCCTTGTCCTTCAGAAAACGCGCAGCGCGCAGTGCCCCGATTGCGTAGGTGGCGCGACTCCCCGAGCGAACGGTGATTTCGACCCGCTCGCCCTCTCCGGCGAACATGACGGTGTGCTCGCCGACGATGTCGCCGCCGCGAATGGCATGAAATCCGATCGCCTTGGGATCGCGTTCGCCGACTTCCCCTTTGCGGCCATGCACCGCGCTGCGAGCGATGTCCCGGCCGAGGGAGCGCGCAATGACGTCGCCGAACTTGAGCGCCGTGCCCGAGGGCGCGTCGACCTTGTGCCGATGGTGCGCCTCGATGATCTCCACGTCGTATCCGTCCCCGAGCGAGCGCGCCGCGGTCTCGGCAAGCTTGAACGCGACGTTTACTCCGACCGACATGTTCGGCGCAAGCACGATCGCTATCTTTTCGGCCGCCGCTTCGATGCGCGCAAGCTCGCGTGCCGAAAAGCCCGTTGTCCCGATCACCATGCGCACGCCCTTCCTGAGGCACTGTTCCATATGGATGAGCGTGCCTTCGGGGCGCGTGAAATCGATCAGGCAATCCGCACCAGCAATCCCTTCGGCCGAGTCCGAAACAATCCTCACCCCGCAGGAATGGCCGACCAGCTCGCCGGCATCTTTGCCGATCAAGGGACTTGCGGAAGCTTCCAGCGCCGCGGCAAGCCTGAGATCCTCCGATCCGAGCACCATCTCGATCAAGGTTCGGCCCATGCGGCCTCCGGCTCCGGCGACGACGAGCTTCACTGGTGGGTCTTTCCCTGAGCGGCGGCGGCATCGCCCTCGACGCGCTTCAGCCTGCCTTCCTCGAAGAACACGGCTATGCGGCGATGCTCGACTTCGCGGCTGTTGGCGCGCTGGCGCACGAAGACATAGTCCCAGCGCTCTTCGTGAAATATGTCGCTGACCAAGGGTGTGCCGAGAACGAACTTCACCTGATCGCGGGTCAAGCCGGGGCTCAATTGCGCGACCATTTCCTGGGTTATGTAGTTCCCTTGCTGGATCTCGATTCGGTAAGGTGTGAGCTTGGGCGCGAGACCGCAGGCCGCAACCAGAAGCGGCAACGTCAAAATCAGCATTCGCAGCACGATTCGATGTTCTTGCACGGCAACAAAACGCTATCATAGCGGAAAGGCTCATCCTCTCCGAAGCCGCATTTCCGTGACCAATCCGTGACCAACGTCCACGACCTGAAGACCAGTGGCCTCAAAGCGACAGGGCCGCGGCTGCGAATTCTGAAACTCTTCGAAAGCAGCAAGGTGCGCCACCTTTCGGCCGAGGACGTGTATCGGATCCTGATGAGCGAGGATTTGGACGTCGGATTGGCTACGGTGTATCGCGTCCTCACCCAGTTCGAGCAGGCCGGCATCCTGAAGCGGCATCATTTCGAGTCCGGCAAAGCGGTGTTCGAGCTCAATGAAGGCGCTCATCACGATCATCTGGTATGCATGCAGTGCGGCCGCGTCGAGGAGTTCTACGACGCCGAAATCGAAAAGCGCCAGGTGCGCGTGGCTAAGGAGCGCGGCTTTTCGATCCGAGAGCATTCGCTTCACCTCTATGCAGACTGCACCAAGCCCAATTGCCCCCATAAGGCCGGCCAGAAGGCCTAGGGTGCCTGTGTTTACCCGGGCTTTCCCGCTGCCTGGGCGCAATTTGTCGCATTGCCCGCCCATTGCGCTCATCCGAGGTGTCCAACCACCCGTACAAGGCCTGGGCGAGGCGGGGTGCAGCGCTTACTGTCTATAATGAAATGCGTGAACAGCCGCGTCGAGAATAGGGGGAAATCATGGGTTTGAGACTGAAGTTCAATCTGGTGCTGTTGTTCGTGTTTGCCCTGGGGCTCGCCGTCTCCGGCTACGTTTCCTACGACCTGCTGCACCGGAACGCGCGCGACGAGGTCCTGCGCAATGCGGGCGTAATGATGGAGGCGGCGTTGTCGATGCGCCAGTACACCGTGAGCCAGGTGCGCGACAAGCTGGTGCAGAAAGAAGACGAATTCCTGCCACAGAGCGTACCCGCTTTCGCCGCAACCGAGATCATGAACCAGCTGCGAAAGAAGTATCCCGACTACGCCTACAAGGAAGCGGCGCTGAATCCGACCAATCTCCGCGACCGCGCCGTGGACTGGGAGGCGGACATCGTGAACGAGTTCCGCAACAACTCCGCGCGAGAGGAAGTCTCCGGAATGCGAATGACGCCCACCGGCATGTCGCTGTTTCTCGCGCGACCGTTCCAGATCAAAGATGCGGCCTGCCTCACTTGCCATACCACGCCGGAGATGGCGCCGGCGTCGATGGTCAAGCTTTACGGGGCCAATAACGGATTTGGCTGGAAGTTGAACGAGGTCATCGGCGCGCAGGTGGTATCCGTCCCCATGTCTCTGCCGATCCAGAACGCGAACCGGGCCTTCTACACGTTCATTGCATCGCTCGCCGCGGTATTCGTGGTGCTGTTCATCATACTGAACCTGATGCTGTCGGCCATGATCGTGCGGCCGATTACTCAGATGTCGGACGCCGCCGAGCGAATCAGCACCGGTGATACGGATATCCCGGAACTCGCAGAATCGGGCCGGGACGAAGTGGCGGACCTGGCAAGATCCTTCAACCGCATGCGCCGCAGTCTGGAAAAAGCAATCAGCCTGATCGACCAGAAATAGCCGGGTTTCGATGGCCACCGAGATCGCACTGCCCCGGGGTTACGCCCTGCATGAATACCGTATCGAGCAGACGCTCGGTATCGGCGGCTTTGGCCTGACCTATCTCGCCACCGACTCGAACCTCAATCTCAGGGTTGCGATCAAGGAATACCTGCCCGGTGAGCTCGCCCTGCGCTGCGAGGACCAATCGGTACAGCCGAAGTCCGACTCGAACCTCGATTCGTTCAAGTGGGGCCTGTCCCGGTTCCTCGACGAGTCGCGCACTCTCGCCTCATTTCGCCATCCCAACATCGTTCGAGTGATGCGGTTCTTCGAGGCCAACCGCACCGCCTACATGGTGATGGAGTTCGTCGCCGGCCAGCCACTCGGCGAATGGATGCGTTCCCGCAGGCCTCTCGAACAGAAAACCGTGCTGGCGATCGCCAATTCGCTGCTCGATGGCCTGGACGTGGTTCACCGCACCGGGTTCCTCCACCGGGACATCAAACCGGGCAACGTCTTCATGCGCGAGGACGGATCGCCGGTGCTGCTCGACTTTGGCTCGGCGCGCGTAGCTTCGACTGGAAGTGAACGCACCGCGATCGTCACGCCCGGCTACGCCCCGATCGAGCAATACCACTCCCACGGCAACCAGGGGCCGTGGAGCGATTTGTATGCCCTCGGCGGCGTGCTCTACTGGATGATCACCGGCAACAGAGCCGTCGAGGCGGTCGCGCGCGTCCGCCAGGACGTACTGCCGCCCGCGGTGCAAGTGGCCGACCGCAACCGCTACAGTATGGAGCTCCTCACCGCGGTCGACTGGGCGCTCGCGCCCCATGAGGATCAGCGCCCGCAATCCGTTGCGGATTTTCGATCGGTGCTGTCCGGACTCGCAACGCCCGAGGAAAAAACCGTCAGGACCCAGGAAACGAGGCCCAGCTCGCTCACCAGCGTACCCACCGGCGTCGCATTCGATCTCGAGACGCTGAAGAAAATCGAAGCGGAGCTCGCGAAGTTCATCGGCCCGATAGCGCACATCGTCATCAGGAGCGCCGCAAAGAAGTCCTACACTATTGCGGGCCTCGCCGAGATGGTTGCCGCGGATATCTCCGACGACAAGAGCCGCGCCGCATTCGTCAGGAGATTCTCGAGCGACAAGTCGACTCCGAGCGGGAGTCCGACCCGGGCTACCTCCGTGCGGCAGCAGTCCGGGCCGCCGATCGTTTCGAGCGTCGACCCGCAAACTCTTGCCAAGGCCGAGGCGGCCCTCGCCAAGCATATCGGCGCTGTCGCCAAGGTCGTCGTGCGACGCGCCGCGGCCAAGGCGCGCGACGCCGGCGAACTCTACCTGCTCATCGCCGAGGAGATCGAGGACGTAACCGAGAGAAAAGCGTTCATGCGCAAAGCCATCTCGGCCTCAGGCAAGGAATGACGCCGGTCGCATCGCGCCGGCCGTCGATGATCAGTTCTGGTATTTGAACGACACCAGCACTCGGGTACGGTAAGCCGCTACCTTGCCGTTTTCGATCGTCAGGTCCTGCTTCACCACTTCGGCGATGCGAAGATCACGCAAGGTCTTGGACGCGGTTTCCACCGCTTTCTTGGCCGCGTCCTCCCACGAGGTCGTGCTTGTTCCAATCACCTCGGTGATTCTGTAAACTCCGTCAGCCTTGGCCATCGTTTGTCTCCTTTGAGTGTACCGCCGTAGCGCCCTTCTGGGACGAGAACGCTCCAGGATAATACTCCTCTGAAACGTCACGGCGCGCATACTACGACCGGAGCTCCGGGAACAATGGATTTGATTCTCTGGCGACATGCGGATGCCGAAAACGGCAGCCCCGACTCGGCGAGAAAGCTGACCGAGCGCGGACAGGCCCAGGCAAGGCGCGTATCGGCTTGGCTCAAGCCCCGCTTGCCCGTGGACTGTGAAGTTCTGGTCAGCCCCGCGGCCCGAGCGCAACAGACCGCGCTGGCTCTGGGCATGCGGTTCGTAACCACACCGACAGTGGGCATCGATGCGAGCACCACCGACGTCGTCGCGGCCGCCCGGTGGCCGACGCGCCCGGGCGCGGTGGTAATCGTCGGGCATCAGCCGACATTGGGCAGGGTCGCGGCAATGCTGCTCTCGGGGGCGGAGGCCGACTGGGAATTCGGCAAGGGCGCCTTGTGGTGGCTTGTTCGCGCAGACGGAAAGATCGCGTTGCGCACCGCCGTGGACCCCGATCTGGTCTGGACCGGGCAGGATCTGTCTTAGAGTCCGTTTCAATTTGCTTGAAACGGAGCCGATTTAGGGGAGTATGAGGGGATGTGTCCCCTTATTTTGTAACCGGTTCGAATCGAGTTGGGAGGAGGCATGAAGCTCACAGGCAGGAGCGCAATCGTGACTGGTGCAGGACAAGGAATCGGCAACGCGATGGCGGCGCGGCTTGCAGCCGACGGCGCCAGCGTGGTCATCGCCGATATCACGCGATACGACGTCGCGGCCGCGCAGCTCGCAAAGTCGGGGGCGCGCACCCTCGGCCTCAGAGTCGACGTGTCCTCGGAAACCGACACCGCTTCCATGGCCGAGGAGACCGTCAAGGCCTTCGGTCGCATCGACATTCTGGTCAACTGCGCTGCGATGTTCGCGACCGTCAAGCTCGGTCCTTTCGAGGCGATTCCGATGGATGAATGGAAGCGTCTCCTCGAGGTCAACGTACTGGGCGTCGCGCTGTGCTGCAAAGCCGTCACCCCGCAGATGCGCAGACAAAAGAGCGGTCGCATCATAAACCTCGCCTCGGGCGCGCCCCTCAAGGGCGTGCCTCACTTCCTGCACTACATCGCGAGTAAGGGCGCGGTGATAGCCATGACGCGCGGCCTTGCGCGCGAGCTGGGCAAGGACGGTATCACCGTAAACGCGATCGCCCCTGGACTGACCGTATCGGACGGGACTGCCGGCAGACCCGAGCATCTGCGCAATCACGCCGAAAGCATCCGCAGTCGCGCGATCCAGCGCGAAGAGCGGCCCGAGGATCTGGTTGGCGCAGTGAGTTTTCTTGCGAGCGACGACTCCGCGTTCGTGACCGGGCAGACGCTCGTGGTGGACGGCGGTTCGGCGATGCTCTGAGTTCTCGCGGGCTAGCTCGACCCCGCCAGGTTCCCGACCAGCCAGATCAGGGCAACACCGACTCCAATCAACGCAACCTGCTGGGCTGTGGCGTGCAGTTCCGGGCGCCGGTGCAGCCCTGGGATGAGATCGGCAACCGCGACATAGATCATGCTCGCGGCTGCAAGCGCGAGCACGGTACTGATCCAATCCTCTGCGGCCCGCAACGCGAAATACGCGAGCAGCGCCCCGACCACCATCGCGAGGCTGGACAGCAAGTTGAGTGCCAACGCCGCGAATCTGCTGTAGCCCGAATGAAGGAGAACGAGGAAGTCTCCGATCTCCTGCGGAATCTCGTGGGCGATGATGGCTACCGCGGTGACCACCCCCAATTCGGTGCTCTGCAGAAACGCCGCGGCGATAAGGATACCGTCGACGAAGTTATGAAAGCTGTCGCCGATGGTGATCATCACTCCGCTGCGGCCGTGGTCCCCCACGTGAGGGTGATCACGGGCTTCGAAATCTTCGATGTGGTGGTGGCGCCAGAGAACCAGTTTTTCGAGAATGAAGAATCCGAGAATCCCGGCGAGCACTGTGCCACATAGTGCCTGAAAATTGTCGGTGCTCTCGATTGCGTGCGGGAGTATCTCCAGAAACGCCGCTCCCAGCAGCGTCCCGATCGCGAGACTCACCAGCGCAGGCACCCAACTCGCGGGAGCCGAGAGGGCAAACAGCCCGGCGATGGCAATACTGATCGCGCCGCCCGCGACCGTCGCCGCCGAAATCCAGACAATCGTCGCCAAACTAGTCACCCTCCAGCCAGACAAGGCTCGCCATTCTGCCGGTAACGCGATCGCGGCGAAAGGAGAAAAACCGCTCATCGCTCACGGTGCACACGCTGGCGCCGTGCACCTCGTGGACGCCCGCGTCCGAGAGTCGCCGCTGCGCGAGCCTGTGGAGGTCGGCGAGGTATTTTCCATTCTGCCGGGAAACGAAGGCCGCTGCCGCATCGGGCTCCTTGCCGACAAAGGCCTCGCGCACATCCTCGCCGACTTCGTAACGCTGCGGCCCGATGCCCGGACCGATGTACGCAATGAGATCCGACGCAGGGACATCCATCGCCCGCACGACGTTCTCGATGATTCCTGCTGCGAGCCCCCGCCAGCCTGCGTGGGCGATCCCCACGGTCTTGCCGGCGCGATCGGCGAGCAGAACGGGCAGGCAATCGGCAGTCAATACCGCGCATACGGCTCCTGCGACCCGCGTGACGAGCCCATCGGCCTCCGTCCCCGACATCGCCTTCGCGGCTTCAATCACGACCGCGCCGTGCACCTGCTTGACCCAAGCGGGCTCGGCAGGCAGATACGCACCCAGGATGGCGCGGTTGCGCGCCACGTGCTGCGGGTCGTCACCGACGCGGGCGCTCAGATTGAGGCTCGCGAATTCGCCGGAACTCACCCCGCCCGCGCGAGTGGTGATGAGCGCGCGCACGCGCTTCGCCGCCGGCCACTCCGGGGTAATCCAATCGGGGTGTGGCACGCTCACTCGAGCGAGTCCAGAAGCACCCGGAGGTCTTCAGGCGGAGGGGCGGTGAAGCGCCTCCGTACACCGGAGACCGGATGGGAAAACTCAAGCCGAACTGCATGCAGCGCCTGACGGCGAAGTACTGTGAGTTTCGATTCGCCCCGACGCTTGCCCCTGTAGACCGGGTCGCCGACGAGAGGATGGCCCAGCGACTGCATATGGACGCGAATCTGATGCGTTCTGCCGGTGCTGAGGCTGCATTCGAGCAAAGTGGCGTCGGCAAAGCGCTTGGCTACCTTGTATCGGGTCAGGGCCGGCCTGCCCGTTCCGACCACGGCCATGCGCGTGCGGCTGCGGGGATCGCGGCCGATGGGCGCAGCGACCTCTCCGTCCAGTCTGACGACCCCGTGCACCACGGCGAGGTAGTCGCGCTTGACCGTTCGCGCCTGAATCTGTCGAACCAGCTCGGTCTGAGCGCGCAAGGTCTTTGCCACCACGAGCAGCCCGCTCGTGTCCTTGTCGAGCCGATGCACGATGCCGGCGCGGGGAATCGCAGCAAGCTGTGGCGCGTGGTACAGAAGCGCGTTGAGCAGCGTCCCCTGCCAGTTGCCGCTTCCCGGATGAACGACCAGGCCCGCCGGCTTGTTGATCACCAGGAGATCTTCGTCCTCATGGACGATCTCGAGCGCAATCGGTTCGGCTCGAAACGTCGTGTCCGCCGGGTCGGCCTGCGGATGGAGTTCGATGTGCTCGCCGCCCCAGATCTTCTGCTTAGGCCTGGCCGCGTGGGAATCGAGGCGCACGTGCCCGTCTCTCAGCCACTTCTGCAGGCGGTTGCGCGAGTGCTCGGGAAACATGCGCGCGAGGGCTTTGTCCAGGCGCAGTCCTGCAAGAGTCTCGGGAACGCGTCGCGTAACGCCCCCCAAGGTATAATTCTCCGCGCGATCTGCAGGACCCATCATGAAACGTAGTGTAGCTTTATTCGCTCTGTTGCTGACGGCGTGTGCCATCACCAACGACGCTGCCACCTGGTCCGCAGCGAGAATTTACCGCGAGGCAAAGGAGGCGCTGGACTCCGGGGGATATGATCTCGCGATCAAGCACTACGAAATGCTCGAGGCACGCTTTCCCTACGGTCGCTACTCGCAGCAGGCACAGCTCGAGATCGCCTACGCGTACTACAAGCAGAACGAGACTGCATCCGCTGTCGCAGCCACCGAGCGGTTCGTCAAGCTGCATCCCAACCATCCCAACGTCGACTACGCGTACTACCTGAAGGGCCTGGTCTACTTCAACGAGGACATGGGTCTGCTCGGCAGGATGTCCCGTCAGGACCGGACCGAGCGTGACCCCAAGACCCTGCGGGAGTCGTTCGACGCGTTCAAGGATCTCGTTCAGCGATTTCCTGAAAGCAAGTACACCCCCGATGCGCGCTCGCGCATGCGATATCTGGTCAACGCGCTTGCCTTCCACGAAGTGCACGTAGCCCGCTACTACATGAAACGCGGCGCCTACGTTGCGGCGGCAAACCGCGCCCAATATGCGCTGAAAAACTATCCGGAGGCGCCGGCTCAGGAAGAGGCGCTGCTCATCATGGTCCAGGCCTACGACGCGCTCGACATGCCTGAGCTACGCAACGACGCCGAGCGGATTTTGCGAAGAAATTTCCCCAATAGCGCGCATTTGAAAAGTACCCTCAGCGAACTGCGCCGCTGACCGACGATAGCCTGCCGCTTTTCTCGCCCGCAGCACCTTCGCCGGGGAGCTTCTGAGTGAGGGTAATAAAGTTCAGAACTTCGTCGAGCTCGCGCACGAGTTTCATCGGCGGCAAGCTGGCAAGAATGAGCCGGCCGTAGGGTTTCGAGAAAAGCCTCGGGTCGCAGATGACGAGAACCCCCCGGTCGGTTTCGTCGCGAATCAACCTGCCGGCGCCCTGCTTTAGGGAAATAACCGCCCGGGGCAGCTGGTAGTCCATGAAGGGATTGCGGCCTTCCCGCTCGATCGACTCGAGCCGCGCCGCGAGCACTGGATCATCGGGCGGGGCGAACGGGAGCTTGTCGATCACGACGAGCGACAGGGCATCCCCGCGCACGTCCACCCCCTCCCAGAAACTCGCACTTCCCAGCAGGACCGCGTTTCCCAACCGCCGGAAGCGCTCGAGCAGTTCGCTTCGTGAGCCCTCGCCTTGAAGCAGCAGAGGAAACTCGAGCGAGCGCCGCTGAAATTCATCGCGCAACAACTCGTGCGCAAGGCGCATCGCCCGCAAGGTCGTAAACAGGAGAAAGGCGCGGCCGCCGCTCGCCAAGATCACCGGGAGCGAGACCGCGACGACGGCGCGCGTGTGTTCGTCGCTGTTCGGGTCCGGCAGCTTCCTGGGAACGTAGAGCATGGCCTGGCCGCCGTAGTCGAAAGGACTTTCCCAACACGCAGTGCGCGCTTGGTCCAGCCCCATTTGGCCGCGGTAGTGACTGAAATCGCCGCTGACGGCAAGCGTCGCCGAGGCGAAGATCCAGGCGCGTGGGTGGCCGTCGAGCTGTCTTCTGAAAACATCGGCGACCGAAAGCGGCGTCGCATTCAGCTGGAGAGAGTGACCGAACACCTCGACCCAGCGGACCAGATCGCCGCGGTTGTCGTCTCGCCAGCGTTCGAGCAGGGCTTTTGCCTGATCCGCACGGTCGGCGCAGCGTGCCAAGCCCTCGCCGCGCTCGGCGAGTGGTTTGAGTCCGGCACACAAGGATGCGAGAGCGGAATCGAGCGCAGCGAGCGCATCCGAGAATCCGCGCCTTCGCCCGGCCGACGCCGCGGAGAAGCGCGCGCTTTCGTTGGACAGGGATAGGCGCAGATCGCGGGCCGCCTTGTCCAACGTCGCGGTGAGCCGCGGAGGATCGGGCATGTCTTTCGCGTGAGAGAGAGCTTCGGCGCGAACGTCCCGAGCGAGCTCGACAAGTTGGCCGGTTGAGAGAGCCTCGCCAAAGAACAGAGTCGCCGTCTCAGGCAGTTGGTGCGCCTCGTCGAAGATCACGGCATTGCACGCGGGCAAGAGCTCCGCCATGCCTTCGTCCTTGAGCATGACATCGGCGAAGAACAGGTGATGATTCACTACGACGATGTCCGCGGCAAGCGCCTCGCGACGAGCGGCCATCACAAAGCAGTCGCGTAACTTCGAGCATGACTGTCCCAGACAGTTTTCTCGGGTCGATGTGGCAAGGCCCCACGCGGGGGCCTGCTCCGGGACTTCCGCGCACTCGCTCTTGTCTCCGGTGCGCGTGATGCGCGCAAAACGCGCAAGACTCTGCAAATCGGACACGGTCTCGCGGCTGGCGGGCCGGCCTTCTGCGAGATTACGCTCCAGGTGATAGTGGCACACATAGTTGGCACGGCCTTTGAGCAAAGCCGTGGTCACCGGGACCTTAAGCGCTTCGCGGACCGTCGGAAGGTCGCGATGATAGAGCTGGTCCTGCAGCGTCTTCGTGCCTGTCGAGATGATGATCTTGCCGCCGGAAAGCAAGGCGGGAACGAGATACGCGAAGGTCTTGCCCGTGCCGGTGCCCGCCTCGCAGACCAGCACGGCGTTGTCGCGAATCGCTTCGGCGACGCGTGCCGCCATCTCGATCTGCTGCGATCGCGTGCTGTATTCGGGAACTGTTGCAGCAAGCGGCCCCTGCGGACCGAAGGCCGCATCGATTCGTTGCGGTGTCCCTCCGTCCGGGTTACTTGATTTCTTCAACGTTCATCCAGAACCAGCCAGTCCCAGGCACTATAACGCCCAGGCATCGATCCGGACATCTTGGGTCGCACAACGCCCCAAGCACTTGCCCGGCCTGCCTTTACAGCAGGCTATCAATGATCTAAGGTACTTCAATTATGCGCTGCAACGCCCTGTTTTTCAGTCTTTGTATCGTTGCCGGCTGCACCAGCGGTCCACCCCTTAAACAGGCTGGCGCGCCCCGCAGTCCGGAAATCGTGTTCCAGGCGCTCGCCACGGCGGGCGTGCCGTATCGGCGCGGCGGGCAATCGCCGGAAAGCGGCTTTGACTGCAGCGGCCTGGTAGCCCACGTCTATCGGGAAGCATTCGGCATCGAACTACCGCACAACGCCCGAGCGCAGAGCCGGGTGGGAAAGCCCGTGTCCCTGGCGGCGCTTGAAGCGGGCGATCTGGTCTTCTACAACACCGAGCGCCGGCCTTACTCCCACGTGGGGATCTATCTCGGGGACCATCGCTTCATCCACGCGCCGCGGCCCGGTGCCGCGGTCCGTGTCGAGAACATGCGTACCGCCTATTGGGTCAGGCGCTTCGACGGCGGGCGTCGCATCATCGACTAAGCCCTGGACGGCAATCCGCCAGACAGGGCGGGCCTTCCCTTCCAGATCAAACCCTTAACCTCTCGTACGGATTCCATGTTGCGAGTGAGAATGATTCGCGTTACTATCGTGGCTCCCTGCACTTCTTCTTCGGAGCTTCAGCCCATGTCCTCTCGCGCATTTCCCAGACTTCCCGCGCTCGTGCTTGCCGCTTTCAGTTTTTTCGTTGCGTTTCCGGTGTTTCCACAAGAGAAGGTGCTGAACTTGTACTCCTCGCGCCACTACAGCACCGACGAGGCGTTGTACGTCAATTTCACCAAGCAGACTGGCATCCGCATCAACCGCATCGACGCTGGCGAGGATCCGCTGATCGAGCGCATCCGCAACGAGGGCGCGAGAAGCCCGGCCGACGTGTTTGTCACGGTCGACGCGGGGCGCCTGTGGCGGGCGGAGCAACTGGGGTTCTTCCAGAGCGTGAAATCGGCGCTGCTCGAGTCGCGGATTCCCGCGAACCTGCGCCATCCGGACGGCCTGTGGTTCGGCTTTTCGATCAGGGCTCGGGTGATCTACTACCAAAAGTCCAGCATCAAGCCCGGCGAGCTGACGCGCTACGAGGACCTTGCAGACCCGAAATGGAAAGGCAAGATCTGCGTCCGCTCGGGAGGGCACATCTACAATTTATCGCTGCTGTCCAGCATCATCAGTCACCTGGGCGAAGCCGGGGCCGAAGCATGGGCAAAGGCCGTCGCAGCGAACCTGGCGCGTGCGCCCAAGGGCGGAGACACGGATCAAATCGCGGCGGTCGCCGCGGGTGAGTGCCAGATCGCTATCGCCAACACCTACTATTACGCACGGCTTGCACGCTCGGCCAAAGCCGATGAGCGGGCAATCGCGGAAAAAGTAGGCGTCGTGTGGCCCAACCAGGCGCCGGGCGATCACGGGACGCACATAAACATCTCAGGAGCGGGCGTGCTCAAGAACGCCCCGCACCGCGACAACGCCGTGCGTTTCCTCGAATACTTGGCGAGCGACGACGCTCAGCGCTACTTCGCCGACGGCAACAACGAGTGGCCGGCCGTTGCGACCGTGCAGATCACCAATCCGGTTTTCTCTACGCTCGGGACTTTCAGGCAAGACACGCAGAGCGTATTCGCTTTCGGAAAGAACCAACCGCTGGCGCAGAAGATCTTCGACCGCGTGGGTTGGAGGTAGGAACCGGGACCGGGCTCGCCGAGAATCAGCCCGACGTCTCCCGTCCCTTGGCGATCACCCGTGAAAGCACGATCACCGGCACGAGGCTGACGCCGACGATGACCAGCGATGCGGCGGCGGCCTCGGCGAGCCGCTCGTCGGACGCATAGTGGTAGGCCTGCACTGCGAGAGTGTCGAAGTTGAAGGGGCGCATCGCAAACGTCGCGGGCAGCTCCTTCATGACGTCGACGAACACGATCAAGCCGGCCGCGAGCAGGCTCGACCCCATCATCGGCGCGTGCACTCGTGCGAGCACCTGCCCGGGCGTCCGCCCCAGACTCCGTGCGGCATCCTCCATGCTGGGCCGGATCTTGGCGAGCCCCGCCTCGACCGCCTGCAGCGCAATGGCGAGGAAACGAACCAGATAGGCGTACACCAGAGCGATCACGCTGCCGGTGAAAATCAAGCCGACCTTCATCCCCCACTGGGCTTCCAGCCAGGCAGCAAGCCAGTTATCCAGAAGAGCGACCGGGACCAAGATCCCCACCGCAATCACGGCCCCGGGCATCGCATAGCCGAGCGCCGCCACGCGGTTGGCGATATGCACGGGCCGCCAATGCGAAAGCCGTGCGGCATAGGCCAGCAGCAGGGCGAGCGCAACGGCCGCGGCGGCCGTGATACCAGAAAGCGTAAAGCTGTTGATTGCGAGTGAAAGAAACCGCTCGGAAAACAGCGGCCCGCTCTCTGCGACAACTCGGTGGATCAGAATGACGGCCGGTAAGAGGAAGCCCAGTGCGGGCGGCACAGCGCACACCAGTACGGCTGCCGTCGCCCCACGTCCTGACAGCCGATGCAGCCGCCCCTGTGAGCGCATCGAGTAGTCGTAATAGCGGGCCTGGCCGCGGTTCCAGCGCTCCACCAGAAGGACTGCAAACACCACCGCGAGCAGGGCCGCCGAGAGTTGCGCCGCCGCTGCGGGATCGCCCATCGACAGCCACGCGCGGTAGATACCGGTCGTGAAGGTCTGCACGCCAAAATATGAAACTGCGCCGAAGTCGGCGAGCGTTTCCATCAGCGCGAGCGAGGTGCCCGCCGCAATCGCAGGCCGAGCGAGGGGAAGCGCTACGCGAAAAAAGGTTCCCCACGCACCCCTGCCCAGAAGGCGACCGGCCTCGACAAGGTTCGCTGATTGCTCAAGGAAAGCGGCACGGGCAAGCAGGTAGACATAGGGATAGAGCACCAGCGAAAAAACCAGAATGGCGCCGCCCAGGGAACGGATGTCGGGGAACCAGTACTCACCCGCCTGCCAGCCGGTGATCGCGCGCAGCGCGCCCTGTACCGGACCCGCAAACTGAAGGAAGTCGGTGTACGCGTATGCGATCACGTATCCTGGCACCGCCATCGGCAGGATCAGCGCCCATTCGAAAAGAGCACGTCCCGGAAAGCGATACGTGGTAACCAGCCATGCACCGGACACCCCCATCAGCATCACGCCGAAAGCAACGCCCAGCCCGAGCCACAGCGTCGAGGCGACATAGTCGGGAAGCACGGTAGCAGTCAAATGCTGCCAAGTCCCCTGCCCTGGGGCGAATGCACCGCCCAGCACCATCGCAATCGGGGCAAGCAGCAGCGCGGCGACCGCGATGGCGCAGAAAGCCAGCCCTGCCGCGGAGCGCGGGGCGCGCGAGATGGCTATTGAGGAAACGGCACTGACCGAGTTCACACCGGATGGGGCTCTTCGTTGAAAATCCAATCGGCTTGCTTGGAGTAACCTATTTTATCAAGAATGATTCTTATTTAGTTTTGAGTCATAATAGGCGAACATGAATGCCCGAAACGAACTGACGGACGGCGCCGTCCTAGCCCTCCGCGACATACGCCAAGCCTACGGCAACCATCAGGTTGTCCGCGGGCTCTCATTCGATCTGAAGCGCGGCGCCATCGGTTGCCTGTTGGGGCCGAGCGGCTGCGGCAAGACCACGGTGCTGCGCTGCATCGCAGGCTTCGAGCCGATTCAGTCCGGCGAGATCCGGATCAACGACAGCCTGGTGAGCAAACCGGGGCTGATGGTTCCGCCCGAGCATCGATCCGTCGGCATGGTTTTTCAGGACTATGCCTTGTTTCCTCACCTTAGCGTGGTGCAGAACATAGCCTTCGGGCTCCACGGCATCGAAAAGGCGGAACGCGAACGGCGCATTGGACACTATCTCGAAGCGACCGGATTGTCCGGTTTGGAAACAAAATTTCCACACGAGCTATCTGGGGGACAGCAGCAACGCGTGGCCTTGGCCCGAGCGATAGCGCCTCAGCCGGATCTCCTGCTGCTCGATGAGCCGTTTTCCAATTTGGACGTTGCCTTGCGCGATCGGCTTGCCGCGGACGTACGCTCTGTGATCAAGCGCTTCAACATGACTGCGATCCTCGTCACCCACGATCAAGACGAGGCTTTTGCGATCGCCGATGAGGTGGGGGTCATGCACGGCGGGCAGATTGAGCAATGGGACAGCGCCTACAACCTCTATCATCGTCCGGCCACGCGTTTCGTCGCGGATTTCGTGGGCCAGGGAGTATTCCTGCCCGGCGCGGTGTTGTCATCGCGGCAGGTCAGCATCGAGCTCGGGGTGCTGAACGGCGAGATCCCGGCGAGTTGCGGCATGGGCTGCGACGCCTGCGGCAAGGGCTGCCAGGTGGAAGTGCTGCTCCGGCCGGACGACATCATGCACGACGACGCAAGCGGCATGCAGGCGGAGGTGCTGAACAAGGCGTTCCGGGGCGCCGAGATTCTCTACACGCTCAGGCTCGGCAGCGGCCGGAAAGTCCTCGCACTCGTGCCAAGCCACCACAACCACGCGATCGGCGAACGCATCGGCATCCGCCTCGATGTAGACCACGTGGTGGCGTTTGCCCCGATGCAGGTCCAATCCCAAGGTCTTGGGTCTCAGCCGGCCTGAAGTTCGAAGATCACGGGAATGTCCAAGGTAAATTCCCGGCCGCGCAGCGCCGACGGAATCGGCTCGGCTCTCGTACTCTTCTTCACCATGTCCAGGGCCTGGTCATCAAGGATCTGATAGCTGCTCGATCTCCTGATGACTGCGTTCTTGATCGTGCCGTCCGAGCCGACCACCAACCGAATCTCCACCCGCCCCTGCCACCCCTTCTCTATCGCCCGACTCGGGTAGCGCTTGTAGCGCTTGGCGGCGTCGATCAGCGCAAGCCGATACTTTTCCAACAGACCGGTGTCCGCCGCTTCAGCCAAGTATTTTTCGGCGGATTGGCCAAGGGCTGCAGGCGCTTCGGTTGCACCCGATGTGTCGGTCACTGGAGGCGCGGCGCCCGCGGTCTGATGCACCGGTGCGTGCAAGGGAATCGGCTCGGGCGGCTGCGGCACGTCTGGGACGGCAGGCCCTGACGTGGCAAGAATCGGCGGTTGCGCCTCGAAATTCGCTTCCCGTCGCGACCGCGAGAGCGGCTTCGGCACTGCAGCTGGGGCTTCGGGCTGAACCAGTGACGAAACGAATGTCGCCGTCAGCGGCTTAGAATAGCCCACACTCACGCTCGGCCGAAGACCGGGAAACGTGGACAACACCGCCACATGCAGCGCGAGCGAAACGCCCACGCACGCGGACAGCACCCGGTACTGCACGTCGTCATGGAACAGCGCGGGCGACCCGCGGCGCAACAGTCCCGGGTGCGGCCCAGCCTTCATCTGCGCAGATTGCGATAAAAATCCTGGTACCACTCGGCGAAGCGCTTGACGCCGATTTCGACCGGGGTTTGCGGTTTGTAGCCGACCGCCTTTTCCAGCTCGCCGGTATCCGCGCAAGTCGCAGGAACATCTCCCGCCTGCATTGGAAGAAGATCGAGCTGCGCCTTCTTGCCCAGGCACTGCTCGAGCACTTCGATATAGCGCATGAGCTTGACCGGCCGGTTGTTGCCGATGTTGAAGATGCGCCAGGGAGCATAACTCGTCGCCGGGTCCGGTCTATCGCCGCTCCAGCCGGCCGCAGGGACAGCAGGCTGCCCGATGACGCGTACGATTCCCTCGACGATGTCGTCCACGTAGGTGAAATCGCGCACCATGTCGCCGCGGTTGAACACCGGGATAGGACGTCCGGCGAGGATTCCCTCGGTGAACTTGAACAGCGCCATGTCGGGACGCCCCCAGGGGCCGTAGACGGTAAAGAAACGCAGGCCGGTGCACGACAATCCATAGAGGCTGGCATAGCTGTGCGCCATCAGCTCATTCGCTTTCTTGGTCGCTGCGTATAGTGAGACCGGGTGGTCGACATTATCGTGCTCGGAAAACGGCAGCCGCGTGTTTGCGCCATAGACTGAGCTGCTCGAAGCGAAAACGAGATGCCCGACCCGAGAGTGGCGACAGCCTTCGAGGACGTGAGTAAAGCCAACGAGGTTGGCATCGATGTAAGCCGAGGGATTCTCGATCGAGTAGCGCACCCCGGCCTGGGCGGCCAGATGCATGACCGCATCGAATCTGCCGGCGGCGAAAAGCTCGCTCATCGGCTTGCGTTCGACAATGTCGAGCTTCTCAAACTCGAACCCCTTGCGCGGCAGCAAGCGATCGAGCCGCGCCTGCTTGAGCCGCACGTCATAGTAGTCGTTGAGATTGTCGATACCTATGACTTCGTCGCCGCGATCGAGCAGCGCATGGGTTAGCGTCGAACCGATAAACCCGGCGGCGCCAGTAACAAGAACTTTCATCTTCGATTCAGTCTCCCAGTGTCGTCGGCGCGCCCCAGCCGCGCCGCCTCCGTACGTGTATTACGTCACGCGCTCTCCCGACTGCGCGCCTTCCTCCCGATACCCGTGAGGGTTCATGCTTTGCCATCGCCACGCATCGCGGCACATGTCGTCGAGCGAGCAGCGTGCCTTCCAGCCAAGCAGCTCTTGCGCCAGCGTCGGGTCCGCGTAGCACTCGGCCACATCGCCCGCACGCCGGGCGACGCGCTCGAACGGAATCGACTTCCCGCTCGCGCGCTCGAAGGCGCGCACAGCCTCCAGCACCGAGATCCCCTGCCCCGTGCCGAGATTCACCGTGAAACCCCGCCGCTCGCGCTGCATGGTTTCCATCGCGGCAAGGTGGCCGCGCGCGAGATCCACCACATGGATGTAGTCGCGCACCCCGGTACCATCGCGCGTCGGGTAGTCGCTGCCGAACACGCGAACCCTGTCGCGAACGCCCACGGCGACCTGTGCAATATTGGGCATGAGGTTGTTCGGAATGCCTTGGGGGTCCTCGCCGATCAACCCGCTCGGATGCGCGCCCGCAGGATTGAAGTATCGCAGCAAGGCGATGCGCCACGTGGCCAGATCGGACGCGGCGAGATCCGAGAGTATCCGCTCGACCATCAGTTTCGAATGACCGTAGGGGTTGGTGGGACCGAGCGGTGCATCCTCGCGAATCGGCCCCGAAGAGGCGCTGCCGTAAACCGTAGCCGAGGAGGAGAACACCAGCATCCCGACTCCCGCCTCCGCCATCACGCGGCACAGCGATAACGCGCCCTGCACATTGTTGTCGTAGTATTCGATCGGTTTTTCAACCGATTCGCCCACGGCCTTGAGCCCGGCGAAATGGATCACCGCGTCGAAGCGGTTCCGGACGAATACCTCCCGCAATGCCCCCGGATCCCGAACGTCCGCCCTTGCGAATTCAGGTGTCTTACCGACAATCCGCGCGATGCGTTCGAGCACCGCACTGTGGCTGTTGCAGAGATTGTCCAGAATGACCGCTTCGTGCCCCGCCTGCATCAGTTCGACACAGGTATGGGATCCAATATAGCCGGCCCCGCCGGTTACCAGGACTTTCATCGCAATCCGCTCGCGTTGGCACTTTGGATGAGCAGCGGGTTCCTGATTGAGTCCGGCAACTGGGATCTATTCAACGAGGGAACTCGAGGGACCCGTGGAGTCTAGCTGATTTTCGGAAGGACTGTCCCGTGCAGAGATCGAAGGACAGGCTTCAGGCCGGATTGCGCCCCGGGGCATGCAGTGTTCGAGGAGGAAATGCTGGAAAACCGGCCTCTTGCATCTCCTTGCAAGAGGTAGTCCTGCCCTAATGCCGGGTGCCAGTCTCGCGTCGCGCTTTGGGCTGGGTGAGTACGCGCATGCGCGAGGCCGTCTTGACTCGCCTGTTGCGCCGCAGATAGCTCACTACTGGGGGGACCAGGTCGCCGGCGTTGTCCGGGGTTTCCACTCCTCGGATAAGGCGGCCAAACAAGTAGGCCACGGCCAAACCGGCGAGGAGCCATCCAACCAGCACTGACAACAAGATCACCCAGTTCATGTGCGATTAAGCAATCGAAAATGATGGACCCTATGACAGTATCATGAAGTCGCTGGGCAAGCCGTGTCAAGCGCAGAATGCTCCGTGCCCGACCGCACTCTGTCGTCTGCAAGCGACGGTCCGGAGACAGCAAACCCTCGCGGCGGACAGGCAGGTTGCCCTTGAGAAATCGCTCAACGAGAACGTGTACCAAGCGTCAGCGAATCCACCGGCGGCCGCGAAAAAGTTGCATTGACGATCCCTCTGTCCAGCGGATGCTCCTCGGACAGAACTCGGCGGTGTCCCGAACGCACAACGCTATTTTGCAGACATATGCAAACGAGCCCTCCCGGATTGGAATCGCCAACCGTCGCTTTGACGCGGCCCCAAAATCAAGGATTTCGGGGAGAATTGCGTCAATCCAAGAGATAAGGGAGAGGTTCATGAGCACCGTCGCCGTTGTCGGGCTCGGTTATGTCGGCTTGCCGCTGGCAGTGGCGTTCGGCAGGAAGTTCCGGACGATCGGATTTGACCTCAGCGCCGAGAAAGTCGAGAACTACCGCCGTCACGTCGATCCGACCGGAGAGATCTCCGGCGAGGAATTGCGCGCCGCAACGAAGCTCGTGGTAACAACCGATCCGGCGCAGCTCGCCGCCGCCGATATCATCGTGGTCGCAGTCCCTACGCCCGTGGACGCGGTGCGCCAACCTGACTTCGGGCCGCTGATCGGCGCAAGCGCCACGGTCGGCAAACACATGAAAAAGGGCGCAACCGTGGTTTATGAATCGACCGTTTACCCGGGAGCGACCGAAGAAGTG
>Ga0137435_1000219_pt1 | contig 20251 bp, 36 predicted proteins | sample EasRivERMGT100_2_FD_104904 | JGI IMG/M metagenome (GOLD analysis project Ga0137435, IMG submission 104904) | Soil microbial communities from meander-bound floodplain in the East River, Colorado, USA - East River MetaG ERMGT100_2 | ecosystem: Environmental > Terrestrial > Soil > Floodplain ... | reverse complement strand
TCGGTCGGTGAAGTAATCGGACTCTGAGTGATGCATAGCCCCTCCAGTGCTTCGAAGATCATGTCCATCAGGGCGTTACCGTCGCCCGTGAGTTCGTTACCGCGACCCCGAACGGGGTACGCGGACAGAGGAATGCCGTGTTGCAGGGCGATGGACAGGACGATGGCGAACCCGTCGAACATGTCGCGGACCATCGTGCCGGCCTTGCCGACCTGGATGAAGACCTCACCCGGTCTCCCGTCAGGATAGAACCCGACCTCCACCTCGATGGTGAAGGCGTTCGATCCGACATCGGCGAACACCGTCGCTCGCTTTGAGAGCCGCTTCCCGGGGAGCGGTTCCCTCAGAGGGAGAGACGCGTGAATGACCTCGGCGATTGCCTCGGCCTCGCCGAAGTTCTCGAGGACGGCGAGGAGTTGCTTCTTATCCATGGCGTCCTTCGTTCTTGTCAATGGTTCGCTGGACCAGGTCGTGGGCAGTCTCGGCGTTCTTTGCAGTGACGCCATCTGGAAACGCCTTCCAGAAGACCTTCTCCTGTTCAGGCGTGCACTTGACCAAGAGCTCCATCACCAGGTTGATATGGAACTCGAGGGTCTTCTGCTGGAAGACCTTACCCATGGAAGTTCTCCGCCACCTGCTTCAGATCGTTGATGTAGGATCCGCGGTCGGCGTACTTGAAGCGCCGCCAGTACTGCGGATGCGGTACGATCTGATCGGACTCGAAGCCGATCCGCTTGATGCGTTCGGCGGCCTTGGCTCCCAACGCGATGATCTTCGCTCCGACGAACCGCTTCAGCTCATCGCGGAGCTGGAACTGGGAGCGGATATCGCCGAGGTCGTGGTAGAAGCTGTTCGTGATGTAGATTCGCTCGAGGTGTTGCAGGGCCTCGAACAGCATCTTCGAGGCCTCTCCGAAATCGAATGCCTTCGCGTGCGGGAACTCCCGGCGGCGGAGGGTGAACTCGTCACCGACGAGGATCACCTTCGGGCGGAGGGAACCGATCCCGCGGAGTTCGCCAGGCGAGGTCTGCAACGGGCCGATGCCGACAGAGGCGGCGAGTTCGGCGGCGTGCTCGATGCTGTTCGTGTTGTGGATGACCGTGGTCAGACGGCTGGGGAGGAACTTGGAGTACGCCATCCCCATCGAGTGCCAGTTCTTGATCACCCACAGGTCGTAGTCGCTGGCCTCGGAACCACGCTTCAAGATCTGCTCCTCGACGAGGGCGAAGTCGCGGACGATGTACGCGATGCGGAAGCCGCGGACCTCCAGCTGCATGTTGAGCAGCCAGTTCTGCCAGTCGTCGATGAGGGAACGGTTCCTGATGAGTGTCCCGTAGACCCGCTCCGAGACGTGGGAGCGGCTGAGTAGATCGGACCCGTCATACGCCTGACGGAAGTAGTCCGAGAACTTGTGGGGAGTGATGCCCTTGGGCGGCTTCACCAGGTGCCGGGATCTGGCACGGGGCATGTTCTTCTCGATACAGGCGAGGATCGAGGACTTACCTACACCGTCGATGCCCTCTAGTATCAAGCGCATCCGATTGCCTCCATCAGGGTCTTCATGTCGGGCGTGACATCGACGTCAATGCCCTCGATCTTGGCTCTGACCAACATCGCGGTGTTGCGGAACGCGAAGAAGGACGTCGGACCTGGGATCCAGAACGTCACCTCTTGCGGTTCCATTGCTCGCGCAATACGGCCATCGCCCGCGAATCCCGCTTCGGGTTCGTACACGTGGGCATTGGCAATGATGCGCGTCACGCTGCCAGCTCTGAGTTTCAGCTCATGGGCAATCAGGAGCAAGATGGTCGAGAACGAGAAGTGGTCATAGGGAAGACCCCACACCAGATCACACGACCTCTGGTAGATCGTCATGTTGAGTCTTCCGCCAACGGCCTGCAACTGGAACATCGTGTTGCACGGCTTGTCCTTGCTCTCGTTCCAGAGATCCTCCGGGTGGTAGATCTGGCACACGGCCTGCCGGGTCTCGGGATCCTCCTTGAGGAGCGAGATGAGCCACGGCATCGCGTTCTCGATCCGAGGCCCATAGGCACCGTAGAACGAATGCCCGTCATCGGAGAACTGCGCGATGTTCGGGTTGAACCTCGCGAGCCAGGCCACATCGTCCCAACCGGCGCAGTAGGCCATGAGCTCGGCGATGGCAAAGCGTCTCGAGAAACCGTTACCCACGAGCATGTTCTCGTCGGCGTGAGTCTCGAGGATCACGTTGAAGAGCGCCCTGTGCGGACGTCCTCTCGCGACACGACGTGCGCCGTGGTCCCACGCGCGCTTCACCAGCTCCGGGTAGGCCACACTGAAGTTCATCATCCCTATATCCTACCAGAGGAATCCAAAGGAATGATAAGGAATAAAAAGGAAAAATAAGGAAACTATCCTTTGAATTCCTCTGGCTTCCTCTGGTAGAGTAGTCAAGTGAAGAAGAAGAGAAGTGGTAGTAGTCTCTGTCCTTTATTTCCCAATGGTTGTATGTAGAAACACCCCCGATAGAGAGAGAAGGAGAAGTCAATCTTTTCCTCTTCCTCTGAAAAAGGAAAGTAAAGGAAAGGTAAGGAAAGGAAAGTAAAGGATGCTGAGGACCGAGGTGATCAAGTCGTTCCTGCTCGAGAAGGCGATGCCCGACCTGGCAGCGCTCTACGGGGAGGAGATGGAGTGCCAGGTCAACACCGCCCAGGATGACGGGGAGAAGGTGGACGGGGAGTGGAAGGGACATCACTGGACGGGTTGGAAGGCGCACGGCGAGACGTGGAAGTCGTTCAGGATCCCGTGGAACGCGAAGAGCGAACCGGAGTACGTCGACCGACCCTTGAAGTTCAGCACGAAGCACTTCGAGTCGATCGGGATGACCGGTTGGGATTGGAAGGCGAGGGTGAGTCGCTGGGTGGGATTCGACTTCGACGCGGTGATCGGCCACGTGCAAGGCCTCACGGCGACGGAGCTGGATGACATCAAGGACCGCGTGATGAAGATCGACTGGGTCACCGTCCGTCGCTCGAAGGGCGGACTGGGACTGCACCTGTACGTGGCTCTGGATCCGCCCGTGCCGACGGAGAACCACACCGTCCACGCGGCCTTGGCCCGAGCGATCCTCTCGGAGCTCAGCGGAGTGGTGGGCGTCAACCTGTTCACGAAGGTGGACTGCTACGGTGGCGTCCTGTTCGTGTGGCACCGGGAGACGAAGCCTCAGGGCTTCACCGTGGTCAAGGCCGGTGTGCCACTGGCCAAGGTCCCGGAGAACTGGCGGGATCACGCGGAGGTGATCGAAGGTCGTCACCACAAGGTCAAGGCTCCGGCCGATGCCGGGGATGAGGCCAACTTCGAGGAGACTGCCAGCAGGGTGAAGTACACCATGCTGGATACCGAGCACCTGAGGGTAATCGACTTCCTGCGGACTCAGAATGGGTTCACCTCGTGGGACTCAGACCGCAACATGCTGGTCACCCATACCGTTGCCCTCAAGCGAGCGCACGACGCGCTGAAGCTGAAGGGGATCTTCTACACGATCTCTGAGGGGAAGGGCGGGAGCGGCGACAAGAACTGCTTCATGTTCCCCATCAGAGGTGGGGCATGGGTAGTGCGTCGCTTCTCCCAGAACGCGAGGGAGCACTCCGCCTGGCAGAAGGACTCGAACGGCTGGACGCGATGCTTGTTCAACCACCCGGCCGAGTTGGCAGCAGCGGCTGCAGCCCACGACGGGGTTGAGGACGAACGCGGAGCGTTCGTCTTCAAGTCCGCCCTGAAGGCCATGCAGTGCCTGAAGGATCTCGGCGCGCCGAAGTTCGAGCTCCCAGAGTTGTTCCGAGCGAGACAGACGGCTATCGCCACCGTGAAGGGTCAGCCTGGCAAGGTGATCCTGCGGGTGGTCCGAGAGGAAAGCGATAACGCTGAGGTAGGTTGGCTGCAGAGCACGCGACCGAAGGGTGCGTTCTGGCAGCGGGTGGTCATGGTCGAGGGCTCGCGAGAGGAGCCGGAGCCTCCCGATCAGGTGGTGAGACATGTGGTCTCCTCTTCGGAGGACGCGGGTTGGTTCATCAACTCCCATGAAGGCTGGGTGTGGGAGCCTCGTGTCAACGTCAACACGGTCCTGAAGAGCAAGGGCTTCTCGGACATCGACAAGCTGCTCGGGTTGAGCATCACGAATCCCTGGGTCATGGTGTCGATTCCGTTCAAGGACGAGTATCCGGGAGGTCGACGATGGAACCGGGGAGCGGCACAGCTGGGGTTCACCCCGAAGGAAGGTCCTCACCCGACCTGGGACATGCTTCTGTCGCATGTGTTTTCTACCTTGACCCCAGCGGTCCTGGAGAATGCGTGGTGCAAGAGATATGGCATCGCCAGCGGGGCGGACTATGGGAAGTGTTGGACCGCGTCGTTGTTCCAAGAACCGACCCGGCCGTTGCCATATCTCTTCTTCGTCGGGCCGCAGAAGAGTGGGAAGTCCACCTTTCACGAAGCACTGAGACGCTTGTTTGCCGACCCAATGAAGGGTGTTGCCAAGGCGGACCAGGCACTCCGGTCGCGAGATGCCTTCAATGGCGAGCTCGCGGGGCGTGTACTCGCGGTAATCGAGGAGGTCTCGCTCAAGAAGAACAAGGAGGCGTACAACCGGATCAAGGATCTCGTGACCGGTGAGACGATCGCCATCCACTTCAAGGGCAAGACCATTTACGACGTGAACAACACCCTGCACTTCATCCAGTGTGCTAACTCGCCGGACTACTGTCCGGTAGAGGTCGGTGACACGAGGATCGTCATGATCTACGTCGACCCGCCGGAGCAGGAGATCCCGAAGCACATCTTGATGGAGCGGCTGGTCGAAGAGGCGCCCCACTTCCTCCACACGATCATGACCCTCGAGATCCCACCCACGAACGAGCGGTTGCGGATCCCGGTGGTCGAGACCGGACTGAAGGAAGATCAGGCTCGCGCCAACCGGGACGAGCTGACCGAGTTCCTCGAGGATGTCTGCTCGCCGATCGACGGCGAGGTGATCCAGATCTCCAAGTTCTACGAGGCGTTCTTCAACTGGTTGCCTCTGGAGAGGCACCAGTACTGGAACCAGCGGACGGTGAAGGGCAAACTGCCTGCGAAGCATCCGACTGGGAGGTATACCGGAGAGGGTCAGATCCACATCGGCAACCTGTCGCTCGTCGCTGTGGAGAAGACCAAGGCCCGCCTCGAGCGGCGAGGAGATCGGTTGTACCATGTCGACCAGGCTTAGGAAGCTTCTGGAGGACCTCCTGGAGGATCCGAAGAGCATGGTATCTCTGGTGGAAGTCCACGATCGCCGGACCATTACCTCTGCTGAGAAGAAGGGGTTGGTCATGATCTACTCACCACAGATGGCCATGCTGACGGATGCCGGCAAGGCGTACCTGACGTTGGGAGAAGACCACGAGTCCCCGTACACCAGCCCGTGGGCGCCATGAAGGCAGCCGCGTTCCTGGTCCGGTGGCTCGCGCTCAAGCAGCTCGAGTCGAACATCCGTGCCATGCAGAGGCAGACCGCCAAGACTCTGGCGGAGATGGATCGGACGTTGGCTGAGATGCGGGACATGAAGTGCCCGAAGTGTGGACACCAGAAGCTATGCAGCGACGAGTAAGAGAGTCTGGAGCCGAACTTCCCGGGTGGAAGAAGGCGGGATGGAGCAGGGAGCCTCGGAACGGGCACGAGCTCCGGATGATGAAGGCCGGGAAGCCCGAACCTGGAGTGAGGGATCGACCGTGGCGGTATCCATACCGTTGCAAGGTCCACGGACTGGGAGCTAAGTTCAAGGTGGTGGACAACTCCGGCAAGAGAGCTCGGAGATGCACCATCTGCATGAAGAACCGACAGGCGAGGTATACACTTGCCCATGAGTCGGAGCTCAGGGAGCGGAAGACCAAGCAGACCAAAGAGGCAAGAGGCCTGATCCCCGAGTTCGAGGACGGGATTGCGACGGTCTCCTCCACATGGCTGAGGCATAACGTCTCCAAGGTGCCGGACTACGTTAGACATGGTGAGATCGTGGTGGAGATCCTTGGGGTCCCAGAGTACAAGGTGGTGAGACTGTGAAGCCCTGGATGAGGAAAGGTGTGAAGATCTCCGGATCGGGGAAGGACGGCGCGAAGCTCGAGAAGGATCACTACCGCGAGCTCCGCGAGTTCATGGTGAACAGGGGATGGATGGTGAGGAAGATCACCGTCATGCACGACTCGATGACCGGCTGGCCTGACGCATTCGCAGCCCACCCGGTCCACGGATCGCGCTTCATCGAGACCAAGAGACCGGTCCACGGGAAGCTGACCGAGGACCAGATGAAGGTGTTCCCCGACTTCCAGGTCCACGGGGTAGGGATCTGGATCCTCGAGACGGTGAACGACTACCCATTGCTGTTCAAGCCGGCGAACTGGCACTTGTATACCTTCAAGGAGTTCCGACCGTGAAGCCGCTGGACTGTTGCAGCGGAGTCCTGGTTGGGTGGGGTAGGAACCGCGAAGAGCGACACGCCCCAGATTGCCCACAGAACATCGAGATGCTGGCACTCCTCGCAGAGGAGGGCATCGGGATGGTAGGTAGGAAGCTGAAGGCAGAGGAGATTGCTGTTATGGACATCGCATTGGACACCGAGACCGGAGGGCTGGATCCAGAGATCGCTCCGATCCTCGGGATCGACCTGTGGCATCCCACGGGTCCGTGCTTCTCGCAGCGTGTGATCGGGACCGGAAGGGTCGGTCGCTTCGGCAACAAGATGGAGATCCACCCGAGGGCGTTGCAGGCCAACGGCCTGAACCCCGACGAGGGAGTTCCAATCGAAGAGGCGGCGAAGAGGATGGTGGCCTGGTGGAAGAGCATCGGCTCCCCGCAGTTCCACCTCGTCGGCCACAACGTCGGACCGTTCGACGTCCCGTTCCTCAAGCAGCTCACGCACGTCGGCGTCGACGTTCCGTGGGCGATGATGTTCGACTACCACTACCAGGACACCGCAACGGCGGCGTACCTGATGCAGAAGGATGGGATGCTCCACTTCGGCAAGTGGTCGCTCACGAACGTCTGCCAGGTGCTCGGGATCCTGTACGACCCGCACCTCTCCAAGTGCGACGCGAAGGCGTCGTGGTACGCCAACGAGCGGATGTCCGCAGTGAGGCTGCACTACAAGGACATGTGCGAGCGAGGGGAGATGTGCGAGGGGTTCAACGAGACCCACAACATCCGCGACCACCTGCCGGCTCTGGATCTGAGGGGCTAATGGGGGAGAAGTCACACGGACCTCCGCGACAGGCGGATGGGAAGCCCTCGTACATCTCGCCAACGTCTTTCGAGACGTGGAAGAAGGATCCGGTCACGTACTGGATGCGCTACCTGGCGCCTCCAGAGATGAAGATCCCCAGACCGCCGCAGACTCCGCAGATGGCGGTGGGCAACGTGTTCGACACCCACATCAAGTACCACCTGGCCAGCACGGTCGGGCGGTTGGATCTGTCCCCGACGCTGCTCGAGGATGGGGTCGAGGCTCCGATGCTGGGACGACGTGGCTCGCCGGACAAGTACGACCAGCTCGTGCTGTACGAGGGTCTGCGGGCGTACCACGCATACAAGGAGAGTCCGGCCATGCGGACGCTCCTGCAGCAGCTCACCAACATCGAGATCACCCCGGCGGACAAGGCTCACCTGGTCAACGGCGTACCCATCTGGGGCAAGCTGGACCTCGAGCTGTTCGCCAATGGGCGGCGGGTGGTGACCGACTGGAAGACCAGCGGAGCATTCGCCATGAACACCCCGACCGTGGAGCCGGGATACTCGTTCCGCTACGTACAGCGGATCGAGGATGGGCGATCGATCTGGGTGGACGAAGGTCCGCATGCCAGGGCGATCGAGCCTCTGGAGATCCTCAGTCCCAGGTGGGCAACCCAGATCGCGATGTACGCGTGGATGCTGGGTGACGGACCGGGGTCGGAGATCACGGGCCGGATCGACAAGATCCTGCTGCTCGACAAGGACACCGTCGAGGTGTACGTCTACCGTGCCCAGGTAGGCCGGGACTTTCAGCTGCAGCTCCTCAACGAGCTCAAGCTGATGTGGTCCAAGATCATGGCCAACGAGATCCTTCCGCCTGAACTGCGGGACGCACCGCCAGAGCTGTTGCTGGCGATGGTCGACCTGTAGCGAGGGACGGCGGGCCGGGAGAAGGCTCCCGGCCCGCCGCGGTTAGGAGAGCATCTTCTTGTAGTACCGGATGGTCAGCTCCTTGTCGACCTCCGGGATGATCAGATGCCCACGCTTGCAGACCTCATCGAGGAGGGTGTGCAGCGACTTGCCCACGGGATCGGAGTCCTCGTCCTCCTTCGCGTAGTACAGGGCCACGGCGAGAGCTCGGACCATGTCAGCAGCGGCGGCGATCTCCTGCTGCTTGAGACGCTCGATGCCCTTGATCAGCTCGTCTCCGACGAAGTCCACCACCACATTGCGCCGGTCGTAACCGCATGCGCACAGGTAGGGATCGCGCATGGTCTGGTGACACTTGGGACAGGTCCCGTACTTCTCCCAGTCACTCATCCTAGCCTCCTGAGCTCCCGTAGGATCTCCCACGGGAGGATGATGACGAGCGTAGGATGGACACGGCGGTTGTAGTCCGCGCCGTGATCCCCACCCAGACGCTTGCGCTCCTTCTTGGTGTGAGTGCAGATGGATGCCATCCGGTACTTGCCAGATACCTGACGGAAGCCGAGTTGGTGGAGCTGCGAGACGAGCTTCACCGGGTCCTTGGTGGACTTGAGCTCGAGGGTCTTGTACTCCCGTCGCCGGGAGATGCAGATCCAGATGTTGTCCTCGTCTGCGGTGATGAGTCCTTCGCTCACTTCACCACCCGGTAGATCGAGATCGGGGTTCCGAGGTCGTCGTACGCGGCCCGCTCGATCTCGACCTCGTCCTTGGTCCACTTGTCCGCGAGGTGCATGTCGGGTGCGAAGGTCCCGTCGTACTTGAGGAAGCCAGCCGGGATCCTGATCACGTACGAGTGTCGGAGGCGCCGGTTGCTGCAGGTCTCACGGTGGACCGGACGAGGGGCACGAGTCTTCGAGAAGATCGCATCCATGACCGACTGCGCCCGGTCGATGTCCACCTTGACAGGCTTGGGGTTGGAGGCTCGCTTGTGGCACTCGATGCACAGCGGGAAGTCGTTCCACTTGGCTACGGCCTTCTCGTGGCAACGGAAGCACACGTCGGGGTCGATCATCATGTGGGTGGCGACCCAGTCCATCATCTGCGAGATCCACCTGCGAGCGTTGCACAGATCGATGGACGCCGACTCACCGAGATCGGTGACGTTCTGGCGGAAGCGGTCGAAGTCGTCCCACTTGTGCTCGGTAGCCCACTCGAACACATGGCGTGGAGCCATGCTGAGTGGCGTGAAGTGGGTCTCCACCCACGCGGCGACATCTCGAGCGGCTCGGTTGTCCGAGAGGTCCCGCTCCTGCGCTGCGTTGTAGCGGTTGATCCGCTTCACCTCTTGGAAGACTGAGTAGATGGTGTGTCTCATGGCTTCTTGCCTGCCTTCTTCGCTCGTGCTGCGAGCGCGTTGAGGTATGTGATGTAGAGCTCCTCGAACTCAGCGAGGTGCTCGGCGACGTAGATCTTCTGCAGGACGGGGATGCTGTTGACCGGGACGTTGTTGGCCGTGAACCGGAACTTCTGGCCGATCTTCTGGAATCCCAGCTGGATGCGGAACCCGTAGGGCAGCAGCTCGCCGTGCGCGAAGGTATAGGGTGGAGCTTGGAAGTCCACCTTGATGGTGAGGTTGCAGAGAAAGGTCTCTCGCTCCTCAAAGAGGTGGTTGATGCGGTTCATCTCCGCCTCGAAGTTAGTGTCGGTCATCGTAATCCTTCTCGGCCTGTCGCCGTGCGTCCATGCGCTCGAGTTCCTGTTGAGTGCGGTCTGCCTCATCGTCGACGGCATCCTCTGGTTTGAGGACCGTGCGATCGGTGACGCAGCTGTGGTGCATGTAGTGGTCGAAGCAGAGATAGGTCTTGCACATCGTGCAGAGCTTGGCCCTGTTCGGACACTGTGAGCACTGGTTGCGACGTGCCATTAGTGGAGCTCCTCTGGCTCTCCCCACTTGATGGTGGCCTTGATGGACTCGAGCCCACCAAGGAGTCGGATCATCAGCTTACCCCATGCCATGAAGCAGTCCCAGCAGGGGAAGACGATCACGAACGGGAGGCAGACCACGGTGACGAAGATCGCCATCAGGAGGATCGCGATCCGGAGGATGTGGTGGCGGATGGCCATCATCGGTGCACCGTGCTGTTCATGCGGATCACGGCCTGCAGCCACTCGAGCTCGTTGTAGTACAGGCAGCGGATCCTCTTGTGACCGAGACGCTTCCACGCCTTGAGTCGGAGGATCCCATCCACCACCTGATACCTGCCAGATCTCTTGCGTCGGACGATGATGGGGTTGATGAGACCGATGTCCCTGATGGACTCGACCATCACCTTGGTGGGTCGGTTGTTCTTCTTCAGCCACGTAGGAAAGTCGATACGGGCTGTGCGAAGGTAGAGGGTCTTCACGGGGTCACCTCGTCATGCTCCACCTTGAGGATACGCAGACGGTATCCCTTGTACTGGCAGGCCACGATGTCGGGCAGATCGGTGAGAGCCCCGACGAGGAGTGGCATCGCCTTGTCGAAGTACGGTGTGCAGCTGATGGAGGTGACGGTGATGTCACGGATCCAGCCGGTACCCGCAATGTGGGCGTAGTAGACACGCCGCCGAGAGGGGGATTGTGGCCGCCGCACGTGGGCTACCACGCGCACTTGGGCTACCACCCGTACTTGCTTGCTGCTACCCATCGGCCTTCTCCTCCTTCCACCAACCAGTGAGGATGCCGAACTGCTTGAGACCAGCCTGAAGGAGTTGCCTCATGGTCTCCTGTCGGTTGGTGCCGAACTTCTTCTGGATCTGCGCGATCTTCTCAGCCTCGGAGGCGGAGACGTAGATCGTGTACGAGATGGTGGTCTTCTCGGGTGCGGGCTCTGCCTGCTCGGGCATGTGAGCCGTGACCCAGCGTTTCAGGGCCGGGTCAATGGGATCGTCCTTCTTTGCCATAGGGTGCTACCCTCCGTACTTGGCCGTAGGTCCGGGATGCGGGTCTAGAAACAGCACCGCCCACCCACAGGAGTCTCCTCCCATGGGTGGGTCTGATGCTCGGGTTGGTCTACTGCTCGACTACTCGAGCACGGTCAGGTTGATGCCGACCAGCACCTGCGTCCCGTCCTCCAGCGCCATGCGGCCGCCGCCCCACGCGTTCAGCTTCCCGGAGGCCGAGCTGGGCTTGGCCTGCCGGATGGGGAGCACGATCCGGATCCCGTTGGCGTACACGAGGATTGCGGCGGTGGGGAACTCGGTCAGCCCGTCCGCGGTGAGGTTCGGCTCCTTGTTGATGCGGGCCTTGATGGTGACCTCGTGGGTCTCCGGGATCGTCACCTTCCCGTCCTTCTTGGTGGCCAGCGGGGTGTTCGCCCCGGCGACCTTGCCGCCGCCCGTAGCGCCCTCGAACTGCTTGTTCACTTCACCCATAGGTCTCGTGCCCCTACTAGGGGCCTCCTGCATGTTGTGGGCCGGTCGCTTCAGTAGTAGATCAGCCTCATGGCTGAGTACTCTACTTCTGTCAGTGCCGTCCATCAACATACCCCCCATACTATCAGACTCAATTTCATTTAGGGACCCTAAAAACAAACTTTTGTTTTAGGGAGAGGACCTTCAGTGCAGTGCACGACGATACAGCGTACACCGCTCATACCACTCCAATGCGCACCTCGTGGTCTATTCTACCCTGCTTCTATGGCCTCTCCGCGGACTTTCCGGCAACTTTCCCGCGCGTGGGGAGGGGCCCTAACTTGGAGGCCCCTCCACCAGGAGCATGAACAGGGTCTCCCCACCCAGGCGGGAGCACCTTGTTAGGCTTTATTCCGTATTGCTACGGAATATTAGGCGGTGCGCGTGCGTTGTACCACATTGTTGCTGGTTATCTCAAGAACTCGTTAGAGTTCTAGAGTCCCGCGAGCTTGGCGATCGCCCCGACGGCGGGGTTGACCTCCTTCACCCGCTCCAGCTTCGAGGCCAGGAAGGCGAAGCTGATCTCCAGCTCCTTCTTCTTCTGGCACATCGGCCCGTACACCTTGTGCACGTGCTCCTTGACGAGCTTCGCGTGAGCGATGAGCTCCTTCTCGACCGCCGCGACCTGGATCGCCAACGCGGCGACCTCCTCGATCGTCAGCTTCTTGAGGTCGCTGTCCTTCAGCGCCTCGACCTGCGCCTTCGCGGCGAACAGGTTCTTGTCCTTGATGTGCATTGCACACCTTTCTGAGCAGTTTATTGACTTGCTCAGGTCGAAGAGACCGCTACTTCAGGAGGGACTTACCCGTCCCGTCGCAGTACTGCTGAGCGAGACCGCACGGCTTGCTGCACTTCTTGCAGAGCCGCTTGATGATGATGAGCTCGGCGCTTCCGAGCGGCTCGTACTTGAAGCTGAACCTCTCGACCCTGTCGTGGGTCATGGACAGTCCAGCCTTGAACTCGTCCCACTCTTCGTCGCTGGTCTCGACGTCGAGCAGGAACTCCTTGCAGATCTCCTGACGGAACGTGTCCATCAGGTAGTCGATCCCGTTGTTCGGACGCGGGATGTCCTCGTCCGAATCGATGCCAGCGAACGTCCACGTGATGCGGACGCCGGTGGCATCGGACTTGAAAGCGTAGCTCATAGATCTCCTTGGGCAGTTTATTGACTTGCCCAGGTCGAAGGTGACTAGTTCTTGCGCGGGCTGTCCTTGCTGCCCTCGCTCGTGACAGCGTTGATCAACGCCTCCTTCTCGCACAGCTGCTCGATCTCCTGCATGCAGTGCGGGAACGTCTTGTGCAGAGCGATCTCGAGATCGCGCTCCATGGGCGCCGCCTCGATGGCGAGCGTCACGATGCCGGTACCCGCGTCCACCTTGACGATGTCCGCGCGGATGTTGATCCTGATTTCCATGACAGAACTCCTTGGGCAGTTTATTGACATGCCCAGGTCGAAGGGAACCTAGTAGGAGACGTCGCCCGCCTTGCGGACGATCACGTAGCTGAACGAGTACTGCCAGACCGACCAGATCTTCTTCCGACCGGACTTCCGGTGGTAGACCGATCCCCTGCGTCCGCCCACCTTGAACGGCTTGTAGCAGAGCATGTAGGGGATGTGCTCACGACTGACCCACTCGACCGCCTTGAGGCTGAGTCGCTTGGGCTGGTTGAACTGCACCCGAGTCACGATCTTGCCGTGGATCGGGTGCTTCTTGTAGTACGGGAAGTGGATCTCCTTGATCTTCCACGCACGGACTCGACCGTGATTGCCCCACATCAGCTGTTGGCCGGTGTGCTTCAACCACGCCTTCACAGTCGTGTGACTGCGATGGATGCTGTACCCGATACCGGACGTTCCGTCATCGGTGTAGTAGGTCTGTTCGACCAGATACATCACTTCACCTCCTCTTCGTGCAGGGCGAACACGATCCGCCCTTCGTCTCTGTGGGTCGCATCGACCTGGAACACCCAGGTCCCACGTGCATCCCACTGGTGGAGCTGCTCGTACTTGAAGTGCAGCCCGTTGAACTTGTGCCAGAACTCGCAGTCGTCCTTGACGTACTGGATGGCCTTCTCACGACTGTCGAACACGTAGACGTTCTGTTCTTCGTCTACGATGACCCAGACCTTCATTACCAGTATCTCCTTTCGCTGATGAGAGCGGACATCGTGCACTCACCGCTCTCGGTCTTGGTGTCGTATCGCAACGACACCACGATGTTCTCAGGACGCTTGGTCACGATCACCTCGTATTCGGTGTCCGTGTCCTCACCTCGCTGCTGCTCGACCCACTCACGCGCAGCCTTCTCAGCTCCCGCGTACGTGTAGAAGTAGCCAGCGAAGCAGTCGATGCCACGTCCGCAGCCACCACAGTAGTGGCGCTCGTAGCACTCATCGCACACCTCCTCGAGAAGCCACTTGGGCTTGAGGAGCTTCTTGAGCCAGAGCAGCATCACTTCACCTCCGTGAGCTTTCCGTCCACCATCCAGCCTTCGGCGTACCACATGTGGACTCCATGCGGACCCTCGATGAACACGACTCCGTTGGTCGGAACCGTTCCGACTCCAGGTTCGAAGACCGTGACGGTCTTGCCATCCTTCAGAGCCTGCTTCAGCTCCTTCTTGGTCTTGTAGTTCGGTCGCACGTACGACATGTCAGTCCTTTCTGTGGTACTCACGCACCACGTTGAACTTGGTGTCCACGCACACGAGGTAGCTCTCCGTGAGCTCCATGTGTGCCTTAGCATCCGCCCAGCACGCTTCGAGGTCTTCCGGGTTGAACCAGCAGACCTCCAGCTCGAGATCCTCCTGCATCGCCAACAACTCGTCCCGCTCCTCGAGGTACGCGACCTCGTTCGGGTACATGAAGATCGTGTACACTAGCTCCTCTCCGCGATCACCCGCCTGTTGGCGAGCATCTGCACCTTGGGTGCGGTGGTCTTCCAGAACAGCGAGACCGCCTCGCGTCTGGTCAAGTCGAAGATGAAGGAGAGAACAACTCCCTCCTCATCAATCGTGCGCAGCTGATAGATCCTCATCGTCTCATCCTTTCTACCTTGATGGTAGAACGTACTAGTTCTCGGGGACATTTGGATTGGTCGGCTGTCCCCAGCACCGGTTGTGTGTAGAGTATCCCTAGCTGTGCTGCATCCCCGCAAATGGGCTAGCATGCGCTAGCTCCAGATCGAGGACTTCTCGACCCTGCCGTTGAAGGCGATCGCGACGTCCACACAGAAGTGGTACCCACCGCGACAGATCGGCTTACATTCGAGGTGCTTACCCCGAAGGTAGTCGAAATAGCCCCACGCCTCTTCCGAGTGCATGTGACCGCTGCCTCCAACAACCTGGCCAGTGAGCAGGTCGGTAGCTACCACCGACCACTTGCTCTCCATCTTGAGAGCAGTGTCAGCGAGGTAGTGCACGCGATCTGCATGCTCCTCCCTACTCCAGCAGTGGCAGAAGCACTGCCACGTGTTGTTAGTCATGTATATCACCTCCTTCCCTGTGGGAGCCATGCTCCCTGTATGGGACTGATGAAGGACTGGATGTCCCTCATCTTAGTTGATGTACTTGGGCTTAGGGTAGAGATCCCACTCGAGGGTAGCCACGACCCTAGAGGTATTCATGTCCACGATCTCAAACCTGTTCCACGAGTCATACCTGTTGTGGTCGAAGGCGACACACATGGCAAGCATGGCCTGGTAGTAGTCCTTGATCTTGATCAGGACCTGGGAGCTGGGGTTGTGAGTGAACATGACAGGATGATCATCAGCCAGCTTAGTCAGATAGGCAGGCTCCTTCCAGCCATCAGCCCATCTCCTGATGATGTACACAGGCTCTTGAGCATAGAACATTAGCCGATCTCCTTCATCACGATCTCCTGACAGGTCTCACAGTAGGTGTGAGACGTCTCCATGAGGAGGTGCTTCTCCTCTGTATGCTTCAGCTCGAGGGTCTTCTTGCACATGCAGCACACTACTGCATACCAAGTGCAGAGGACCTGGCAATTCAACAGCTCAGCCATGATCATCCTCCTATCATCATATGCTCGTTCATATGCATCATTCATAAAGAGAGATGCATGCTTAGGAGACATATGGTACCTAAAAAGCGTTTGTCAAAACCCTATATAAGAAAGCCTCTTGACCGTCTCGGTGGGGACGGAAAGTTCATGAAGGTCGGTGTCCGGGGGGCATGATAATCGTCAGTTGGCCGGGGTGCACAATTCTAGAAATTTTAGAAATTTTCGGGAAATTTCAGAGGCTTGAACCTCGGACTCCGAGTCCCTCCCCGGGGGAGAGGAGGGGAGGGAGGGAAAGTAGAGAAGAAAGAAAGTAGTGTGTTATCTTGTCCTTTATTTCCCATAGTTTAGTTATAGAAAACTGTCCCTATAGGGAGAATAGGAAAAGTCAGTCTTTGCTTCTTGTAGCGTGTACGGTACGTTACGCAGCGAGCACGTAGCGAACTCGTAGCGAGTACGCCCAGAAACTTCGATCGTTACCGTAGCGTGAACTCTGGTGTAGAGTAGTGTCAGTAGAGAGGTCCGTAGCGAGTTCGCTACGAGCTCGCAGCGTTGGAGGTTTCTTGTCAGGACAAGGCGGAGCTGCAGCTCCTTCGTCCAACTTGAATGGCGGTAGCGCGAAACTCGCGTTACTTCAGGGGCGCATGTCTCGTCTCGCGGAACTGAAGCGCGAGGCCATCGAACTCCTTCAGGCGTATCGCAAGGATCCGAAAAAGCTTCAGGCCGCGGACTTGCTCGCGATCATGGAGAACTCGGTCCAGTCGCGAGGTTCCGGTGGAACCACAACGCTCAACATTCGCGGAGAGCTTTGCTATCTTCTTGGAGCACAATCGAAGCTTTCGCTACCGGCCCTCTGCGACGTCATCGGGATCTCGACCTCCACGCTGTTCAAGCTGCGGCGCAAAGATCCGGAGATCGACCAGCTCGTCAAGGACTACCAGGCCTCGTTCTTCGAAGACGAGGCGATGACCCAGGAAGCCGGTATCCACCCCGCCCTCGTCATCTTCGGGCTCAAGGCTCGAGCCGGATGGATGGACTCGAAGGACGCCGCCATCACCTTCGAGCAGATGGCCGCGATCGCCGAACGGTTCATCAACGTGGTCAGGGAGGAACTCAAGGACGAGCCGAACGGCGAGGCCATCATCGACCGGATCTCCTCCCGCCTGTCCGGAGAACCTCTCCGGGCCCATGTCGACAACGTGACGACCAAGTGAAGCAGCCAAAGACCCCAAAGGCCGCGAAATGAGGTTCGCAACTTCCAGTGAGATCCAGCAGCACTTCTTCAAGGCAGCGGCACGCGGTTTGCGTGGAGGTCGTGTTCCATTCCGCGCCTTCATCAAGAAGTATCTGGGTCACTACTTTACCGCGCCGCCCTCGCGGTTCCACAACGAGCTCATCGACCACATTCAGGTCGCGACCTTTCAGCGAAACGTCAAGAGTGCGATTGCCGGACCCCGCGGCTCAGCGAAGTCCACCATCTGCTCCTTCGCTGCCCCGCTGTGGTGGACCTGCGAAGGTCTTGAGCGGTACATCGTTACGGGCGCCGACACCTTCTCGCAGTCCGCGCAACACCTCTCGCACGTCAAGGACGAGCTCGAGAACAACGAGCTCCTTGCCGCGGACTACCCGCACGTCGTCGGAAAGGGGAGTGGACTCTGGTCGAAGGAGTCCATCATCACGCGGAACAACGTCCGCATCGATGCCCTCGGTGCCGGCAAGAAGGTCCGCGGTCGTCGTCACGAAGAGAGTCGCCCTACGGTGGTGATGATCGACGACCCCGAGAACGACGAAGGCGCTCGGTCCCCGATCGTCCGAGAGAGGATCCGCCAGTGGCTCGATGCTGGTGTTCTCAAGGCGGGCCAACCGGGAACGAACTTCTTCGTGAACGGCACCCTGATCAACTCTGCCTGCCTTATGGCGGGACTCCTGGAGAGACCGGGTTGGGATCACCGCCGGTTCCAGTCGATCGTCGTGTGGCCGCTCCGAATGAACATCGCCCCAAACCAACCCTCCTGGGAGGAATGGGAAAAGTTCTACTACGACGACCCGAGCATCGCTAGGGCGTACTACGAGAAGTACGAGGAAGCCCTCAACGAAGGCGCGATCGTCCTGTGGCCCGAACGTGAGCCGCTGTACGACCTGATGGTGATGCGTGCCGAAGGCGGTCACGGCGCCTTCATGGCGGAGAAGCAGAACTCGCCCATGAACCCCGCTCACGCGGTGTTCGACGAGATGTGGTTCACCGACGCCTACGACATCTGGTACGACCAGCTCCCGGTAGGTGGCTACAAGTTCCTCGCGGTTGACCCCTCCACCGGCAACGACGCAAAGAAGGGTGACTACGTCGCGATCCTTGAGGGTCATTGGAAGCCGGGCAACCGGCACTACTACGTGGACGGCATCGTCCAGCGTATCCCTCACGCCGAGATCATCCCTCGCATCCTGAACCTCCACCAGAACAAGAACTTCGTATTCTGCGCCTTCGAGTCGAACGCCTTCCAGGTGACGATGGCGCAGCAGCTCCAGGCCGAGTCGGTCGCTCGTGGGATCGCACTACCAGTTCTCGAAATTCAACACTCGTGCCCGAAGCCCACCCGTATCGAGCGACTCGGACCGTTGCTTTCGAAGGGAACCTTCAAGTTCGCGCGTCACACCCGCGACATGAAGACGCTGGTGAAGCAGATCATGGAGACCGGCTACGGGGATCACGACGACGGTCCCGACGCCCTCGAGATGCTCTCCACCTGCATCCACGAGTGGGTGGCCCACTACTACAAGCCCAACCGTGAGCACGCGTCCACTGTGTTGGAGGTCCGATGAGCGAAGCTCCCCCCAACCGCCTTCTCGAAGCCAGCGAAGCCTCCCTCATCAAGCGCCAGGAGATCCTCCTCAAGGCGTACGAGAGCTGGGAGTGGTACATGGATCGGTGGGTGAACCCCGCCGAGCGCTTCGAAGGTTGGATGGACGTCTCCCCGCTCGGCATCCCTGGAACGCTGAACAATACCGCCACGCTCCAGCAGTGGCGTGACCTCGGCAGGAAGCTCGCGGCCACCAACCCGTACGCCATCAACGGTCACCAGAACATCCAGAACTTCGTCGCTGGCGAGGGGTTCTCCTACAAGATCCAGGACAAGAAGCAGCGCGCCACGTTCAACCGGGCGATCGAACAGGCGATGGACTACTGGGAGGAGTTCCAGGAAGCCGAGAAGTGGGACGAGGTCGAGCACGAGATCATCCTCCGCGCGGACCGCGACGGCGAGTCCCTGGTTCGGCTCTTCATGGAGCTCGGTGGAATGGCCACCACCCGGTTCATGGAACCGGAGAACATCGACTCCCAGGATCCTGCCTTCCGCCACGGCATCATCACGATGCCAGGCGATGCGGCCAAGATCCTGGGCTACATCGAGAAGGATCCCAGCTCCGGCCAGGAAACCGTCATCCCCGCTGACGAGGTGGTGTTCTTCAAGCGCAACGTGGACCGCAACGTCCTGCGTGGGATCCCGACCTTCCTCCCCGTGGTCGAACCCCTCGAGGGTGCGAAGAAGATGCTCCGCGTGATCCGCAAGATGGCGGAGATCCAGGCGGCCATCGCGGTCGTCCGCGAGCATCCCGAAGGCACGATGGGCACGAAGATCGCTGCGATGGCTGACCAGATGGCCCAGCGCACGCCTCGTGACTCCACCAGCGGCGAAAGCATCCGCCAGCGCGTGATCCAGGCCGGCAGCATCCTTGACGTCCCGCCGGGTCAGAAGTACCACTTCCCCGTCGCCGGCCAGTCCGCGGACAAGCTCGCGACGGTGATCGACACCCTGCTGCGCGCCTGCGCGTGCCGCGTCTCCCAGCCGGAGTTCCTGTTCTCCGCCAACGCCGCCTCATCGAACTACGCGTCCCTCGTTGCTGCTGAGCAGCCCGGCATGAAGATGTTCAAGAAGACGCAGAAGTGGTATTCGAGCCGCCTCCGCGATCTCTTCAAGCGGGTGATCTTCATCGGCATCATCTCGGGCCGTTTGTCGAAGAAGCTCCTCGATCCCACCCTCAAGTACAAGGTCACAGGTCCTGCAGTCCAGTCCCGCGACCGGTTCTCCATTGTTCGCAGCAATGATCTTCTGGTCAAGGGCAAGATCAAGTCGCGCCGTACCGTTGCTGAAGAGGAAGGTCTCGACTTCGATCGCGAACAACAGAACCGGGAAGAGGACGGGGACGACGAAGCCCTGGTTCCGCCCAAGGATCCCAACAAGCAGGTGGGACAGCGAACGGGAGCACCGACCGGTGAATAATGGAGCGCATTGTGAACACTGCGACCACACGGAACGACTCGAACGAGATGTCTCTGCGTTGTTCAAGCGGACGAGTCGTTTGACCATCGACGTGGCTCTGCAGACTCAAGCGAACGTCAATACCTCGAAGGGTCTCGAGGACATCAAGGATCACCTCACCAAGCAAGACGGCATTCTGGGCGCCTTGAAGACCCAGCAGGCGAAGTGGATGGGAGCCATCGCAGTGATCATCGCCATCCCGGCGATCTTCGCGATTGGCTGGCAGATCTTCCACAAGTAGGGAAGGGAACAATGAAAAAGCTCGCATGCCTTTTGGTGGTGCTCCTCATGAGCGTCGCCTGC
>Ga0137435_1000218_pt1 | contig 20251 bp, 14 predicted proteins | sample EasRivERMGT100_2_FD_104904 | JGI IMG/M metagenome (GOLD analysis project Ga0137435, IMG submission 104904) | Soil microbial communities from meander-bound floodplain in the East River, Colorado, USA - East River MetaG ERMGT100_2 | ecosystem: Environmental > Terrestrial > Soil > Floodplain ... | reverse complement strand
TCGAGGTAGTAGTCGAGATGCGCGGGACTCACCGCGCTTTGGCGAGCGCGCCATCCCGGCAAGCTGTTTTATCGGCTCGTGAGGCAGGCGAAGAATCGACGACCTTCAGGCGTCAATTCAAGACGCACTTCGCCGAACGCTTACCGCCTTCTACTTCTGTCGGGCATGCGGCAAATCGTTTCAGCGCCGGATAGAGCACAAATTCGTACGCTTCCGTGCCTTCGGCTTTCAGACTAACCCTCGCGGCCTTTCCGAAGGCAATCGTCCACAGCGGCAAACAGCCGGTCCGAGTCGAACGGCTTTTCCAGGATGCATACGAAGTCACTCGGATCGAGATCGCTAGTATCGGATCGCCTACGCGAGTAGGCCCATCAGATGCTGACAACCAATCTGAAACACAAACCGACGGGCGCGCTCTGTCGATCAGGCCCTATTGGGCGCGTGCGGGAACCGGCGTGATGGTGAGCTGACGCCGCATTCCTTGGCGTTCAACGGTCATCTTGACGGTTCGGCCGGGCGGGGTCTCCGCCACATTGCGCTGGAACCGGCGAACGCTTTCGACAGGTATCCCATCGAAATCGATTACAACATCGTCCTTCCTGAGTCCCGCCTTCTCCGCGGGCGTGTCGCGCAGCACGTCAGTCACGACGACATTCTGGCGAGTAACAGAGTCGCGAACGAGCGCACCAATCGTTGCACCCGGAGCGGTGAGGGGCGGCAAATCGCGCTGTTGCCCGGGAAGTGGAGTCGCGAACAGCAGTGCGGCGAAAGCCAACCTGAGGATGCGACCCTTCATGCAAACCTCCTCGTAGGCATATTGTCCATCACAGGAGGGTCGGCGGCTCAGCGGTCACATCTTGAAGGCTCGGAACGTCAGCGGCAGAACACCTTGCCCGCTTCTCTCGTGATCGATCCGTGATCGATCTGGTCCACAGAAGCAAAAACCCCCAGCGTTTGCTGGGGTCCTCGTGTCCTGGTGCGGAAGGGGGGACTCGTGCCCGAAGGCCGAGCGCCCAGCGCGACTGCGAATTGGGCCTTGGGATTTGGATCTTGGGATTTGGGATTTTAATTGGGAATGCGGAAGGGGGGACTCGAAGGACGCTGGTCCGGCGAGTGCTGCCGGGTGCTGCTCTGTCCAATTTCATGAAGGATTCTAGCGATTCTGCGACGTGTCCGTGTGGTCCTGTGGTGGGAGTGTTGGGGGGTTCGTGGACAATCGGTGGACAGCGGACACGGGCGATGAGCACGAACGATCGATCCTGGTTCGAATTCACGCGGTAGAGTGAAACGCCCAAATTCCAATTCCCAACTCCCAAGTCGATCGTCGTCGCGCCACGAACTTCTTTGGGAGTTGGGAGTTGGGAGTTGGAAATTGCTAAAAGTTGTACTGCACGCTCATCTTGACCGAGCGTCCTACCAGGATCCCCTGCGGCTGTTGCCAGTTGCCGAACGTGTTGCTTTGCTGGAGCACGGCGTTGCCGTTCAGCGCGTTGTAGAGATCGAGGTTGAGCGATGTGCGCCGCATGCCGAAGCGCAGGATCTTTGCGAGGCGCAGATCGACCTGATTCAACCGCTCGCCGTACATCGTCCCCGGCTTCACGATGTTCACCGTGACGTTCGGCGCGCTGCCCGACAGCGGCCGGCCGAGTGAGACCGCGGCAAGCGCCGTCGGTACGACGTAGTTGGCCTGAATCTCCGGGCCCGGGATGCTCTGCATCGAACCGCTGATCTGCACGTCAACGCGCGGAATCGTGTAGGACCCGAGGAATTTGAACTGCGTGAGGAACTTCGTATCAACGTGGCAGTAGCCAAGCGGTATCGCCGGCGAGAGCTCCGGCAGCTTCTGGACGAGATCGCAGTTGTCCGTTGATGTGCGTCCCGTGCTCATGCCGCCCTGCAGCAGTACCCCGTCGCGCACCCGTGCGTTGAGGGAGAGGTCCATTCCGTTCCAGTGACGGATGGAGCGGCCGAACTCCTTGGCGAAAGTGATTCGATTGTCGGACGGTCGTCCAAAGCTCACGGGCTTCAGATCGCGCAGTCCACCCACCGTGAAATTGCCGCCGTCTGGAAGACGGCTATCGCTCGGCGCGAGGACGTTGAACGTATCGAAGTCGGCGGGAGCCAGCGCGCGGTCGTCGGTCGTCGTCAGGTTTCCATACCAGCGGCGAAAGTAGCCCGCGTCGATGGAAATGCCGCGCACGATCTGCCGCTGCACACTCGTGGAGAACTCCCAGTTGAAGCCGCGGACTCCCCAGCCGTGCAGCAGCTTCGGGTCCCACTGCCCTGCGCCGCCGGTCACCTTCCCGAAATTCGGATTGGCGAGCGGGCCGCATTCGCCATTGGCTGCCGGGGCCAGGAGGTCGCAGTCGGGCCTCCAGTTTGCGTTCGCATCGCCCCACGCGCGATTGGTCTCGAGCACGAGATTGCCGGCCACCGGATTGCCGATGCCGTCGACCTGCGTCCCATCGAGATACTTGTTCAGGCTAACCTTCACCGCCGTCCGGCCGTTGCCAAACAGGTCATAGGCCGCTGCCATCTTCGGCGTGAGGTCGTGCCACCGGAGCTGATCTGTGCGCGGGATCACGAACGGAATCGGCACGAACCGAGCGCTCCCGTACGGATCCTTCGGATCCCCGATCGTCTGCTCGGGGAAATGACTCCGCTTGTAGTCGTAGCGCACGCCCAGATTCAGGGTGAGGCGATCAAGGGTCCATCGATCCTGGGCGTAGATGCCCGGCTCCGCATCGAGCGTCCAGAGGTCGTGGTACGGCCGCACGCGCAGAATCACCTGGTTCGCAATGCCGCGGTTCAGGCGGTAGCGAATCGGCTGAATGGCGTACTGGTTGTAATCCGCCATCGCCCACGAGTTGACGACACCGGTCTTGAAGGCGTGCGTGCCGGTGACATACGACACCGCAAAGCGGTATCGCAGCGTCTCATTCGTTGCGTCGCGATAATCGCCGCCGCGAGTCTTGACGTTCATCCCGTTCGACTGCTCGATGAACCCGATGATGTTCGACGGCATGCTGTCGCGTGGAAAGAACCCCCACTTGTTGATCTGATGCAGGATGCTCGCATCCACCAGCAGGCGGCTGGTGACGGGCGCGGTCCAGTCGCCGGTGATCACGCGCTGCGGACGTCCCCAGCGGTTTTCGGTGCCGCCGGCTTGGGTCGCCGAGATGAGCGACGGACACTTGCAGGAGGTCTGTTGCGTCCACGAGAAGGCGAACTTGTGCAGCCGCGTCGCCTGCCACGTGACGCGGCCTTGGCCATCCTTCCAGATGCCGCTGTTCACCGCCTTGCGTGACTGATCGGGCGTGTACGCGAACACATTCGGATCGTCCTGCGTCGTATCGACGTACATGCCTGCGACGTAGTTGTCGGCTCTGAGATACCGCGCGGCGGCGTAGAACCACACTTTGTCGCGCCGGATGGGCCCGCCGAATCCGGGATTGAAGTCGCCGTTGCTCTTCACCGAGTTCGCGTGCGGCAGGCCTCGCGATCGCAGGTCGTCATCGATGTTGTTCGTGGTCAGGTGCTCGTTCGTGAAGCTGCCAAACACAGTGCCGGCAAACACGTTGCCGCCATCCTTCGGGATGATGTTCGTGCGCACGCCGCCGACCTCGTTCTCCACCGACGCCGCGGTGTCGACAACGGTTTCCTGAATGGCGCTCATGTTCGGCGTATAGCCGGTCTCGAACGCCTCGTTGCCCCATCCGGTCGACAGCCCGTTGATCGTCATTCGCGAGTCCTGGAACGTCCCCCCATGTATCGCGAAGATGCCGACGATGTCGCCGACCGAGCCGCCGACGTCGTGCGCGCCCAGGCCGTACCAGTTGCCGGCGCCCTGCGTGACGGTAATGCCCGGGATCAGTTCAACGAGGCTCGACGGCATGCGGCTGGTGGGAATCGCGTCGACGACCTCGCTGCCTAGTACGCGCTGCTGCGTCGCGCTCTGCACGTCGACGAGTGGCGTTTCACCGGTGACGGTCACGGTCTCTGTCACCGCTCCGACGCGAAGATCCGCGTCGACCGCGGCAGTGAACGTACCTCGGAGCTCGATGCCTTCGCGCCGGACGGTTGAGAACCCGGAGAGGGTGAACGTGACCGCGTAGACGCCGGGCGGAAGCGTCACAATGCGGTACTGGCCGCTGCCGTCGGTCACGACCGAGCGCGCCTTTTCAATCAGCGCAGGGCTGGACGCTTCAACGGTGACTCCCGGCAGCACCGCTCCCGAGGCGTCCTTGACGACGCCGGTAATGGAGGCCTGCGCGAACGCGGCCGAGGGCATGAGGACTGCAAGCAGAGCGCAGACGCAACGAGCGGCCACTCGATCCATGACGCCTCCTGTTTTGTTTTTGTCTTGTTACTTCTTGTCCTTCCCGGATGCGGCGAGCGTGAGCGTGAAGCCGTCGGAACAGATGCCTTCACCGATCTTCACGATGGGCGTGCGCCGGGCGGTGATGAGCGGCGTGGTCCACGGGCCCGACAGCATCTTTGAATCCTCGACCACCGCCTGGTACTCGACGGTGTCGGCGTCGATCGCGCGCCAGCGTTCGGTGACGTGCAGGGCGTCGGAGTGCGGCCACCGCCCCTTGCTGGTCGGCGTCGGCTTGTCGCGACCGTCTGCGAGCCACGTCTGATCGTTGAGCCCGATGACGTCTACGACCAGCGTGTCACCCTCCCACCGGGCAACCGAATCGCCGAAGTAGGTGGGAATGATGTCGTCGGAGTGCTTGAGCCCCTCGCCGTACGGAATGATGCGGAACGAGTGGTAGTACTCGGTGAGCACGATGACGTAGCCCGGGTGCTGCACGATCTGAAACGGCCACGGGGAGCTCGCGGTGGAGCGCGGCACGCCGTACGGAACGCACCGCAACAGCGGGTCGTCCGACTCACCAAGGTCGCCCATCTCCTTCAAGGCGGCGGGCGTGTACAGGCTCTCGAGCTGCACGAGACTTCGCCGCTCCAGTTCGGCTCCTGGACCGCGCGGCATCCACACCCCGGTGAGATCCGGCTTGCCATCCGGCAGACGTACGACCGGACCGGCGGGTTTCGCCGTCGGAGCGCGCTCCCCCTGCGCCAGCGCCGGCGATGTCGCGGCGATCACTCCGATCACGAGTCCGCCAACGATGGACGAAACAAGGCGAGTCGCCACTGTGACACCTCCGGTAAGCGCGCGCGGTCATCCGCGCGCGATCTTGTTCAGGGTTTGATCGTCTTGCCGTCGGCGAACGTCACGTCGACGACCTCGCCAAGCTTCTGCGAGGCGTCGCGCGCCGGATGCCCGCTGATGGTGACCTGCAGCCCGGGCTTCAATACGGACGGCGTGATGCCGCTGCGGATGAGCAGGTTTGGCACCTTGCCCTCGAAGCCCCACTTGACGGTCTTGCCTTCCGCGTCCTTGGTTTCCACAAAGATCCAGGTATGGGGGTTCTCCCACCGCACCTGCGCGATCACACCCTCAATCGTGACGGTCTTCGTGATGTCGTAGGCAACCGCCGCGGAATGATGGGCGAGTGCGGGAATCGAGAACCACAGAACACCGGCGGTCAGAGCGAGTCTGCCGAGTCTGGCCTGCATCGTCTCCTCCTGTGCCTGCGCGTCGAAGCGGTCGCAGTTGGTCAACCGCGAAGGCGGGCCCGCGTCACAACAAGCGGTCGTGGACCGCGTTCTTAACAGAGCGCCGCCCAGATGTCAACGATTTCAGCCCCATCAATCTTGCCACGCGCGGTACTTGGGCAGGATTCTGAGCGCGTTGTCGCGATCGATGGCGCGCAGTTCGGCGGCGGTGAAACCGCATCGTTCCAGGTTCCTCGCGATAGTGGCAGAACCGTTCGCGCCGCCGAACGGATAGTCGGTCCCGTACACGATCTGTGAGCTCCCACCAGCGTCTTGTCTTCAACCGCTGCATCGTCACCGGATTCGCCGAGCCGGCTGTGTCGAAATAAAACTTCCGCAGGCCACCGACGCCGCAAGCAGCGCCACGGCGGTCGTGAAAAATCGTCGTATCACAAACATGTGGAAGGTAACTCGGAATCGTATGAGATCGCCCCGCTGGCGCGGCGCTCCAACCGGCGACGAAACCAGCCCAGAGTAAGCAGGTTATTGCTTCAGCTCAGGGGTGGTATAGATTGTTGGTGTTTTCCGGGGAGGACGGCATGAGCGTCAAGTCTGTGACCCTTGCGGTCGCACTGGCCGTGCTGAGCGCAAGCACCGCCGTAGCGCAGGGCTGGCACGAGTACATCAGCCGGGATGAGTTCTTCCTGGTCAGCGTGCCGTCGGAGCCGCAAGTCACGTCAACCACCTATCGCGCCGCGTCGGGCGCGATGCTGCCGGCGAAGCAGTTCGTCGCGATCGAAGGCCAGCGGCGTTATACGGTCACGGTCGTGCACTACATGAATGCCAGCGCGGCCGACGAAGCCGCCGCCGTTGAACATGCGGTGCGGAGCTTCCGCAATCGCGGGTCACAAGTCACCTATGACCGCGCGCAGGTGATGGAGGGTGTCCCCGGCCACATGATCTACCTCTTGAATCCCGACCAGAGCCGCGTCGCGGCTGGCATCATTCTGCATCCGAGGGATACGGGTCATGGCGGGCCGGGGCGCCTGTATATCCTCGAGGGCCACGTGCCCGCGGGGGCGGCGCCGCCGATACAATTCCCGCAATCCTTTTTCCTGATGGACGAGAACGCCAAGCGGCTGGATTATGAGACCAACGCCGCCGGGCGGAGAGTGCCGATAGTTCGCACTCAGCAGGCTGGCGTCAGCCGCCCCTACGGGGCTCGCGAGCCGGCGACCTGCACGGCCGCGGATCACGCGCAAGGCAAGCCGACGGCAGCTCAGGTCGCGCAGTACATCCGGTGCACGCTCGAAGGTGTCGCCGACGGCGCGCTTTTCCTCATCGAGAATATCCAGGTGCGAGAGATCGGCGCCGCCGAGCAGGTTGACGCGAGCTTCTTCCCGGACATCGACACCCGACTGCCCGTATATCCGATTCGGGGCAGCCTGCTGCGCTACAACTGCGATCGGGAAGGCCGGAACGTGGCCTGGGGCCGCGCCGATCCGGGCGCCAACTGCGTGAGCTTTCTCGAGGCGAATGCCTCCGGCCATTGCTACAAGACCACCGCCGGCGTCTGGAGCTGCAGCATGTCGGACCTGGTGACGCAGAAGACGGAGAAGGTCGCGCCGCCGAAATAGGAGGTTTAGTCCATGCGCTTCACATCAATCGCTCTTGCGGCCGCTGCGGCCGCACTGCTGTCCATTCCGGCGTGGGCGCATCATTCCCACGCCAATTACAACACCACTGAATTCACAACCGTGTCCGGCACCATCACCGAGGTGGTATGGACGAACCCACATGTCTGGATCTACATGGATGTGGCCAATGGGCAGGGCCGACCGCAAATGTGGGCCATGGAGGGCGGGAGCGTGACCTCGCTGATGCGCGGTGGCTGGCAACGCAGCAGCGTGAAGCCGGGCGACAAGGTCAGCGTGCGCTGTCATCGCCTGCGCGACGGGTCGGAAGGCTGCCTGCTCGGCTACGTGACGAACATCAACGGCACGGCCATGGACAAGGAGTTCGACTGAACGGGTCTGTGATAGTCTCCACCCGCCGAAAGGGAGGGCATCCAGTGCGACAAGCGACGGAACAAACAGAAATCAAGATTCCTGCGGAAGCGGTCGAACTGTACACCCAATTCATTCACGGTGAGATCAGTCGTCGTGACTTCATGGATGCGGTGGGGCGGCGTTTCGCTGTCGCCGGACTTACGACTGCGGCGATTGTCGAAGCGTTGATGCCGAACTATGCGCTGGGGCAGCAGGTTCGCAAGGATGACGAGCGGATCAAAGCGACATATGAAACCATACCGTCACCCAATGGAAATGGTTACATCAAGGGCTATTTCGTCCGACCATTCAGCCAGGATACCCGTGCCGAGACGCCGACGAAACTGCCCACCGTTCTCGTCATACACGAGAATCGGGGACTCAATCCGCATACTGAGGACGTCGCACGACGGTTTGCGCTGCAGAACTTCATGGCATTTGCGCCCGACGCGCTGACGACGGTCGGCGGTTATCCAAACGACGACTACAAGGGCGGCCAGCTATTTGGCAAGATCGATCGCCCCAAGTTGACCTCGGACTTCATCGCTTGCGCGCAATGGCTGAAAGCCCATCCGCTCTCGAACGGCAAAGTCGCGGTCACCGGTTTCTGCTTCGGTGGCAGCATATCCAACAATCTGGCTACTCTGCTGGGTGCGGATTTGTCGGCAGCCGCTCCGTTTTACGGCGGCGCACCCCCCGCGGCGGACGTACCGAAAATCAAAGCCGCGATCCTCGTACACCATGGCGCGCTGGATAAGGCGCTGGTGGACGCATATCCCGCTTACGAGGCGGCCCTGAAGCAAAACAGCATCCCGCACGAAGGCCACATCTATCCGAACTCCGTTCATGGTTTCTTTAATGACGCCACGCCGGAACGCTACAACAAAGCTGCGGCGGAGGAGGCGTGGGGCCGCACCATCGCGTGGTTCAACAAGTACACGCGCGTACCCGTGTCCTAAGTCCAAAAGCATTCGGCTCCCAAATAGGAATCGGCCTTCTTCCGCATGGGGAAGGCCGATTTCTTTTTGGAAAGGGAGGGGAAGCGCGACGGCTGGGTGGCTGAAGCCGGCCTGCCGCGCCCGAGCGAGTGAAATGCGGAAGGGGGGACTCGTGCCCGAAGACCGAGGCGCGAAGCGCCGAAGGTCGAGCGCCTGAGCCTTCCACGACGCACCAGATCGAAAAAGGCCCGGGAGTGCCCCGGGCCTTTTCGGATCTGGTGCGGAAGGGGGGACTCGAACCCCCACGATATTGCTACCGCCAGCCCCTCAAGCTGGTCGATTCGCCGTGCTGATGCGAACTGACGCGTCTTCCGCGGACGGATGCTGGGCGGGCGCGGGCTGAAGCGAACGCCAGCGACGACTTCATTCGCACATATTCGCACACGGCGCTGAAGGCATTGCGCAGCATCGTGAAGAGGGCGACCTGCGACCTTCCGCGAGCGATACGACGATCACGCAGAAGGCGCTGAACCCGCAGAGAAGGTCGTTCTCAGTCTTCCAATAGATTCCCCTGGAACACGGATCGGCCCGCCAGCGAGGTGTAGAAGCCGTAGATGGCAACGGCCGCCGCGGCGGCGAAAGCCAAGGCGGAACTTCCGGCATACCAAACGGACAAATCCGACGTGATCGGGAAGTACTCGAAGAGCAGGAAGAAAAAATGACCGGACACCATGGCCAGCAATCCAAACCGCGTCAGAATGAAAATGTAGACTGCGGCGCCCAGGCCTAAAGGGAAGAGATCCGTTGCTGTGGCGCCTGCGAACAAATAAGACGCCACGGTGAACAGAACCCAAAGGACACCGATAGCCAGCCAGTCCTTTCTTAGAAGGATGGACAAGAGCACGAGGAGAAAGAAAATACTCAGCACACTGAAAATCTCTGCCCCCTGAGTGCCGAAAAACAGGCCGATCGAACCACCCATGCTGCGCAGACCATTCAGCCACACACCGGAGGGACCGAAGGGTTGACCAGGCGGCCAGCCAAGCCACCTCCAGATCAGGGGCTGCGAACAAAACAGCAGCGATCGCACGACCCCACCGAGCATTCCGATCAGCAAGTCGCGGCCGACGAGCGGGTCGCGAAAACCTCCGGCCAGCAACCGGGTCCAGGAGATGATCCGTTCCGGCCAGCGGCGCCGGACGTAAGGTTCGAGCCCGATGTAGAGCAGCCAGAGGATGCCCGCTCCCAGCACGGCCCAAGCCAGCTTCGTGCTGAGGAGCGTGAACTCTCCGAGAATGGTTGGCACATGGTGGGCTGAGACGACCCAGCCGACCATCGTCATCGAGAACGCATAGAGCGCCAGCCGGAACGCGCCTTTCCGATCGCCTCGACCGAGGCGCAGATTTCGTCGCGTCAGCCACACGCCCCCGAGCGTCACCGCTGTCATCAGGACAATGAGCAGAGCGTAAAGGGCTCTGAGCTGAGCCGTGATCGGTTCGGACTTCACGCCCGGAGGTTGGCTCCAGGGCCCCAGAATCTCGAAATCGACTGGCCGGCCACGGTAGGCCGCCGTCTCGATGTGAATCGGGATGTCAGGTCGATCCGGGTACGATCCGTCCCACGCTGCTCGGACATCGCTGTAGACCGGTGGAATGTACTTAGGTTCGGTGGGCGTGAAGCGCGCGACGTCAAGTCCCGCTTCAGCGAAGAGCGCCGGCCAGTTTGGGTCTTCCGGCGGCCCGGCCGGCTGGCCAGACTGCGATGGCACTGTTCGAAATGCGAGCAATCGTCCTCGCGGATCGAGTAACACGTTCGCCATCCCGGAGACTTCGAATGGCGGATCGTTCGGCGAGATGTCTCCACCGCTCGCTGTCTCCAGATGGCGCGGACTCTGGCGATACCAGAAGTACAGTGCAGCCGGTTGACCCGTCGCCAACTGGTTCCATCGTGTGGGCGCCTGGTCATGCTCTATCACGTACTGCAGATAGCCATCGTCCCGGTTGAACCCGTAGGCGCTATCCGTGGGGGAATCGTGATAACCGAGTTTCTGGTAGATCTCGCGCGCATGTTCCTGAAGCGCCTCCGGGGACTTGTCGAGCGGCACCAGGCGTTGCAGCATTACCTGCGCCGAAAGCAGCGCGATGAGGATCAGCCCGGCCAGGACACCGACGAGGCAGGCGGCGGCGACGGCTGGCTGAAGGCTGCCCTCTGTGGATGCGGCGGCCACCATCTCCGGCGACGGCGTCACGCCGGCGGCCAGCGCCGCCTGCAGCGGATCGCCACCGGGCAGCGCGGCGGCGACCTGAAGCGTCGACGCTGGCCTGTTGTCCGGATCCCTCTCCAGGCACCTCAGGATCACACGCTCCACCAGCGGATCGATGTCGCTCTCCAAGCTCGAGGGGCTGGTCGGCGTGGTCTGCTCCTGCAACCGAAGTAATTCCGTGATGCTGCCGGCTTGGAAGGCTCGCTTGCCCGTGAACACTTCATAGAGCACGAGGCCGAGCGCGTAGATGTCGCTTTTGACGGTGACCGCTTTCCCTGCCAGCTGCTCGGGCGCCATATAGGCCGGAGTGCCGGCCATGACCTCATCGCCGCGAAACGCTTCGGCCAGACCTGCCAGCCCGAAGTCCGTGACGCGTACCTTGCCGCGCCCGTCGATCATGATGTTGGCCGGCTTGAGGTCGCGGTGCAGCACGCCGCTGTCGTGAGCCGCGGCAAGGCCCGCGCATAACTGGCGGGCGATCTCCACGGCCTTCCCCGCAGGCAACCGCCCGATGCGCCGCAGCAGGGAGGCCAGGTCTTCACCATCGATGTATTCCATCGAGATGAAGTGGCGCCCTTCGACATCGCCGATGTCATGCACGCGACAGACATGCGGGTGCGAGACCTGACGAGCCACGCGCACTTCAGCGTGAAAGCGCGTCAGCATCGCGGCGTCCCTGGTGAGCGCCTCAGGCAGAAACTTGAGCGCGACCGTGTGTTCGAGCTTCAGATCGTCGGCCCGATAGACGTCGCCCATCCCGCCTCTGCCGAGCAGACCGACGATGCGATAGCGACCGGCGAGGATGGTCCCGGACAGCAAGCGGGCCTGGGTCGGCGAGGGAGAAGTCTGTGAGGGCCCTTGAGTAGGCGTCGACGTGCCTTCGATCATGGGAAGAGGATAGTCCCCTCTAAGGGCCGAAGGACGTCTGCTGTAATGCGGAAGGGGGGACTCGTGCCCGAAGACCGAGGCGCGAAGCGCCGAAGGTCGAGCGCCTGAGCCTTCCACGACGCACCAGATCGAAAAAGGCCCGGGAGCGCCCCGGGCCTTTTCGGATCTGGTGCGGAAGGGGGGACTCGAACCCCCACGATATTGCTACCGCCAGCCCCTCAAGCTGGTGCGTCTGCCAATTCCGCCACTTCCGCGTGGTGTGAGTCGTGTTGCCAAACTTTGCTTGTAAGGGATCGCCCGCGGCCGGAGACGATCCAGTATATGAGAGAGGCCGCACCGCGCCAATAGAAGACCGTCGCGCCGGCCAAGCTCTACGACGGCAGGCTCGGCTCGAGAGGACGCAAGGGGCAAGGGATTCGGACGTTTCTCAAAATTTGCCCTTCGCCGTGAATGTGCGCACGGCCTCGACCGTTCCCGCTGCTATCAGCCGTGCGTTCTCCTGCAGCCGCGCGCGACCGAACAGGGCATCAAATCCGAAGATGCGCGGCTCGGGCATGACAAGGGCGGTGCTGCGCGAGCTGCCGGTCAGCTCGACCGAGTACGTCCGGGTGATGATCGGCGTGCCGAACTGAGTTGAGGGCGTCTCGGACACCAGCGCGACGTTAACGGTGACTTCGATGTCGGCGGCTGCCTGGTTGCCGACGACTGGAAATTCTGCTTGCAGGGCCCGTACGAGCTCCGAACGAATCTCTCCACATACGTCAGTGAATGCCTGACACGTCACTGAGACGGAGGGAGCGCTCCGTGCGGGTTGCGCCGGCGCCGCCGGCACAGGCGCTGGGGCAGTGACAGGCGCGGTGGCTGGCGGCGTTTGACCGACCGTGACCCCCGACTGCGGTGGCGCCGATGTGAAGGGTGGTGGGCCAACGGACGGAGCCTGTGGTCTCGAGGCGCTCTCATCCGGCGCGGGGACACGGCCAGATCCGTAGTCAATCGGCGCCGACGATCGCACGGATGCGGGATTCGAGGGGATGTTAGCCTCGGAGACTGGCTGCACTGGCGCTGGGGCGGGTGTTGCTGGGGGCGATACGGGCAACACCACCGGGCGCTGAATCGTCTCGGAGGGCCGGATCTCTTCCTGAGCGTCGTTCGACAGGCCGACTCCGGCGACGATCGCAGCGGCGATGGCGCCGAGCACGAGCAAGACTGCCGCGACGCGCCCACTGGTCCATGCAGCAATGTCGAGCCCAGCGGGCGGGCGCGCAGCTGGAAGGCGATCGCCGCTGTCCGCCGGCAAGGCCGCGAATCGGCGGGGGGCCGCCGGACGAACGAGCGTTCCCTCCGTGGTCGGGATCGACGCTCGTGGCATCGTGGGTTGACTATTGATTTCCGCGAGCGCTCGCTCGAGAGCATCCGCAAATTCGTCCGCGGACTGAAAGCGCCGCTCGGGATCCTTTTCGAGGCAGCGCATGGCCACCGCGTCCAGTGCAGGGAGCACTCGCAGGTCGGGCCGCCGCGCGGAGGGAATGGGCGGAACCTCCGTCGCGAGCCTGACGAGCACGGAGGTCACTGCTGCATCATCGAACGGGACCTCGCCCGTGATCATCTCGTAGAGAATCACGCCGAGCGAGTACAGATCGGCCCGATGATCGACCGGCCTGCCGGCAGCCTGTTCCGGCGACATGTAGTGCGGCGTGCCGAGCATGTATCCCGCCGCCGTCAACTGAGTGGACTCATCGAACGTCTTTGCGATCCCGAAATCCACGAGCTTCACAACCTTCCGGTCGCCCTCGGACGCCAGCATCAGGTTGTCGGACTTCAAGTCGCGGTGCACGATCTGTTTTCGATGCGCCGATGAGAGCGCGCTGGCGACCTGACGCAGGATGTCGATGGACTCCCACGGCGTAAGCGGTCCGTTCCGCCGTATCACCTCCTTCAAGCTCGGACCGTCGATGAACTCCATCGCGATGTACAACGTGCCCTCAGGCGTCTGGCCCAGGTCGTATACAGACACGATGTTCGGATGGTTCAGATTGGACGCGGCGCGCGCTTCACGCTGGAACCGTGCGACGACTTCGTCCGAGGTGACGAGTTCGTTCTTGATCACCTTGACTGCGACGGTCTTGTCGAGCATGACGTGCACCGCGCGGTAGACGGAGCCCATGCCCCCGGCGGTGATAAAGGAATCGATGCGGTACTTTCCGTCGAGCAGCGTTCCGAGGTGCTGATGGTCTGTCCGCCGTGTCACCAGTGGCGTCCCGTCGCGTACGCAAATCCTGACGGTCGAGCCGTAAGAAGTGCCGCACGTGGCGCAGACAGGCATGATGTGCGGAGTCTACCTCCGCCCCGGCCAGCCCCTACCGGTACGCCGCCGCGCGGGCATCGTGTGGCTCCCTTCGGTATGCTCTGAGCGGCCAACTGCGCTGCTCGTCATCAGCATCACGCGGAGAAGGGAACGCCTGAATTTGATGCCTCCTTCGTCCTGCTTACTTCTGAAGCGCCTTCTGCACCGCTTTCGCCGCGTTCTGTACCGCTTCGGCAAGCGACTCGTCGTATGAGGGACCCTGCCCGGGTGTACCGACGAAGCCACCAAGCTCGTTCATCGTCATCGCCTGCTGCATGAGGTACGAGGCGGCGCCCGCCGTGCCGTCGATCCCTGCGCCGCGTCCAAATCCGCCAAGCCCGCCCACCTGCATCTGGTAGAGCGTCGGGTTGCCGAGCATGCCCATGCCACCCAGATTGGCCGCTCCAAAGGTGTTCAGGCGCGCCATCATCATCGGGCCCGCGAACATCGACAGATACATAGTGCCGGCGAACCTCGCGAGGCCAAGGCCGGTCTGCAGGGTGAACCCGCTCCCGTCCTTGCCTTTCGTCGTCGTCGACAGACGTTGCTTGCCGTCACTCTGAACAAGCTTAACGGCGATACTCGACTCGGTAACCTCCTCCGGCGCGGACGCGGCAGCGCCAAAGGCGCCGGCCGCCGCCCCGGCGTTACCGCCGCGCGGGCCGGCGACTCCCGAGGCCGCGCGCATGAGACCGCTCAGACGCCCAGGCTTGGACGCCTTCAGTTCGGCCACCTCGGCCAGCAGCACGTAGTCGTACCCCAGGTCCGCGGCTCGCTTCTGCAGGTCCGCCGGCGGAGCTGCCGCCATCGGCACGGCTTCGAACTTGGCGTCTACCAGGTCGCCAATCAGACGTTGACGCAGGGTGCGGGTGTCGACCGCCTGTGGCGTCTTGTTCGTGAACTCGGGAACGCCGATTCGCACGACACCGGGGGCACGGGGAGTCGGCGCGGCCACCGGGGCTGCATCGGCGGCCACGAGCTTGACCTCGTTTGCGTCGCTCAGCGCCTTCGACAACTCCCGGACGTTCATCGCCGCGTTCAATCCCTGTGGGATTTCGAACAGCGCGGAGTCGAGTGTCGTCAGCTCGAACTCGGACACTTCCATCTGCGCTACCAACGGCTTGCCGTCGTCGCCAGTCACGGTCGTCGTATAGGCGATTGGAAACCCGAGCGCCTTCGGGTCGCCATTCGCCGTCGCCTGGATCTGGTCGGCGCAGCCGCCCGGAGCAGCGTGAGGCGTCTGCTCGGGCTGTACCTGGGAAGCGACAGCGGGAGGCGAATCGATGTACCAGCCGTCGGTCTCGATCCGCTGCTTCGTCGTGTCGCAGGCGCCCTGCCCCGGTTGCTTGTCGATCATTGTCTTGACGTGCCGGGCCTGCTGACCGAAGGCGTTCTTGCGTTCACCCGTATCGACGATTGTCGTGGCCACAATCACCACGCCGGGCGGCTTGGGCGGCGCGGTTGGGCCAGCTCCGATCGGCGCGGCCGGCAGTCCATCAGGGGTCACCAGGTAAGTGTTGGCGGCACGCATGACCTGAATCGTGCGCTTCTGGTCGTGCTGCTTCAGCAGGACGGTGTCCTGGAACTCAAACCGCTCACGTTGCCCCTTGATATAGGTAACCGTCTCGGTTTTCATTCCTTCGGTCGTGTACATCGTCTTGAAGCGCACGTCGCCCTGTGGAGGCGGCGCTGGCGGACGCACGGGTTCGGCTGGTTTCGCGGCCGGGGCCGCAGCCGGCGGTTTCGGCGCGGGCGGCTTCTGCTGAGGCGCGGGCGGCTTCTGCTGCGGCGCCTGCGGTGCAGGACGACGTTGCGGGGTCTGGGCGCTCAACGGCATGCCGCTAAGGGCAACCGCGGCCACGGTGAACAACGCAACGAGGGAGGAAAGGCGTGAGGATGGACGCATGTGACTCATCTCCCGGTCTCGAGGACCGTCGACGCTTAAACGAAGCGAAGTGCTCGGCTCCGTGACAGGAGAAACCACGGCCCGACAACATGGTTAATAACGCCGAACCCTGCCAAATCGGACAAGCCGTGTTTAGTTGTTTAGATTGAGTGATTTACGGGGAGTGGGCTCGAAGACTTCCGCCTGCGGTAGATCCAAGCGAAGGCGGACCTGAAGGTCCGCCTCTACGAACGTTTACCTATTGGCGGACCTGAATATCGCCTCTACGAACGTTTACCTATTGGACGGCGCCGGCGCGGGCGTTGCGGGTGCCGGCGCTGGTGCAGCAGTTGCCGGGGCTGAGGCTGGTGCAGCCGGTGGTCTCGCGGGTGTCGTCGTCGCCGGCGTAGACGGCTGCGTCAGCGGCGAGCGGCCGCCGATCACAGAGGCAGGCCCGCTCCTCCCGATGATTCCCAGCGCGAGCGCGCCCACCATGAACAGAATTGCGCAGATCGTCGTCGCGCGAGACAGCACCGTCGCGCCGCTGCGAGCGCCGAACGCCGACTGGCTGCTCCCGCCGCCGCCGAACGCGCTGGCGATGTCGCCGCCCTTGCCCTGCTGGAGGTACACCACAAGCATCATCGTGAAGCAGGCCAGTATGTAGAGTACGGTGACGATGTAGTACAGCATCCCCTTGTCCTGTTTGAGAAAAACTGATTATACCGCCGCGTCGCGGCTTCGCGAAACGATGTCGTAAAACGCTTTGACGTCGAGGCTCGCCCCTCCGACCAGGGCCCCGTCGACGTCCGGCAGGCTGACGAGATCGCCGATATTCTCCGGTTTCACGCTGCCGCCGTAGATCACGTGGCAGAGCTCGGCGCCGTCCGCGCCGAACCAGTTCTGCAGCCGTTTCCGGATGTGGCCGTGCGCCTCGGCCGCCTGCGCGGGCGTCGCATTGCGCCCAGTCCCAATCGCCCAGACGGGTTCGTAGGCGATCACGAGCTGTACGACCTGTGCGGAGGTGATGCCCTCGAGTCCCTCTTTGATCTGGCGATCGAGCACGGCAAACGTGTCGTTGCGCTCCCGCTGATCGAGTGTTTCTCCGATGCAGACGATCGGCGTCAGGCCGCCGGCAAACGCGGCGGCAACCTTGCGGTTCACTGACGCATCGGTCTCACCGAACAGCGTCCTCCGCTCGGAGTGACCGATGATCACGTACTCAGCGCCCGCCTCGGCAATCATCGTCGCGCTGATCTCGCCCGTGAAAGCCCCTTCGCGCTCCCAGTACAGATTCTGCGCGGCCACCCCGACGTTGCTGTTGCGCGCCGCTTCGCCGGCGGCGTGCAGCGCGGTGAACGGCGGCGCAATCACGATCTCCACTCCGCTGATGTCCTTGACCATTGCGCGAAACTCTTTGACGTATTTCACGGTCTCCGCGACCGTTTTGTACATCTTCCAGTTTCCGGCAATGAGGGGTGTTCGCATGTGATTCGAAATTCAAACTGCGAAATTCAAAATGCAAACAAGACGCGGCTCGCGAGATCGACGGCGAAACGCGCAGCGTTGCTCCATACCGGTCCTTCGACTAATTAGCGTTTGCATTTTGCATTTTGAATTTTGCATTTCACTTCTCAGGTAACACGGCCACGCCCGGCAGGGTTCGACCGCCAAGGAACTCGAGCGACGCGCCACCGCCGGTGGAGATGTGCGTGATTCGGTCGGCCACGCCTGCCTTCTTCACCGCCGCGATCGAGTCGCCGCCCCCGATGATCGTCGTCCCCTTCACATCCGCGACAGCTCTTGCGACCGCGATAGTTCCCTGCGCAAACGCGTCGATCTCGAACACGCCCATCGGACCGTTCCAGACGACGGTGCTGGCGTCGTGCAGGGCGTCAGCAAAGACCCTGGCCGTCCGCGGACCGATATCGAGTCCCATGCGGTCACCTATCCTGGGATCGTCGACGCTGAGTGTCTCCGTCGGCACGCCTGCCTCGATCTTCGGCGCAACAACGTGGTCCACTGGCAGCAGGAGCTCAAGGCCGCTCGCCTTCGAGCCCGCGATGATGTCCCTGGCTTCGGCCTGCTTGTCGTCCTCGACGAGCGACTTTCCGACAGGCTTGCCCTGCGCCTTGAAGAACGTGTACGCCATGGCGCCGCCGATGAGGAGCCGGTCCACGCGCGGGATCAGATTCTCGATGAGGTCGATCTTGTCGGACGCCTTCGCGCCGCCGAGCACCGCCACGTACGGTCTTGCCGGATTGCCGACCGCCTCACCAAGGTACCTCAGCTCGGTCTCCATCAGGAGCCCGGCGCCTGCGTCCGGCAGCATCAGCCGCACGATCGCGTGCACCGAGGCGTGCGCGCGGTGCGCCGCGCCAAATGCGTCATTGACGTACACGTCGGCAAGCGACGCCAGCTTCCTCGCAAAATCCTCGTCGTCTTTCTCCTCCTCGGGATGAAACCGCAGGTTCTCGAGGAGCACCACGCCCCCGTCTGGTGCGCGCGCCACCGCCTGCTCGGCAGCCGCCCCGACGCAATCCTCGGCAAGTGATACGTCGCGCCCGAGCAGTTCGCCGGTGCGCTTCGCCACGGGACGTAGGCTCATCTCGGGGTTCGGCTTGCCTTTCGGGCGCCCGAGATGAGAGGCGAGAACGACCACGGCTGCGCCGGCATCGAGCGCGTATCGAATAGTCGGCAGAGAAGCCTGGATGCGAGTGTCATCCCCGATGGTGCCGTTCTCGAGCGGTACGTTGAAATCGACCCGCAGGAACACGCGCCGGTCCTTGAGGTTGAGATCGCGAATTGTCTTTTTCGCCACAGATGCGTCCGGCGGGGCGCAAGCCCCGCCCTACAGTCCGCGTTGCACGAGCTTCAGCACCAGGTCGACGCAGCGGTTCGAATAGCCCCACTCGTTGTCGTACCACGAGAGGATCTTCACGAAGTCGCCGTCAATCACAGCGGTATACGCGCTGTCCACGATCGACGAGTTTGGGTTGCCACGGAAGTCGATCGATACGAGCTCGTCGTCTGACATCGCCAGGATGCCCTTCATCTTCCCATTCGCCGCCTCGCGGAGCACGGCATTGACCTCTTCGCCGGTCGTCTTCTTCTCGACGATCGCGTTGAGATCGACGAGCGACACGTTGGGCGTCGGCACGCGCATCGCGATCCCGTCAAAGCGGCCCTTCAGCTCGGGCATCACTTCGCCGACGGCGCTCGCGGCGCCGGTGGTCGTCGGAATGATCGACAGTGCCGCTGCGCGCGCGCGCCGCAGATCCTTGTGCGGCAGGTCGAGAAGATTCTGGTCGTTGGTATAGGAATGCACCGTCGTCATCCACGCCTTCTTGATCGTGAAACGCTCGTGGAGCACCTTGGCGATCGGCGCGAGACAGTTGGTGGTGCACGACGCGTTGGAGATGATCTGGTGCTTCGCAGGCTCGTACTTGTCATCGTTGACGCCAAGCACGATCGTGATATCGGGGCCTTTCGCGGGCGCGGTGATGATCACCTTCTTTGCGCCGGCGGCCAGGTGCTTGGCGGCGCCGTCGCGGTTCGTGAAGATGCCTGTGGATTCGAGCACGATGTCGACGCCCAGATCCTTCCAGGGTAGCTGTGCCGGATCCTTCACGGACAGCACCTTGAATTCATCGCCCGCCACGGTAATGCCGTCGGCGGTCGCGCGTACGTCCGCGTGAAGATTGCCGAGCACCGAGTCGTACTTGAGGAGATGGGCCAGCGTGGCGGCGTTGGTCAGGTCGTTGACCGCGACGAAATCGATCTCCTTGTTCCCCATCGCGGCGCGCATGATGTTGCGCCCGATCCGCCCGAACCCGTTGATGCCCACTTTGACGGCCATGTCACCTCACTCCCTCGCGCGCCATTCGTGACACGCCTCAAAACACTCGATTCTATCGACGCGCGTTGAACGCGGTCAATTGCCGCGATATACTTCGGGCACCTTAACGGCTGCGTTTCCCGCAACTTACCGTGTATCTCCTTTACAGCATCGTCACGCTCGTGGTGTTCGTGGCGGCGTCGCCGTACTTTCTTTATCAGGCGCTGCGTCACAACAAGTACGTGGGCAGCCTCGGGCAGCGGCTCGGGTATCTCCCGGTGTCGTTCAATCTCGATGGTGACGAGTCGATCTGGGTGCACGCCGTGTCCGTGGGCGAAGTGCTCAGCGCGCGTCCACTGATCTCCGAGCTGCGCGCACGCTATCCAAAGCTGCGCGTGTTTCTGTCGACGACCACGCTGACAGGGCAGCAGCTGGCACGCCGCAGCGTCTCCGACCTCGACGCGGTCTTCTACTTTCCATTCGACTGG
>Ga0137435_1000216_pt1 | contig 20370 bp, 14 predicted proteins | sample EasRivERMGT100_2_FD_104904 | JGI IMG/M metagenome (GOLD analysis project Ga0137435, IMG submission 104904) | Soil microbial communities from meander-bound floodplain in the East River, Colorado, USA - East River MetaG ERMGT100_2 | ecosystem: Environmental > Terrestrial > Soil > Floodplain ... | reverse complement strand
GTCAACATCATCCTGGTGCCAAACCCGCACCTGGAGACGCCGCACTACAAGGTGCAGCGCCTGCGCCATGACGAACTCAACGCCATGGAGCACGTGCCCGCCAGCTACGAGATGGTCGAGCAGCCGCAGGAACCCAAGCCCGAAGACGCGACCGCTGAAGCCAAACGCGAGCGGCCCGAAGCCGCAGTGAAGGGCATCGTGCCGGACCAGCCGGCGCCCATCGTTCCGGAACGCACCTCTCAGCAGGTGCCTCAGGCGTCCGTGCGCGCCGAAGCGCCCCGTCCTTATGCGGCGACGCCCGGGGATGCGCCGCAGTCAGGCTTCATGAGCAGGATCCTCGGCTGGTTCAAGACGGACAAGCAGGAAGGGCCGGTCGCGCCGGCGGCCAACGACGCCCTGCGCACTGCGCGCGAACCCCGCCGCGACCAGCAGCAGCAGCGTGAACGCCGCCCGGACCAGCGTCACGGGAGCGGCGAACGACGCGACCAGCGACGTGACCGGCCCCGGGACGAGCACCGCGGCGAGCGCCGGCCGCAGCAAGGCGGCGAGCGCCGGCCGCAGCAAGGCGGCGAGCGCCGGCCCGATCAGCGTCCTGGCGCGCAGCAGCAACGCGACCACCGCCAAGGCGGTGAGCGCCGTCCGGACCAGCAGCGCCAGCAACAGCAGCAGCGGCCGCCCCAGCCCCAGCAACCGCAACAGCCCCAGCAACCGCAACAGCAGGTCCCTCGTAGCGCCGAGCCCGCGTTGGCCGGCGCACGCGAGGGCGAGGAGCAACGCCGCGGCCGGCGCGGTCGGCGCGACCGCCACCGCGAACGCCGCCCCGAACAGGGCGGCGAGCAGCGGCTGCCGCAGGGGCTGCCGATTGCCGAGCACGACGCGAGCGCGCCCGTACCGCCGTTCCTGGCCAAGGCGCCCGACGCCAACGAGCTTCGGGCGCGCGAGCGGGAGATGCATCTTGCGCAAATGCGCGAGGAAGCGGCGGCACGCGAAGCCGCGCGCGAGGAGCCAGCACGCGAAGCCGCGCGCGAGGAGCCAGCACGCGAAGCCGCGCGCGAGGAGCCAGCACGCGAGGCCGCGCGCGAGGAGCCGCGGCGCGAGGAGCCCGTGCGCATTGAGGCAGCGCCTCCCGCACCTCTGCCGGCGCCCGCGCGCCTCGATCCCAAGGAAATCCTGGAAAGCGCCGGGCTGCAGATGGTCGAGACCAATGCCGCGAAGGCTCGGCAAGCGCCGATCGCGCCGGAACCCGTGCCATTGGGCCGTCCGCGTCGCGAAAAGCCGACGGTTCAGCCTGCTGCGTCAGAGGAGCTGGTGCAGGTCGAGACGCGCAACAAGTAGTCCGGCAGAAGGTGCCGGAGATTGTCGAGCCGGACTACGTGTCGGGCCTGCTCAGCGCGTCGGGCTGCTCTGCCCGCTGGCGCCGGTCGCCACGAGCGGTTCGGCGCTTTCGATCAGTACCAGGAGTTGTCCGACGCGCCAGCTGCCTGGCAGCGGCTGCCGGAAAGCCCCGCTCGAGCCATCACTCCTGCGCACGGTGTACTCGACCATGCGCAGGGCGCGGGGATCCGCGGCATCCGGCAGGATCTCCCGCTTTGCCTCGATCCAGCCGCAGTGTGGGCAGCGCCGCGCCGCATTTCCCGCAGGTGCAGGCAGCGCATCCTTCGCCACCGCTTGCGCATCGCCGTCGTTCGTGCCTGCAACGCGATTGACGCCGATCGCCATGCTTGCGGCGCCGATGAGCGCGGAGAGGACCAACGCAGAAGAGCAAGCCAGCAGGAAACGCGACATTTGCAATTGTCGGCATCGGCAGGTACGGAATCGGTGCGTCAGCGTACAGAAGTCGCGCCATGCGCACCCCTTTCTGCCCATCGGCTCTCTAGAGCCAGTACTCCCACAGCCGCGCGCCCCACTCCTTTAGCCGCAAATCGAAGGACCTCGCTTGCCAGCGCTCAAGGTCGATCGCCTCCGAGCCCTCGAGGTCTGCGCTGAAGGCGGCCTGCATCTGTCCCGCAAACTCCCGCCCCAGGATCGTAGCGTCGAGCTCGTCGTTGTGCAGAAAGCTGCGCATATCCAGATTCGTCGAGCCGATGCACGACCAGACGCCGTCGATGGTCGCGGTCTTGGCGTGCAGCATCGCGCTGCGCCGCTCGTAGACCTTCACGCCGGCGCGCAGCAGCGCGGAATAGTGCGAGCGCCCGGCATGGAATACGGGGCCGGAGTCTGATTTGCCGGGCAGCACCAGCCTGACGTCGACGCCTCGCCGGGCTGCATCGGTCAGGGCGTCGAGCAACTGCGGGTCGGGCACAAAGTAGGCGTTGGTCAGGTAGACGTGCCGCTCCGCCTTGGAAATCGCCGACATCAGCGTCAGGTAGATGAGGCTGTGCGGATCGTCGGGCGTGCTGCCGATCGCGCGCACCATTTCGCCCCCCTTGGCGCCAAGCGCGGGAAAGAAATTCGCGGCGGCGAGCGGCGCGCCGTGCTGTTTCACCCAAGTCTGCATGAACAGCTTCTGGAATTCGCCGACCACCGGGCCCTCGATCCGCAGATTCGTATCGCGCCAGGCGATCCGCTCCGGCTCGGCCCCGTCAGCGGGCTTCGCTTGCGTCCCCGTGCGTCCGGGGGACGATCCGCCCGAATGCACGCGGCTGAAATTGATGCCGCCCACAAATGCCGTGCGCCCGTCGACCACCAGCAGCTTGCGGTGGTCCCGGTTGTTGACCAGCCACGCCTTCTTCGCCGACAGCGGATTGACCGGATTGAACTCGAGCACCTGCACGCCGCCGGCCCTCAGGCGGTCGAAGAACGCTTGCGGCGTGACGATGGAGCCGACGCTGTCGTACAGAAGATTGACTTGCACGCCCTGCGCGCGCTTCTGCAGCAGGAGGTCCGACAGGTGGCGGCCGATCTCGTCGTCCTCGATCTTGTAGCTCTCGAGGTTGATATGGTCGGTGGCGGCGCCGATCGCGGAGAACATCGCCGGGTAGGTCGCCGCGCCGTCCTGCAGCAATTGCACCCTGTTGCCCGCCGTGAGCGGGGAACCGACGATCGCCTGCTCGGCGGCCACGTGCTGCTGCAGGATGTCGAGCTCGCCCGCTTTGCCTTCCAGGTTCCCGAGGATGGACGCGACTCGCTGCGCGGTCAGCGGGCCGCGCGCGCCCTCGATCTCCACCCGCTCGACAGGGCCCGTCCCCGCGGTTCGCCCGGCATCGGGTAGCTGCGCGCAACCTGCCGCCAGAAGCCAGCAGACTGCCGCGAGGAAGCTTCTCATGGCCGCATTCTTGGCATCTGCCATCGCGCCATCTGTCGCCTGGCGCACACAGCACCCGAAATGACCTTGTGTGCACCAGCGCACAGCGCTTTCCGCGCGCCGCGCCATACTCGGCCGCCGGCTGCTCAAATGTGCAAACACCCGCTCACCGCACTTGTCGCCTGCCTCGGACTCGCAGGTCCGGCGCTTGCGCCGGCCGCCGGATTGCTCTCCAGCACCGGCAAGGTCATCGCCATCCTGGCCGACGAACTCTTCGTGGGTGAGGCGACCGGCCACCTGAGCGGCGCTGGTACCCTATCCATCCATTCGCAGCAGGACCCCTCGCTCACTTGCGCCGGGAAGTTCACCTCCAGCGCTCTGGAGGGCGGCTCCGGCGAGATGCGCTGCACTGACGGTGCCAGCGCGACCTTCAAGTTCCAGCGGCTGAACATTTTCCGCGGCTACGGCGTCGGCGACTTCAGCCGGGGCTCGATGAGTTTTGCCTACGGCCTCAGCGCCGAGCAGGCCGAGCCCTACCTGAAGCTGCCCAAGGGCAAGAAGCTTGCGCAAAACGGCATGGAACTGGTGCTGGCCGACCTGTAGGGTCGACGTGCTTGCCTTGTTGCACTGACGCGGCAGCCGGCGCGATGGCGGCATCGGCCGCCATCGCGCTTGCTATCGGCGCGCCTTACTGCAGATGCTGCGAGTCCTTCAAGCGCTGCTGCCAGTCGGCGAGCTGCTTCTCCGCTTCATCCTTGGAGATGCCATACGTTTCCTGGATCTTGCCGGCAAGGCTGTCGCGCTTGCCCCCGATCACGTCCAGCTGGTCGTCAGTGAGCTTGCCCCACTGCTGCCTGACGCTGCCCTTGAACTGCTTCCAGTTGCCTTCGATGCGATCCCAATTCATTTGATGCGCATGTCGTTCTTGACGGAGGTCACACCCTTGATGCTCTTGGTGAGCTTTACCGCCTGGGACATGGCCGCGCTGGAACCCACGAAACCGCTGAGCTGCACCACGCCCTTGAACGTCTCGACGTTGACTTCGGTCGACTTGACGATCGGATCGTCCACCAGCGTGGCCTTCACCTTGGTGGTGATCCAGCTGTCACTGACGTACTCCCCGGTGCTCTCCTGCGTGGGGCTGCCTGCGCAACCCAGGGCTGACACGAAGACGAGGGCGAGCAGCATGACGGAAAGGTTCTTGAACAATTTCATAGTCTGATTCTCCAGATTTAGGGTGAATGTTTCTCGCGCCGGCAATTGCCTGACGTTGTCCCCGGCGAGGTCGCAATTGTTGCCCCTGGCCCAGGAGAGTTCTGTACGCCGGCGAACAAACGGGCCGCCGGCTTTCACCTACCCTGCCTCGCATCTATGAATCCATTGTCGCCGGCACCCGCCACATTTGCCCGGCCGACACCGCAGGAACTTGCCCTCTCCGGGTCCTGGACCGCGCTCGGGATCAGTGGCGTCGCCGCGCAACTCGGCGCACTGGCCGCACCCGCGGGTGCGGCACTGGCCGTCGATGGTGCGCGCATCGAGGCCCTGGACACCACCGGCGCCCTGATACTGCACAAGCTCCTGACGCGGCTGCGAGGCGAAGGCATTGCCGTACAACTGCGTGCGCTGCGACCGGAATTTGCACGAGTGCTCGAAGTCGTCGGGCAGCGGCCTACCGGCCCCTCGCAGGCCGCCGTTGCCCCCGAGTCGGGCCTTGCACACCTCGGACGAAGCGCGGCGGCAGGCCTCGAGCAGGCTGCCGCGCTTCTCAGCTTCGTCGGCGCGAGCGCGCTCGCGCTGGCGGGATGCTTCGCGCACCCGGCGCGCTTCAGGTGGCGCCCGATGCTGTTCAACATCCGCGCCGCCGGTTTCGACGCACTGCCCATCGTCGGGCTGCTGTCGTTCCTGCTCGGCATCGTGGTCGCCTACCAGGGTGCCGACCAGCTCAGGCAGTACGGCGCCAACATCTTCGTTGCCGACCTGGTCGGCCTGTCCATGCTGCGCGAGTTTGCGCCGCTGATCGTGGCCCTGATCGTCGCCGGGCGCTCGGGCTCCGCCTATGCGGCGCAGATCGGCACGATGTGCGTGACCGAGGAGATCGACGCCATGCGCACGCTGGGCATCTCGCCGCTGGAACTGCTGGTCCTGCCCAAGATATTCGCGCTGCTGGTCGCGCTGCCGCTGCTGACAGTGTTCGCCGACGCGCTCGGCGTGTTCGGCGGCATGCTCATGGCCCGCGCCCAGCTGGGTGTCGGCTTCGACGAGTTCCTCGTGCGTTTCGTCAAGGCGGTCAGCCCGACCGCCTACCTGATCGGCATCTGCAAGGCGCCCGTGTTCGCGTTCATCATCGCCGTGGTCGGCTGCTTCCAGGGCTTTCGCACCTCGGGCGGGGCCGACAGCGTCGGGCGCCAGACCACGCTCAGCGTGGTGCAGGCCACTTTCCTCGTGATCGTTGCCGACGCGCTGTTCTCCATCGCCTTCAGCGCGCTGGGCCTCTGACGTGCAAGCGGCAGCGCGCGCGCAGGCAGCAGTTGTGGAAGTCAGCAAGGTGTCGACGCGCTACGGCGAGCATGTCGTTCACTCCGGAGTCGACCTCGATGTGCGCCGCGCGGAGATCTTCGCGGTGATCGGCGGCAGCGGCTCCGGCAAATCGACGCTGTTGCGCGAATTGATCCTGCTGCAGCGTCCCGACTCCGGCTCGATCCGGGTGCTCGGCGCCGACCTGCAGGGTCTCGGGGATGACGAGGCCCTCGCGCTGCGCCAGCGCTGGGGCGTGATGTTCCAGCATGGCGGCCTGTTCGGCTCTCTGACGGTGCACGAGAACGTCGGCCTGCCGCTGCGCGAGCACACCGGGCTCGAGGATCCGTTGATCGATGAAATCGCCACCTGGAAGCTTGCCTTGGCCGGACTCGAGCCGGAGGCCGGCGTGCGCTACCCCTCCGAGCTCAGCGGCGGCATGCTGAAGCGGGCCTCGCTCGCCCGCGCGCTGGCGTTGGACCCGGAGCTGCTGTTCCTCGACGAGCCGACCGCCGGGCTCGACCCGGAAAGCGCCGCCGGGGTCGACGAACTGGTGCGCCGGCTGCGCGACGATTTCGGCCTGACCATCGTCATGATCACCCATGACCTCGACCTGCTCTGGCAGGTGGCCGACCGCGTCGCCGTCCTCGCCGAAGGCACGGTGCAGGGCGTCGGCTCGATGGCCGAGCTCGCGCGCATGGACGTCCCCGCCGTGCGCAAGTTCTTCGACGGTCCGCGCGGGAGGGCGCCATCGAAACCAAGGTGAACTATGTCCTGGTGGGCGTGTTCGTGCTTGCCCTGGGCGGCGCGCTGGTCGCCGGCGTGCTCTGGCTCGCCTCGGGCGGCGCTTTGCAAAAACAATACAACCCGTACCTGGCGATCGCAGACGAATCGGTTGCCGGACTGAACCTGCAGGCACCGGTCAAGTACAGCGGCGTCGACGTGGGCAAGGTGCGCAGCATCCGGCTCGACCCGGCCAATCCGGAACGCGTGCACCTGCTCCTCGCCATCGAGCATGGCACCCCCATCAAGGAGGACACCATTGCGGTGCTCAAGACACAGGGCCTGACCGGCATCGCCTACGTCGAGCTCAGCGGCGGCCATAAGGATGCGCCGCCCCTGCTTGCGACCGCGGCGTACGAGTACCCGGTGATCCGCACCAAAGCCTCGCTCAGTGCCCGCCTGGAGAACGTGCTCACCACTGTCCTGGCGAAGCTGGACGACACTTCGAGCAACATCAACGACATCCTCAGCCAAGAGAACCGGGCGGCGTTCAACAGCGCACTGGTCGATATCGCCAGCGTCACGCGCGCCATGGCCGCGCGCAAGAACACGCTCGACGCGGCCATCGCCGATGCTGCCCGCACTTTCAAGAACGCGTCGCATGCGACCGAGCAGATGGGGGCAGTGGTCGAGCGCATCGGGCGCGGCGCGGACGCGGTCGAGAAAATGGGCAACGACGTCGCCGCGACGAGCGCCAGTGCCGGCAAGACAGTGGACTCGGTAGGCGCCGACCTGACTCGCTTCAGCGCGGAGACCCTGCCCGAGCTGGAACGCCTGCTCGGGGAACTCAGTGCGCTCTCGAATTCGCTGCGACGGCTGAGCAACCAGTCCGAACGCGACCCGCGCGGCCTGCTGTTCGGCCGCAAGGATGTGACCGCGGGGCCGGGAGAGTCAACCAGATGACCAGGACAATCGTGATCTTGCTGGTGCTGGCCGGCGGCTGCAGCGCGCTGGACCCGTCGGCGATGCAGCAGCCCACCTTGTATTCGCTCGACACGGTGCGCAGCCAATTGCAGGCAGTCCGCCTGCCGGCTGCAATCTCACCGGTGGCGCCCACGCTGATCGTCAACCCGCCCCGGGCGGCGGCAGGCTTCGACAGCCAGCGCATCGTATACGTGCGCGAGGCCCACAAGCGCGAGTACTTCGCTCACAGCGAGTGGATCGACACGCCGGCACGCATGCTCGCGCCGCTGATCGTCGTCGCCGTCGAGAACAGCGGGACGTTCCGGGCCGTGGTGCTGACGCCCAGCGCCGCGACCGGCGACTTGCGGCTCGATACCGAGATCGTAGGTCTGCAGCACGAGTTCGACGCCCGGCCCAGCCGCGTGCGCTTCACGCTGCGCGCCTATGTCGTGGACAACGCGACGCGCCGGGTGCTCGCGTGGCGCGAATTCGATGAAGCCGTCCCTGCCGCGACAGAGGATCCCTACGGCGGCATCCTCGCCGCCAATCGCGCCGTGCAGACCGTGCTGGGACAGCTCGCAGACTTCTGCACCGCCGCCGCAGGTAGCTGGCAGCGCGAACTCAGCGCTGCGAAACCGGGACGGTGACGAAACGCCCCCTGCGGGGCCGTTTTCCTTTACTGCTTCGCTTTTCTCTCGATGGCCGCGCCGCCACGCTGGATGTCCTCGCCAGCGCCGGCCATGGTGTTGCATCCGGCAAGGACGGTGAAACTGCCTGCCAGCACGGCGAGGGCCAAGAGCTGCGCAACGATTCGTCCGATCATAGGAATCTCCTGTCGAGGTGAATTGGTCCAGTCAAGTTGCATGGCTTACGCGGCAGGCAAGTGCGTCGCAAACGCGCAGGCAATGCGGCGCGCTGCGGCCGCCTGCGATTTCAGGGCATGGTCCCAAAGCGCGACGCGCTGGGCGAACACCTCGCCGAAGTGGCTCACGGCATCCGCGGGCTGCAGCTTCAGCCACGCGTCGGCCTCGCCGTACCCAGTGTCGATCTGCATGCCCTGCTTGCGCGCGAGGTGCATCATCGCGCCGTTTTCGATCAGGCAATGCATCAGCAGCGCGCGCGTGCCCCAGTTCCGGGCATGCATGTGCGCCCGCGCAAGCAGTGCGCCGCCGACGCCGCGCCCGCGGTTTCCCGGCAGCACGGACACGCCAAGTTCCGCTTGGCCGTCGATGCGCGCGAGGTGCGCCGCCCCGAGCAGGTGCAGCTCCTCGTCGCTGACCCCGAAAACGGCGTCGTGCTCGAAATCGATGCGCTCGACGTAGGTATGCACCGCAAAATCATTCAACGGCGCGCCGAAGCGCAGCCGCCGGTCCTCGGCGCCGAGCGCCAGCAGATGACGTTCCAGTTGCGGCCGCTCGGCACTTGAGAGATGCTTGACGTGTATGTCCATCGTGTCCTTATGACACGGCGCGGCATGCCGCGTTCGTGCGCGAGGCAACATTGGCGAACGACCTCCCCGTATGCGCGTTACCGCACAGAGCCGTGCGGGCGGCCCGCAGACAATCCCCAAGCATCGGACAGTCGGTAACACACAACAATAGATGGCTGGACGATTTGACATCAACGGCAACGTCGTAACGCGAAGCCTGCCTCGGGTGCTGGCCCTGATCCGCCGCGCCGGTTGGATGGCGGATGGCGCGATCGAAGAGCCGCCGCTGCGATCGGAGCTGTTCAGCGCCGATCAGATGGAACAGCACGGCAAGGCGCTGGCAGCCTCGCACTCGCTGGGGGCAAAACGGCCCCGCGACCTCTTGCTCACGCGCCTCGCGCACAACGAGGGCGTGCTGCTCAAGGCCTTCAATCTGCTGACCTCGTCGGTCGCGGGCGAGCGCCCCGGTACGCCTGCCGGGGAGTGGCTGCTCGATAACTTCCACCTCATCGAAGAGCAGATACGCGCCGCCAGGAGGCACCTGCCCAAGGATTACAGCCGCGAGCTGCCGCGCCTGGGCAAGGGGCCGTCGGCCGGGCTGCCGCGGGTCTACGACATCGCGCTGGAGACCATATCGCACGGCGACGGGCAGGTGGATGCGGAGAGTTTCCGTCGTTTCGTCGCGGCCTACCAGTCGGTCACCCCGCTCACCCTGGGCGAATTGTGGGCCGTGCCGATCATGCTGCGCCTGGCGCTGATCGAAAACCTGCGCCGCTCGGGAACCCGCATCATCGCCCATCGCAATGGCCGGGATCTGGCCGATTACTGGGCGAGCCAGATGACGGAGACCGCCCAGCATGACCCGAAAAGCCTGATCCTGGTGGTCGCGGACATGGCGCGGTCCGACCCGCTCATGCGCAGTTCCTTCGTCGCCGAAATTGCGCGGCGGCTGCAGGGGCAAGGGGCGGCCCTGGCGATGCCGCTCAACTGGATCGAGCAGCGGCTCTCCGAATTCGGCCTGTCGATCGCCCAGATGGTGCAGTCGGAAAACCAGCAGCAGGCCGCGGACCAGGTATCGATCAGCAACAGCATCGGCAGTCTGCGCCTGCTTGCCGCGACCGACTGGCATGCATTCGTCGAGACGCTGAGCGTTGCCGAACGCAGCCTGCGCGAGGACCCGGGAGGCGTGTACGGCAGGATGGACTTCGCCACCCGCGACCACTATCGCCACGTGCTGGAGAAGATTGCCAGGCGCAATGGGCTCGCCGAGGAGCTGGTAGCGCGCCGCTGCGTGCAGTTGGCACGCGAGGCCGCGGCGCGCAACGACAGCGACGAGCGGACAGCACATGTCGGTTTCTACCTCGTCGACCGAGGCTTGCCGCAATTGGTAGCGGCGATTCGCAGGCGGGGTCCTGTTGCCGTGGCTTTGCAGCGCGCGCGCAGCCCCTTCCTCTATCTCGGTCCGATCGCACTGCTGACGGCCGCATTCAGCGCAGGCCTGCTTGCGCAAGCCCACGCCAGCGGGGTGCGCGGCTGGCTGCTCGCGCTGTGCGGCATGCTGGCGTTGCTCGGCGCCAGCCAGCTGGCCGTGGCGCTGGCGAACTGGCTGGCGACCCTCGTGGTGACGCCAAAGCTGCTGCCGCGCATGGATTTTTCCAAAGGCATCGCGGCCGCAAGCCGCACCCTGGTGGTGGTGCCGACGCTCCTCACCAGCGCGCAGAACATCGAGGACCTGGTCGAGGCGCTGGAAGTCCGCTTCCTCGCCAATCGGGACGAGCGCCTGCATTTCGGCCTGCTCACGGATTTTGCCGATGCGCAGGAGGAAACGCTGCCGCAGGACGAGCCGCTGCTGCAACTCGCAGGACAGCGCATCGCGGAACTGAATGACAAGTACCGCGCGCCGGAAGGCGCGAGGAACGAGGATTTCTTCTTCCTGTTTCATCGCCCGCGCCGCTGGAATGCGCGCGAGCGGGTGTGGATGGGCTACGAGCGCAAGCGCGGCAAGCTGGGCGACCTGAATGCCTTGCTGCGCGGCGGGGCGGTCGATGCATTCTCGCGCATCGTCGGCCGCATCGCCGTGCTTTCCGACACCCGGTACGTGATCACGCTGGACACCGATACGCAATTGCCGCGCGACTCGGCGCGCAAGCTGGTCGGCACGATGTCGCATCCACTGAATCGCGCACGCTACGACGCGGCCCGCCAGTGCGTGACGCAAGGCTACGGGATCCTGCAACCGCGCGTGGCGGCCAGCCTGCCCGGGGCGAACCGCTCGCGCTACGCGCGGCTGTACGGGGGGGAGCCGGGCATCGACCCGTACACGCGTGCCGTCTCGGATGTCTACCAGGACGCGTTCGGGGAAGGCTCGTTCATCGGCAAGGGGATCTACGACGTCGACGCGTTCGAGCAGGCGCTGAGCGGGCGTTTCCCCGAGAACCGGATCCTCAGCCACGATCTTCTGGAGGGATGTTACGCGCGCTCGGGCCTGTTGAGCGACGTTCAGTTGTACGAGGACTACCCGTCCCACTACAGCGCGGACGTGAGCCGGCGCATCCGCTGGATCCGCGGCGACTGGCAGCTCGCGCAGTGGCTGCTGCGGCGCGTACCCGGCCACGGCGCCGCCACGCGCGCGCAGAATCAGGCGAACCCGCTTTCGCTGTTGTCGCAGTGGAAGCTGATCGACAACCTGCGGCGCAGTCTTGTCCCCGCGGCGCTCACGCTGCTGCTGCTGCTGGGATGGACGGTGCTTTCGCCGGCCTGGTTCTGGACCCTATCGGTGATCGGCATCATGCTGGTTCCCGCCTTGTGCGCGTCGATCCTCGAGGCGCTGCGCAAACCGGTGGACGTGTTGCTCAGGCAGCACCTCGCGGCCGTCGCCCGCTCGGCTTCCCGGCACTGCATGCAGGTGGCGTTCGAGCTCGCGTGTCTGCCGTACGAGGCCTCAGTCAGCCTGGATGCCATCGCGCGCACGGCCTGGCGGATGCTGGTCACGCGCAACCACCTGCTCGAATGGAATCCGTCGAGCGAAGTCGATCGCGATTTCGCCAAGCGCGATTGCAGCGATCTCGGCATTTGTGTCCGGTCGTTGTGGGTCGCCCCTGCAGTGGCCGCTGCGGCAGCGATCCATCTGGCGGCCTCGAACCCGGCCGCGTTGGGCGTGGCGGCGCCGATCCTGCTCCTGTGGTTCGCCTCACCCGTCATCGCGTGGTGGCTCAGCCGCCCGCTCGCCCGGCGCAAAGCAACCCTGACGCCGGCGCAGATGCTGTTCCTGCGCGCGCTTGCGCGCCGCACCTGGGCGTTCTTCGAGACCTTCGTCGGCCCGGAAGATCATTGGCTGCCGCCCGACAACTATCAGGAGTATCGCGTGGCGACGGTCGCGCATCGCACCTCGCCAACCAACATCGGGCTCGCTCTGCTGGCAAATCTTTCCGCCTATGACTTCGGTTACCTCCCGGCCGGAGGGCTCCTCGAGCGCACGGCGAACACCCTGCGCACGATGGACGAGCTGGAGCGGTACCGGGGGCACTTCTACAACTGGTACGACACGCAGACCCTGCGGTTGCTGCCTCCGCTTTACATCTCGACGGTGGACAGCGGCAACCTCGCCGCCTATCTGCTGACCTTGCGTGCGGGTCTGGCTGCGCTCGCCGATGACAGAATACTGCCGGCGCGGCTGCTGGACGGGATCGGCGATACGCTTGGAATTCTCACGGAGCTTGCGGGAGGAAGCGCAGCCGGCCCGGTGGCGGAGTTTCGCAAGGAACTGGAGTCCGCGTTTGCGGCCCCTCCGGGCACGCTGGTGGCTGCCCGGTTGGTCCTTGATCGGCTGGCGACCGGGGCCGCCGGGCTCGTCACCCAGGTCGCAGGCAGCCTCGAGCTCAAGGCGGATGCCGCGCCCGAAAGCGAAGCGAGCGTGTGGGCGCACGCGCTGGAGCGCCAATGCCGCGCCGCGCTGGACGAGCTGACGTTCCTCGCCCCGTGGTCATCGCTGCCGGCGGCACCGGATGGGCTGGAGGAGTTCGCCGACAGCGCCGCCGTTCCGGCGCTGCGCGCATTGGCGGGGATGGATACGGAACTGTGTCCGCGCATCGGGCGCCGACTCGACGCGCAGACCACGCCCGCGCAGCGCGACTGGCTCACCGCACTGCGCCACCACCTTACCGAAGGCAGTGAGCGCGGCAGAGAGCGCATCGCTGTCATCGAACGCCTGGCGCTGCAAGCCGGCGAATTCGCGCACATGGAGGTTGACTTCCTCTACGACAAGACGCGTCACTTGCTGAGCATCGGTTACAACGTGAGCGAACGCCGGGCGGATGCGAGTTACTACGACTTGCTGGCGTCCGAAGCGCGATTGGGCTGTTTCGTCGGAATTGCGCAGGGGCAACTGCCCCAGGAGAGCTGGTTCGCCCTGGGGCGCCTGCTCACCGCCACCGGCGGAGAGCCGGTGCTGCTGTCCTGGAGCGGTTCGATGTTCGAATATCTGATGCCGCTCCTGGTGATGCCGACCTACGACAACACGCTGCTCGACCATTCCTGCAAGGCGGCGGTCGCCAGACAGATCAGGTACGGGCGGCAGCGCAGCGTTCCCTGGGGCATGTCGGAATCCGGCTACAACACGGTCGACGTGCACCTCAACTACCAATACCGCGCCTTCGGCGTGCCGGGCCTGGGACTCAAGCGCGGGCTGGCCGAGGACCTGGTCATCGCCCCCTATGCCTCGGCGCTGGCCCTGATGGTGGCGCCCGAGGAGGCATGCCAGAACCTGCAGCGACTCGCGGCCGGGGGCTACGTCGGAAAGTATGGCTTGTTCGAGGCGATCGACTACACGCCGGCACGGCAACGACGCAGGCAATCGAGTGCGGTGGTGCGCTCCTTCATGGCCCATCACCAGGGCATGAGCCTGCTCGCCTTGTCCCACCTGGTCCTGGAGCGTCCGATGCAGCGGCGCTTCGAGTCGGAACCGCTGTTCCGGGCGACCCTGCTGCTGCTCCAGGAACGCATCCCGAGAGCCAATGCGCGGTATGCGATCCATGCGGAGCGCCTGGAATCCCGGGCGGCTGCCGAAACCCTCGAGATGCCGATGCGCGTCTTCAGCACGCCGGATACGAGGATACCGGGTGTGCAACTGCTGTCCAACGGCCGCTACAACGTGATGATCACGAACGCCGGCGGCGGCTACAGCCGCTGGAAGGATCTCGCCGTCACGCGCTGGCGCGAGGACGCTACCAGCGATCAGTGGGGCACGTTCTGTTACCTGCGCGACGTGAGGAGCGGCGAGGTCTGGTCCACCGCCTTCCAGCCGTCGCTGAAACGCACGCAATCCTACGAAGCGGTCTTCACCGAGCAACGCGTGGAGTTCCGCTGCCGCGACCCGGATTTCGAAACGCATACCGAGATCGTGGTATCGCCGGAAGATGACATCGAACTGCGCCGGGTACGCATCACCAACCGATCGCGCACGCGCAAGACGATCGACGTGACGAGTTACGCCGAAGTGGTGCTCGCCCCGGCTGCCGCGGATGCCCTGCATCCGGCGTTCAGCAACCTGTTCGTGCAGACCGAGATCGTTGCTGAGCGGCAGGCCATCCTGTGCACGCGCCGGCCGCGCTCGCGCGAGGAGACGGCGCCGTGGATGCTGCATCTGATAGCGGCGCACGGGGTGAACGCTGCGGAGGTTTCATATGAAACGGATCGGGCGCGTTTCATCGGCCGCGGCAACAGCGTCAACGATCCGCAGGCGCTGCGCGATGTCGCCGCGCTCTCGGGCAGCCAGGGCTCGGTGCTGGATCCCATCATCGCCATCCGCAGCCGCATCGCGCTCGAGCCGGAACAGGTGGCCACGCTCGATCTGGTCACCGGCATCGGCGAGAGCCGCGCCGCCTGCCTGCAGCTGGCCGAGAAATACCAGGATCGGCGCCTCGCCGACCGCGCATTCGAGATGGCATGGACGCACAGCCAGGTGGCGCTGCGGCAGATCAACGTCACGGAGGTCGATGCGCAGCTCTACGGGCGCCTGGCCAGCTCGATCATCTACGCCAATGCCACGCTGCGCGCGGAAGCGGGCGTCATCGCCAAGAACCGGCGCGGACAATCCGGTTTGTGGGGCTACGCGATCTCGGGGGATCTGCCCATCGTGCTGGTGCAGTTGAAGGACCCGGCGAACATCGAGCTGGTGCGACAACTGGTGCAGGCCCATGCCTACTGGCACCTGAAGGGACTCGCGGTGGACCTGGTGATCTGGAATGAGGAGCGCGGCGGCTACCGCCAGTTGCTCCACGACCAGATCATGGGCCTGATCGCGGCCGGCGTGGAAGCCAACGTGATCGACCGGCCCGGCGGCATCTTCGTGCGCTCCGCCGATCAGATCTCCAACGAAGACCGCATCCTGCTGCAGTCGGTCGCGCGCGCGGTGTTCACCGACAGCCAGGGCTCCTTTGCCGATCAGATCAAACGGCGCCTCCCGGCCGAGCCTGCCATTGCGCGCTTTGCCGCGACCCGCACCTGGAGCGCCGAGCCGGCGCAGATCGCCGAAACAGCGCCGCGCGACCTCGTCCTGTCCAACGGACTCGGCGGTTTCACGCCCGACGGGCGAGAATATGTGATCACGACCACGTCGCTGCGGACAACGCCCGCACCCTGGGTGAACGTGCTGGCCAATCCGCACTTCGGCTGCGTGATCTCCGAAAGCGGCGCAGCCTATACCTGGCACGCGAATGCTCACGAGTTTCGCCTCACCCCCTGGCACAACGACTCCGTCGGCGATGCCAGCGGCGAAGCCTATTACCTGCGCGACGAAGAGACCGGGCGCGTCTGGTCGCCCTCCCCGCTGCCCTGCCGCGGCACCGGCCCCTACGTCACGCGGCACGGATTCGGCTACACCGTCTTCGAGCACAGCGAGGACGGCATCGCCTCCGAACTGACGGTCTTCGTGTCCCTCGACCAGCCGGTCAAGTTCGCAGTGCTGAAGGTGCGCAACACCTCGGGCCGCGCGCGCCGGCTCTCCGCCACCGGCTATGTGGAATGGGTGCTGGGCGATCTGCGGCCGAAATCGAGCATGCACGTGGTCACCGAAATCGATCCCGACAGCGGCGCGCTGCTCGCACGCAACCCCTACAACCCGGAGTTCGCCGAGCAAGTCGCCTTTTTCGACGTGGACGATGTGACCCGGACCCTCAGCGCCGATCGGACCGAATTCATCGGGCGCAACGGCACGTTGCGCAATCCAGCCGCCTTCGCGCGCGCAAGGCTCTCCGGCAAGGTGGGCGCAGCCATCGACCCCTGCGCCGCGATCCAGGTCCCGTTCGAGCTCGTCGAGGGATCGTCGCGCGAGATCATCTTCCGCCTGGGCGTGGGACACGGTACCGACGAGGCCAGCCGTTTGGTGCAGCGCCTGCGCGGATCCGGCACCGCCCGCGCGGCGCTCGAAGCGGTCCGCCAATACTGGAAGGCCACCCTTGGCGCAGTGCAGATCGAAACCCCGGACCGGTCGCTCGACGTGCTGTGCAATGGCTGGCTGGTCTACCAGACGATGGCGTGCCGCCTGTGGGGCCGCAGCGGCCATTACCAGTCGGGCGGCGCCTTCGGCTTTCGCGATCAGCTGCAGGATGTCATGGCGCTGGTGCACGCCGATCCGCGGCTGGTGCGCGAGCACCTGCTGTTGTGCGCGTCCCGCCAGTTCCTCGAAGGGGATGTGCAGCACTGGTGGCATCCACCCTCCGGCCGCGGGGTGCGCACCCACTGCTCGGACGACTACTTGTGGCTGCCGCTGGCGACTTGCCGCTATGTGCTGTGCACCGGGGACAGCGCGATCCTGCAGGAACAGGTCCAGTTTCTGGATGGGCGCGCCGTGAACCCCGAGGAGGACTCGTATTACGACCTGCCGTTGCGCTCGCGGGAATCCGCCAGCCTGTACCAGCACTGCGTGCGGGCGATCCTCAGGGGCTTGAGATTCGGCGCGCACGGACTGCCGCTGATGGGATCCGGCGACTGGAACGACGGCATGAACCTGGTGGGCCCGCAAGGCAAGGGCGAGAGCGTGTGGCTGGGTTTCTTCCTCCACCAGGTGCTCACCCAGTTCGCCCCGCTGGCGCGCCGGGAAAACGACGCTCCCTTCGCCGAGCGCTGCGAGGCCGAGGCCGCCCGGCTGCGCCAGAATATCGAGGAGCACGGCTGGGACGGCAAGTGGTATCGCCGGGCCTACTTCGACGACGGCACGCCGCTGGGCTCGTCGGCCAACGCCGAATGCCAGATCGATTCCATCGCGCAAAGCTGGTCGGTGCTCTCGCAAGCGGGCGCCCCCGAAAGATCGCGCCTGGCGATGGACGCGCTGGATCGGCGCCTGGTGCGCCGGGACCACGCGCTGGTTCAGCTCTTGCATCCGCCGTTTGACAAGTCGGACCTGAATCCGGGCTATATCCGCGGGTATGTGCCCGGCGTGCGGGAAAACGGAGGGCAGTACACGCACGCGGGGATCTGGGCGGCGATGGCATTTGCCGCGCTGGGCGACACTGCGCGGGCGTGGGAACTGCTCGGCATGCTCAATCCATTGCGCCACGGCGAGTCGCCGGAGGGGACCGCCGTATACAAGGTGGAGCCCTACGTCGTGGCAGCCGATGTGTATGCAGTCGCACCGCATACCGGCCGCGGCGGCTGGACCTGGTACACCGGTTCCGCCGGCTGGATGTACCGGTTGATCACCGAATCGCTGCTGGGCATGAGATTGGCGGCGGGCCGCCTGCATTTCGCGCCGTGCCTGCCACCCGACTGGCAGGGGTTCCGCTTGCGCTACCGCCACCGGGACACGGTCTATCACATCAGCGTGCGCCAGAGCTCGGCAGGCGACGCCGGGGTGAGCGTGAGCGTGGACGGCGTTGTGCAGTCGGAGCCGACGATCCTGCTGCTCGACGATCGCCGGGAACACCAGGCCGAAGTGCTCCTGCAGGCGCAGATTCTTGAATCAGCCCTTCTCTGACAAAGTGCGAATCGCAGAGCGCAGGCGGGCTGCTACCCCCTGGCCCGGCCTATGTGCGGCACCGCACAGACCCCTGTCCCGCAAGTCTTCACTGTCAATCGAACATGCCTGGAGCAGGAACCGGGCCGGGCTGCTGAATGAGCCAGGACCCTTCACAGATGCGGGATTTCGCCGCGCGCCTCATTGCTTATGAGGCCAGGGCAGGCAACTCTTCCAGGACCCCCGCCGCGTCGGGCTTTCCCGTCATCGAGAATCTGCGTCCGCATCTGGCCGTCCTCATGGGCATCACCGGGTTTCGCGCGCTTCTTTCGCGGGCGCTGGCGCGGGCCGAGGCGGAAGTTCCGTGGCTGCGCACGGTGCAGGTCAAGGCGGATGGCTCCTTGGCCGGCTTCGACGAACAAGCAGCGCAAGTCGACCCGGAGGATGCTGCCGAGGGAGGCGTTGCCCTGCTCGCCCAGTTGCTGGAGCTGCTGGCGACCTTCATCGGCGAGAATTTGACGCGGCGCTTGATGCGCGAGATCTGGCCGGCAGTTGTCCTCAATGATTCGACCTTCGAGAAGAGCGAAAAAATATGATAAAGCCAAACGCAGCGGCCAGACGCAGCCGGCCCGGGAAAGCCGAGAGGCGGCCGGCGAAGGTCGCGATCCGGCAAATACCGAGCGGCGTGCGCGGCCTGGACGACATCCTGGGCGGCGGCATCCCGGAATTTTCCTTCAACATCATCGCGGGTCCGCCCGGCAGCGGCAAGACCACGCTGGCGCATCAGATCGCTTTCGCCAATGCGACGGCGGCCAAGCCAGTGCTGTTTTTCACCGTCCTCGGCGAACCCGCCATCAAAATGCTGCGCTACCAGCAACAATACACTTTCTTCGACCAATCCAAGCTGGGCAAGGCCATCCGCTTTACCAACCTGGCCGATGTGGTGCTGGATCAGGATTTGAACTCGGTATTCGAGGAAATCATCAAGCAGGTCGCAGCATTCAAACCGGCCATCGTGATGGTGGATTCCTTTCGCACCGTGGTGCGCAAAGCGATGAGCAGCGAGAGCGAGACCGCGATGCAGGCCTTCATCCAGCGTCTCGCCCTGTACCTGACCAGTTGGGAAGCCACCACGTTCCTGGTCGGCGAATATGGCCCGGATGACATGCGCGACAATCCGATCTTCACCGTGGCCGACGGCCTGTTCTGGCTTTCGCAGCATGTCGAGAGAAATTCCGTGGTGCGCAAGATGCAGATCCTGAAAGTACGCGGGCAGGACTCGGTGCCGGGGTTGCACACCGTGCGCATTACCGGTTCCGGCTTGCATGCCTTCTCGCGCACGCTGGGATTGGAACGCAAGAAGGTCCATCCGGCCCGGCGCCGGCGCCTGTCCATGGGCATTCCCGAGCTGGACAAGATGATGGGCGGGGGCGTTCTGGAAGGCGACAGCCTGCTCATCGCGGGGCCTTCGGGAACGGGAAAAACGGCGCTCGCCACGCAATTCATTGCCGCAGGACTGCGCAGCGGGGAACCGGCAATCATGGCGATCTTCGAAGAACGCCCGAAAGGCTATGCGGATCGCGCCGACAGTTTTGGCTTGAAGCTGAAGAAGCCGCTGCAACAGGGAAAACTGGAAATCCTTTACCTGCGTCCGCTCGACCTTTCGGTGGATGAAACCATGCAGGAGATTCTCGATGCCGTCGACAGGGTCGGCGCGAAACGGCTGGTGATCGATTCGCTGGTCAGTCTCGAGATGGCGCTGGCGCCCGGCTTCCGCGAGGACTTTCGCGAGTCGCTGTACCGGTTGATCGTGGCGTTGACCGGAGCCGGGGTCACGATCCTGAGCACGGTCGAAGTGGAGGATACCTTCACCGGGCTTTCCTTCAGCCACTACATGATCTCGTTCCTCACCGATGACGTGATCCGCATGCGTTATGTGGAGATCGATGGCCAGCTGCGCAAGGTGATGGTCGTGATCAAGATGCGCGGCGGCAATCACAGCAAGGACATCCGCGAATATGTCATCACGGACAAAGGCGTGGTGGTCATCCACCCGCGAACCACGGACTACACCGGCCTGATCACCGGCATCCCCACGCGCACCGGCCCGCGCCAGGCGCAAGAGGACGAAACTCCGCCGGAACCGAAATTGAAGAAGTAGGGCGAAATTCATGCCTGCCGAACCAACATCGGTCCCCGCGGATCAGCCACCCGGCTCCTCGAGCCTCGTGCCGCTGCAATCGGTCCTTTGCACCGAGGAATTGCATCGACGGCCGTCGCGTGCGCCGGACCATGAGCGGGAGAATCGTGCGCTGGTAGCGCTGGCACTGGCGCTGGCCAATTCGCCGCACACCATTCTGCAGGTACTGGCCGACACGATCCTGGAGGTGCTCCGCGCCGACTCGGCCGGGATCAGTGTGCTGACGGAAGATGGGGAACGCTTCCATTGGGCGGCGATCGCCGGCCTGTGGCAGCCGCACATCGGCGGGGGCACGCCACGTGCCTTCGGCCCGTGCGGCGACGTGCTCGATTGCAACGCTCCCCTGC
>Ga0137435_1000215_pt1 | contig 20404 bp, 15 predicted proteins | sample EasRivERMGT100_2_FD_104904 | JGI IMG/M metagenome (GOLD analysis project Ga0137435, IMG submission 104904) | Soil microbial communities from meander-bound floodplain in the East River, Colorado, USA - East River MetaG ERMGT100_2 | ecosystem: Environmental > Terrestrial > Soil > Floodplain ... | reverse complement strand
AGCGCGTCGGCCGCTTGCGCGATGACGCCGGCGTCGTCGACCACGCTGAACTTCGCGCCCGCCGCCCGCAGCCGCTGCTCCAGTTCGCGCTGCTCGAACTTTGGGCCGAGGTAGGAGCCGCGCATTCCGTCGAGTCCCCCGTGCGCTCGGCGCGGCTGATCCTTGTACAGGTGGTATGCGCACAGCGCCGCGCCGATCGAGCCGCCGGCGTCGCCCGCCGCCGGCTGGATCCAGATGCCGTCGAACCGGCCGTCGCGCAGTATCTTGCCGTTGGCGACGCAATTGAGGGCGACGCCGCCCGCCAGGCACAGGTTGCGCTCGCCGGTCTCGCGCGCGAGCGCGCGCGTCATGCGCAGCATGATCTCTTCGGTGACCTGCTGGATCGACGCGGCGATATCCATGTGAAACGTGGTCAGCAGCTGCTCCGGGGTGCGCGGCGGCTGGCCGAACAATGAGTCGAACCGGCTGTTGGTCATGGTCAGACCGACGCAGTAATTGAAGTAATCGAGGTCCAGCCTGAACGAGCCGTCGGCCTTCAGGTCGATCAGCTTGTCCAGTATCACGCCGGCGTAGCGCGGTTCTCCATAGGGCGCGAGCCCCATCAGCTTGTATTCGCCCGAGTTGACCTTGAATCCGGTGTAATAGGTAAACGCGGAGTAGAGCAGGCCCAGCGAGTGCGGAAAATGGATCTCCTTCACGACCTGCAGCCGGTTCTCGCGCCCCAGCGCAAACGAGCTGGTCGCCCACTCTCCGACGCCGTCCAGCGTCAGCACCGCCGCCGAGGAAAACGGCGAGGGAAAAAAAGCGCTGGCCGCATGGCTCAGGTGATGTTCGCTGAATACCAGGCGCTGGTCCCAGTCGAAATCGGGGCGGTGCTGCTTCAACTCGACGGTCAGGTTGTTCTTGAGGAACAGCTTCTCGCGCAGCCAGATCGGGATTGCCATCCTGAACGATGCGAATCCCCGCGGCGCGAACGCGAGATAGGTCTCGAGCAGGCGCTCGAACTTGAGGAACGGTTTGTCGTAGAACGCGACCAGGTCGACCTGATCGAGGGCGATCTTCCCTTCCGCCAGGCAGTACTCGAGGGCGTGGCCCGGGAAGCGCGCATCGTGCTTCTTGCGCGAGAACCGTTCTTCCTGCGCCGCCGCCACGATCTCCCCGTCAACGACCAGCGCCGCCGCGCTGTCGTGGTAGAACGCCGAAATTCCGAGAATCCGCATCGTCGGTTCCGGCTCTCAGCTCAGAACAGCGTGTAGATGAACGGCGCCACGGCCGAGCCCTGCGCGAGCACGAGCAGGCCGCCGAGGATCGCCATCACCAGCAGAATCGGGATCAGCCAGAACTTCTTGCGCGCCCGCATGTAGGCCCATAATTCCCTGACAAACGACATGGCTCGCTCCTAGAACTGGTTGGACATGCTGGCCGGCTCCGGACCCGGCGGGTCCCGCTTGATCCAGTAACTCTCCGCGGAATCGTTGCGGCGCAGGCGAAGGAAATCCTTGCCGAGCGCGCGCATCAGCAGGCCCATGGGCATGACCACCAGGTAGAACATGATCCCCAGCACGACCGGGCTGACAATGCGGTGCAACAGGAGCCCGAAACGCAGCCACAGCCGGTTCGGGACCGTGAGCAGCGACGGCGCAGCGACGGTGACCAGCGCCACCAGAGCGCTGACGATCAGCGACCACCAGCGCAGCGTGCCGCCGAACACGAGGGCCACAACGCGATGATCAGGAACACGGTCACGAACACCCAGCCGAACGCCCGGTTGCTCGACGCCTTCACCTGCTCTTCCCTGGAAAAATCCTCGTGGGTCTGAGCCATCCGATACTCGCCTTTCCAGCCGGGGGGCACGCATTATGCCATGATCCTTATGCCGATCATAAAAGTGGAGGCCGCGATTCGGCTCGCCACTCACAAAGACTTGCCTTCAAACCAGCACCTCCGCCGGCGCCGGATGGCTGAGGAAGGCCGTGGGACTCGCGGTGAGGCCGTAAGCCCCCGACTGGAAAACCACGATCAGATCGCCGACATCGGCCTTCGCCATTTCCATGTTGTCGGCGAGCAGATCGAGCGGCGTGCAAAGTGGGCCGACCACCGACGCGACTTCGCGCTCGCTGCCTGCTACGCGGTTACCCACCACTACAGGATAATTCTTCCGTATGACCTGGCCGAAATTGCCGGACGCCGCCAGATGGTGGTGCAGGCCTCCGTCGGTTATCAGGAATACCTGGCCTCGAGAGATTTTGCGGTCGATGACGCGGCAGACATAAATACCCGCTTCGCCGACCAGGTAGCGGCCCAGTTCGATCACGACCCTGGCTTGCGGCAGCCGTCGCCTCAATCCGTCCAGCAGCCGGGCGAGGTTGGCGCAGACCGCCGCGATGTCGAGGGGACGCTCGCCGGGAAAGTACGGAATGCCGAAGCCGCCGCCGATATTGAGAAGGCGCACCGAAGAGGGTGCGTGCCCGGCGAGCTTGAGCGCCAGCTCGATCGTTTTCTCCTGCGCCTCCGTAATCGCGTCGGCGCGCAGGTTCTGCGAGCCGCTGAAGATATGAAAGCCCTGGAAATCGAGTCCGAGTTGCCCGATCCGCGCGAGCATCGCGGGTACGCGCTCGGCATCCACGCCGAATTGTTTGGGTCCCCCGCCCATTTTCATCCCGGAGCTTTTGAGCTCGAAATCGGGATTGACCCGCACCGCCACGCGCGGTGGCGCACTGTGGTTTCGGCCGAGCGCCGCGAGGCGCTCCATTTCGCGCTCCGATTCGAGGTTGACGACAATGCCGGCGGCCAGCGCCTCCGCCAGCTCCGCGTCGGTCTTGCCGGGACCGGCAAAGCTGATCACCTCCGGATTCGTGCCGGAAGCCAGAGCGAGCTTGAGCTCGCCGGCGGAAGCTACATCCAGGCCGTCCATCAGCGCCGCGAGATGCCGCACGACCTCCGGCATCGGATTGGCCTTGATCGCGTAATGCAAGTGCACGTCTGGCGGCAGGTGCTTGCGCAGCAGCTCGACACGTTGTGTGATCAGGCTCCGTTCGTAGGCATAGAAGGGCGTCCGGCCGACGCGCCGCGCGAGTTCCGTGAGCGGGACGCCGCCGACCTGGAGGCAGTCGTCGACCACCGGGAACCGGGTCATCGGCGCGTGTGTGGGTCTTGCATTGCTCATAGCCGGCATCTTGCTAACTGTTCCGGTCCGCCTCGAACAAGTCCTGCATCTCCTGCGCCAGCAGCTTGCGGTCGATCTTGCCGTTCGGATTTCGCGGCAGACTCCCCTCGCGCGCGATTACGCGCGCCGGCACCATGAACGCAGGCAGTTGTTGCCGGCATTGCGCAAGTAGCCCTTCGGTATCGAGCCGCACGCCATCGCGCGCCGTTGCGACCACGACGATCGCCTGCCCGAGCACCGGGTGCGGGATCCCGAGCGCCGCGGCCTCGCCGACCAGCCCGGTCGCGTAGATCACTTCCTCGACTTCGGTAGGGCTGACGCGATAACCCGAGGTCTTGATCATCTCGTCGCGGCGGCTGATGAAGTAGAGGAATCCCTCTTCATCCGCCCGCACGGTGTCGCCCGACCAGACTGCGATCTCCGGCATGACCAGACCTTCGGGCTGGCCGGGGACCGGCTTGAAGCGTTCCGCAGTCTTTTCCGGATCGTTCCAGTACCCGAGCGAAACCAGCGCGCCGCGGTGCACGAGTTCGCCCGGCTCGCCGGGTGCACAGGGGGTGCCGTCCTCGCGCACTACGAGCACCTCGGCGTTCGGAATCGCCTTGCCGATGGAATCGGGTCGGCGATCGAGATCCGAGGGGGGCAGGTAGGTTGAGCGGAACGACTCTGTCAGTCCGTACATCAGGAACACCAGCGTTTTCGGCAGCGCCGCGCGTAGCGTACCGAGCGTCGCCTTGGGCATCCGGCCGCCGGTGTTGGCGATGTAGCGCAGGCTATTCCGCGCGGCTTCCGGCCACTTGAGCTGCGCGAGCTGTATCCACAGCGGTGGCACGGCGGTGAGCCCGGTGATTCGCTCCCGCTCGACGGCGGTGACGATGTCGCGCGGCACGAGATAGTTGATCAGCGTGACGCTGGCGCCGGCATGAAACGCGGTCGTAAGCTGGCTGAAACCGGCGTCGAAGCTGAGCGGCAGCGCAGACAATATCCGGTCGCTCCCATGATTCTCGAGATACTGCGCCACGCTCCGCGCGCCGGCGACCATGTTGCGGTGGGACAGCACCACCCCTTTGGGCATGCCAGTGCTGCCCGAGGTGTAAAGAATCGCGGCCATGTCGGTGTCGATGACGCGGTGCGGCCCCAACTGGCCGGCGTGAGACAGCGCATCTTCCCAAGCCACGATATCCGGCCCCACTACGGGTTCGGTCCTGCCGCCGACTGCAATGATCGCGTGCAGATCGTGACATTCAGCCAGAATCGGTGCGAGCAGCCTGAGCCGTTCAACGGAGGTAACGAGAATGCGGACGTTGCAATCCTTGAGGATGTACGCGACCTGGTCAGGCTTCAGCAGCGGATTGATAGGCACAAATACGCCGCCCGCCGCGGCGGCGCCGAACAGCGCGATCACGGCCTCCGGGCGCTTTTCGAGATAGACCGCGACGCGTTCCGCGCGACCCAATCCCAGGCGCAGCAGTCCCGCCGCACAATCGAGCACCTGCGCCGAGAGCGCCCCGTAATCAAGACGCACGCCCTGATGGACCAGCGCGTTCTGATCGGGGTTCTTGTCCGCGTTTTGGAGCAGCAGATCGTGAATCAGATCGGGCATGGATTTTGAAATTCCAGAATCGGTTCTTTGGCCTTCTTGGCGTTCATTCGCGGCCATCGGCGGTTCGCCACGGCGCTGAAATGTTTTCGAGATCGGTGTCACCTCTCCAGATACACGAAGATGATCCATGCGCCCATGATCAACCAGGCGGAGCTCAGGGCTGTCCTCAGGGCAAACCGGTGCCTTTGAATCACTTTTCGAACGAGAAACCAGGCCATCTCCTGGATGACAAGTATCGCAAGGAGGAGATAGCTGATCCTGAGCCGATAGTGATACAGATCCCGATACTTTTTCTTGAACTGGATCTCGACCGCCTCGAACGCAGACCTGATGACGGCCCTCTGCGCGGATATGTCAGGCGCGCCGGCCATTGTGACGCGAACCGTATTCAGCGCCCCGGCGCCCTCCTGCACGAGGACCTCCCCATCAATGCGCTGGAGGACGACATTCCCGCGACGCAATGGAATACGCAGCTTCCAGCGGTCGCCACTTGTCCAATCCAGCATTTCCGGTGGCGCGGACACTGCGCCGGCGCCGCCTCGCTTCTCCGGCACCCATAGCGCCAAAGCCCAGGAATTCCCCGACGGCTGCTCGATTCTGAAAGCGGTCGCGGGCGTTGGTGTCTGATCGATCACCACCCATCCCGCAAAAGGCTGTCTGCTCCCTCTGAAAGTCTTGATTTCGGTCCCCTCCGATGCCAGGAAGTGCGCCGACATCGTCGCGCCACTGCCTCGGGATTCTAGGCGAAACGCGCTCGCAGAAGGTTCCTGGACGACCGCGAGTGCGGGATCAACCGTCCACAGGGTAATACTTCTCCTCGATGTCTGGTCCTGTATCTGGTCGAGCACCAGCCACAGCTCGGAGCCGAGTTGCACGAGCTGCCGGCGGGCCGCATAGCCGGCTGGACCCCGCCGGCGAAGATCAAGGATGGTCACTTGCCCATTGTCTCCGTAGCCGAGGAGCTCGGCGGTCCTCGCGCTGCTCTTGGATTCCCCTGACAAGTGCGGCGCATTCGCTCCTTCCCACCCTCCGGCGTGTTCTGCGCCCCAAAGCCTGTAGGGCCAGTAGCCGGAGTTCGTGACCCAGGTTTGACCGCCGCTCCACAAGACGACGCTCATCTCGTCGGCGAGCTTGTGTCCGTGGCCCGGAAAGTTTGCCCACGTCGCAACGGTCTGCGAAAGATCGCGCGAGTCCGGCCAATTGGCGAGACCTCTCCACCAGATCGCGTGTCCGGCTATGGGGAAAAGACTGAACGAGCTGTCCGGACGCCAGTCTCGAGCTTGCTGCAAGGCGGCGCTGCGGCCGGATTCATCGGGCGCCGTCACGGGGGGAGTGCCGGCGGTGCTCCCGGTGTCCCCATACATCGGCAGGGTGCCGTCCGGACGGCGCAGCTGGCCGTAGTATGCGCGGGCCTTCCAGTACTTGTCGGCCCAGTCGGAGGGTATCGGGCGATCCAGCAGCGTCAAGAACCGCAAGCTCATGCCGAGCAAATACATTCCGGTCACATGGTAGCCGGCCGAGTGTTCCAGAACGACGCCCTCCACGTTCACGAAATACCTCATTTGTTCGGGAAGACGATCAAGCGCCGTCTCACACCAGCCGTGCGCACCGGGAACCGCGGGAATCGCGATGCACAGGTGCAGCAGCCCCAAATTCTGCATGACGCCGTGGTTGGTCCGAAACGTGTAATGGGAAGGCTTGGCCAGCAATTGGCCGCTCCGCGCCAGAAGTTGCAGCACGCTCCGGGCGACGCCCGGGTCGAAATCGGGCCGCATCCGATAAAGGCGCCAGAACCTGATCAAGACAGGGATTCTTGCTGCAGTCGCGTGGTCGTCCCAGAGAAACTCCTCCGGCAGCCACGCCGCGCTCTCATGCTCGGCGAATCCAGCAATGAACTCTCTTGCCATGATGAAGAATTCCTCCCTGCCCGTGAGCCCGTACGCGTCCAGCAGGATTTCGGGGACAATCAGGCTGGCAAACTGCAACGGTGCAGGTGCCGCCTTCAGGTCCGTGGCGGCAAATGGCACGGTGAACTTCCAAAGATCGTAGTTCGGAATTTTCAATTCGCCCTTGAGCAGGTTTTCGGCGGCGGCAATCAATTCTCGATCACTCCTGAATCCCGCCGGACCTCCCAGCCGCATCTCCTCCAACTCCTGGAGAACCGAATCAGCCGGTGTGGCACGGGATTGATTGATGACATCGTCGGCGATCCGGACGCCCGGAACGTAATAGTGTGAAAACTCCGGGACCCAAATCGAGGAAAAAACGAACAGCGGTATCAAATACCAGAGCGCGCTCGTATATCGTGGACGTATCGTCACCGCTCAATGTGGGACATTGGTTTTGCGTTGGCACAGATGTTCCAAGGGTGGGATGTTACGTAACTTTGGCCCGATCTGCCATCAGGATCCCCAGGAATCTATTGTCATGGTCGGCTCCGTTTCTCGAACAAAAGCTGTTGAACAGGAATTAAACCCGACCGCCGGTCTTGGACTGGCGCTGGTCAGGATGCATTACGGTTCAAATCGCATAAAATACGTTCATTGTTAATGTAACCGGGAGCAGTCATTGGCAACCGTCAGTGAAGTGAAAAAGGTGCTGGCCGATGTACTTCAGGTCGGTTCCCGCGCCGAGCAATGGGATAGTTCAACTTCTCTGCTGGGCAGCATTCCGGAATTGGATTCGATGGCCGTGGTCGGGGTGATAGGCGCATTGGAGGAGCATTTCGGGATTTCGGTGGCCGACGACGAAATTTCCGCAGAAACGTTCTCCACTCTCGGCAGCCTGAGCGCTTTTATCGACGCGAAACTGCGTGCTTGATTCGGGAATCGCCAAAGTGCTCCACCGCCGGGGTTTTCACGATGAATAGCTCGATCCGGCCCAAGCCCGTCGTTGCCGGAATCGGCTGGTTTACCGGGATCCTGTACGCTGTTGCGATCGGGTTGCGCCGGTTCTGTCCCTTTTTCTCGATCGAAAGATATTACGTCGTCGCGCAGCCGGTCACCGGACAGAGGCTGCTGCCGGAGAAACGGGGCAAGGGCATCTTGGTTCTGCAGATCGACCACGATCACCCGCTGATCTCACAACTGCCGCGGCCGCGTGACGAGATCGTCCGGCGGTTCGCCGGGGGGGCGCTGTGTTTTCTGGCAACCCGAGAGGATCGGATCGTCGGACATCTCTGGATCACGCAATCTGCATACCGGGAACCGGTCCATCGCTGCGAATTCGTACTGCAGCCGCCTGGTCGAACCGCATGGGATTTCGACATGTGGATTACCCCCGATGAGCGACTGGGCCTTGCCTTCGCCCGGTTATGGGACCAGTGCAACGGCTATCTTCGGGATCGAGGCGTGACGTGGACTTGCAGCCGCGTATCGGCATTCAATCCGGCGTCGCTCAAGGCCCATGAGCGGCTGGGCATGAGGGTGATGCATTCGTTGATCTATCTGGGTGCAGGTCCGGTCGAATTGCTGATCGCGGACGTGGCCCCATTTGTCACCCTGTCATTTTCGCCACGCACATTCCCGGTAATCGAAGTAACGGCGCCTGCGGGCCATTGAATGTCATGGGCCGGTCAGGTTGACGTCGCAAGAGAAATTCCAGCCCGGCCGCCTGCGCCCATGACAACTCTCGCGACGCACTCGGATGGGGTCGTTGAACGGCATGGAATCGCGGCGTCCGTGACGCCGTTGACCGGCATCGGTCCGCTCGGACAAAAGTGGCGACACCTCGAGCAGAGGTCTTCCTGCTCCTTTTTTCAGTCCTGGACCTGGATCGGGACGTGGCTGTCCTGCCTGCCGAGATCGGCAGAGTTGTACCTGCTCGAGGTCGTTGACGGAGACCGGGTGATCGGACTGGCGGTGTTCGGGGCTCGCACACTGGTGCGGCACGGCTTCGTGCGATCGCGAGCGTTGCTGCTGCACGAAACCGGCAGCACGGAGATGGATCGAATGACGATCGAATACAACTCGATCCTGGCCGAAACCGGAAGGGAGCGCGAGGTCGTCATCGCGGGGATCGATTGCGTCAAGGCCGCGAACATCACCTGGGACGAACTCATGGTGAGCGGCGTCGAGGCGCGGACCTTCGAGGCATGGCAGGCTGCGGTCCGGGGCACGAATTGGCGGATGGTTCTCCTGAAGGAATCGAATTGCCATTTCGTCGATCTCGACGCAGTGAGGGACCACGGGGGCGACTATCTCGCCCTGCTGAGTTCCAACACGCGCCAGCAGGTCCGCCGATCCATCAAGGCCTATGAGAAATCAGGAAGCCTGAGCATATCGGTCGCACCGTCGGCAGAGGCCGCCGTCGAATACCTGCACGGACTCCAGGAGCTGCACGATGCCCACTGGCGGGGCATGGGAAAAGACGGCGCGTTCCCCAGCGAATTCACGCGCGGCTTTCACGATCGGCTGGTGCGCGACGCGGCGGCGCGCGCGGAGGTGCAGATGCTGCGCGTGACGGCGGGTGACGAAGTTGTCGGCTATCTCTACAATTTCGTGAGGGACGGCCACGTGTATTTCTACCAGAGCGGATTCAAGTACGCGGAAGATGCCAAGTTCAGGCCGGGGCTGGTATGTCACTATCTGGCAGTCATGCATAACCTCAAGACTGACAATCGCATCTACGACTTCCTGGCGGGGCCTCAGCGTTACAAGCAGAGTCTTGGTGCGGCAGACGTGAAGATGGTTTGGTTTGCGCTCCAGAAGCCGCGCCTGGCGTTTGCGGTCGAACGAATGCTCAGGCGCGTGAAACGCGTGATACGTCGTGACGACGGGCGATCTGCGATTTAGAACCTGCGCACTCCAGGCGATCGCCACCCGGACCACAGTGTGGGTGCGACCGTGGTAAAGCGCGTGTTAATGGTGGCTTTTCACTTTCCGCCCATGAACGCGAGCAGCGGTATCCAGCGCACGTTGCGGTTTGCGCAATACCTGCCCGAATTCAACTGGGAGCCCACGGTTCTGACCGCCCATCCGCGGGTATATTCCGGCGTGTCGCCGGCCAGTCTCGCCGAGGTGCCGCCGCATCTGCAGGTGCGGCGCGCATTCGCACTCGATACCGTCAGGCACCTGTCGCTGCGGGGCGCGTATCCGCAGTGGCTGGCACTTCCCGACCGGTGGTGGACTTGGTGGCTGGGCGCGGTCCCGGCGGGGCTGTCGTTGATACGGAAGCTGAAACCCGACGTGCTCTGGTCCACCTACCCGATCGCGACCGCCCATCTCATCGCCTACACGCTGCACCGCCTTACCGGAATCCGCTGGGTGGCCGATTTTCGCGACCCGATGGTGGAGCCCGATTATCCTTCCAATCCGCTGGAGCGCCGTGCCTTCAAGTGGATCGAATACAAGACATTGAAACATTGTAAGCGCGCGGTGTTTGCGTCGCCGGGGGCGTTACGACTTTGCGCGGAGCGCTACCCGGAACCATCGCAGTCACGCCTCACGATCATAGAGAACGGTTATGACGAATCGTCTTTCATCGGGGCGGAGCAGGCAGCGGTTGCCGGTCGTTCAGGCCGCGGACCGCTGGTGCTCGTGCACAGTGGCATCGTGTACCCTTCGGAGCGCGACCCGCGCCCCTTTTTCGCCGCGCTGTCGGAGTTGTGCGGAAATGGGGGCATCGAGCGCGGCGCGCTGAGGGTCGTGCTGCGAGCAACGGGTTCCGACGAATACCTTCGGGGGCTCATCGCGCGTTACGGCATCGAGGGCATCGTCACGCTCGAGCCGGCGCTACCCTACCGGGCAGCGCTCGCCGAGATGCTCGCCGCCGACGGGCTGCTGCTGCTCCAGGCGGCTGTCTGCAACGACCAGGTGCCCGCCAAGCTTTACGAGTACCTGCGCGCGAGACGCCCCATACTCGCGCTGACGGACCCCGCCGGTGACACCGCCGCCGTGCTGAGGAATGCAGGCATCGACACCATAGCGCGGCTCGATTCACAGGCGGAGATCTCGCGGCTGCTGGTGCACTTCCTCGATCTGCTGCGGCGGCAGAGTGCGCCGGTGGCGGGGGAGGCAACGGTCGCGGCGGCTTCGCGCAGGGCCAGGACCATCGAGCTGGCGAGGGTGCTCGACGCCGTCACGGGTTGAGGGGTCTTGCAGCGGGTTTCAAGGACCGGACCTTGACCGAGGCCGGTACTCGAAGGCTCCGAGGTCGAGCGTTCCCGAGCTGATTCGAGCCTCCTTTCCCGCCTTGTGGGCGTATTGCGCCGTGGGACGGAGCTCGAACCCGTACGCACTTCCGGGATCGACGCCGCGGCCGATCGCCGCGGCGCCCGCCTTGAGCCGGTAATCGAATCCTGCCGGATCGACGAAATCGGTTTTCGACACCGTCACATTGTTGCGCAACTCGCCGGGCCCGCTCAGTACGTCGCCCCGCCCGGAGAACACGTTGTTCACGATACGAGCTGCGTTGGCGCCGACCTTGATGAAGAGAAAACGGCCGCCGGCAGGCCGGTCATTCACCACCGTGTTGTTGACGAAGTAGAGCTCGTTGAGCGGGTGCTGCAATTCCTCGGCGCCGTAGGAGACGATGCCGCTGTTCTCGGTGGCGGGCCCCTGCTGGATCACGTTGCCGATCACGAACGAGAGTCCGCCGTTCGGAAACTCGACGGAGTAGCTCGACCTGCCGTCGTCCCCGTCCATGATGCGGTTGTAGGTGATGTAGTTCTTCAGCGCCCGGCTCTTCACGTTGTGTCCGACGAGCGCGTGATGCACGTAGCTGAAGCGCAGCGTGAAGGCTCTCACGCGACCGATGTAGAGATTGTGGGTCTGGCCGTCGCCGGCCCCGTTGCGGGCGAACTCCGAGTGCTCGACGACGATATCGCTCGCCAGATTGGCGCCGGTGAGGATGCCGTTCTCGTTGTCGTGAAAATAGCAGTCGCGCAACGTCAGGCCGGCGCCCTCGAGCCGGATGCCCGCGCCATTGCGGTCCGGCACCCTCGCGCCGGAAAACTCCACGCTCTCGATCGCGGCGTTGTTGCCCTTGATGACCCAAATCGCCTTGCCTTCGGCGTGGGCGCCGTCGGCGCGCAGGTGGGCGCGCCCGCCGACCCCGCGGATCGTGAGCCGATGCTGCCGCCAGACCGCGGCGTCGCCCTCGTAGATGCCGGCGTCGATCTCGATGACGTCGCCATCGCGGGCGATCTGCGCAGCGGCGCTCGGGCGCTTGAGTTTGCGCTTCGCGCCGACGCGCAGCACCGCCGATTGCGCCGCTTCGCGCACGGATTCCCGTGTGTCGGCGGCGGCAGCGTGCTGGCTCGCTGGCGCGAGCGACACCGCCAATGCGGCCGCAAGCATGCAGATCGGTGTACTTATCCGTGGCTTGATGGTTCTTGCTCCTGATCCTATCCAGGCGGTGAAATTCATCGAAGCGATCTCAAGAGCAGATTGGCTGCCGATGGTACCCTATCCGCCAATGTCGCTTAGAAAATCGGCAATTTCCGGAGTCAAGTGGTCAGGGATCTCGCTTCTAGGGCGCCGCGTCCTATCGCTGCTCACCACCATCATCCTGGCGCGCCTGCTGTCGCCATCGGACTTCGGCCTGGTCGCGATGGCGGCGGTTTTGATCGGCTTCATCGAATTGTTCCAGGACCTCGGCACCGCGAGCGCGGTGATCCAGCGCAAGGATCCCTCCCAGGCGCTGCTGGCCAGCCTGTTCTGGCTCAATGCGGGATTCGGTTTCGCCGCGATGCTGGTGCTTTACCTCGCCTCACCGCTGGCCGGCGCGTTCTACCGCGAGCCGCAGGTGATTCCCGTCATGCAGGTGCTGTCGCTGTCGTTCCTGCTGTCCGGGCTCAGCAATTTGCAGAAGTCGCTGCTGGAGCGCAACCTCGAGTTCGACAAGCTGGCGCGCATCGAGATCGGCACGACGCTGTTCGCGACGCTGGTCGGCATCACGGCCGCGCTCCTCGGTCACGGGGTCTGGAGCCTCGTCTATCAGATGCTGGCGGGCAATGTCGTCGGGACGCTGCTGTTATGGAGCGCGAGCGGCTGGCGCCCGTCGTGGCAATTCGAGTGGCCGGAAATCCGGTCGGTGATGGGTTTCAGCCTCAACCTGACCGGTGCAAGTATTTTCAACTATTTCGCTCGCAATGCCGACAAGTTCTTGATCGGCCGCTTTCTCGGCTCGGAGGACCTCGGCTACTACGATCTTGCGTACCGTCTGATGCAGATCCCGCTGCAGGGCATTTCCGCGGTGGTCGGCCGTGTGATGTTTCCGCTCTATTCGCGCATGCAGGATGACGCAGGCCAGTTCGGCCGGACCTATCTCAAGGTGGCCTCCGCGATTGCGCTGATCTCGTTTCCGCTGATGCTGGGGCTGACGGCGCTCGCCGGGCCGTTCGTGCTGACGCTGTTCGGCGCGGTGTGGATGCCGGTGATTCCGCTGCTGCTGATCCTCGCGCCGGTCGGCGCGCTCCAGTCGATCGGAACCACGGTCGGTAGTATCTATTTGGCCAAGGGGCGCACCGACTGGGCGCTGTGGTGGACCATCGGCGCAGGGCTGCTCATCGTGCTGGCGTTCGTGCTCGGACTGCCGTGGGGAATACTCGGTGTGACCGCCTCGTACGCGATCATGAACGTGCTTCTGACGTATCCGGCGTATGCCATCCCGTTCCGCCTGATTGGCCTCAGGGTGCGCGACCTGGGCGGCGTGCTGTGGCGGCCCGCTGCATGCAGCCTTGTCATGTACGCGGTGGTGGCGGGTACGGCGCTGTGGCTGCCGCCGGGCGTGCCCGGCTGGCTTACGCTGTCGCTTCTGGTGCCGCTCGGCGGGGTGATCTACTTCGCGTGTTCCTGGGCGATCAACCGCGCGCTGCTGCTCGAAGGGATCTCGATTTTGAGGGGAAGAGGGTGAACGCCCGGCATGCAACAGGATGAAAGGCTGGTCTGCTCGACCTGACGCGGCCGGCGAATTTTCTGCGGCACGGTTCCCATTGCGCGCGCCGCTACGGGCCTGGCACGAGGAACACGAACATCGAGTATCCGGCCGCAACCGCGATGTACTGCCTGCCGTCCAGCAAGAAGGATATGGGGGAGCCGCGGACGCGCGCGCCAAGATTGACCTTCCAAAGCTCCTTTCCGGTGTCGGCATCGAAGGCGCGGAAAAAATCGCGATAGCCCGCGAAGACGACGCCGCCCCGGGTCGAGAGCACGCCGCCGACGGTCCATACAAAATTCTCCGAACCCGATTCGAGGACAGTCTGCCAGCGCACGTTTCCGGTTCGGGCGTCGATGGCCTTGACGTACGCCGTTGCCGGCAAATTGTGCGCGTAGAAGGAAGCTGCGCTTCCCTCGAAGCGTTCGCCTCTCTTGCGGTTGACTTGCTCGGACTGGAAGTAGATCCCGGCGGCGTCCGAACAAGGGACGAATACCAGTTGCCGTGACTCGTCGTAAGAGGGCGGCCACCAGTTGGTCGCCGCCATGACGGCAGGCCATACGAGAGCACCGGATGCGCTCGGCCTCGCGCTGCCGGCTACGCGCGGACGGCCTTTGGCGTCGAATCCCAGGTTCCAGGTCTGTTTCACAAAGGGTTTTGCAAACAAAAACTCCCCGGTCCTCCGGTCCAACGCATAGAAGAAGGCGTTCCGGTTTGCCCAGAGCACGACCGAACGTTTCCGGCCCAGCCAGTCGATGTCGGCGAGGATGGGTTGCTGGTTTGAATCCCAATCGTGTTCATCCGCCGGCGTAAACTGGTAGTACCACCTCAGCCTGCCCGTTTTCGCCTCGATGGCGACCACGCTGTTGGTGAAAAGATTGTCCCCGGGCCGCGCGCTGGCCTGATACGCCGGCGAAGGGTTGCCGGTGCCCCAGAAGACAACGTCCTCCTGCGCGTCGTAGGCGCCGACCGTCCAGGTGGGAGCGCCGCCGGTTTTCCAGGCGTCGCCTGCCCACGTGTCGTGGCCCGCCTCGCCCGGACCTGGAACGGTGTGAAATTTCCAGAGCAGCCGTCCTTCGGCAGCGTCGAATGCGGCCAGAAACCCCCGGACTCCGAATTCCCCTCCGGCGACGCCTACGACGACGCGATCTCCCAGCGCGAGCGGTGCGCCGGTCATGGTGTACCCGTCGCGGTAGTCGGCGACCTTGACGATCCAGCGCTGCTTGCCCGTGTTGGCGTCGAGCGCGACCAGGAACGAATCGATCGTTGCCACGAAAACGGTCCGCCCGAGCACGGCCACCCCGCGGTTCGGCATGCCGCAGCATAGGGTCAGCCCGTCGGGAACCGGGCGTCGATAAGTCCAGATCACTTCGCCCGTCCTTGCGTCGAGCGCGACCACGCCATCGCTCGATTCCGAGACGAACATCGCGCCGTCGGCGACGATGGGCGATACCTGCAGCTCCCGATCGACCTGCCGCAGCTGGGCGACCCACGCAAGCCTGAGGTTCCTGACATTGCTTTGGGTCAGCTGCGGGAGGAGGCTGTGTCTGTGGCCCGCGTAGTTTCCGGCATAGGTCAGCCACTGTCCCGGGGTCCTGTCGGTCTCGACGATCCGCCGCATCTCGACCTCGACGACAGGACGGGCAGCGGCTTTCCCGCCACCGGCGTTGCGCTGGCCGGATGCAGCGAGCGCATCGTTGCGCAAGTACGCATGGATTTGCCAGATCTGGGATTCGCTCAACGGTTGCGCCTGCATCGACGTGCCCGGCCTGCCCCACTTGGCGGTCGAGAAGAACGACCAGTCCGACTTGTTCGACACCGGACCGAGAAGATTCGGGCCGGAGTTGCCGTGGCCGCCTTCGCCGTGACATTGCCCGCATTGCCTGAGGTACAAGAGTTTTCCTTGTGCCGCGTCTTCGGACCTGGTCAGTAGATTCTTGATGGAGAGGTGAAGGTTCGGATTTTCCGCAACTTCGGCCAGATAGACGGGGCTGCCCGGCGCCAGCCAGGCGATCAGGTTGCGAAGCGGGATCTCTCTCAAATCGCCGCGAACTTTGGCTTCCACGACCCGCAAACGCCATTGCAGTTCGGGCGGCGCGACAATTCGCGCCGCTACGAAGGCGACTCCGGCGAGCGCAATCAGCCCGAGGCTCAACGCGAGCGCGAGTCGTCGAAGCTTCATGACCGGCATGCAAAGAACGCGGGCAGACCGAGCGGCTTGCCAATGCGGAGACGGCGGCAGGCCTTGAGCGGGCGGGCGGAATCCATGGCGTCACATTCTGCCAAACGGCAAGGCGTGCTGCTACAATCCAGATCAAGAATACTCGAACGGAGTCGAGCGGAGGCGAGTTTAGGCAGCGGTCGTTCGCTCGTGCGCATGACCGGCTCGCACGCTCGCAATTGCGCTTTTCCTGCCTGGGCCGATTCCTATACTCGTTCAATTCGAAGCGCAAATGCCCGCTACCGCCGACCTTATCGAGCCGCGACAACTTGCCTGGTATCGAAAAGCCGTCCCGGCGTTGTTCGTGCTGCTGATCGCTTGCAGCTTCGGGGGGGCGTTCGTCTACAAGCTTCGCGTCGACGGGATCTTCGCCTGCCCGGCGAGCGGCTATGGTTCGAACGCCTACCTGTCTGACTGCACGGCCAGGACCTACGGGGACTACGACCACGGTGCGTTCTGGTTCGGCCTCGAACCGCAGGCGCAACGCGCAGCGGCCGAAGCCAGCGTCCTGCTCGTCGGAAGCAGCCGCCTGCAGTTTGCATTTGCGGGCGCGGCGACCGCCAGTTGGTTTTCCGCGCTGGGCATCAGCCACTACCTGCTCGGATTCAGCCACAGCGAGACCGTCGCTTTCGTCGGGCCGTTGCTTTCGAGGATCCGCCCGCGCGCGAGGGTCTACGTGATCAATGTCGATCGTTTCTTCGACGACCGCGTGTCGCCGCCTACGGAACAGATCCTTCAAGGCCGCGATGTCCTGGAACGGTACAAGGAAAAGCGGACCTGGCAGTCGCTGCACAAGGGACTTTGCGCTGCGCTACCCGTCGCATGCGGAAACGCTTTTACCGTGTACCGTACGCGCGAAACGGGAGTGTGGCAGAGGATGGGAAGGGGGAGTATCGAGACTAGGCAAGTATCCGACGGCCAGCCGAGAAATGTCGAGCGCTGGGACCAATATGCGGGGCTCGGCGAGAAATTTCTTGCGCAGCTGCCCGTCGATCGCGGCTGCGTGATTCTTACGCTCGTTCCGACGGTCGAGACGAAACGGGCCGAAGCGATGGCGATCGCCGCAAAACTCGGGCACGATCTGCTGGCGCCGCAGATCGATGGTTTGCGCACGTTCGACGGTTCTCACCTCGATGAGGCAAGCGCGGAACGCTGGTCGGCGGCTTTCCTTCGGGAGGCCGGACCGCGGATTCGAAGGTGCGTTGACGCAGCGCAGGCTTCAACAGGCTGACCGGGCCCTCGCCCGCTTCATCACTGCATCGCCCGGATACTCATCTATCTTTATGGACCGGCCCGCCGTCCAGCGCGATTTCCGCCTTCAACTGCAGGCCGCGCTCGCGGAAGCGGAACCGCGCGCGCGCCTCGGCGGCCTGGCAAGGCTGGCGCAATCCCGGCTGGGCTTCGTCGAGACGATCCAGCTTGACAGGGCGCTCGCGCGCAACGCTGCCGGGTCGATCGACGGCTACGCACGCGTGCGTCTCGCGGTTCTGTCCGCCAACACGATCGACCACTTGCTGCCCGCCATTCGCGTCGCCGGTCTTCGCTACAAACTGCGACTCGATGTTTTTTCGGGCTCTTTCGGCCAGTACCGGCAGGAGCTGCTCGATCCGGCTTCGCCGCTTCTTCAGTTTCGGCCGGACCTGATACTGCTTTCGCTTGACGCGAGGCAGGCCATTTCGGGCGTGCCGATCGCGGCCGCGGCGGAAGAAGTGGAAGACGCCCTGGAGCGCGCCGTCGAAGAGCTCCGCGAGCTCTGGCGTCATGCGCGCAGTCGCTTCAACGCGACGGTGATTCAGCAGTCCTACCTCGACGTATCGGAGCCGCTGTTCGGCAGCTACGACCGGCTGGTTCCCGCGGCGCCGTCCCGGCTGATCGCGCGCCTGAACGATCTGCTCGCCCACGCCGCGGCGCGGGAGAACGTCATGCTGCTGGACGTGGCGCAGGCGAGCGCGCGCGACGGCATCGATGCCTGGTTCGACGTCGCGCGCTGGCTGCAGGGCAAGATGGAAATCGCGCCGCAGGCCGCACCGCGCTACGGCGAAATGGTCGCCCGGCTCATCGGTGCGCAGCGCGGGAAATCCAGGAAGTGTCTTGTCCTGGATCTGGACAACACGCTGTGGGGCGGGGTGGTCGGTGAGGTCGGAACCGCCGGGATCATCCTGGGGGAGGGCAGCGCGCTGGGCGAAGCTTACCTTGCCTTGCAGCGCTACGCGAAGCTGCTCAAGGATCGCGGCGTGATCCTCGCGGTCTGCTCGAAGAACGAACACGCATTGGCCGAGGCAGCCTTTCGGGAGCATCCGGAGATGGTGCTGCGACGCCCCGACATTGCGGCCTTCGTCGCGAACTGGAACGACAAGGTCGAGAACCTCAAGGACATTGCGGAGCGCCTCAACATCGGTTTGGACAGTCTGGTCTTCGTCGACGACAACCCGGTCGAGCGCGCGCGCGTGCGCGAGGCGCTGCCGATGGTGGCCGTGCCCGAGCTGCCGAATGACCCTGCGCTCTATGTCCGCTGCATCGCCGACGCCGGATACTTCGAGGCGGTAAGCTTCACCGCCGAGGACCTGCGGCGCGGCGAACGGTACGCGACCAACGCGGAGCGCGAGGCGCTGCGCGGGGTGTCGCAGAGCGTCGACGATTTTCTGCGCGGACTGGAGATGTCGGTCACCTGCGGGCCGATCGAACCGGTGGACCTGGCGCGCGCCACCCAACTTATCAACAAGACGAATCAATTCAACACCACGACCCGGCGCTACTCGGCCGACGAGGTCTCCCGCTTCGCGGCGGCCCCGGAAAACATCACGCTGCAGTTCCGCCTGGCCGATCGCTTCGGCGACAACGGGCTGGTCAGCGTGATGATCCTTCGTCCTGCCGGCGGCCCCGGGGTTCTCGAGGTCGACACCTGGGTGATGAGCTGTCGGGTCTTCGGGCGGCAGCTCGAGAACGAGGCGATGAGCATCGCCGTGGAGACCGCGCGCGGTCGCGGGATCCGGGTTCTGCGCGCCGAATACATTCCGACCGAGCGCAACGGCGTGGTGAGCGGCCTGCTCAAGGGTCTCGGCTTTGCCGCGGTACCCGGAACCGAACCCAGCGGCGCGAGCCGGTGGATTCTGAATACCGCCGAGTACGTCGCGCCGCCGACATTCATTGCGCGAAGGGCACCGCAGCCGTGACCGACCAGGACCTCTTGACCGTCTTCACGCGGACCCTCCGCGACCTTCTCGGCGACGACTCGATCGTGCTCGCCATGAACACCCGGCGCGGCGACGTGGAGGGCTGGGATTCCTTCATGTATGTGAACTTCATCGTCGCCGTCGAACTGGAACTCCGGATCAAGTTCAGCGTCTCCGACGTGGAGTCCTTCGAAACCGTCGGGGACATCGTGGCCGAAGCGCGCTCGCTCCTCGGCTAGGCAATTTGGAGACACTCAGCCGATGCTCTTCAATTCCTACGAATTCATCTTTGTCTTTCTGCCGGTGACGCTCGCCGGCTTCTTTCTGCTGGGCTTGAGTTCCCGCAATCTGGCGCTGGGGTGGATTGTCGCCGCGTCAATTGCCTTCTATGCCTGGTGGCGACCGATCAACGTGCTGATCATCGCGCCCTCCATTATCGTCAACTTCGTGCTTGCGCGATGGCTGCTGAGCCTGACCGCGGACAAGGCCCGGGCCGGCCTTGCGCGGCTGGTGCTGGTGCTCGGGATCGCCTTCAACGTCGCCTTCCTGGGCTACTTCAAATACGTCAACTTCCTGACCACCGCGGCGAATGACGTCATCGGAACCAACTTCGTCCTGACGCAGATCATTCTGCCTCTGGGGATATCTTTCATCACGTTCCAGAAGATCGCGTTCCTGATCGATGTCCATGGGCGACGCATCCCTTCGTTTTCGCTGCGAGACTACTGCCTGTTCGTGCTGTTCTTTCCGCAGCTCATCGCCGGTCCCATCGTTCACTACCGGGAAATGATGCCGCAATTCCAGCAAGCGCGATGCCGGTGGGACAAAGAGGACATTGCGGTCGGTCTTTCCCTGTTCGTATTCGGCCTGTTCAAGAAGGTGGTTCTCGCAGACGGCATCTCGGAGCATGTATCGCCCATTTACGAGACGGCCGCTGCGGGCTCCGAGATCACGCTCTTCCCGGCGTGGATTGCCGCGATCGGATTCACCCTGCAGATCTACTTCGACTTTTCAGGCTACAGCGACATGGCGCTGGGACTGGCTCGTTTCTTCGGCGTGCGCCTCCCTGCCAACTTCGATTCGCCGTTGAAAGCCACGAATATCGTCGATTTCTGGCTGCGCTGGCACATGACGCTGACGCGCTTCCTGACGGCGTACCTCTATAACCCGCTGGTGCTCTGGCTGACGCGACGGCGCATGGCCAAGGGGCTGCCGGGATTCGGAGGCCGCGCGGCCAGTGTCGGGGCTTTTTTTCAGCTGCTCGCCGCGCCGACGCTGCTCACCATGTTCGTGTCAGGACTGTGGCACGGTGCGGGTTATCTGTTCATCCTGTGGGGGTTGCTGCATGGCGTCTATCTGTCGGT
>Ga0137435_1000214_pt1 | contig 20503 bp, 28 predicted proteins | sample EasRivERMGT100_2_FD_104904 | JGI IMG/M metagenome (GOLD analysis project Ga0137435, IMG submission 104904) | Soil microbial communities from meander-bound floodplain in the East River, Colorado, USA - East River MetaG ERMGT100_2 | ecosystem: Environmental > Terrestrial > Soil > Floodplain ... | reverse complement strand
GACGCCCAGCTACGAACTGATGCTGGCGATCCGGGATGCCTCGGAAGGCGCCGTGACGCTCGAAAGCTGGGCAGGCGACCGCAAGATGGCGAGGGCCGGCTGATGCTGGGAACCCTCTATTTCCTGCAGGAAGGCGAACAGGGGCCAGTCAAGATTGGCTGGACCTCTGGCAAGCCCGCTCTGCGCCTTACAGCCATGCAGGTCGGCAACAGCGCCGTCCTGCGCTTCTTGGGAACGCTTCCGGGGCCGCCGGACATAGAGCAGGGATGGCACGAGCGCTTTGCCCACGCCCGCAAGCGTTCCGAATGGTTTTTCCCAACGCCGGAGCTGCTGGAAGCAATCGCAGCAGCCTGCGCTGAAGACCCACCAACGCCTGAGGTAATTACGGCCCCGGCGACGTCTCAGGACGTTCTGGACTGGGTCAAAGCCAGCGATATGTCGCTGATCGAATTTGCGAAAAAGCTAAATTACACACCGGCTCACGTCGCATACTGCCTCAACAGTTCATTCGGTGTGAGCCCGCGCATGGCCTACCGGATTGAGCGGCTTACCGGCGGCGTTCTGAGGGCGGAAGCTTTGCTTCTTCCGATGCGTGAACGCGAGGCTCAACGCGAAGCTGAGCACGCTGCCTGGGTTGCTGAACAGTACGCCAACGCTGGCCTTAAGACTGTGGAGGCCGCCTAGATGTCAGGCCTTTCGCCGCTTTCCCACGGGCAATTCGGAGATGTGCCGCTCGGCGCGCTTGCGCTGGATCTCGGCAATGATGGCCGAACTCCTGCCGTGGCACTCAACGAAGGTCGAGAACGGCGTGACCAGCTCCCGGCACTGGACGTTGCCGTCCGGGTCAACCCATCGCCTCACTGTGTAGACGTGGTCGAGGTCGTCGCCCTTGACGTAGTGGGTGACATCAGGCCCCACAAACTCCGCTCCTTTGAACGTGTTAGGCATGTTCTTCCGTTCCCCATACAGCCCGACGAGCCCTATGGAACCCCCGACCGGGTCTGTACGCAAGCGGACAATGTTAACTTGCCGTCACGGAACACAGCCGGAACGCGCCGTTCCTGTGGAAAAGTCATAAATGCCGCATTGTCAAGGTGGAACCCGGAACTAGCGGCCCAACGAATCGGCACGGACCCAAGCTCCCGCAGGGCCTCCTCTGTGCTGAGCGCGCGGACGGCTCACCCCCCAACCAAACCCAGAGCCGTCCGCGCGTCCCTCTTCGGAGGCGCGCATGGGTGAGCCGCACGAGTGGATCGACTTCAATCTGAAGGATGGCGAAGGCCGCGTGATCAAGTGCTGCAGGAAGTGCGGCATCGTCAAGCGCGGAGCCGAGTACGAGAAGCGCGCCGGGCCAAACAAGCCATGTCGCGGCCGTGTGCGCATCAGCCTTCGTGAGGACAAACCGCCCGCCTGAAAAAGCGGAGCCCGACGCTCTCAACGCCGGGCCCGCCAATACGCCGACAGATCATTTCCGCGATGGAACCGCGATCATGAACTCCGCCGACCCTCAACCCATAGCACTCTCCGCGCAGCAAACCCATGCTGGGCATCAGCTACGCGAACCCAGTACGCGCAGCGCGGGAGACGGTTCCAGGCCGCTGGCGATCGACCTTTGCTGCGGCTTGGGTGGGTGGACGGAAGGCCTGCTTGCCGAGGGCTACCGGGTCATAGGCTTCGACATCGAGGCCCATGAATACGGCGAGGAGCGCTACCCGGGCCAGCTTGTCCTGCAGGACATCCTCACCCTTCACGGCTCCCAGTTCAAGGATGCCGCCCTGATCGTGGCTTCGCCGCCGTGTCAGGAATATTCCTACATGGCGATGCCCTGGACAAGGGCGAAGCAGATCGGCCGGGCGCTGCGCGGTCAGGACACCTTCCCGGAAGGCTACACCGGTTCGCTCACGACCAGTGAGCTCACAGCGCTGTTCGACGCCTGCTTCCGCATCCAGCGAGAAGCTAGCGAGGCGGCAGGCCAGCATATCCCGCTCGTCGTCGAAAACGTCAAAGGCGCCCAGCCCTGGGTTGGTCGCGCCAAGTGGAGTTTCGGCAGCTACTATCTCTGGGGCGATGTGCCGGCGCTGATGCCGCACACACAGCGAGCTTCCAACCACCACACAAAGAACACGGGCGGGTCTTGGTTCAACATCGCGCACAATACCAAGTCAGGCGCCAACAATCCGGTGAGCGTGCCCGCCGAAGGGCGCAAGGCTCCAACCGGTACGCAGTGGTTCAACGACGGGCCGCGCACGCCTGAGAGCATGGCGAGCATGGGCAGCAAGTCGCCCGCCCGAAAAGCCGCCAGCGCGAAGATTGCCAAGATCCCCTTCGCCCTCTCTTCCTGGATTGCCCGGACCTACAAGCCACCAGCCGATCGCGGTGGCAGCATGACCCGCCCCCTCGAAGACTTCTCCCTCACCCGAGACCCGCTCACTGGTTTTCCGGAGCAACCCTCCGAGCCCCGCAAGCCGCTCGATTCAAAGCCCCTCAAATCCGACCCCCTCACGGTTCGGAACGCAAAGCGAATTGTAAGACAGCACGGGGAGAGGAAATGAGTTCCCATTCGCTCACCACCGTCCCTGACGCGCCCGCTCGTGTACCCGAGGCGCCTGAAGTCGACGCGCCGCCGAAATTGTCTCGCGTGCCTCGCGGCTACTGGCGGAATGAGTACGAAATCGACCGCCTGATCCGGATCGAAAATTACGGCCTTGTCGGTCCCGGAAAATACCTTGGCCCCAAAAAGTGGCCATCGCGCGAAATCGCTGAGCAAAAGGGCATCGAGTTCGAGCGCAATCCGTGGGTGCTGAAGAACAGCCGGGACGCGTCTAACCCTCGCTACCTCGGCCCCGTCTTCTTTCCAGAGGACGGAGACGCAGCATGGGCAAGCCCCGTGAAGCCCAGGCCGTGCCGAAACCGCAGGGCAAAGGCGCAAAGCCCAAGAAGGAAGGCGTAGAGTGAGCAGCGAGAACGAAGCCTGGGCCATGCAGCAGGAATGCCCGTCGCCGCTGGCGAAGCTGCTCCTGTGGCGGATTGCGTCCGGGATGGGCGAGAACGGTCGGCAGACGTTCGACCAGCCCCACCTTGCGCGCTTCTGTGGGTGCGGCTTCAAGGAGTTCTTCGCCGCTATCAAGGAGCTGACCGCGGCTGGCCTGCTCCAGAATTTCGGCGAGATTGGCGACTACGGCATCGACCTAGCTTTTCCTTGGTATCAGCGCCCGGATCCTCGAACGTTTCCCAGGCGCAAGCTTCAGAGCAAGGCGAGGATCCGGGAGGGCCTTATCCGTCTCCAGGATGGTCGCTGCTGGTACTGCGGCAAGCGCTTCGATGAATGCAACGGAACGCCCCATGTCGAGCACCAGACGCCTCTCAGCAGGGGCGGCGCCGATGCTTTCGCGAACCTCGTCATGGCCTGCGGACGCTGCAACACCGACAAGGGCGACCGCACCCTTGAAGAATACCGAGACGTAGTTTCGGCCCGCGAGTGCGACCGCGACCCGCCACCAGGAATTGTTGACGTGGATGGCCTGTTTGCCGGGGAGCGCTGGGAATGAGCGAGATCGGCGCCACGATCCGGGCCATGCGGGCCAAGGGCATGACCTGCGACGTCATCCTAGAAGCTATCGAGGCAATGGCGGATGTCGCGGCAGAGTCGAAGGATCACGCCCTTGAGGAGCGTCGCGCCAACGACCGCGCCCGGCACGCGCGCTGGCGCGCCGCCCAGAAAGAAAAGGCGAATGCTAACGTTAGTCATGCGGACAAACATGACGAAACGTTGGTTGAGGTCGCCCCCCTTGTTTCCCCCCTTCTTCCTTCCCCCGAACCCCTAACCAATAACCCCCCTATAATCCCCCCACCCCAAGAAATTCCGCCCGCGATCAATTCAAAACCGCAACGCGGAACGCGTTTGCCCCCCGACTGGAAGCTTCCAGACGAGTGGATGGTTTGCGCCCTGAATTTCCAACACCCCAACTTCCCGGACTTCCGGTTTACCCGTGAGGAAATCGACCATGAAGGACATAAACTCCGCACTTGGGCGACTAACGCAGGCTCCAACGGAGCCAAGCGAGACTGGCTCGGATTTTGGCGAAACTGGCTATCGAAGGCCGTTGCGGAGGTCGTCCGAAACCGAAGAACAGCCGGCCCGAAACAGGCTGCCAACGGTTTCCGAACAGCGCACGACCAGCGTGCAGACCACGAACAATCCATTTCCCGCATTTTCGCCGCTGCCGGACTCGAAGCCGCTTCTCGTAGTCCTTCGAAGCGGTCGCACGCGTCTGGCAACCACGCTGGTGGACCCCTCCGCGTTGTCGCAAGTGCGGGAGAGGATTGGTCAACTGGAGGAGGAGCTGGAGCCGGTGGACCCGCTGGTCATGGTCAGCCGGCTGAGGGTTCTGTTCGCGCACTACGGCCAGCAGCTTCCAACGGAACAGACGCTTTTGAAAGCGGTCATAGCGGACTGGATGAGCGACCTGCGGGACGTTTCAGCGAAGGCATTCGAGGCGGCGGTCGAGTCCTGGAGACAATCGAGGGAACGGTTCAAGCCGTCGCCGGGGCAGATCCTCGCGATAGCGAGGGAGCACGAGGCCCCGCTTCGGCGGCAACTGGAACGCTGTTTTGAGCTGGAGTGGGTCGCCACCAACACGCGGCCGGAGCCGCCCAAGCAACTGCAGGAGCAATAGCCATGGACGGCATAGCAACCTACGCGACGATGCCGATTCTGGACCTGCTGGAGCGACCGGTTATCCCGCCCGGACCTGATTTGCGGAGCAAACCTTTCGCGAGTGTCAAGGAGATCAAGCGGGCCGTTGCCAAGAAGTTCGGTGTAACAGTCGCCGATCTTGAGGGTAAGTGCCGCAGACGGGAGTTTGCGCTGCCCAGGCAGATCGCCATGGCGCTGGCCTACCGGCGCCTGCGCAAGCGCGGCTACTCCACCGTGATGATCGGGAAGTACTTCAACCGCGATCATACGACCGTGCTCCATGCCTGCAAGAAATTCGGCCACCGGCCCGAGCCGAGCAGGTCTCTGCGCGCCTCTTCGAAAATCATCGACCTGCGCAAGTGGCGCGAGATCCCCGAGCTGGAGGACGTGGCATGACCGGCTATCACATCGGAGCCAAGCTCGGCCGCTTTGTCGTTCGGCCCCAGCAGCGGACAGAGTTCTGCGAACAGAAGTGGATGGCGGGCGGGAAGCTCTACCAGTGCTGCGCGCCGACCAACGGCCACACCTACTGCAAGGCCTGCGAGCAGGACCGCCGCGAGGCTCCTTGCGGCCATCGCTACACGTCATTTTTTGGAAACGTAGCCTGACACCCCCGCATGAGCGGGCGGCTTAGAAACTTTGGAGATTGAAATGAGCCTTCTGGATTCTTTGAAGCGCCGCAAGGCAGAGCTGGTTCAGGAAATCGAGCAACAGGTCGACCACGTCAAGGCGGTCCACCAAACGTTGCACGACATGCAGGACGAACAACGCGACATCGACAAAGCGATTGCAGCCCTCTCCCCCGTCTCTCCACCTGTGGATTTAGATTTGGATTCCCATTCACTGGGCAATCCCTCAGACGAGGCTGGCCCTGTACCCTCAACACCGGAGCTGGCCGATGACTGGCAAGACCACTGCGGCGTGCCTGACTGCGAAGTCTGCAGCCCGCCACCTGACCCGAACCTGACTGAAGGACATGCGTCCATCCAGCAGGAGGACAAGGCCGAAGAAGCGACGCCGCGCTTTGAGGTAACGTGTGCTGCGTTCGATGGCGAGACAGGACGGCTTGCGTTCAACGAAGAAGACATGGCGCGCGGCGTCTATCGTCGTTTCGAAGCGGACCCGAACATTGCCCGCGCGGCGTACTACGACCGCCTCCTAGACCTCAGCATGGCCTTCGACAAACAGTCAATTCACTTCGCCGCGGACAGCTCCAGTGATGAGGGTAATTCCGAAGGCGAGACCGCGCGCGACGTCATGCGAATAGACCTAACCGACTTGCCTTCGGTATCGAGCGAAGATGTCGAGCGTCTAGCCCTTGAGACTTTCTGGTCCGAGGACGGCAAGCACCGTTTCGCCAAGAAGGACGGCCAGACCTACATCGTCACCCGCGAACTCGAAGTGTGCGGCTCATGACCCCCACCCAGGACATGATCGAGCGGGTTGCGAAGGCGATTTACGAAACCTACCACGCGCAAAACGCAGGATACTTCCAAGGCGCCACCAACGAAGATGGCAGCCCGCTTTCAATCGTCCCGTGGAGCAAGATGCTGCCGGAAGACAAGGCCGAGTGGCTCTCCAGCGCCCGCGCTGCAATTGAAGCGATGGGGGAGGTCCATTCGCAAGCCACCGGGGCTGTCCTCACCACCCCTGTACCCGAGGCGCCGGAGCGAGCCTCGCTAGCAGAGCGCATCATCGCCTGCTTCGAATATCATAGCGGCGACATCAACCGTTGCAACGCCTGTGGCTATGAAGAAGACGAGCCCATCGGCAAGACGTTCGACATCTACTTGCTGACCGAACAGGACCGCGCGGCGTTCAAGGCCAATCCCAAGGCTTACTGTGACGACGGGCACGTGCCGCACTACCCTACAGAGCGGGTTGCGAAGCTGGAGGAGGCGCTGGTCTGGTGCAGCGCGGCCAGCGACTTTCAGGAGGGCGGCATCGCCCGTGTGGGGTGGCTCAAGCTGTGCCGTCCGCTCCTGCAAACGCTGAGCCCGCCCACAGGAGCCTCGGGTAAAACTGAAGGCGAGAGCGAGTCCAAGTCCATAGCGAATAGCATTTCCAAACTCTCCTCCCAGCACATGACAGCAGGAGGAAGAGAGCCATGAACAACGAGTTCGTCTTCATCGCGACAATTCTGTCCATCATCTCGGGCGCCCTCATCTTCATCGCCTTCGCTGTCAGCCACATCGCCAAGCGCATCGATGAACTGGCGCACATCGCGCGGCTGAGCGCGACCTTTGGCGAGAGCCGTCCGGACGCCTCGGGTACTTCTGCCACCGAGGACAGGCTTCGCGTTCAAGCGAATGGAGACAACAAATGAGCCTCAAAGCCCTTGGTTACATCGCCCTTTTTGCCTTCGCCGTAATTACCGGCGCTTTTGTTTTCTTGGGGAGTTGAAAATGTTCGACGGGGCGTCAGGGGAAAACCACAGGACCAGGGTAGAGATCATCTGCCACGAGGCGATGCTGACCTTGGCGGTATTGCCCTCAGGAGGGCGCAGGGTAGGCAATGGCTGGCCGCAGTACATCCACGAGGCTGACGAGCACGGGGCTTACCCAGACCCCGACAGGCGCGAACGGCCGCCATGGAAACCCAGCCCTAGGCACATCGATGAACTCGACTGCGTCCTCCAGTGGTTCGCCACATGGAAGGGCAGAGACCGGAGGCGCAACGGGCTGTTCAAATGGGAGTATGCTCTCCTTGAGGTCAGGGCGACACAATACCTGTGCGGCAAGCCTTCATGGCGCAGGATATCGGAGGCCATGGAAAGCGTCGATCGGGCGCCTACTCGCAGCCATGTCTGGTGGATGCACCGGCACAATGATCTGATACAGATCGCGGAGCTGCAGGCGGCAATGTGTGGAGATCAGAAAGTTCTCGCCCGCGCGGCTTGATTTTTCACTTTACAGATTTAACAAAATCAGGGCATTTTCCCGTTAGTGGTGGCGGATCGCGTCTGAGCACCACAAGCAATTGAGTTTGTCTCCGTCCAAGGGGCAAAACCAGAGGGCCGACCTGCTGAATCAGGTGCGGCCCTCAACCTTTTCCATTCAGGGGCAGGACGTGACCGAACGACACACAGCAGGATTTGAAGCTTGGCGCTCCCTCCACGGAGAGGCGCAGGTTCCGCCCCCGCCGCGCCGGCTGCGAGACTTCTCGACGGCGTGGATCATCGTCATCGGCCTCATGCTGTCAGCAAGCTGGGCGCTGTCTCAGGCCTTGGTTTATGGCTGGTTCCGGTGAAATTCCTTTGGTGGTCTTTTGGCGTCCTAGGTGTTGCAACCGCCTGCTTCGTGGTGGTGTGGTTTCTCCCTGAGATCGCCTCGTGGGTCACCCCGAGGGGTTGATGGAAGCCCGGGTCTACTTTTTCGCCGACCCGGAACCCGAGCCGATTCCGAGACTGCAGGTCGAGCTTGACGCCGAGGTCGCCCGTCTCATCGCCGGAAAGTCCGGAGAGAGCGAGCTGGAGTTCATTTACGCCAACAATCCTGGTCCGGTCGCCCGCAAATGGGCCATCTGGGATTTAGGCCAGAAGCGCATCGGCCTGTCGCTCAAACCCTTCATGAAGGGGGTCATCGACTACGAGGTCATTGCCCAGCCTCACAGCGTAGCGTTCGAACTGACCTACGCCAACACTCATAGCGGGCTGAAGTTCGGCCCCCGTGCGCAACGGACAATCGTCCTCCCGATCCTCAACTCCGAGCGGCCAAAGGAACTGGCCCCCGTAGGCGACCCAAGTGGCCAGCCGCCCCTGACGCTCACAAAGGTAGCCCCGGCCCCAGCGCGGCCAAGACCCGCACCAGTGGCCCAGCCAGCCCCCGCAAAGACATATCACGCCCCCGTGAAGCCAGCCCCAGCAAGGCGGCCTGAGCCTCCAAGGCGCAAATAGACGCAAGCAAGTACGTCCGAAAAAGTGAGTCCCATCAATGCTATTCAAGACTTTCACTGATGTAGGTACGTCCCAGCCGTTCACAGCGCTCAGGGGCGGGTTCGATGTCATCCTCACCCCGATGACGGGCTCCAACAGCCTGACCATCGAGCGTGAGGTCGTGCTCGGCGTCTGGGTCACGTTCGGCAGCGCCATCACGGCGGCCGGCACCACCCGCAAGTCGCACGGCATCGACTACACCGCGCCAGTCCGGTTCCGCATCAACTGCGGCACGCACGATACGGCGGACATCCTTGTCTACCTGGAGGGCGATTTCCTCGCGGACGAGGTGACGATCTTCGACAGCGGGCCTGAGGGCATCCTGATCGAAACCGGCGACGACATGCTTCTTGAAAACGGCGAATACATGCAGATGGAGTTCTAGGATGGGCAGGAAAGTTACAGACAACACAGCGATTACCGGGGCCAACTCGGCAACGGGCGATCTCTTCATGATCGTGGACGTCAGCGATACGACCGACGCCGCAACCGGCACCAACAAGAAGATTACGCGTGCCGAGCTATGGAATGCGATGCTTCAGGCATCGCCCAGCACAACCCTGGTTGTCACCAACCTTGATGCTGGCGCATCGGGTACGGCGGGCACAATCGATGTGTTCCCGACGACGGCATCCAAGGGAAAGCTGCAGATCGCCGTTACCGACCAGACGGGCGACACAACCGTCACCCTGCAGATCGGGGCCATGGCGACGACCCGCGCCATCACGCTGGCGGACCCCGGCGCTACCGCGAACATCCTCACCAGCACGGGCATAGGCGGCACCCAGATCGCCAGAGCCAGCACCCAGTTCGACGCTGTTTCGGGTACGACGGGAACGACGCTGACCAACGTCATCGGCATGGTCCTTACGGTCATCCCGGCGACTTACAAATATCGCGTCTGCCTGCCGGGCGTTGCAACCGCCAACTGCGGCATCAAGGCGGCGTTCAAGCTCACCACTACGGTTCTCACCTCGATCGAGGCAACCGGTCTGGCGTACACCGCCAGCGCCGTCGCCGTGCAGCACACCGTCACGACAACCGACCAGACGGCTCAGATCGCCTCGACCTCTGCGGCCATCTACACGGTTCTCGAGGGCTCCATGGTGGTCGGCACAGGCGGCACGATCCAGATCCAGGCCGCCCAGAACGCGTCTCACACCGACACCACGTCGGTCTATGTCGGCGCCACGTTCGAACTCACCCGCATCGCCTAAGCGTAAGGATCACCTCACATGGCACGCCAACTTGTAATCGACCGCCTTCACGAAGGCTCCTCGGTGTTCACCCCCGGCGGGGCTACCCGAACCCTCAACCACAGCGACGCCGGCAAGATGATCCAGCTCGACACTGCTGCGGGAACGGTCATCACGCTGCCTGCGGCTCTCGGCACCGGAGATATCTTCGGGTTCGTCACCACGGTAATCGCCACCAGCAACAGCCACATCGTGAAGGTTGCAAACGCTACCGACGTGATGACCGGCGCTCTCTGGGTCGTGGACAACGCCGACGGTACTGTCACCAGCTTCGGCACGGTTGCAGCATCCGATACGGTCACGCTCAACCGAACCGACACCGGCTCGGTGAAGATCGGTGAGCGGTTCTTCGTGCAGGACATCAAGGCCGGCTACTGGTCCATATGGGGCGCCATCGTCGCCACCGGCTCAGAAGCAACTCCGTTCAGCGCGGCGGTCTAAGCCTTACACTACGTCAACGCGACAACCGCTGCTTATTGCGGATCGCATAGGACTCACACAATGGCGGCCGATTTAAAAACGCCCAAAATCGGTGAGGGCAAAGCCGGACCCGGCAGGCCCAAGGGAATGCCCAACAAGACCACTGCGCTGCTCAAGGATGCGATCCTCATGGCGGCAGAGGAGGCGGGTGGCAAGGAAGGGATGATAGGCTACCTGCGCACGCAGGCCGCAGCAAACCCCGGTCCCTTTCTCGCGCTTCTGGGCAAAGTGCTCCCGATGCAGGTTACAGGCGAGGACGGCCAGCCAGTGCAAATGACGATCACATGGCTTCCGCCAACGGCGAAGTAATCATCCCGTATTCGCCGCGCTCGGCGTTCCTGCCTTTTCACAACAGGATACAGCGCTGGGCCTCACTCGTGGTCCACAGACGCGGCGGGAAGACGGTCGCCAGCATCAATGAGCTACAGAAGAAGGCCATCACCAACACGCGGGCATGGCCCCCGCCGAAATACGCCTATGTCGCCCCATACTATAACCAGGCGAAGCGGATCGCATGGGGTTACGCCAAGCATTACGCCGACCCCATTCCCGGCCGCGAGTTCAACGAGAGCGAACTCAAGATCACTTACCCCAACGGGGCAGAGCTTCGCCTCTTCGGAGCGGACAACCCGGACAGCCTCAGGGGTGACTATCTCGACGGGGTTGTGCCTGACGAATATGCGGACTGGGACCCGAACGTCTGGCCGCTGATCATCCGCCCAATGCTGGCGGACTTCGCAGGCTGGGCTGCCTTCATCGGCACGCCAAAGGGCCGCAACGCATTCCACAGGTTGCACACGGACGCCGAAAAGGACCCGGACAACTGGTTCACGATGAAGCTCAAGGCTTCACAGAGCGGGCTGATATCATCGGCCGAACTCGCAGACCTTCGCCAGGGAATGAGCGAAGACCAGTTCGAACAAGAGTTCGAATGCTCGTTCGATGCGGCCATTCAGGGCGCCTACTACGCCCAGCTTCTCAGGGAAGCTGAACAGCAAGGGCGGATCTGCAATGTTGCCCAGGACCCGCTGATGCGGATCAGGGCGCACTGGGACATCGGCGGACCCGGCAAGAAGGCCGACGCCATGGCCATCGTTATCTGCCAGTTCGTGGACAAGGAAATCCGCATCCTCGACTGCATACAGGGCACCGGCCAGGTGCTCGGCTACTACGTCAACGAGCTTCGCAGCCGGGGCTATTCCAAAGCCCTGTGCGTTGTGCCGCATGACGCTGCGCAGACGCACGCTGACAATCCCTACGGCATAGACTTCGAGGCCCAGCTCAGGGCGGCAGGGTTCGAGACCAAGAAGATACACTCGCCGCCTGGCATCGTCATGCAGCGGATTTCCACAGCAAGGCGCTACTTCCCCCGCATGTGGTTCAACAAGAACACCACGCAGCCCCTAAGGGACGCGCTGCAGGCCTACGCCGAGAAGAAGCACGAGAAGACCAACGAGGGCCTCGGGCCTGACCATAACTGGGCGTCACACTTCGGGGACGCATTCGGCATGATGGCCATCGACTACGAGGAACCGAGGAAGACCGTGCAGAAACTCGATATCCCCAGCTTCGGAGCGGTCTAGGTGGCATACGCCGACGCTGCGCCACAGGACGAGATGAAGCTCTCGGACACCGAGCTTTTGTCCATTCTCGCCGCTGAGAAGCAGGCCAGCATCGGCTTCGAGAACTCGACCGAGCTGGACAGGAAGCGCCAGCAGTCGCTGGAATACTCCAAAGGGGAGATGAAGGACGTTCCTTCGCTGCCCAACCGATCGAAGGCTGTCTCAACTGACGTAGCAGACGCCATTGAGACGGTCCTGCCCGACCTCATGGAGATATTCACCGGGGGCGAGGACGTTGCCTCATTCGATCCTCAGGGCGAGGAAGACGAAGAGGGCGCAAAGCAGGAGACCGAATACGTCAACTACGTCGCGTTCCGGAAGCTTGGAGGCTGGAAGCTTCTCTATACCGCCATCAAGGATGCGCTGCAGGTAGACACCGGCATCATCGACACGTGGTGGGCGGACGAGGAAAAGACCGACGAGAAGCAGTTCCAGGGGATCACCGCCCCCCAGCTTTCAATGCTCATGGAAAACGGGTTCGTCATCCTTGAGAAGGAGCCTGTCCCCGCCGGCCCCGATGGGCTGGAGACCTACAACGTCAAGGCCGAGCAGACCTACGATGCGGGGTGCATCAAGTCCGCGGCTGTTGACCCTTCCAATCTGAGCGTGGCGCCGGATACGGTGGATATAGCCGATGGAACCTATTGCGTAGTCCGCAGCTTCCCCCGCGCTCAGAGCCTTGTCGACCAGGGATTCGAGAAGGAGCTGGTCGACCAGCTTCCCGACTATCCCAACAGGGGCGATGAGCAGACCGAACGCTCCCGGGACCTCTCAGGCGAGCAGGACACCTCCAACTCGGGCGCCGCGAACAAGCACCTCCGCACGGTTCAGGTGCTCAAGCATTGGGTGCGTGTGGACGGTGATCAGGATGGCAAGACCGAGCTTTGGTGCGTCCATACCGACGACCAATGCAAGGTCATCCTCGACAAGCGCAAGGTGAACAGGGTCGGGCTGGCGGTAGGAACGCCATTCATCCAGACCCATCGGTTCTATGGGATGTCGCTGGCCGAGAAGCTGGTGGAGATCCAGAAGATCAAGACGGCGCTGGTCCGGATGATGCTGGACTCGGGCTACTTCGCCATGAACCAGCGGCTTTATGTGGCCGAGGACAAGGCGAACGACAATACCGTTCCCGATATCCTCAGGAACGAGCCCGGCGTTCCCATTCGTGGACGGATCGAGGGAGCGGTAAGTCCCATTCAGGCCGGCCAACTGGGCTTCGACGTGCAGATGGCGCTGGAATACGTCTCCACGATGGCCGAACAGCGCTCAGGCGTTGTGAGGAACGCTCAGGGGCTCAACCCCGACACGCTGCACGACACGGCCAAGGGCGCAATGGCGCTCATGAGCATGGCGCAGAGGCGGGTCAGGATGATTGCCCGGGTCCTTGCCGAGACGCTGGTAAAGGGCTGGTTCCTCAACATCCACGCCCTGAGCCGGACCCATAACACGCGGCAGGAAAAGGTCAGGCTGCGGGGCAAGTGGGTAGACATCGACCCCAGCACGTTTGGCGAGCGCGCTGACATGCTGATTGAAGTAGGCGTCGGCTCCGGAGGCAAGGAGACCGAGCTGGTGATGATGGACAAGATGTTCGAGTACATCGAGCGTATTGTCGATCGGCAGGGCGGTCTCAACGGCCCCCTGGTCATGGCGGACAACGTCTACAACCTCTTGAAGCGCATGACCGAGCGCGCAGGGTTCAAGGCCCCCGAGCAGTTCTGGACCGATCCGGAGGAAGCCCCGCCGCAGCAACCCCAGCCTGATCCGGAGATGATCAAGGTTCAGGCCGAGGCGCAGGCCGCGCAGGTCAAGGCGCAGACCGAAATGGCCAAGCTGCAGGCCGAGAATGAATGGGTGAAGATCGAGGCGCAGAAGACCGCATTCGAGGCGAGGGCATCCGAGCAGGAAGCCCGCATCAGGGCCGCCGAGACCGGCGCACGCGAACAGAACGACAGGCTCAAGATCGAACTGGAAGCCCAGAAGGCGCAGGCCGAGATCGAGATCAAACGGCAAGAACTGGAACTGAAGAAGGCCGAGCTTGGCATCAAGCAGCAGGAGCTTGGCGCCAGGGTCCAGATGGAAGCCGACAAGCGCACTCACGACAAGGAGATGCGCCGGTTCGATGCCTCCGCGAGCATGACAGAAACCGCAATGCAGCATGAACACGAAGCGGGACAGGCGGAAGCCGGGGCCGAGCCGGAAACTGAGCAGGAAGCCAAGCCCGACCGTGACGAGATGATGCTGGAACTCATCCGCGGCATCTCCGAGCAGAACGCTGCGATCCTGAGGTCGCAGTCGGGCCGCCGACGGGTTGTCCGCGACGAGACAGGGCGTGTCAGCCATGTCGAGATCGAAGGCAATGACTGATGGCTGACAACGTCGAACTCGGGTCAGCGTCCGGCGGGGCTATTGTCGCAGCCGACGACGTTGGCAGCGTCTTCTACCAGCAGATCAAGCTCGACGCCGGAGGCGATGGCGTAGCGGTCCCGATCATCGCGGGCCGAAATTCTGACGCGGAAAGCCTTCCGGTCGCCCTGTCCGATGAAGACGTTGCCCTGATCGACGGGCTGGAGACAGCGATTGCCTCGACCAACACCAAGCTCGACACGGTCATTGCGGCTCTCAGCACGATAGACGGCAGGGTAGATGGCCTTGAGACGCTGATTGGCACGACCAACACGACACTGACGACCATAGACGGGCGTGTAGACGGGCTTGAAACGCTCATCACCTCGACCAACACGAAGCTCGACACCGAGAACACCAACTCGGGCGCGATCAAGACTGCGGTTGAGACGCTGGACAATACGGTCGGCGGCTCTGAGCTTCAGGTCGACATCGTCGGCGCACTCCCTGCCGGGGCAAATGCTATCGGCAAGCTGGCGGCCAACTCCGGTGTTGATATCGGGGATGTCGATGTAACGACGCTCCCGGCCATCACGCTTGCCGCAGCCCAGACGCTTGCCACGGTGACGACGGTAAGCACGGTCACATCGGTTACGGCCATCGCCAACGCCCTGCCGGCGGGCAACAACAACATCGGCGATGTCGATGTCGCTTCCATCGCAGCCGGTGACAACAATATCGGCAACGTGGATCTGGCGTCCTCGATCCCGGCCGGCACGAACAATATCGGGGATGTAGACGTTCTTACCCTGCCCATGTCCATTCAGGGGCCGGGCAATCCGACCATCGACAGCTATACCAGCGTCCTGATTTCCGCTGCGGCCAACACGGCAGACCAGCAGCTCATCGCAGCGCCTGGATCGAACAAGCAGCTATGGGTCTATAGCTGGGGCGGTTCTGCCGACACAGCGGATGGCTCAATCGCACTGCAGGACGAGGACAACGCGACACACACAGGCGTCATGGAAGTAACGCGGCGCGGCGGCTTTGCTATCGGTGCGTCGGGCAACTTCGCCATGCCGCTGTTCAAGGTCGCGACCAACAAGAAGCTGGAAATCGACACCGTGACCTGCGGGTTCAAGGGCTGGATTTCCTACGCCATCGTGAGCGTCTAGCCGATGGCGCTTAAATTTGTCGGTGGCAAGTCCGGCGCCGTTGCCGGGTCTACGTCATCGACGCCGAACACGGTTGCTCTCAACAGCGGACTGACCGGCGGCTTTGCGACATCTGTTGCCTCGGGCGACCTCATCATTGTGCAGGTCGGCGTAGGGCATCAGGCGCGCACGCCAGCGCCCGTCGTTCGCGCCGTGGATGACACGGCTTATTCGGTTGTCGGCACGGCGCAGAACGTCACCACCGACACGCAGGACATCTATTCGGACCTCCGCTACCGCTTCCACGATGGCACAAGCAATGACGACAGTGTCGAAATCGGCAACTCCGGGGATGCGGCTGACGGCCTTGCCTATGCAATCCATGTCTGGCGCGGGGTCGATACCGGAACGCCGCTCGATGGTGTCACGCCAACAGCGGCGACCGGAACCGACACCGGCCGCCCGAACCCGCCGTCGATCACGCCGGGGTCGCTTGGGTCTGTCATCATCATCGCCGGCGCAGGCGGGGCGGCTACAGGCGCAAACTTCGTCACGGGAGAACTGCAGAACCTTCACACGGTCAACAGCCCGGACACCAACGATGCGACCGTTGGCCTTGCCTCCTATCACTGGGCGGGAACATCTGCGTTTGACCCGGCGGCGTGGACGGGCGGGTCAACGAACGCCAACAACTCATGGGCCGCAAAGTGTCTGGTACTGCGGGCCGCGACGGCTGATGCGCCAATCATCCGCTCGCTGGCCCGGGGTTTTGGGACCACAACCATTACGGTCACCAAGCCCTCGGGCACGACCGACGGCGACCTGCTCGTGGGTTTCGTCCGGGCGGACGGCGGCTTGCCAGGCACGCCCTCCGGGTTTGCGACAGGGCCGAGTTCGACCACGCCGGCAATCTGCGACGTCCGGTGGATATCCAAGACGGCCGCCTCGGAAGGGGCGGACTATACCTTCACCATCACCGGCAACGGCGATGCGGTGCTGCTCCGGATCACCGGGGCGGACACTTCCTCACCATTCGAAGCCGACAGCCAGGCGGCAACCGGAGTAAGTTCGACCCGCACCAACGACGGCATATCGCTCACCGACGCCGATTCGCTGGCGATCCTGTTCACTGACGGCGGCAACGCCTACACCGGCACCGATAACGCCTTCGGGCTCATCCCCGGAACTGGGGATGGCTTTACCGACCTGTTCGGCAGGTATCCCGGCGCCACCGGAGAAACCGGCGCAACTTCGATAGCGATGTCGTCAACGACCTGGGACACGTACATGGTGGGCATCCTGTCAGCGCCTGCGGCGGTGTCCACAGTCGCCCAGCGCTCAATGACGGGAGCGGGTCTATGAGCCTGCTGCTCCTGTTCTATGGCGGAGGCTCGGAAGTTGGGGCCGTGGCTGCGCCCGATGCAGGCGGCGCGGACGGCCCGGACGAGAAGAAAAAGAAGAAACCGAAGCCGCAGGGGGCCTACCCCCACGAGCGCAGGATCTACTCCCCCGAGGAGCTGGTTCCGCACAAGTCTGTCGAGCAGCAGCTCGAAGAGTATTTCGCGGCAAAGAACGCACCCAAGGCCCCGGCCAGGGTAAAGCGCGCACTGAAGAAGGCGGCAAGGTCCGAGCCACTGACACAGGCCGAACGCGACGCCGTCGCCTATTGGGAACTGCAGGCGTCGATCGACGATGAAGAGGACGAAATCATCATGCTCCTGATGGCCGCATGACCGAAGTCGAGAACCTCCAGCGCGCCCTGCAGGCCAAGTACGAACTCAACCTCACCGCAGAGGCCTACCTCAAGACGCGCCTCGCCCTGATGAAGGACGCCGAGACCGCCGGCAACCCCGATGATGCATGGCAGGCGGTGCTGCAGATGCGCGCGCTCGACGCCGTGATGAAGCGCCTCAAGGACCACATCACCACCTCCGACCTCGACAAAGTAGGCAAGGACCAATGACCGACGAGCGCGCCGAGTTTATCAAAATCCAGACTGGGTTCGGCCCGACGCTGCCCGGCTGGGGCCACGCGGTCTACCGCACAAACGTCCGCGTCCATAACGACTGCCTGACCATCGGCACGAAGATGTCGCCCCGAGATTTCAAGGCGCCCGATGGCTTCGTCTTCCTCTGGCAAGACGGAGATTATGCGATCTACAAGGGACCTAAACCATGACTGAAGTTGTGACCGCCCCGGCCCCCACGCCGCCGGCTCCCGAACCCGCGCCCGTCATGCACGCCACGGTTGACTCGTGGGTCGCAGAACGCCGTGAGAAGCGCGCAGCGGCAGCCCCGCTGCAAGGCGCAGACGGCAAGTTCATCTCAAAGAATCCACAGCCTGAGGCTGCTCCCGTAGAGGATGCGCCCGCTGAAGTATCAGACGCCGACACCCAAGCGGCTGACGACGACCAAGGGGAGCCCATCGAGGCCAACCCCGAGGGAGACAATGCGGCCCCGCCCGAACCGCTGGAAGCGGCAATCGAGCCTCCGCAGTTTTGGGATGCCGAAGGCAAGGAAGCGTTCGCCAAGCTCTCGCCGGCCGCCAAGCAGGAAGTGAAGCGGTGGGAAGAGCAGCGCACGAAGGCCGTAGCCAAGGCTATGCAGAAGTCCGCCGAGATGGAGAAGGCCGCGACAGCCAAGCACCAGCAGCTTCGCGAGATCGTCGACCGTTTCGGAGAGCAGGAAGAACCCGCCGACGCGCGGATGAAGCAATGGGACGAATGGTTTGCGAGGGAGGGCGTTGAACTCGCCCGAACCAATCCAGGCGCATTCGTAGCCGAGCAAGCGCGTTACCAGCAGGAAAAGAGAGAGCACGACAAGGTGAAGGCCGACAAGGCCGACGCTGAGCGCGCGCTCTATTCCGAGCACATCAAGGAGCAGAACCGGCTGTTGCCGGAACTCGCCCCCGAACTGGCGGACCCGAAGGAAGGCAAGCAGCGGTTCTCGGAGACAATGACTTACCTCCGAACTGCCGGCTACGATTCCGACACGCTCAAGTGGATTTCAGCAAGGGACCTTTCATTCGCCCACAAGGCGATGCTCTGGGACCGCGCACAGGCGCGGGCCAAGGAGGCCCCGAAACCCAAGCCGAAGCCCGCAGGCCCGACTGCTGCACCAGCAGGACAGGGACAGCGCGCTTCATCGTCAGAAGCACAGCTTAGAGCGCTGCAGGGCAAGAAGAGCCTATCGCAGGACGAGTTCCTCAAAATGCAGGCTCTCAGGCGCAAATAGAAAAGCGCGAGAACCATGACCGCCCCAACCGAACTGGTCCTTCGGGCCGCCCTTATTGGCGAGTTCGAAGACCTCGAAGACGATATCCACCGCGTAGCCGCCGAAGAAACGCCCTTCGGCAGCAACATCGGCAAGCGCAAGGTCAAGTCGATCATGCCCGAGTGGCTGATCGAATCCCTTGCGACCCCCGATGAAACCGCAGTCGCCCTCGACGGCGATGATGTGTCCACCCTCGACGCTGCTCACCACCCCGCACGGCGCAGCGTTTACATGCAGATCAACCGCAAGACCGGCGGTGTCTCGCGTACCTCGCAACTGTCCGACCGGGCAGGCCGCGCGGACGAGGTTGATTATCAGAAGATGATCAAGGGCATCGAGATGCGCCGCGACTTTGAAAAGCGCATCGTCGGCAACTTCGCGTCCATTGCTGAAACCGGCGCCACAACCCGGAAGACTGCAGGGGCGCTCGCCTGGATTGCAACCAACGACGCCCTTGGCGCCGGTGGCTCCTCAGGCGGCTGGTCCTCGGCCGGCGTGGTTGGCGCTGCTACCTCAGGCACCGCCCGCACCTACACGGAAACGCTCCTCAAGGGCGTGCTCGTGACGGCGTTCACCAACGGGGCCAAGCTGTCGCAATGCTATGTGGGCGGCACTCACAAGCAGGTCATGTCGGCCTTTACCGGTATCGCGGACATCCGCGCTTCGGTGAGCAACAACAACCAGGCGACCATCTACGGCGCGGCCGACACCTACGTCTCGGACTTCGGCCCGATCACCATCATTCCGCACCCCTACGGCCTGACGGCAGACGCCCTGCTGATCGATCCGAGCGGTTGGGATGTTGGCACCTATGACGGGGTCAAGACCGTCGCGCTGGCGAAAACCGGCGACTCGGATCGGTTCCTGATGACGATGGAAAAGGGCCTGATCGCCAAGAACGAACTCAAAGGCGCCTGCATTCGCGCCCTGAGCTAATCTCCCTTCGCCCTCACCGTAGGGGAGAACAACTGAGCGGGCGGCTTCACACCGGGGCCGCCCGTATTCTTTGGAGACACCATGAGCGAAGAAATCAACGCACAGACCGTAGAGGCGCAGGAAACCGAGCGCCAGGAACTGCGCAGGCAGCTTGAGAAGGAAGCCATCGAGGTCGGCCTCAAGGTCGGCAAGCGCTGGAGCGATGAAAAGCTGATCGAGGAAATCGGCCGCAAGCACATCGAGATTGCGCAGCAGACCGCCGTCACCAATGCCAAGCGGGAGATCAAGTCAGCGTCGGACACGGACATTGTCAGGGTCCGTATCCTGCCCATGGGCAACGACAAGATCAGCCGCGGCGTCCACATCCCCGGCAAGGGCGACCTGTTCTACAAGGCCGGCGATACCATGAATGTCGAGCGCCAGATTGCCGAGGTCCAGCAGGCCCGCGGCCTTGTCGAGATCCAGAATGCTGCGGCCTGATTCAAAGGCGGTCCCGATCCCGGCAGGGTTCCGGCCGCTGATCCAGACCGCTGCGGGCGCCCAATGGTTCGTCAAATACAACCACGACCGCCACGGCAACATCATCGGCCGTGAGTTCGCGATGTATCAGGACGTCGAGCCCCTCCTCGACCACAACGGGCGCATGATGAACCAGAACGATGGCTGGTCGGTAGAGGGGCGCGAGAAGGGCGACAAGCTCCTGCGCCGCGCCGCATCCGTTCCCTTCGCGCTCATCGAGAAGTGGAAGGCCGAGGAAGGCTGGGACTATCTCAATCCCGACCATGCCGACAAGGCCCGCCAGAAGCT
>Ga0137435_1000213_pt1 | contig 20570 bp, 17 predicted proteins | sample EasRivERMGT100_2_FD_104904 | JGI IMG/M metagenome (GOLD analysis project Ga0137435, IMG submission 104904) | Soil microbial communities from meander-bound floodplain in the East River, Colorado, USA - East River MetaG ERMGT100_2 | ecosystem: Environmental > Terrestrial > Soil > Floodplain ... | reverse complement strand
GGTCGATCGACCACTTCGCCTGCCGCGATCTGGCTGATCAGGGTCTCGGGCAGCAGGCGGATGGCAGTCACGTTGGCGATTTCTTCTAAAGGGTCGATTGAGCGGCGCTGCGCGTCTGCTTCGAATCGGCCCAGGAGTCCAAATTATATGACGCGGTAGAATGCCGCGGTGGAACTCCTCCTCTTCGCTTGGGACCTGGTCGTTCATCTCGATCGCCACCTTGCCAACTTGCTTCAGCAGCATGGCGCCTGGGTCTATCTGCTGCTTTTCGCGATCATTTTTTGTGAGACCGGCCTGGTCGTGACCCCGTTTCTTCCCGGCGACTCGTTGCTGTTCGTCGCCGGGGCCCTCGCGGCCACCGGCGGCATGGACGTGCACGCACTAGCCCTGCTGTTAACCGTCGCGGCGGTGCTCGGCAATACGGTCAACTACTCGATCGGGCACTTCCTCGGGCCGAAGGTCTTCCATTGGGAGGAATCGCGGTTCTTCAACAGAACGGCGCTCGACCGCGCCCACGCCTTCTACGAGAGGCACGGCGGCAAGACCATCGTCATCACTCGCTTTGTGCCGATATTGCGGACCTTTGCCCCGTTTGTTGCGGGGATTGCGCGCATGACCTACGTACGCTTTACCGCGTATAACGTGGTGGGCGCGCTCGCGTGGGTGCTGTCACTCGTCTATGCCGGCTATTGGTTCGGCACCATGCCCGTCGTCAAGCAAAACCTGACGTGGGTCATTCTCGGCATTATCGTGTTGTCGCTGATGCCGCTTGTATTCGAGTACCTCAGGCACCGCTTTAACAAGGCGTAAGCGAGAGCGCAGGCCGCCGTGGAAGTCAGGGGAGCGCCGCCAGCGTCGAGCGGGAAAGCGGCGGGTTCTTCGCGACGTAGCTCTTGATGCCGCGCAGGATCGCGCGCGCGACTTTCTCCTGGTAGGCCGCGTCGTTAAGCCGCCGTTCTTCGTCGGGATTGCTGATGAAGGCCGTCTCTATCAGGATCGAGGGTATGTCGGGGGCTTTCAACACGGCAAATCCAGCTTGCTCGACGTTTTGCTTGTGCAACGGGTTGACCCCTCCGAGTTCGCCCAGCACGGCTCTGCCGAGCTTGAGGCTGTCGCTGATTTGCGTGGTCAGACTCAGATCGGCAAGTGTCATCTTGACGTGACGATCCTTGCCCTCGAGGCTGACGCCGCCGATCAGGTCAGCGGTGTTTTCGCGCTCGGCCAGCAACTGTGCCGTCCTGCTGGTTGCGCGCTCCGACAGGGCAAAGACCGATGATCCGCGCACCTGCGGCTTCTTGACGGCATCGGCGTGAATCGAGACGAACAGATCGGCCTTCACCCGCCGCGCCTTCTCCACACGATCGTCGAGCCGAATGAAAAAGTCGCCGTCCCGAGTGAGCAGCGCACGCATGTGAGGCTCGACATCGATCAAGGCCTTCAACTTGCGCGCTATGATCAAGGTTACCTTTTTCTCATAGGTCCCGCGGCGCCCCCGAGCGCCCGGATCCTCCCCGCCGTGCCCGGGATCGATGACGATCGTGACGAGGCGATTGGCGACGGGCACGGGCCTCTCCCGAGTGGATTTTGGCAGTTTTCTATTCGGGTCGTCCGCGCGCCCCTCTCGGGACACTCCTTCTTGAGATTTCTCTAGGGGTTGTCCGTTATCTGAGCCTGGCTTTTGCAGCAGCGTAAGTATCGGGTCGAAGGGCTCGATCGGATGGATATCCAAGACGAGACGATGCCCGTAGTGCCCGATCGGCGGGAGCGTGAAAATCTGCGGCTTGGCCTCGGTCTTCAGGTCGAACACCACGCGCACAATGCCGGGCTTGAACTGCCCCACGCGCAAACTGGCTATGTAGGGATCGTTCGGCGCGACTTTCCCCTCCAGTCCCTGCTGCACGCTGGGTAAATCGACATCTGTAAGATCGAGCGCGAGCCGCTCAGGGCCCTTCAGGATCAGCAGACTGTGCTTGAGCGATTCGCCCGATTCGAGCGTCACGCGCGTGTAATCCTGCGCCGGCCAAACGCGAACCGCTCGTATGGGTTCGGCGGCAACCAGAGATTCGGAGACGACCAAAGCAGCCAGCCCGAGGCACGCCGGGAGCAACAGCCCGTGCGCGCCCACGATCAAACGCCCTGGAATTTCGCTAGGCACCGCGCCCCTGCTTCACCATGGCCGGTGAGGTCGATTTCCCTTCCATCGCCCGCGTAAGACAAGCTGATTTCCAGGTCGGGCTGGGGGAGTGCGGCGCCAGCCCGCTCCGGCCACTCGACCAAGCAGACGCCCTCGCCACGGAAATAGTCAACCAAGCCCGAGTCGGCCAATTCATTAGAAGAAAGGAATCGATAAAAATCAAAGTGGTACAAGTGTAATCTAGAAACTACGTAAAGTTCAACTAGGGTGTAGCTCGGACTTTTCACGCTCCCCTGGACTCCCAAAGCGCGCAACAACCCGCGAATCAGGGTCGTTTTTCCGCTACCGAGCTCGCCACGCAGGTAGATTCGCAGGCCGGGGGCGATGCAGGCGGCCAACTGCCCCCCAAATCGGAGCGTCGCCGCCTCGTCGGGCAAGAACGCTATCCGGTGCACCGGCGCTTGTGGCTGGCTATGATGGGCAGAATGAGTCACGTGAAAGCGGTCCGGCGGGCAGGGTCGACGCCCCTCAACGACCCGGCGATGCTCGCTGCGACCATCAAGGCCTGGGGCCGCGAGCTGGGTTTCCAGGCAGTCGGAATCGCCGACATCGACCTCGCCGCGGTGGAGTCTCGCCTGGAGCAATGGCTCGCGAGCGGTTTCGCGGGCGAGCTGGATTATATGCGAAAGCATGGCACCAAAAGGACGCGCCCGGCGTCGCTCGTACCCGGCACGCTACGCGTGATCTCCGCGCGCATGGACTACCGCTCGCGAGCAGCCGATAGCTGGAACATCCTCTCCGATGGCAGCAGGGCTTTCGTTGCCCGCTATGCGCTGGGGCGCGATTACCACAAGGTCGTGCGCGGACGCCTAGAGCAGCTCGCCGGACGGATTGCGGCCGAAATCGGCGAGTTCGGCTACCGCGTATTCACCGATTCCGCGCCGGTGATGGAAGTGGAGCTGGCGCGCAAGGCGGGGCTCGGCTGGCGGGGCAAGCATACGCTGCTCATCGCGCGCGAGGCGGGATCCTTTTTCTTTTTGGGGGAGATATACACGGACCTTCCGCTCCCCGTGGATGCTTCGGTCGGCGACCATTGCGGGAGCTGCGCCAAGTGCCTTGATGTTTGCCCAACTCGCGCGATCGTCGCCCCCTATGTCCTGGATGCCAGGCGCTGTATTTCCTACCTCACCATCGAATTGAAAGGCAGTATTCCGATCGAGTTGAGGCCGCTTATCGGCAACCGCGTCTTCGGTTGCGACGATTGCCAGCTGGTTTGCCCGTGGAATCGCTACGCACAGCTCACGCCGGAACCGGACTTCCGTGTCCGCCACGGCCTGGATTGCACGGAGCTCGTTGAGCTCTTTGCATGGACTGAAAACCAGTTTCGCGAGCGCATGTCAGGAAGCGCGATCCTGAGGATCGGTCATGAGCGCTGGCTGCGCAATCTCGCTGTGGGGCTCGGCAATGCGCCCGCAGACGAGCGCGTATTCGCGGCGCTGCGATCACGAGAACGGGATCGCTCTGAGCTGGTGCGCGAGCACGTCGCGTGGGCGCTCGTACGTCACGGGGTGCTATAATGCGCGCCGATTGCCATCCACCCTGCCTGCTCGTATTCCTCCACTGACTGAAACATCTTCAGCCCGGGCTACAAGTTTTGCCGAACTGGGCCTGCTGCCCGAGCTGCTGAAAGCGGTTGCGGAGCAGGGCTACACCGTGCCTACGCCGATCCAGGTGCAGGCAATTCCGTTGGTGCTGCAAGGGCGTGACGTCATGGGCGGCGCCCAGACTGGCACCGGAAAGACGGCAGGGTTCACGCTGCCGCTCCTGCAGCGGCTCGCACGACACGCCAGCGCCAGCGCCTCTCCGGCGCGGCATCCGGTGCGCGCACTTATCCTCACACCCACGCGCGAGCTCGCAGCGCAGATTGAGGAAAGTGTTCGCACTTACGGCAAGTACATCGCATTGCGCAGTACCGTGGTGTTCGGGGGAGTCGACATGAAACCGCAGACTGCGGCGCTACGCCAGGGCGTCGAGTTCCTGGTGGCGACCCCGGGGCGGTTGCTCGACCATGTTCAGCAGAAAACGGTGAACCTGCAGCAAGTCGAAGCTTTCGTGCTCGACGAAGCCGACCGCATGCTCGACATGGGCTTCATTCCGGACGTGCGGCGAATCATGTCGTTGTTGCCGAAGCAACGTCAGAACCTGCTGTTCTCCGCGACGCTTACCGGAGAGATCCGCACCCTCGCTGACTCGTTCCTCCACGATCCGGTGTTGGTGCAGGTTGCCCGGAACAATGCCGCTGCGGAATCGGTCAGTCACCTGGTGCATCCGGTCCGGCGCGAGCGCAAGCGCGAGCTGCTTGGTTATCTCATCCAATCGCGTGCGCTCAGCCAGGTACTCGTATTCACTTCGACCCGCATCGGGGCCAATCGTCTTGCTTATCAGCTCAACCGCGACGGCATTCACACTGCCGCCATTCACGGCGACAAGAGCCAGCCGGAACGCTTACAGGCGCTTGCCGACTTCAAGTCGGGAAAAGTCGGGGTGCTCGTGGCGACCGATGTCGCGGCGCGCGGGCTCGATATCGAGGATCTGCCTTACGTCGTGAATTTCGAGTTGCCCGGCGCCCCCGAAGACTACGTGCATCGTATCGGCCGCACCGGTCGGGCCGGCGCGAGCGGCGAGGCCATATCGCTCGTATGCTCCGAGGAACATGAACGGCTCGACGCCATCGAGAAGATGGTCCGGCTCAACATCCCGAGGAAAATTGTTCCGGGATTCGAACCCGACCTGCGTGTGGCACCCTCGATCATGGGACTATCGGCCGGCCGCCGGGGAGCGGGTCCGCGCGAGCGGCGACCGCGTCGCGGGAACGAGGAGCACGACCGATTGACCCACGCCAGGCAGGACGCGAAAAACGTTGATCCGATTTTCAGCGCTCCGTACAAGCCGTCGCAGAGCGCACCGGCCGCGCTTCGTCCGGCGGTTCCGCAGCGAGCGCTGCGCCAGGTTGCCGCTCTTCTCGGGGGTTTCCCGAAGAACAAATAGAGCCGACGCTGCGCGTGCGGCCTCAGTCCCGCCCCGGCGGGTCCCGACGAAATGGGCTGTGCTCGTTCAACTCATCCACGTAGCGCTCGATACCCACCGCCTCCCGTGCAAGAAAGTTTTCCACCGCATCTGCGAACTCCGGATGTCGCAGCCAGTGCGCGGACCAGGTCTGGATCGGCATGAACCCGCGGGCAAGCTTGTGCTCGCCCTGCGCGCCTCCCTCGAATGTCTTGATGCCGCGCTCGATGCAGAACTCGAGCGCTTGGTAGTAGCAGACTTCGAAATGCAACATCGGTATGTGCGCGACCGAGCCCCAATAACGTCCGTAAAGCGTGGTCTGCGAGAAGATGTTGAGCGCACTTGCGATCGGCACTCCGTCGCGCTCGGCAATCACCATGAGCATGCTCTCCGGGAGCGTCTCGCCTAGGCGACGAAAGAAGGCGAGGTTGAGGTAAGGCGTCGATTGATGCGCGCGGTAGGTGCCGTTGTAGCAGCGAGTGAAAAAATTCCAGTGCTCTTCGCGAATCTGTGTACCCGTCAGACGGCGCAAGCTTACCCCTGCCTCCTGCACTCTGCGACGCTCCTGGCGGATCTTCTTGCGCTTGGCGGAAGCCAGGTGCGAGAGAAACTCCTCAAAACTGGCGTAGTCTTGGTTCTCCCAGTGGAACTGTACCGAGCGGCGGAGCATCATCCCTGCCGCTTCCATTTCGCGAGCTTCGGGCTCGGTCGGAAACAACACGTGAAACGAGGAGACCTCGCTTGCGAGCCGCAATGCAGCGCGAAGCAGGAGCGCGCGCGTGGGTCCGTCGCGCGCGAGCAGGCGAGGCCCGGTGATCGGAGAAAACGGGATCGCGCCGAGCAGCTTGGGATAGTAGGAGAGCCCGCAGCGGTGATAGGCGTCGGCCCAAGCCCAGTCGAATACGTACTCCCCGTAGGAATGCGATTTGAGGTAGAGCGGCATCGCGCCTACGAGCGACGCTCCCTGCCATAGCGTGACGTACTGGGGCTTCCATCCGGTGCGCTCGCAGGCGCAGCCGGTTTGATGAAGAGCATCGAGAAACTCGTAACGCAGGAAGGGACACTCCCCGGCGAGCGCATTCCACGCCTGAGGCTCGACGCCGGCGAGCGTGTCGACAAGCTTGATCTTGGGCGTGTCTTCTTTCAACTGATCCGGACCCAAACGGCGGCCGCCCGATTGTGCGGGTGAACGCGGTCGTGAACGACACGATGGTAGACTTGCCGCATGGCGAGCATCGTCAAGATTGCCATTGCCCAGATCAATTGTACTGTGGGCGACCTTTCCGGCAATGCGTCAAAAATCCTCGACTCCTGCGAGCGGGCGCGCACCGCCGGGGCAAGCTTGGTGCTCACTCCGGAGCTCGCGTTGTGCGGGTATCCCCCAGAAGATCTGCTCTTGCGCGAAGGTTTTTACCGGGACTGCAATGTCGCACTTGAAGCTTTGGCGCGCAAGGTGGACGACATCACGCTCGTCGTAGGGCACCCGCATCAGTTCGAGGGGAAACGCCACAACGCGGCGTCGGTGATACGGGGTGGGCAGATCCTCGGTACGTACTACAAACACTCGCTGCCGAACTACACGGTGTTCGACGAGGAGCGATACTTCGAGCCCGGCGATTCTCCCTGCGTGTTCAACGTGGGGGAGACCCGCTTCGGTGTGAACATCTGCGAGGACACCTGGGGATCCCAGGGGCCGCTCACCGTCCCCCCGCGAGCCGACAAGGTCAGCGTCGGCATCAATATCTGCGCTGATGCCTGGGAAGCCAAAGCGCCGAAGGCTGCTCGGGACGCAGGCGCACAGGTTCTGTTGGTACTGAATGCATCGCCCTATCACATGCGCAAGCAGCAGTCCCGTCACGATGTGATGCGCGAGCGAGTATCCGAGACGGGCATGGGGCTGGTGTACGTCAACATGGTAGGCGGCCAGGACGAGCTGGTTTTCGATGGGGCCTCGTTCGCACTCGATCGACGCGGGGAGGTGGCTTGCCAGCTGCCGTCGTTTGAGGAGACGCTGGGTTTCGTAACGGTTGCCGATGGCGAGCCGCAACGTGGCGAGGCCGCCAAAGAGGAATCGCTCGAGTCCGAAGTGTACAAGGCTCTTTGTCTTGGGGTGCGCGATTATGTAGGGAAGAACGGATTTCCCGGCGCGCTTGTCGGCCTCTCCGGCGGGGTCGATTCGGCGTTGACGCTGTGCATCGCCTGCGATGCGTTGGGTTCGGAGCGGGTGCGGGCGGTGATGATGCCTTCGCAATATACGTCCGTCATGAGCCTCGAGGATGCCCGCGAGCTCGCGCGGAATCTCGGCGTGCGCTATGAAGAGATTCCTATCCGTCCCGCGTTTGACGCGTTTCTGGCATCGCTCGCGAAGGAATTCTCCGGCCTTCCCGTGGATGCCACTGAAGAGAATCTCCAGGCGCGCATCCGCGGAACTTTGCTGATGGCCCTTTCGAACAAATTTGGCGCTATCGTCTTGACCACCGGCAACAAATCGGAAATGGCAGTGGGCTATGCCACCCTCTATGGAGACATGGCCGGCGGGTTCGCGGTGATCAAGGACATTCTCAAGACCCTGGTGTACCGGCTGTGCCGGTATCGGAACGGGATCAAGCCGCTGATTCCCGAGCGCGTGCTGACCCGGGCCCCCTCCGCCGAGCTGAAGGCCGACCAGACCGACCAGGACACACTGCCCCCGTACGAAGTCCTGGATGCGATCATTTCGGGTTACATGGAAAACGACATGAGCCCTTCCGAAATAGTGTCGCAGGGGTTTGGCGCCGGTGACGTGAAACGCGTAGTGGAAATGATCCATCGCAGCGAGTACAAGCGCCGTCAGGCGCCGATCGGAATCCGCATCACGCACCGCGGTTTCGGGAAGGACTGGCGGTATCCGATTACCTCGCGTTATCGGGAACCCTACGAGTAGCCAGCCAGGCGAGGTTCGACGAGCGTTTGTTATACTGAGGCTGAAGTCAACGCGGGAGAGTGGATATGAAGAAGATCGAAGCTGTCGTGAAGCCTTTCAAGCTGGACGAAGTGCGCGAGGCCTTGGCCGAAGTCGGAGTTACCGGGCTCACCGTGACCGAGGTAAAAGGCTTTGGCCGGCAGAAGGGCCACACCGAGCTATACCGCGGCGCTGAGTATGTCGTCGACTTCCTGCCGAAGGTCAAGATCGAGGTCGTCGTGACGGAAAAGATGCTCGAGGGAGCGATCGAGGCCATCGTCAAGGCGGCACGCACGGGCAAGATCGGTGACGGCAAGATCTTCGTGACCTCCGTTGAACAGGTCGTCCGGATCAGGACCGGCGAGACCAACGAAGCCGCAGTTTAGAGGCCCGGTCCCTGGGCGCCGCCGACCCCGGGGAAACTTTTCCCCACAGCTGCTAGCCCCTGGTCCCCGCGCTGAGCAGCACCAGGAGTGCGCCGCCTCCACCTTCATTTTGCGGCGCCTGGCAGAAAGCGAGCACTTCATCGCGTTGCGCGAGCCACTGTCGCACCTTTCCTTTCAGCACCGGCTCGCGCTTGGGTGAACGCAGCCCTTTGCCGTGGATTACGCGAACGCAGCGCAGTCCACGCTTGACGCAAGCACCGAGGAATTCTGCGAGCAGCAACCGGGCTTGCTCCCGGTTCAGACCGTGCAAATCCACAAGGTCCTGCACGACCCAGTGGCCCCGTCTCAGTTTGCGCAGCACGTCGCGGCGCAAGCCCTCGCGCAGGAAGAAAAGCTCTTCACCGGTCTCGACAGATTGATCCAAAGAGAGAGGCCCGCTTAGGCTCTCCGCAAGCGCGTCGTGCACGTCGAGCAGCAACTGAATGGGAATCGGGGGCGGCGAATTCGCTTCAAGCTGCGTCCGAGACGGGGATTGGAGCGGCGTCGCGTCACGTACCGCATCGCGAAACAGCGCGGCCTCTTCCTCGGGCAAGCTGTTTTTCGTGCGCATCAGGAACCTAACGCAGGCCGTCGAGATATTTTTCCGCGTCGAGCGCCGCGATGCAGCCGCTTCCAGCGCTGGTCACCGCCTGGCGATAAACATGGTCCTGCACGTCGCCCGCGGCAAACACGCCCGGGATGCTGGTCGCGCTGGCGTTGCCTTCGCTCCCGCCGCGGGTGATGATGTATCCGCCCTTCATCTCGAGTTCGCCTTCGAAAACGGCGGTATTTGGAGTGTGGCCTACTGCGACAAACAATCCCTGTACGTCGAGTTTTTGCACCGAGCTCGTTTGGACGTCCCTGATACGGATGCCGTTGACCCCCTTGGAGTCGCCAAGCACCTCATCAAGGACGTGGTTCCAGCGCAGGGTGACGTTGGCTCTTTCGAAGAGCTTGTTCTGCAGGATCTTCTCGGCCCGGAATTTGTCGCGGCGGTGGATCACGGTGACATTGCGCGCGATGTTCGAGAGGTAGAGCGCCTCCTCCACCGCGGTATTCCCTCCGCCGACCACGGCGACATCCTGACCTTTGTAGAAGAATCCGTCGCACGTAGCGCACGCCGAGACCCCTTTGCCCATGAACTTCGTTTCCGATTCGAGCCCCAGGTATCGGGCAGAGGCGCCGGTGGCGATGATGAGTGCGTCGCAGGTGTAGTCCCCCGCGTCGCCTTCGAGCCGGATCGGCCGTTCCCGAAGGTGCGCCTTGTGGATCTGGTCGAAGACGATCTCGGTTTCGAAGCGCTCGGCGTGTTTCTGGAATCGCTCCATCAGCTCGGGACCCTGGACGCCTTTGCCGTCCGCAGGCCAGTTGTCGACATCGGTAGTCGTCATCAGTTGCCCGCCGGGAGCGAGCCCCGTGATGACGACGGGTTTCAGGTTTGCGCGCGCGGCATAGACCGCAGCGGTATATCCGGCAGGTCCGGAGCCGAGTATCAGCAATCGGGAGTGGTGGGTTTGCTTTGACATATCAGCTTTGTTGGGACGAGAATGCGCGAATTCAATTGCGGAGCGGGTCCAGATTATAGCGCGAGGGGATCGCCGTCCCGCGCTACCACCCTCAGGCCCGTGGCGTGGGTCTGCTAAGATAGCCATGATGTACGGTCCCTGCTAGGAGAACAGATGGTGACCCCGGCAAACGTGTCGATGCTGCTCCTGCGTAACGTGCCGCTTTTTGCGGTGTTGCCCGAGAACCAGTTGGTCCTGCTCACCAGCGCCGTTACTCGCAAGAGAATTCCACGCGGCACAGCCATCATCGCAGCGGGCGACGTGACCGATTCACTTTATGTCGTTATCGCGGGCCGGCTCAAAGTGATGATCAGCGATGACGAGGGACGCGAGGTGATCCTTGCGATCCTGGGGCCAAACGAGTTTTTCGGGGAGATGGGCCTCATCGACGATCACCCGCGCTCAGCAAGCGTGGTGGCGATCGAGCCGTGCGAACTGCTCACGCTTTCCAAGCGCGATTTCAAAAAATGCCTTCAGGACAACTTTGAAATGGCCATGACCGTCATGCGCGGGTTGGTCAAACGTCTGCGCGAAGCGGATCAGAAGATCGGCAGTCTCGCGTTGATGGACGTCTACGGGCGGGTTGCGCGCCTGCTGCTGGAAATGTCGGAAATCGTGGACGGTCAAAAGGTAGTAACCAAGAAACTTGCGAAACAGGACATTGCCAAAATGATCGGGGCTTCGCGCGAAATGGTCAGCCGCGTAATGAAAGATCTCCAGGCGGCGGGCTCGATCGAAGTGCGCGCCGGCTCGATCTTCCTGAAGGACAGCATCCTGGCGATCGACTAGGGGATTCGCCCCGGTAGCGGGCGGAAGACCGAGTTCCTCATCTGCTAGAATTCCAGCATCCAACAGGATTCGCCGCCAGGCGGAGCGCTGACAGGCTTCAAGCGAGTTGAAACAAAACCAGGCACCCCTTCCCGGCAAGGTCGCCGCGCTGCTGCGCGAATCGAGGTTGTTCGTCCTGGTTGCGGCGGCTTTCTATCTATCCCTCGTCCTGACCACGTTCAACCGGGCGGACCCCGGCTGGTCTCATAGCGTTGTGGGGGGGGAGATCCGCAACCTCGGCGGGAGCGTGGGCGCGTGGATAGCCGATACGCTGCTGTATCTGTTCGGCGTTTCGGCCTGGTGGTGGGTCGTACTTCTCCTCTTGGCCGCAATTTGGACCTTTCGGCGCCTGAACGGCGGCTTGGTGGGCGACCGTAGGTCGCTCGCCATTGCACTGATCGGGTTTGGCGTGCTGCTCATCGCCTCAAGCGGCGTCGAAGCCCTTCGCCTTCATTCCTTGAAGGTCCCGCTCCCCCTCGCACCCGGAGGACTGATCGGGGACGTAGTGGCGGGGGTGCTGCAGTCGGGGTTCGGCTTCACAGGGGCGACTTTGATCCTGCTCACGCTTTGCGTGATGACGCTGTCTCTACTCACCGGGATTTCGTGGCTGGCAATTATGGAAAGGGTCGGGGCGGTTCTTGAATGGTCCACCCTTTGGGTGCTCGATAGGCTGCAGAGCTGGCAGGACCGCAAGGCCGGGGTGATCGCTGCGGGAAGACGCGAGGCGACGGTAGGGGTAAAACGCGAGCTGCTGATCGAGGAACACGCGCCGATCCGGATAGAAGCCCCCGTGCTCGAAATTCCGAAGTCGGCCAGAGTGCAGAAGGAAAAACAGGAGCCGCTTTTCCGGGAGCTCCCCGATACGCCGCTGCCCCCCATCAAGCTCCTCGATGCGGCTGCCGGCGACGTCGAAGTCCTGTCACCCGAAACCCTCGAATACACCTCGCGGCTGATCGAGAAAAAACTCGGCGATTTCGGCGTTCAGGTCAGGGTGCTCGCCGCCTACCCGGGGCCGGTGATCACGCGCTACGAGGTCGAGCCGGCCGTCGGCGTGAAGGGCAGCCAAATCGTCAACCTCGTGAAGGACCTTGCCCGCGCTCTGTCGGTGTACAGCATCCGAGTGGTCGAGACCATCCCGGGTAAATCCTGCATGGGACTCGAAATTCCCAATCCGCATCGCCAGATCGTGCGCCTCTCGGAAATCGTCAGCTCTCGCGCTTACCACGAGCTGCATGCGCCGCTTACGCTCGCGCTCGGCAAGGACATCGCCGGAAATCCCGTGGTCGTCGATTTGGCCAAAATGCCCCACCTGCTGGTCGCAGGGACCACCGGCTCAGGGAAGTCGGTTGCTTTGAACGCGATGATCCTGTCGATTCTCTACAAGTCCGAACCGCGCGACGTGCGGCTCATCCTGGTGGATCCGAAGATGCTGGAGCTCTCGGCCTACCAGAACATTCCACACCTGCTCGCGCCGGTCGTCACCGACATGCGGCAGGCGGCGAACGCTCTTGCATGGTGCATGGGCGAGGTGGAGCGGCGCTACCGGCTGATGACCTGGATCGGCGTGCGCAATCTCTCCGGCTACAACCACAAGGTGGCCGACGCCGAAAAATCGGGCACCGCGCTGATGGATCCGGACACGCTCGACTCGGGCAAGCCGCAGCCGCTCGAGAAGCTCCCCTGCATCGTTCTTATCATCGATGAGCTTGCCGATCTGATGATGGTATCGGGCAGGAAGGTCGAGGAGTTGATCGCGCGCCTTGCGCAAAAAGCACGCGCCGCGGGCGTGCATCTTATCCTTGCGACGCAGCGCCCTTCCGTGGACGTGATTACCGGGCTCATCAAGGCGAATATTCCGACGCGCATCGCCTTTCAGGTCTCGAGCAAAGTGGATTCACGCACCATCCTCGACCAGCAGGGCGCCGAGTCGCTGATCGGGCAGGGCGACATGCTTTACTTGCCGCCCGGCAGCGGAATGTCCCAGCGCGTGCACGGCGCCTACGTCGCAGACCAGGAGGTGCACAGGGTCGTCGCGTATCTGAAATCGCTGGGTCAGCCCGAGTACGTCGATGGGCTGCTCGAGGCCGAGGAAACCGACAAAGGCGAGCCGGGCCTGGGCGAGCAGGGTGGCGAGAATGATCCGCTCTACGATCAGGCCGTGGAGATCGTGCTGCGCACGCGACGCCCGTCGATCTCGCTCGTTCAGCGCCATCTGCGCATCGGCTACAACCGCGCGGCACGCTTGATCGAACAGATGGAGCAGGCCGGGCTCGTATCCTCAATGCAATCGAACGGCAATCGCGAGGTGTTGGTGCCTGCGAAGGTCGAGTAGCCGTTCCAATGACCTTTCGTTCCTATTTGGCATTCCTGGGAGTGCTCCTCGTTCTCCCGCTTACAGCTATTTCTGCGAGCCTGGAGCGCTTCTCGGAGTTCATCAACCAGACCCTCACCGCGAGGGGCGAATTCGAGCAGAAGATTTTCGACCGCAACCGCAGGCTGCTGCAGGAGTCCCGCGGCGTGCTCGCGTTCTCGCGCCCGGGAAAATTCAGATGGACGTACGTCAAGCCCTACGCCCAGCTCATCGTGGGCGATGGATCCAGGGTATGGATCTACGACGAGGACCTCAAACAGGTTACGGTCAGGAAGCTCGACCAGGCGCTGGGCTCCACACCGGCAGCGCTGCTTGCGGGAAACAATGAGGCGATGCGTGCATTCAATCTCTCGGACCAGGGAGCAAAGGGTGGCCTCGAATGGCTCGAAGCGCTGCCTCGCGACAAGGAGGGCAACTTCGAGAGGATTCGCATGGGTTTCGGTTCATCCGGCCTCGAAGTCATGGAACTCCTGGACGGTTTCGGCCAGACCACGGTGCTCAGGTTCGTGTCGTTAAAGCGCAACCCCAAGCTGGATCCCGGGCTATTTCGTTTCTCCCCTCCGAAGGGTGCCGACGTGATCGGCGACGTCAAATAGCAGCCCTTCGCCTGGCAGGCGGATGACCGACCTTTTTCCCGGTTCTGCGCCCGTGCCGCCGCTAGCCGAGGCCTTGCGGCCCAAATCGCTCGACGAATTCGTGGGGCAGCAGCACCTGCTCGGGGCGGGCAAGCCCTTGCGCCTCGCGTTCGAGTCGCGCAAGCCGCATTCGATGATTCTGTGGGGGCCGCCTGGAGTCGGCAAGACGACCCTCGCGCGTCTGATGGCCAATGCGTTCGATGCGCAGTTCATCGCGCTTTCCGCGGTTCTTTCCGGAATAAAGGACATCAAGGACGCGGTGCGGCGGGCCGAGGAGGCGCTTGCGATATCTGGAAGGCGCACCATACTCTTTGTCGACGAAGTGCACCGCTTCAACAAGGCGCAGCAGGATGCTTTCCTTCCTTTTGTCGAACAGGGACTGCTGACCTTCATCGGCGCCACGACCGAGAATCCTTCCTTCGAGGTGATCGGCGCGCTGCTGTCGCGAGCCTCAGTGCATGTGCTCAAGAGTCTTTCGGAGTCGGAGCTTGGAGCGCTGTTCGACCGCGCCGCGCGGGAGGCCCTTTCGGGACTCGAGTTCGACGCAAACGCGCGCGAACGGTTGATCGGACTCGCAGACGGCGACGCACGGCGCCTGCTCAATCTGCTCGAATTGATCCAGACGGCCGCGGAACAGGCCGGGGCGCGCAAGATCGATGGCGATTGGGTACAGAACGCCGTCGCGCACAACCTGCGCCGCTTCGACAAGGGTGGCGACGCCTTCTACGACCAGATCTCGGCGCTGCATAAGTCGGTGCGCGGCTCGGATCCCGACGCGGCGTTGTATTGGCTCGTGCGCATGCTCGATGGAGGCGCCGACCCGCTCTACGCCGGCCGGCGCTTGGTGAGGATGGCGGTCGAGGACATCGGACTTGCCGATCCTCGCGCGCTGCGCGTGGCGCTCGACGCCTGCGAGACCTATGAGCGCCTGGGGAGCCCCGAGGGCGAACTGGCGCTCGCCGAGGCGGCGGTCTATCTCGCGTGCGCGCCCAAGTCGAACGCAGTCTACGTTGCGTATAATGCAGCCCGCGCCTACGTCTCCCAGGATGATTCGCGGCCCGTTCCACCCCATCTGCGCAACGCGCCCACCAAGCTTATGAAAGACCTCGGCCACGGCCGCGACTACCGTTACGCGCAGGACGAGCCGGACGCTTATGCCGCTGGCGAGAACTACTTTCCTGAAGGCATGCCGGCGGTGAAGTGGTACGTACCGACGGAGCGGGGGCTCGAGGCGAAGATCGGCGAAAAGCTCTCGCAGCTGCGGGAACTCGATCGCGTGGCGAAGAAAAAGAACCAGGGATAGCCATGCTGGATCCACAATTGCTCCGCAACGATATTGAAGCCGTAGCCAAGAGACTTTTGGACGCGCGCGGAGTCAGTATTAACGTCGATCTCTTCAAGGACTACGAGAAACAGCGTAAGACTGTGCAGTTGGAGAAGGAAGCGCTGCAAGCCCGGCGTAATACCACATCCACACAGGTTGGCATTCAGAAATCACAGGGTAACCAAGAGATAGCCGCTGAGCTCATGCGGAGTGCTGCTGCCGATGCAGAACAACTCAAGGCATCGGAGAGCAAGCACGCGGAGATCGATGGAAAATTGAAGGAATTCTTGCTTGGTTTTCCCAACATCCCTCACGATTCGGTGCCGATCGGAGAATCGTCGGAAGACAATGTAGAAGTCCGCCGCATTGGCGCGCCGCGGAGCTTTCCTTTTGCGCCCAAGGATCACGCCGACCTCGGCGCTGGATTGAAAATGCTCGACTTCGAGGCGGCGGGCAAGATCGCCGGCGCGCGCTTCGCGCTGCTGAAAGGGCCGCTTGCGCGGCTGCATCGCGCCATTGGGCAGTTCATGCTCGGCGTGCACACCGAGGAGCACGGCTACACGGAGGTTTATGTCCCGTATCTTGTTAACGCCGACAGCATGCGCGGCACGGGGCAGCTGCCGAAGTTCGAGGCAGACCTGTTTAAGGTAGTCAGGGGTGGAACGGTCCCACTGTCCGATCTTGCAGATTCAGACAAGCTCAAGGAGATTGCGACCGAGTTCTATCTGATACCTACTGCAGAGGTACCCGTCACCAACATCGTCCGCGACGAGATTGTCCCGCTCGACTCTCTTCCCCTCAAATTCGTCTGCCACTCGCCGTGCTTTCGCAGCGAGGCCGGCTCGTACGGCAAGGACACGCGCGGCATGATCCGCCAGCACCAGTTCGACAAGGTCGAGCTGGTGCAAATCGTGCATCCGGGAAAGTCGTACGAGGCGCTGGAGAACCTAACCGGGCACGCCGAGGAGATTCTGAAGCGTCTGAAGCTGCCTTACCGAGTTGTGGCACTGTGCACAGGCGACATGGGGTTCGCTGCCGCGAAGACCTACGATATCGAAGTCTGGCTGCCAGGCCAAAACGCGTACCGGGAGGTCTCCTCGTGCAGTAACTTCGAGGCGTTCCAGGCGCGGCGCATGCAGGCGCGCTTCCGCAACGAGAAGGGCAAGCCCGAGCTGGTGCACACGCTGAACGGCTCCGGGCTCGCTGTGGGGCGCACGCTGGTCGCGATTATGGAGAACTATCAGCGAAGCGATGGCGGCGTGGACATTCCGGCGGCGCTTCAGCCGTATATGGGCGATATCAAGGCGTTAGAACCCCCGCGCTGATCCCGGGCGCTGGTAAAATGCGCCCGACTGGAGAGGTGACGGAGCGGTTGAACGTGCCGGTCTCGAAAACCGGAATACGCGCAAGCGTATCGTGGGTTCGAATCCCACCCTCTCCGCCATGCAGTCCCGTCGAAGTTTGCATCCGTTGTAGGGAAAGCCGGACATCAGTTGTCCGTAATACCTGACAAGGCTTTGTCCTGCTTGCGGCTAGACTCAAACTGACCGGTGGCGTCGAGCCGTGGCTTGGGTGTTCGATTTGGGCGGGCCCACCCGGTCCGGTCGGCAAGCGCGATCAGCCTGTCGGTTTTCCTACTCGGCGCCGAAACTACGACAACAAATTCGTCGCGGCAGGGCAAGAAATCCCGGTCGGAAGGCCCGGTTACTCAAACGCAGCGCTGGCCGAATTTCCGAGCTAACGCTGGTTCCCGGGCATGGGATCCATGTATGAAATTAAAGCATTGAATTAAATAGATAAATCGTGTGCCGAACCCAGGCCGGGATTTGTGGGCTGCGCGCATGACTCGGCATCCAAAATTGGCACAATCCATGCTGCTGGCATGGAGTTACCTTCACCCCCAGTTCGACCGGCATGACAGCATTTGATGATGTAGCAGGGAGAGTGTGGTGAGCGTTAGGCTTTTTGGGCACTATGTTTCGGTCCCGCTCTTGCTGCTTATGCTCGCCGAAACGGCGATTCACATAGGCGCAGTCTATCTCGCGTGGACCCTGCGCTTCCTGGACGTTAACTTCAGCATCTACTCCGCCGGGGTTGTGGTCGGATCGTTGTTTCCGCGCGCGTTGTTGTACGCGCTTGTCTTGCTGGGGATCATGACCGCATTCGGCCTGTACGGATCGGCGCTGCACAAGAAAGACCGCGAGTACCACGTGCGTTTCCTGGCGAGCTTCCCGGCGGGGGCGCTGGCGATGGTGATCATCTTTTACGCTATCCCGGAGAGCTTCTTGGGTCGGGGCATCATGGCCTTGAGCTTCCTGCTTTCCATTGTCCTGACGACGCTGGCGCGGGCAATTTTCTTCCGGATCATCGGGTACAAAGCGCTCAAGCGCCGCGTCCTGGTGCTCGGAAGCGGATCCCGCGCGGCCGGGGTCGACGCCTTACAAAGCAAGCTCGGCCCGAGCGCAGGCTTTGACCTAGTGGGTTTCGTATTATGCGGGGATGAGCATCCGGGGCGAGACAAGTCCAAGTTGCTCGGCGACTGTACGGCTTTGCGCGAACTCGTCGAGCAGCACCGAGTCGACGAGATCGTCGTGGGTGTGAGAGACCGGCGCAACGGGCATTTGCCGCTGTCGAAACTTCTCGAGTGCAAGCTGAAGGGGATCAGCATCGTGGATTTACCGACGTTCTTCGAACGGGAGACCGGTTACGTTCAGTTGAATTCGTTGAGCGCGAGCTGGATGATCTTCTCCGAGGGATTTTCCAGAACCGGCTTTCGAAAGCTCTTGAAGCGTGCATTCGATATCTGCGTAAGCGGCGCGATGCTAGCCGTCGGTCTGCCGATCATGCTGCTTGCGGGATTGGCAATCTGGTATGAAAGCGGTCGGCCAATTCTGTATCGCCAGACGCGCGTGGGCGAGTCCGGGAAAGTGTTCGAGATCCTCAAGTTCCGCAGTATGCGCATCGACGCGGAGAAGGATGGTGTTGCGCGATGGGCGCAGAAGAACGACGACCGTATTACGCGAGTGGGGAAATTCGTCAGACTCACGCGGATCGATGAACTGCCGCAACTCATCAACGTCTTGCGCGGCGACATGAGCTTCGTCGGCCCTCGTCCTGAGCGACCGCCGTTCGTGAGCGAGCTCAGCCGGAAAGTACCATTCTACGGGAGCAGGCACTCGGTGAGGCCGGGGATTACGGGGTGGGCGCAGGTTCGGTATCCCTACGGAGCTTCCGTAGATGACGCGGTACAGAAACTTCAGTTTGATCTCTATTATGTAAAGAATCACTCCCTGTTTCTCGACTTGGTCATTCTCTTCCAAACTGCGCAGGTCGTTTTGTTTGGTAAGGGCGCGCGTTAGGTGTAAAGTGCCACCGCATCCCAAATTTCTCCTAGCTGTGTCTGGAAATTCCTGTCGAGTGAGAAGCGAGCCAACAGGTGCCGCCGGAATAGACGTTCAAGTGCATGCCCGATCAGCCATGCGGACTCATGGGAGACAGACCGATCGAACGCTTCAGGAAGACAGGGGTATAGAGAGACGCAGATGAGCAGACTACAGTGGGTCTTTATTGCAGGGGCGCTACTGATCGTGGCCGGTTGCTCGAGCCTGGGCGAGGATCCGGAATTCACGCAGACCGTGGCGGCTCCCGAAAACGTCGGGGGGGAGTACCGCATTGGGGTGGACGATCGGGTGCAGGTGACCGTATGGCGCAATCCGGAATTGGCAGTCACTGCGCCGGTGCGGCCAGACGGAAAGATCTCCGTGCCGATCATCGGTGATGTTCAGGCCGGCGGTCAAACTCCGAGCGAGGTTGCGGAAACCATCAGGAAGCGGCTCTCCGAGTATATTCGCGAGCCCAATGTGGCCGTGATCCTGACGGAACTGCGCTCGCACGAATTTCTAACGCGTGTGCGTGTCACCGGTGCGGTACGTACTCCGCGTTCGATGCCCCACCGTCAGGGAATGACGGTTCTCGATGCGATACTCGAGGCCGGCGGCGTGACTGAGTTTGCGTCACCCAATCGGTCCAGGCTGTTTCGCAAGACCAAGCAGAAGACCGAAGTGTTTCAGATTGAGCTGGGCGACATACTCCGCAAGGGCAGGCTTGAGACCAATCTGCTGCTCGCCCCGGGAGATGTGATAACGGTTCCCGAGAGATTGTTCTAACCGGCGGCCCGCCAACAGGCCTTCAGGGGCACACCATGCAGATACATCCGGAACAGATTGTAAGGACGCTCATCAAGGAAGCGTTTGTTTCGCGTCGCGTGGTCGTGGGGATATTCGTTCTCGTGAACGTGGTGCTGCTCGCGATGGGATTGACGTGGCCGAAATTTTATGCGGCATCAACGAGCATTCTCGTGGAAGACAGGAACATCATCCAGCCTCTGATGCAAGGGGCGGCCGTGGCTACCGACGTCAGCGACCTGACCAGGAACGCGCGCGAGCTGATCTACGGGCGCAGGATCATGGATCGCATCCTGGACCATGGCGGCTGGTCGGAAAGCCAACCGAGCGCGGTGGAACAGGAGTTCCTCATCGAAGCGATCAAGAAGCGCACGACGGTCTCCAATGTCGGGAGGAATCTCGTCAAGGTCGAATACCGCGATACCGATCCTGGAAGGGCGCTTCGCGTAACGCAGAAATTCGCCGAGCTTTTCATTCAGGAAGGCGTTGCCGCCAGGGCGGCCGAGACCCGGGCCGCATACGATTTCATCGACAAGCAGGCTAAGGAATACGAGGCGAAGCTTTCCCAGAGCGAGCAGGAAATCAGGCAGGTGCGCGGATCGAACGTCGATGCACGCCCCGTCAGCGAAGTCGAGCTGAGCGCACGGCTGGCCTTGCTCAACGCGCGCGTTGAAACTACCACCATGGAACTGAGGGAAGCGGAGATCAGGCGCGACTCCCTCCAGCGGCAAGTCTCCGGCGAAGCGGATGTTACCGCGGGAATTACGCGTGAAGGCCAGATGCGGGCGCGTATCGGCGAGTTGCAGGCAAGGCTCGACACGCTACGACTCAGCTACCTCGACACGCATCCCGATACCATTCAGCTGAAGCTGCAGATCCAGGACCTGACGAAAGCGCTTGAATCCGAGCGCCAGCGGCCCAGCCAGGGAGAACGGGCCGGCCGGGGGGAAATGAACGAATCGGCGATGAATAGTCCGATCTATCAGCAATTGCGCCGCGAGCTGTCGCAAACCCAGGTTACGGTCGATGCGCTCAAGGCGCGTATCGCCGAGTCGCAGCGCCTGCTCCGGGAGGAGGCCCAACGTGGCAAAGGCTTG
>Ga0137435_1000212_pt1 | contig 20666 bp, 15 predicted proteins | sample EasRivERMGT100_2_FD_104904 | JGI IMG/M metagenome (GOLD analysis project Ga0137435, IMG submission 104904) | Soil microbial communities from meander-bound floodplain in the East River, Colorado, USA - East River MetaG ERMGT100_2 | ecosystem: Environmental > Terrestrial > Soil > Floodplain ... | reverse complement strand
CTTGCCCCGCCCTCCTCAAGGACCTGCTCGTGCTCGAGATCCGAAAGCATATCGCCGATGTCGCCCGTATCGACTGCCTCCGCGCCGTAGAAATGATTCAGGGTGTCCTTGAACTCCTTGACCGTCGTGACGCGATAGGCGAGCCTGGCCTTGGGAAACACGTTCTGGACGATCCTGGAGCTCTTCACCCGCTCCGGGTCAGGACACAGGATGACCAGACCCTCCTTTGCGTCCTCGATCGGAACCCACTGGTTCGATTCAACGTATTCGCGCTTCAGGTTTTTCAGCAGCTCCATCGGCTTCATGCGATCGGGCTTGAACGGCTCGTATGGAACCCCGAAGAATTTCGCGAGCGCGGCGCCTATCGCCGGAATCTTGACCTGGAACTCGTCGGCCAACACGGTTTCCACGTCGACCGCCTTCTTGCGAGCAGAGCGGGCCGCCAACTCGAATTCCGCGGCCGAGATCACGGCGTCGCTGACCAGGAAATCATATTTCGTCTTGAGAACTTGCGGTTTTTGGCGCTGCTTGAACGCAATTGCCAGCGTCTGACAAAGCTCGGCGACTCCCTCCTCGGCAAGCTGGCCGAACGACATGCCGGCTTTGTTATTGATCAGCTGAACGACACCTATCAGCTCGCTACCCTGATCCACAACCGGCGCCACCAGCATCTGTTTGGTGCGATATCCGGTGCGCTTATCGACTTCCTGCAGGAAACGAAGATTCGGATTGTGGGACCTGAGTTCGGCCTCGTCGTAGACGTCCTTCAGGTTGAGCATCTTCTTCGACAAGCCGACGTAGCCCGCGATCGAGTGCTCGGCGATCGGCAGCTTCAGATCCTTGAACGAATTGAGGCCGGTTTTCACCTTGGAGACGATGGTTTGCTTGTCCTCACCAACGGTGTAGATGGTCAGACGGTCGGCGTTAAAGAGGGTGCAGACGTCGGCGCTGACCTCCAGCATGATCTCGTCCACGTTGCTGGTAGCGTGGATCTTGTTGGTGACGGTCTGGAGGTTTTTTTGAAACGTCAGCCGGCTGTTGACGTCACCCGCCACACCCGGATGAGCTTGCAGTACCGCGCTCATAGCCAATTCACCTTAAGGTTCACGACTCTAAAATTCCTCGGGAATCAATTACTTTACCACTGTTCGACCCAGATGGCTGCGCCGTTCGCGACGCAACCATGGGGCGGGCACAGGAACGCGCCTGCCCGCAAGCGTACCTCGCCGCTCGCCTCGCGCTATTCGACAAGCGAGAACCGCGCCTGGATTCGCAACCCATTCACCACGGGGCGGGGATTACGCAACCGTACCATCCTATTGTCCTCAATCCTCTCACCGCTTGGAATTCCCCCAAAAGCCCTCCGCGAGCAGAAATGCGCGGTAGCCGCGTTGCGCGAGAAGAAAAGTCGCCGCGGCACTGCGGCGCGCGCTCTGGCAATAGAGCACGTACTCCCTGCCCTTGTCCAATACGCCAAAAGCATTGCGAATCTCAGACAGCGGGATGTTGATGGCGCCAGGAAGCTTGTCGTACTGATATTCCGACGGGTACCGCACATCGATCCATTGGCCGCCCCCGGCGATCTTCTCGCCGGCTTCCTCTGCAGAGATGCGTCGCAGCAGGGGCTCGCGGAGTAGTTCGATAAAATTCTCCTTGGCGAGTTGAAGGAGCACCCCATCGGTTTTCATCGTAATCGTGGCGTTGCGTTTGGCTTCAGATACGAGCGCCTCCTCACCGAACGCGTCGCCGCTCTTCAGTTCAGCGAGCAGCATCGACACTCCGCCGATCGTGCGTTCGACCTTGCACCTACCCGTCTCGATGACGTAGTAGTGGTCTCCCTGGGCCCCTTCGCGAACCACGGTATCGCCTTTCTTGACGTCGACACGTTGGAAACGGCGCAGAAGCTCGTCGATGTGCGCGGAGGGCAACTGCGAAAACGTACCGTATCTGAGACTGCTTATGCTAAACGTCCCGGAAAGGAGACTCCAATTAGCGAGCGACTTCTCGACGCGCTCCGCGGAACTCTGCCCCGTCGAGGATCCGGCCAGGGCCACCTGATCCCAGGTCGCCATGATGTCGAGCAGATCATCGTCGATGCGTATCAGCTCGATATCGGTAATCGCCCTGGCACTCGTGAAGATTTGGCCACCCCGACCCAGAGGATGACGCGCCTGATCCGAACCCCCTACCAGCACTTTCGAAGAGCCGTCGGGATACGTGAGCACCAACTCCCCTCGAACCAGGTACACGGTCTGGCCGGAGGGGCCGCGGGCGCGAAACGGGTCCGAATCCTTCTTCACGCCCTCCACGTGACATAGCCCCGCCAGCTCGTTGAGCCTTGCTTCGGACAAAGAAGCGATCGGCTCGAGGGCCCCTAGCGTTTCAATACGTACTCTGGTTGCGCACATCGCTGTTCTTCGAAGCGGTCATCCGGGACGAATATCAGAACTCGAAAACCTGGTTGTTTTGCAGCATCCGCGGCCGGTATTGGCCTGCATCCTCCTCGATTTCCTGCATAGTGAGCTCGATCTCACCGGGTTTGAGATGCGTGATATAGATCTCGGCGCTGCGCTCCAGTTTCGCGAGTTCCTCGGCAAGCATGCTGGGACAAAGGTGTTTCGAGATGACCGCCAGTTCCCTTTCGCGATTGCAGAAGGCCGTTTCTATTATTAGATATTTCAGATTGGAAATCTTGTTGACTATCGCCCAAAGAGGGTCGTTGGTAGTCGTATCGCCGGTGAACACCAAGCTTCCCTTGCCGGAATCGAGTTGGTAACCCACTGCCGGCACGACGTGGTTGGCAGGCAGCGCCGTGAGTCTGCGCTTTTGCAGTTCAATCGTGTCACCGACTTGAATCTCCCGGTAGCGAAGGAACGGTTTCTCCGGGCTCGGAATCTGCGCGAAATCCGGCCAGATGTTCCAGTTGAAGATGTGATTGCGCAGTATCTCCAACGTTCCCGGAACGGCCCAAATGGTGAGCGGCTTGTTGCGCATCCCTCCGACGGTATCGACCATGAACGGAATGCTCGATATGTGATCAAGATGCGAATGGGTGAGGAAGATGTGATCGATGAGCGAGAGCTCAGTGAGCGAAAGATCGCCCACCCCCGTCCCGGCGTCGACGAGGATATCGTTGTCGAGGAGCATAGACGTGGTTCGCAGGTGCCGGCCACCTATTCCGCCACTGCATCCCAAGACCCGCAGCTTCATCGACCGGCGTCCATAGTTACTTCTCGTCGAATACGGTTACCCCGTCCCAATCCTGAGGCAGAGGGACACGGCGGTGGTGGTTCACTCTCTCAGCATAGAGGTTGTAGAGCCCGCACCCCGGATTGGCGCGCAGCAGGTTGAGGAGGTTGACTTCAACCTGGTCCCACTGCCGGGAGCGATACAGCCTGAGCGTCTGGTGCCACTGCCTGACCTCGTCGAGGGCGTTCTTGTCAGCCTCGGACTCGACAGCGATCGGCTCGTAGATGCTGAGCGCTTCATCCTTGCCCTTGACCTTGATCTTGTCGATCTCCTTGAATACAACATCTTTGACCAAGCTGCGCGTGGCCTCGCCGACAAGACACCCCACCCCATAGTACTTGGTCCTGCCCTCGAGGCGCGAGGCGACGTTGACGGGATCTCCCATCACCGTATAGGCCTGTCTGATGTTCGATCCCATGTTCCCAACCCGCACGCCACCGGAGTTGACGCCAACGCCGATCTTAAGGGGTGGCCAGCCGCGGCTCGCGAACTTCTGGTTCAACGCGACGCATTCACGCTGCATCTCGAGAGCCGCAAGCACGCCGTTGCGCGCGTGGTTCGGGTCGTCGACCGGCGCTCCCCAGAACGCCATGATGGCGTCGCCGATGTACTTGTCGAGCGTGCCCTTGTGCTTGTTGCGAATGATCGTGCTCATGTCCGTCAGGTACGTGTTGATGTACTCGCGCAGATGTTCTGGGCTCAACGCCTCGGATATGCTCGTAAACCCTCGTACGTCGGAAAACAGGATCGTGAGTTCGGCGTTGCGCGGCTCCATGGTGTACTTTTCCGGGTCCTCGGCCATCCTATCCACGAGCTCGGGCGGGACGTACTGTCCGAAAAGTTCGGCGAACTGGCGTTTGGAGCGCGCTTCGACGAAATACCCATATGCCATGTTGACCGTGTAAAGGGTTGCCGTCATCAACACCGACGCGGCGAGTGGCAGGACTGACTCCGCGTACGACCAAACCCATAGGTTAAACAGGGTGATGAGCGCCATGCCAATCACCGCTGCCATCGTGGCCCAAAACGGCGCCAACATAGGGATGAGAAGCGAGAGCGTGACCCCACCGATGAGGAGCAGGATCACTTCCGCTCCAAGCATGTACGGCGGCCTCTGCTTGAGTTTTCCGTCGAGCATACCCGCGATCAGATTGGCGTGAATCTCGACTCCGGGGTAAACGCTGTCCACTGGCGCCGAGCGAAGATCGAACAAGGCGGGCGCCGACGTACCGATGAGAGCGACTTTGCCTTTCAGGCTCTCCGCGGGCACCTTGTCGGACCAGATATCGGCGAGCGAAATATACGGGAAGCTGCCGCGCGGACCGCGGTAAGGCACGAGAGCGGCCACTTCTTCGTCAACCGGAATTCTGAGCGACCCGACTTCCAGCCACTCAAGCCCCGGGTAGCTCTTTGTGACAAAGCGCTCTGACGCAATACCGGGGATGACCTTCGGCAGGGTTACTGTCGACTTGTTGCTCGCTACGGCGTCCTGCATACCCAGGTACAGCCGTACCATTGCGAGAGAGAGGGACTCGTAGTACTTGCCCTTGTACTCCACCAGCATCGGAACGCGCCTCGAAACTCCATCATCATCCACGCGCGAGTTGAAATGCCCCGCATTGGCTACGTTGGCAAGCTCCGGTAAGTTGGCGCCGTAGCCTTTCCATTCGAAGAATCCGATCTTCCTTCTGGCGAACGTACCCGCCGGAAGCACGGGTTCCGGAAGTACGCCGCTTTCCACCGCATTTTTTTCGTCACTGCTGAAATAGTATCCGAGTACGACCGGCCGGCCGCGGAGAAAACTGGCGAAGATCGCGTCCCGGTCGAGTTCAGGACGCAGCTCCTTCAGCGCCAACTGGAACGGCCCGACGTCTTTGAGCCGGGATCGAGCCAACCTCTCCAGCACCGGCAGCCCGGAGCTTTCATCGGGTTCGGCGAACACGACGTCGAAACCGATCAGGGTCACGCCGTACTTATCGAAAAGCTTCTGCAGCAGAGTGACGATCTTGTCGCGGCCCCAAGGCCAGCGCCCGAGCGCACGGGGGTCGAGACTCCGCTCGTCGATATCGAGGATGACGATGCGGTCATCGAGCGTTCCCGGCATGGTCAGCCGCAGCCGGTAGTCGTAGGCGATGTTGTCAAGCCGGGTGATAAAACCGATGTGGTAGAGCTTGGCGGCGTGGCCGACGAATACGAGCACGACCAGCAGACCGAGCGCGATCCGGACGAGGTGCTGCCTCAAGCTCTCTCCGCCGGGTCAGCGCTCGAAATGACTTGAATCTCTGAACGAGTTTCGATGCGAGGAAACCCGAGAGGGAAAGGCAGGGCCTCTCCCCTTCCTGGGCCCCTCATGCTCCTCCACAGCTTGGGGCTGTTTCGGCCATTCTGAAGCCGCTTCTTAGGTCTTGAAGAAGAATTCCATCTTGACACCGGCCAAGTCGATGACATCGTGGTCATTCAAGGAGTGTGCCTGAGCATCGAGAGACTTGCCGTTCACGATCGGAAAGCTCGCGCCCTCCACGTGAGTGATGAAGAAGCCCTGCGGGCGGCGCGTGATGACTGCCACCTGAACGCCCGGTTTTCCAAGTGTCGTAAGCGGCTTGGTCAGATCGAGTTCCTTGCCGGCGTTTGCCCCCGACAGAAGCTGTAGGGCAGCCGCTTTTTGTGGCGTGGCAGCCAACGGTTTGGATGCCGGACCATGCGCGGCCGTCCCCTGAATTGCGGCAGTGTCTCCGAAGTTCTTCGCGCTGGAAGCGGGAGCGGGGGCGGCGGGGGCCGCCTGGGCGCTTCCCGCAGGGGCCACTTTTGATGCGCCCGGGCGAAGGATCATGGTCTTCTCGAAGTCGGCTACCTGGGCCTGACCGGCAGAAGCCTCGGCCACATACTTGAGCTTGTATTTGCCGAGCTCGATCATGTCGTTGTTCTGCAGGAAGTGTTTCTTGATCGGCTGACCGTTGACCACCGTGCCGTTCGTGCTGCCGAGGTCCTCGAGAAACGAGTCTTCCAAGATCGTGACGATGACGGCGTGTTCCCCGCTCACGGCCAGATTGTCGATCTGGATGTCGTTGTGTGGTTTGCGGCCGATCGTGGTACGTTCCTTGGTCAAGTTGATTTCCTTGAGAACCAAGCCGTCCATGCTGAGTATCAGCTTCGCCATAGCAGTATCCCTCTGCTCAAACTATCTAAACCAGGTCATCATCTTGCGTATCATGCCGCGTGGCGCGGCGTAGCCCCGCAGCACGCGGACCAGTATCACCGAAACATTGTCCCGGCCGCCGTTATCATTGGCTGTTTGCACCAGGTGCTGGGCACACAGTTTCAAGTTTGAGCTGAGCGTCTGCAGCGCCAGCCCGATCTCGTCGTCGCTCACCATATCACAAAGGCCGTCGGAACAGAGCAGATAGATATCTCCCGTCTGCGTGCCGTAGTCGTGAATCTCCGCTTCTACGATCGGGTCGATGCCGAGCGCGCGCGTGACCAAGTTCTTGTTCTGCGACTGCCTGGCCTGCTGGGGCGTAATCACGCCGCTATCGATCTGCTCCTGCAGGAGCGAATGGTCCCGGGTCACCTGGGCAAATTCATCGCCGCGCAGTCTGTAGAGACGCGAATCCCCGATGTGTGCGACGGTCATCTTATTGTCGTAGAACAGGGCGACGACCAGGGTTGTCCCCATCCCGGCGTACTGGGGCTGGCTCTGCGCGGCCTGGTATATCGACGTGTTGGCCTTGGCGATCTGATCGCGCAGCAACTGGTGTGCGACTTCCTCACCGCTACGGTCATCGATGCCGTAGGGCCCCGTCTTCTCCAACAGCTGCTGCAGCTCGGTGATGATCACTGTCGTGGCCATGCCGCTCGCTACCTCGCCCGCGTTGTACCCGCCCATGCCGTCAGCCAGCACGACGAGGCCCTTGTCCGCGTCCGATGCGATCGAGTCCTCGTTATGGGACCTGACCATTCCGGGATCGGTACAGCTCGCTATCTCCAGCGCTCCGGACAAATTCATGATGCTCGGCATACCTCAGAGACTGATGTCGACACCGGCGCTGGTCGCGCCCGGCGTGGTTGCGCTAAAGATGGAGCGCAAGGCAGCCGCGAATTCTTCGCCCGTCTGGTAGCGCGCGCCCGCCTCCTTGGACATCGCCGTATCCAGAAAAGCGACGAACGCCGGGGGCAACGAAGGGTTGTACTTCAGGATGTCCGGCGCGTGTTCGTTGGCGATCTTGTACATGAGCTGCGCCATCGATTCACCCTCGAACGGCAGCTTCCCGCAGGCGAGTTGGTAAAGACTGACGGCGAGCGAAAAGAGGTCGCTGCGCCCGTCGATTTTCTGGCCCTGGAGCTGCTCCGGCGACATATAGGAAGGCGTACCGAGCACCATTCCGGTCTTGGTCTTCGACGAGTCGGTAATGCGGGCGATCCCGAAATCGGTCACCTTGACCACGTCGCTTTCCGGCTCGTACATGACGTTCGCGGGCTTGACGTCCCGATGGACGACATTCTGCCTGTGCGCGTAGCCGAGGGCGTCGGCCACGCGCGCGACAATCGAAGCGACCTTCTGGATCGGCAAGATATTGCCCTGCTTGGTAAAGGGCACCAAGTCCTTGCCCTTCAGGAGTTCCATGGCGATGTAGCACAGATCGTGCTCCTCGCCTGCGTCGAATATGGTCACAATGTTGGTGTGGCTCAGACGACCCGCGGTTTCGGCCTCGCGGAAGAAGCGCTCCTTGACCTCCGCGAGCTCGTCCGGCTCGAATTCCTGCGACAAGGCCATGGTCTTGATCGCGACAACGCGCCCGATTTTCGGGTCCTTACCCAAGTACACCACGCCCATGGCGCCCTTGCCGAGCTCTTTTTCGACTTGATAGCGGCCGAGCATGGGCTTCTCGGCCCCTCCTCCGAGAACCAGAGTGCCGCCAGGATGGCCCTGGGTGCCGCCCAGGATGACGGTCTCCGACATCTGCTTTGCGCGAGACAGCTTCGCCTCGAGGTCGCGGAACTTCGGGTTGTAGTCGGCCATGTAGCGGAACACCGCTTCGGCCTTGTTGAACTGGCGCTTGCGCTCGAAGTCGAGGGCCAGGTTGTAGAGGTTGTCCATGACGGTGTCGTCGAGCGGGACCTTGCGAAAGTAGTCGAACGCCATGTCGAACTGGCCCTGCCCCTGGAAGGCGAGGCCCAGCATGCGCGCGTTAGCGGCCGACTGGGCATCGGACACTTCCTTGCCGCGCTCGGTAACTACGAAGCGTTTCGTGACAAGCAACACGTGACCGACGACCAGCAGAGCAAGCGGCTGCATGAACTGCAGCCACATGCCCTGGCCTGTCATGAGGACGAAGTGAGCGGCGAGCAGAAGCGCCGCAACGCCGGCGGTCACGACGGCACCGACGCCGGCGGATAGCCGAGGCAGCAGCGCGATCAAATAAGCCGCAATCACGAGGTACACCAACCCCTCGACGATGCGGCCCCAGCTCGGCGCGACGAAGAAATGCCCCTGCAGGATCGAGGACACCGTGTGCGCCTGAAGCGCAACGGCCGGCATTGCAGGATTCACGGGGGTCACGAACATGCTGCCGACACCGGCGGCCGTCGGACCGATCAGAACGATCTTGTCGCGGTATTTGTCCGCCGGGATCTTCCCGCTCGCCACGTCGTAGAACGAGTCCTCCTGAATCGCCGGCCTGCCGTCGCGATCCTTGTAGAAGTAAGTCAGCATCTGCATGGTCGAATCGGCACCTACCCTGAAGTTGCCGATCTGCAGCGCTTCGCCCGGACGGATCTTGATGTCCTTCGCGGTCAAGTTGAGGCTCTTTGCGACGAGTATCGCAGCGAGCGACGGGTAGTATTCCTCGTAGTGCGTGACTGCAAGCGCCTCGGTGCGGATAGCGCCATCAACGTCCGGTACCGCGTTCAGGTGCCCCACCGCGGCCGCCGCCGCTCCCAAGCTGTCAACGATCGGAACCTCGACGGCGCTAGTGAAGAGCGGTAGATCGCCGCTCGCGTCCTGGATGGTGAGCGCGTTCTTGCGGATGAACTCGGGAAGGGGTTTATCGGGTTTGCCGCGTGGCTCGCCGAAAGCGAAGAGCATCGGCAGCACGACGCGGCCTGCCTTGGCGAAGCTCTCGGCGAGCTTCCTGTCGGTGTTGAGCGCGGTCTCGGCTTCCTCCAGCGTCGCGCCGATCTGCATCAATTCGGGCGAGGTTCCGCGAGGCGCTGCGTTAGGGTCGGGCACGAGCTTGCGATACGTTTCGAGGAGCTTGTTCACGTAGGCCAGGCCGGGATCGAGCTGCGGCTCGGAGAAAAAAACCGTGTAGCCGATGACCTTCGCGTTCGCGGTCGCGAGGCGCTCCACCATCTGTGCGTGGATCTCGCGCGACCACGGCCAGCGCCCGATGTTGTCGATGCTCTGCTTGTCGATCGCGATGACCGCAACCTTGTCGGATGGAGACCGCGACGAGGCACGGACGCCCCAATCGTAGGCCGAGCGCTCCAGACTCTGGATGAGCTGGGATCCGCCGGCAAACAAGAGCACGAGCGAAACCGCCAGACCGAGAAACCAGTCTCTGTTCCAGAAGCCCGCTTTGGTCATTGCATCTCCCGTTTGTTTTTGTTGTTGTTTAACGAGGGTTTTGCCCTGAGTCGCTCTCGCATTTTACCGCCAACCCACTCTGAATTCGGTCCTCGCAAAGCGGTTAGCAGACGCTGCACGGGCACGCCGACAAAACCTGCTCACACCCTTCTCCGGGTTCCAACCCGCTACACCTGAAAGACCGTAAGTCCCTGAATAAACAAAACTCTAGGCGACATTCTTACAGTGAATAGCAAGGACAGTCAAATTATCTTGAGAGCGGGAGCCTGAGCGGGTGTTGTGACCGCGGGGCGCCACGGGTTGGCCTGCGGAGCGGCGCAATTTTCTGCAGCACTCGACGAGACGTGCGCAGCGATGCGCCGCGCGACGATTCGCGAGTTGAAACCGGGGAGTTTCAGGTCCCGAGCACCGTGCCCGGGGTAATACTGTGTTGGGCTACAAACTCGGCCGCGGATACTTTCTTGCCGTCTTCGTGCTTCGCCTTGAGGACCTCGATCCGCCCCCCTTGCGCGGTCACAAAAAAACTCGAGGCGCTCACTTCGGAGACCTCTCCAACTTTTCCCTTCACGGCACCAAAAGTACGGAACGAGTGCTTGCGGGCATCGAAGATCTGTAGCTTCTTCCCGTTCAACGTGGTCCAGGCGCCCGGAGCGGGATTGCACCCACGTATCAGGTTGTAGGTGAAATCGACGTGAGTCGCCCAGTTGACCTTGGCCTCGGCGGCACGGCACCAGCCCTCATAGCTCGCCAGAACCTCGTCCTGGATGATCTCGCGGTGCTTGCCCCCGATGACCAGGTCGGCCGCCTCGAGCAGCGCTGCGACTCCCATCGGGAACAGGCGATCGAAATACACGCTGGCCAGAGTATCGTCCGGGCCGAGCGGCGTTTCTTTCTGCAAAATCACGGGCCCTTCGTCCAGGCCGTCGGTCGGGCGAAAGATCGAGAGCCCGGTCTTTGTCTCACCGCGTATGATCGGCCAGTTGATCGAGCTCGGGCCCCGGTATTTCGGCAACAGCGAGGGGTGGTACTGGATCGTGCCCCTCTTCGGAATCTTCACGAACTCCTGCGGCGCGAACTGCAGGACGAACGCCATGATGCCGAGGTCCGCGTTCAGCGCACGCATCGCATCCAGCGCTTCCGTGTTGCGCAAGGACGGAAACTGGAAGATTCTGAGGTTCTTCTCCTGCGCCGCGGCCTTCAGCGGATCGGCTTTCGCGCCTTCCTTCTCGGGCGCGCAGAAGACGCCCGCTACCTCGTCCCCACGCGAGAGAAAGGCCTCGAGAACCGCTTTACCGAAGTCCTGCTGTCCGACGATCACGATCTTCATTACGCGGCTTTCTTCGGGGGCGCGCTGAAAGCGCCCGCCTGCTTGAGCGCGGCGATCCTTGCGTCGTCATAGCCGAGCACTTCCTTCAGAACTTCCTCGGTGTGCTCGCCAAGCGTGGGCGAGCGTTTGATCTTGGCGGGAGAGTTAGAAAGCTTGATCGGCATGCCGACGTTGTACCACTTGCCGCGCTGGGGATGGTCCAACTCGACCCACATGTCGCGCCCCCTCACGTGCTCATCGTTGGCAAGGTCCGCGGTGCCCATGATAGGGCCGCACGGAACATCCAGCGGATTCAGGATTGCCATGAATTCGCGCTTGGTGTAGTTCGCTGCGAATTTCGTGATCAGCGCCCACATGTCGTTCTGGTTCTTGCGGCGGTCGGCGATCTTCGAGAAACGGGGATCGGCCGCGAGGTCGGGCACCCCCAGATCAGGTCCGATGCGCTTGGCCAGCGCCTCCCAGACCGCTTCCTGAACGACGACATAGAGCCAGTCGTTGGGCCCGTGCGGCTTGCAATGGATCGCGTTGCCGAGCTGGCCGCCGCCGGAATCGTTGCCTGCACGCGGCACGTCACCCATGCCTTGCTGCGTCGGCACCGAGTATTCGCTGAGCGACTGGCGCGTCAAGCGCTGGTGGTCGCGGAACTTGACTCGGCACAGGTTCATCACTCCGTCCATCATCGCCACTTCGACGTATTGCCCCTTGCCGGTACGGTCGCGCTGGTGGAGCGCGGCGAGCAGACCGATCGCGAGATGCAATCCGGTGCCCGTGTCTCCGATCTGGGCGCCGGTCACAAACGGCGGACCTCCCGGAACGCCGGTAGTGCTCATCGCTCCGCCCATCGCCTGCGCGACGTTCTCATAGGCCTTGAAATCAGCGTACGGCCCGCTCGAGCCGAAACCCTTGATCGAGCCCATCACGATCTTCGGGTTGAGCTCGCGAACCTTCTCCCAGGTGAAGCCGAGCCGGTCGAGCACGCCGGGGCCGAAGTTTTCCATGATGATGTCGCACTTCTTCAGCAGGTCCACGAATACCTGCTTGCCCTCGGCGGTCTTCATGTTGACCGTGATCGAGCGCTTGTTGCAGTTGAGCATCGTGAAATACAGGCTGTCGGCATTCGGCACGTCGCGCAACTGGCCCCGCGTGGCGTCACCCGCAGGATTCTCGAACTTGATCACATCCGCACCCATCCACGCGAGCAACTGCGAGCAGGTCGGCCCCGCCTGCACGTGCGACATGTCGAGAATGCGAACTCCCTTGAGTGCTTCCATTCTGATCTCCAAAAACCTATTTCTTCTTTGCGCTCGGATTCAGGTTCGTGATACGTCCGCTCTCGGTGCCGGCAGCCTCATCGATGACGGCATTGATGAGCGTAGGCTTACGCGAGCGGATGGCTTCCTCCATGGCCTTGCGCAACTCGGCTGGTGTCGTGGCCTGCACGCCCACGCCGCCGAAGGCCTCCATCAGCTTCTCATAGCGTGCACCCTTGACGAACACCAGGGGAGACGGATCGCGGCCACCGGTAGGATTGACTTCGTCGCCGCGGTAAACGCCGTTGTTGTTCAGGATCACCACGCAGACCGGCAAATTGTAGCGGCAGATGGTCTCGACTTCCATGCCGGAGAAGCCGAAGGCGCTGTCACCCTCGATCGCAATCACCGGCTGGCCGCTGACCACCGCGGCCGCGACGGAAAAGCCCATGCCGATGCCCATCACGCCCCAGGTGCCGACGTCGACGCGCTTGCGCGGCTTGTACATGTCGACGATGCTGCGGGTGAAGTCCAGCGCGTTGGCGCCCTCGTTGACCAGCATGGCGTCCGGATTGGCCTTGACGATGTCGCGCACCACGTTCAGCGCGCTGTGGAAATTCATCGGCGTCGGATTCTTGGCCAGGGTCTCGGCCATCTTGGCGACGTTCTTCTCCTTGCGCTCTGCGATGGCCGAGAGCCATTCCGCCGGCGGCTTGGGCCAGCTGGAGCCCGCATTTTTGTCCATCGCGGCGAGCAGCGCCGACACGCAGGAACCGATATCGCCGACCACCGGGGCGTCGATCCGGACGTTGCTGTCCGCCTCCTGCGGCGAGATGTCGATCTGGATGAACTTCTGGCCGCCCCAGTCCTTGGAACTCTTGCCGCCCCATGTCTTGCCCTTGCCGTGGGAGAGCAGCCAGTTGAGGCGAGCGCCGATCAACATCACCACGTCGGCCTCGGGCAGCACATAGGAGCGGGCGGCCGCTGCGGATTGCTCGTGCGTGTCGGGCAGCAGGCCCTTGGCCATGGCCATGGGCAGGTAGGGGATGCCGGTGCGCTCGATGAGGGCGCGGATGTCCGCGTCGGCTTGCGCATAGGCGGCACCCTTGCCCAGAAGGATGAGCGGACGCTTGGCGCTCTTCAGCAGTTCGAGCGCGCGCTGCACGGCGTCCTGGGCCGGAATCTGGCGCGGCGCCGGATCGACCACCTTGATCAGCGACTTCTTGCCGGCTTCCGCGTCGATGGTCTGCGGAAACAGCTTGGCCGGCAGGTCGAGGTAGACGCCGCCCGGGCGGCCGGACACGGCGGCGCGGATGGCGCGCGCGATGCCCACACCGATGTCCTCGGCGTGCAGCACGCGGAAGGCGGCCTTGGCGAGCGGCTTGGCGATGGCCAGCTGGTCCATCTCCTCGTAGTCGCCCTGCTGCAGGTCGACGATCTCGCGCTCGCTGGAGCCGCTGATGAGGATCATCGGAAAGCAATTGGTGGTGGCGTTGGCAAGAGCCGTCAGGCCGTTGAGGAAGCCCGGCGCGGACACCGTCAGGCAGATACCCGGCTTTTGCGTCAGGAAGCCGGCGATGGACGCGGCGTAGCCGGCGTTCTGCTCATGGCGGAACGAAATCACGCGCATGCCTGCGGCCTGCGCCTTGCGGGTAAGGTCGGTGATCGGGATACCGGGCAGACCGAAGATCGTGTCGATGCCGTTGAGTTTGAGGGCATCGATGACCAGGTGAAAGCCGTCGGTCATTTGTTGCACGTCGCCCGATTGCGCGACCTGCGGTTCAACGGTTCCCATACCGCCTCCTTACGCTGTAGAAAGACTCCGCATTCGCGAGGGGATGCGGATCCCGCGAGACGTCAAAAAAATCAGGTCTGAAAGTCTAGAAGTCTGGCCGTCAGTCAACCTTGACTGTGGTCAATAAATCCCGCTTAATTGCCGCGACTTACTCCTTCCAGCCACGTCACCCGTGTCGGCCATCGTCAACCACCCCCAGCACAACACGATTCGGCTGCAGCTCAAGCAAAACCTGATTCTGCGCGAAATGCCGGCGTCCGCCTGGAGCGATCTGGAGCCGCAACTTGAAATCGCGGAGTGCCGAAAAGGCGAGCCGCTGGTGCGCCAGGGCGGGACCAACATGGAGCAGTTCTTCATCCTCGAGGGGATTCTCAAGCGCGTCGTCAGCAACCCCCAGGGAAAAGAAATGATCCTGCGCTTCGCGGCCGAAACCGACATGGACACTTCCTATGCGGCGTGGCGATTGAAGACCCCCATGCCCTACAGCATTGCCGCGGTGACGAAGGTCAGCGTGGCGCGCTTGTCCATGCCCCACTGGGTCGAATTCCTCGAACGGCACCCCGAAGTCAAGCTGCGCTTCGAGTACGAGGTCATGCGGCTGATGTCGGAGGTCATGGCGCATACCATCACCCTTCACCTGCTCGACGCACCCGGACGCCTCGCGCGTTTCATGCGCAAGCATCAGGACCTGATCGGCCGCATCCCCAAGAAAGAGCTGGCGTCCTACCTCAACCTCACACCGGAAACGCTGTCGCGCCTCAGGCAGCGGGTCGGGGACCCGTCCGAGACGGATCGTCCCTAGCGTTTCCGTGCGACGACACGCCACCCCGCGTTGAGGAGCGGCCAGAACAGCAGCACCAGCGCGAGGCCGGTCAAACTGCCTACCAGCGCATTCGAGAAAAACACGAGCAGGTCGCCCTGCGAGCCCTTGATCGCGTTGCGGAAATTTTCCTCCGCGCGGTCGCCGAGGACCAGGGCCAGCACGAGCGGCGCAAGCGGGTAGCGCAGCTTCTTGAAGGCGTAGCCGATCACCCCGAACACGACCATCAGATAGACGTCGAACATGGAGTTGTGCACGGTGAAGGCGCCGATCGCGCAGATCACGATGATGACCGGCGCGATGATCGAGAACGGGATGCGCAGGATCGCTGCGAGCAGCGGCACGCAGGTGAGCACGACGATCAGCCCGACGATATTGCCCAGGTACATGCTGGCGATGAGGCCCCATACGAATTCGGGTTTCTCGACGAACAGCAGTGGCCCGGGCTGCAACCCCCAGATCAAGAGTCCGCCAAGCAGCACCGCGGCCGTCGGCGATCCCGGAACCCCGAGGGTGATCATGGGCAGGAGCGCGGCGGTACCCGCGGCGTGGGCGGCGGTTTCAGGCGCCACCACACCCTCGACCTTGCCGTTGCCGAAGTCCCTGCCGTCCTTGGAAAAGCGGCGAGCCAACCCGTAGCTCATGAAGGACGCGGGCGTTGCGCCGCCCGGCACGATGCCCATGAAGCAACCCACCGCCGCGCTGCGAAGGGAAGTGGCCCAGTAGCGCGGCAGCTCCTTCCAGGTCTCCACCACGACCTTGGTGTTCATTCGCGCCTGGGCGCCCTTGAACGCCAGGCCCTCCTCAAGGGTCTCGAGAATCTCGCCGATCCCGAAAAGGCCGATGACGGCGATCAGGAAATCGAATCCCTTCAGGAGCACGGTCGTTCCGAAGGTGAGCCGCAGAGTCCCGGTGACGCTGTCCAGGCCGACCGCAGCCAGCGCGAACCCTATCATCATGGAGGCGACGGTCTTCGCGGCATTGCCGCCCGCCATGCCGACAAAGGCGCAAAAAGTGAGCAGATACACCGAAAAGAATTCCGGCGGGCCGAAGCGCAGGGCAAAGCCCGCCACGACGGGGGAGAGGAACGTGATCATGATCACCGCGATCAGCGCGCCGACGAACGAGGAAGTGAACGCGGCGGTCAGGGCCGTTCCCGCGCGCCCCTGCTGCGCCAGGGGGTGTCCGTCGAAGGTGGTCGCCACCGACCAGGGCTCGCCGGGGATGTTGAACAGGATGGAAGTGATGGCGCCGCCGAACAGCGCGCCCCAGTAGATGCACGAGAGCAGGATGATCGCCGAAGTCGTGCCGCCGGGCTGCTGCGCCATCGTGAAGGTAAGGGGCAGGAGGATAGCGACGCCGTTCGCCCCGCCCAGTCCGGGCAGCACACCGATGATGATGCCCAGGGTCACGCCCACGAACATGAGCATCAAGTTGAACGGCGACAGCGCGACCTCGAATCCGTGCAGCAGCGCGTTGATCTCTTCCACTGGTCTCCCTTTTTCCCGGCCCGAGCGCCGATCGGATCTATCCGACCGGCGGCGTTTTCAGTTCAAGCCCAGCGCCGCTTCCAAGGGCCCCTTGGGCAAAGGCACCTGGAACCATGTCTCAAAGATGAGGAAGAATACGACGCTGACACCCACCGCGACGGGCAGTATCTTGATCCAGGGATACTTGCCCAGTTGCCACATGAAGTACGCGATGTACAGGGTGGAGGCGACGTAGAAACCCAGGTACTTGATGAGCGCGACGTACACTACCGTCGGCACGAGGACGGTCAGAATTTTCTTCAGCGACTCGCGCGATACGAAGGACTTGGATGCGAGCGACGGGTCTCGCAGGGCGCGCGCGAACACGACCACGCTGGCGAAACAGATCAGCAGGCCGACGTAGAGCGGGAAATAGCCCGGCTGTGGTCCGTCCTCTCCCCATCTCGCGCCGATGCGGCCACTGTCGAAAACGACCACGGCGCCGAAGAGAAACACCAGCGCGGCGACGCCCATTTCCACCGCCCTGACCGATGCAGCCGAACGCTCGCCCTCCACGTCCCCTCCTCCCTTTCGATCCGCCCAGCCGGGAATTCCAGATCGCGCTGCGCGGAGACACGCTCCGCGCAGCGCGCAGCCTTACCGGGCCAGGAACCCCGCTTCTTTCATGAGCAGAATGTGCCGCGCTTCCTCGCGCGCCACCCAGGCTTCGTAGTCCTTACCGCTCAAAGTGGTCTGATTGAATGCACCCTGTTCCAGAAAACTCTTCCACTCGGCCGTATCGCGCACTTTCTTGAGCAGGTCCACATAATACTGAACCTGATCGGCCGTCACGCCGCCCGGCATGAAAATGCCGCGCAGCATCATGTATTCGACGTCCAGCCCGGTTTCCTTGCAGGTCGGGATATCGGACCAGGACATCGTCTTGGTGATCTTCGTCTTGTAGGGCATGCGTTTGGCTTCGAATACGCACAGCGGCCGCAGCGCCCCGGCGCGCCATTGCGCCACCGCCTCGATCGGGTTGTTGACGGTCGAATCAACGTGCTTGCCCACGAGCTGAACCGCCACTTCGCCGCCGCCGCGGTAGGAAATGTAAGTGAATTTGGCGCCTGTCTGCTTCTCCAGGGCGACGGTGATGATCTGGTCCTCCTGCTTCGAACCCGTGCCACCCATCTTGAACTTGCCCCCCGCGGCCTTGGCTGCGGCGAGATACTCCTTGGGCGTCTTGTAGGGTGTGGCCGCGTTGACCCAAAGAACGAAGTTGTCGAGCGCCATCATCTGCACCGGCGTCAGGTCACGCCAGTTGAACGGCGTATGGGTCGCGAGCGGCGTGGTGAAAAGGTTCGACAGGGTGATGATGATCTTGTGTGGGTCGCCCTTCGACTCCTTCACGTCCAGGAAGCCTTCTGCGCCTGCGCCGCCGGACTTGTTGATGACGACCATGGGCTGCCTCATCAGCTTGTTCTTGGCGACGAGACCCTGGATGAATCGCGCCATCTGGTCGGCGCCGCCCCCGGTTCCGGCCGGAATGATGAACTCGACCGTCTTGGTGGGTTCCCAGGCTGCGACCGCCTGCTGGGGAAGGATGGCTGCCGTTGCAGCCGCCCACATTGGAATGCTCCAGCGCAAAACTCTATCAACGCAAATTCCCATGACTGTCCTCCTTAGCTGACTGTGCAGAAAAAATGGTGGTCCTAAGCGGATCTTCCCCTGCATGTTATCCCGACCCGGCCGAAAGGGCATGCCCTTCGGGCAACCTCTGACATAGAGCGCGAGTGCACGGATTATTGCGAGTAAAGCCGTCGGCAACCTTGACTGAGGTCAAGTCCGCGCGGCAGCTCGACTCCGCCTCTTCGGGTCACTTCACGAGCAGCACCGGCACGGGCGAGAGGTGGATCACCTTGGTCGCGACCGATCCCAGCACCAGATTGGACACCGATCCCATGCCGCGGGTACCCATGACGATCTGATCGAGCCCTTTTTCCTTTGCGTACTTGCATATGACGTCGGCCTCGTCGCCGACCGCGATGTGATGGTTATACGGGACCCGGGCTGCATCGAGTTTCTGCATCGCGGGTTTGAGCGCCGTCATGCCCTCCTCCTTGTGGTACTGGGCGAGCTTGTCGTGCCCGACGACGGAGCCCACCCTGTTGCCGTAAGGCACCTGGTGCTGGACGTTGATCAGATGGATTTCCACGCCATCCTTGTACCAACCGAGCTTCTTGACGAGGTGGTCCACCGCCCGGTTCGACGATTCAGACCCATCCACTGGCACCAGCACCTTCATCGAAATATCCTCCAGGGCATCTAAGCCAGATCCACCACTTGTTCTTTCTTCTTCTCGCGAGCAGCGAGCCACTTGCCGGCCGCGATCACGAAAACCGCGCCCGCCGCCGGCGCGGCCCAATGCAGCCAGGCGGCGTTGGCGTCGACCCATCCTTTCACCACGGGGTCGGTCGCGGCCATGTCGCCCGACACCCATCCGAGCAAGCCTGCGCCGATGGTAATGATCACGGGGAAGCGGTCCATCACCTTCATCAGCATGGTGGCGCCGAAAATCACCATCGGTATGCTGATCGCGAGCCCCAGTATCAGCAGCGTGATGCTGCCCTTCGCCGCGGCGGCAACCGCGATCACGTTATCCAGGCTCATCACCAGATCCGCGATGAGAATGGTCTTGATCGCCGCCCAAAGGTTGTCGCTCGAGTCAACATTGCCTTCGCCGCCGTCTTCCGGCATGAGCAGTTTGACCGCGATCCACAGCAGCAGCACCGCGCCGATCAGCTTGAGCCAAGGCCATTTCAGCATCTCGACGGCGATGATCGTCAGAATGATCCGCATGATCACCGCGGCGCCGGCGCCCCAGAACACGGCTTGAGTCTGTTGCCGCGGCGGCAGCGAGCGGGCCGCCAGCGCGATCACCACGGCGTTGTCGCCGGACAATACGATGTTCACGAGAATGATCTGCCACAGGCCCACCCAGAACATAGTGGTCTGCACTTCATTCAGCAATTCCACGGTCGAAGCCTTTTCCTCGTTTTTCGGGCTGGCGGATTATACGGGATCAGAACAGCCCCACCACCTTGCCGTCGTCGGTGAGGTCGATCTTCTCGGCCGACGGCACCTTGGGCAAACCCGGCATGGTCATGACGTCACCGCACACCATGACGACGAACTCGGCGCCGGCGGCGAGCCGCACTTCGCGGACGTTGATCACGTGGCCCGACGGCGCGCCGCGCAACTGCGGGTCGGTCGAAAACGAGTACTGGGTCTTCGCCACGCACACCGGGTAGTGGCCGTAGCCGTCTTCCTGCAGCTTCTTGATCTGGCCGCGCACCTTGGCATCCGCCGTGACTTCGCTCGCGCCGTAGATCTTGGTGGCGATGGCCCTAACCTTGTCCCACAGCGGCAGCGCATCTTCGTAGACGAACTTGAAGTTCGACGGCACTTTTTCGATCAGATTCACCACGGCGTGCGCGACTTCCGCCGCTCCCTTGCCGCCGTCCGCCCAGTGTGTCGCCAGGATCACCGGTGCTTCATGATGGGCCATTTTCTTCTTGAGCAGTTCGATTTCCGCGGCGGTGTCGAAGTTGAAGCGGTTGATCGACACCACGCACGGCAGCCCATAGTGGTTGCGCACGTTGTTGACGTGGCGCTCCAGATTGGTGATGCCTTTCTCCAGCGCCGCGAGGTTTTCCTTGTTGACCTCCTTGAGGTCGACGCCGCCGTGGTACTTGAGCGCGCGCACCGTCGCCACGATCACCACCGCGTGCGGCCGCAGTCCCGATTTGCGGCACTTGATGTCGATGAACTTCTCCGCGCCGAGGTCAGCGCCGAAACCGGCCTCCGTCACTACGTAATCGGCGAGCTTCAGCGCCGTCTGGGTCGCGATCACCGAGTTGCAGCCGTGCGCGATGTTGGCGAACGGGCCGCCGTGGATGAACGCCGGGCTGTTCTCCAGCGTCTGCACCAGGTTGGGCGCAAGCGCGTCCTTGAGCAACACGGTCATCGCGCCGTGCACCTTGAGATCCTTGGCGCGCACCGGCTTCTGGTCTCGGGTATATCCGACAACGATGTTGCCGAGCCGGGTCTTCAGGTCCTTGAGCGATGTGGCGAGACAGAAGATCGCCATCACCTCGGATGCCACGACGATAT
>Ga0137435_1000211_pt1 | contig 20820 bp, 32 predicted proteins | sample EasRivERMGT100_2_FD_104904 | JGI IMG/M metagenome (GOLD analysis project Ga0137435, IMG submission 104904) | Soil microbial communities from meander-bound floodplain in the East River, Colorado, USA - East River MetaG ERMGT100_2 | ecosystem: Environmental > Terrestrial > Soil > Floodplain ... | reverse complement strand
TCGACGAGAAGCCGCGTGATCGCCTGCGGGCGCGCCTTCAACGCGCGGACCGAATTTCCGACTCCGCACATGGCCGCGAATCTCAGCAGCCGGGGCAGACTCGCCGGACCCGAGAGCCCGACGTGCACCGGAATGCCGTGTCCTTTGATCTTCGCCACCCACGCGAGCACCGGATCGGATTCGAAGGAGAACTGCGTGACGATCCGAAGGTCGAGGCCTGCCCGCCGGGCAAGGCTCTTCTTTGCGGCCAGCGCCGAGTCCAGCGCGGAGGCCGCGATTCTGGGATGACCTTCAGGGTACCCCGCCACACCGACGCGCATGATGCCGTGCCGCCGGAACAGGCCCGTTTCCAATAGCGCCAGGCTGGCCTCGAACGGCCCGCTCGCCCGGTCGCTGTCGCCTGCGATCACAAACGCACTGTCCACCGCCGCCTCGCCAACGGCACGCTCGAGGTAATCATCGAGCGCATCGCGGCTGGCGATACGGCGCGCCGCGATGTGCGGCACCGGATGGAATCCCGAGCGTCTCAGGCGCGCGGCCAGCGCCACATTCCCGTGGTAGGTTTGCCCCGGCGGCATGCTGATGTAGACGGCCGTCCCCGGCTCCAGAAGGTCCACGCAGGCGTCGATCTCCGCCGGATCGCGCGATGACAGCTCGAGCGAAGCCCCCGCAAGCAAGTCCTGAATGATGCGGCGCTCGCCGCCGGGCGATACACCGATAGCTTGGGACGCGACCGCAGGTTCGACCGGAGGTTCCATTGTCACACCCGATTGCATGAAGCGTCAGTCCCGCTTGCGCGAGACCACGTAGGACTCGTCGAGAAACCACAGTCCTCCGTGGCGGCGCAGCACTTCCTGCGTGGCTTCGAGGTAGCCTCGGTCGCCCATGATTGCCTCCAGGCGCTGATCCTCGATCTGCGCGACATAGACCGCGGCGTTCCACGCGGCGAGCAGGGTCGAGGTGCCGATCGCCTCGCTGATTTCCTCCGGCAAGGTGTGCATTTCGTAGCGAAACAAGGATCGGTTGTCGGCGTAGGCGTTGAAATTGAGGTCGCGGCCGTCGGCTCCAAGCTCTGCGCGGGTGGCCTTGAGCAGCTGATGACGATCGGTCTGGAACGGGTTCTCGCCCGGCCAGATGCGCTGCACGATCTCCAGACCCGGGTCGCGGCCGTGCGACTGGATCGCGATGAGACGCCCGCCAGGCGCGAGGCTTCGGGCTAGCGGCGCAAGCACTTTCGCCGCCTTGAACTCCACCGACGCCCTCGCGCGGTAAGGCTGTGATGCAATCACCAGATCGAAATCGGCGCGCGCTACGCCGCGCCGGGGCACGACCTGGTTGAGCAGGAACTTGTGGTCTTCGCGGTAGAACACGAGCACGACCGGCTTCGCATAACCGGGATTGCCGCTTGTCTTGCTTACCGTCGCCCGCCAGTTCTCGTTCAGGAACGGTTGCAGCTCGGTTATTTGCTGTTCGAATTCACTCGAGGTCGATCCTGTCAGCGCGACCTCCTTCCACACGAGGCTGGTCGCGGCCGTGACCGACTTCGGCGTGAGCCACGGGGCTTCCGAATAGTAGAGGTTCGTCATCACCAGCACCGTCGACGGATGCTCGAAAAAGCGGTCCGGCATGCGGTCGAGCGCCAGCCGCACGTCCTCCAGGCTGACTTCCTTGCCGACGATGTAGAACGGCATCGTCGGATAGCGCTGGTGCATGGCGCGCATCACGCGCGCGAGCACCGTTCCGTCGCCGACACCCGCATCGAATAGCCGCACTGCGGGAGGCCGCGGATGGATGTTCGCGAGCTCCATCCCGACGCGCTGGGCCACCACCCATTTCTCGCTGCAGGTGTTGACGAACAGCAGGTATTTCTGGCGGTTATCGTAGAAGCGAAAGTTGTTCTTGGATTCGACCTTCGAGACCGCAGGCTGGCCCGTATCCGACGCCCCCTGGGGCGGCGCCGCACTCGCGCTTGCTGCCAGACTTCCGGCTGAGGATCGCAGCCGCACCAAGCCGCGGCTCTCGATCGAGCGGTGCTCGGACATGAATGTGCGCACGCGCTCCACGGTCTCAATGGTTACGCGCCCGCCGATCCGCAAGCGGCCGACGAGCTTGCCGTCGTTGACGGCGCGCCGTCCGAACGTCGATTCCGCCATTCCGACGCTGCGACAGTAGTCGGCGATTTCACCCAATAGCTGCTCGGCCGTCATGCCCCCTCCTTTCGCGCTCGCGGCGCGACCCCCGCTTCCGCACTATTACAGGACGGCCCATGGCGAGGGTCAACCACAATTTTGCCCATCACGAACGTGGGACATAACATGGGATTTGTCCCACTAGGACGGGAAGACGTACCTGCCTCCGTAAGTGAGCGCATGTTCACATTCATTAATATCACATAAATTCAATGTTGTACTGTTACAGTAGCCCTGATAGGGATGACCCATTAAGGGGTTGCAGTTCTTGGATTTCGCCAGAGATGCTTTTCAGAATCGTACCCTCACCTTCATCACAAGGTAAAACGTGGGCGAAATCCCACTGACGTGACTCCGAAACGGCGACTGCTGGCTTGTCTTCAAATCCGGGCAGTGCCCGGATTCCTCCAGACCCCTTCGAGGTTGCCGCGACCGCACGGTTAGCGGAAAATCGCCTGTCAAGCCAACTCGAAGCCGAGAGACCGATGTCCGCCGTACTGCAAGCCAACGTCGCCGCCGAGCGCAAGGCGTTCTACGACAGGATCAGCAAGGCGAACTGCGCGCCCTTGTGGGAGGTGCTGCACGACATCATCACCCCAACACCCCACACCCCCTGCAAGCCCTGCCTCTGGAAATGGGACACGGTATGGCCGTGGATCCAGGAAGCCGGACGCCTGATTACGGCGAAGGAAGCCGAGCGGCGCGTGCTGGTCCTCGAGAACCCGGGGCTGCGCGGCCGGACGGCGATCACACACAGCCTGTACGCCGGACTGCAATTGATCCTTCCCGGCGAGATCGCGCCGGCGCACCGGCACTCGCAGTCGGCGCTGCGCTTCATTTTGCTTGGCCGCGGCGCTTATACGGCTGTGGACGGCGAAAAGGTGACGATGAGCGTGGGTGATTTCGTCATCACGCCGTCGTGGACCTTCCACGATCACGGCAACTCATCCAGCGAGCCGATGGTATGGATGGACGGCCTCGACGTGCCGCTGGTCGAGTTGCTCGATGCGCAGTTCATGGAAAAAGGATCGCAGGAAACGCAGCACACCAGTTCCACCGAAGGCGACAACCTCGCGCAGTTCGGTAACACGATGAAGCCGGTCGAGTACAAGGCAAAGAACCGCACCTCGCCGCTCTTCTGGTACCCGTACGAGCGTACGCGCGAAGCGCTCGAGTCCCTGAAGTCGGGACCCGACGTCCATCCCTGCTGGGGGCACAAGCTCCAATACACCAACCCCGTCACCGGTGGCTGGGCAATGCCGACGATCGGCACATTCATGCAGCTGTTGCCCAAGGGATTCAGGGGCAGGGATTATCGGTCCACCGATGCCACGGTCTATGCGGTAGTCGAGGGAAGAGGCCGCTGCCTCATCAACGGCGAAACCCTCGCCTTCGAACCGAGAGACGTGTTCGTCTGCCCCTCGTGGATGCCCTACCGCCTCGAGGCCGAAGAGCAATCCGTGCTCTTCAGTTTTTCCGACCGCCCGGTGCAGCAGGCACTCGATCTCTGGCGCGAAGCGTTCTGAGTCTCGAAGGGCTTGCAGGGGAGAGGGCCGCCTGCAGGTGGCCCTGTGTTTTCGAATGAACGCAAAAAAAACCAACTACGACCTGCTGTATAACCCGAGGCTGGTCGTCACCGACTACCAGGAGATCTTCGACCGATGGGACCGAGAGTCCGAGCGGGCCCGCGCGAGCCTCGACTGCTACCTGGACGTGCCCTACGGCCCCACAGACCCGGAGACGATCGACATCTTCCGGGCACACGGAAAATGCAAGGGACTGCTGGTCTACGTTCACGGTGGCTACTGGCGCGCCCTCGACAAGAAGCACTTTTCGTTCATTGCGCCCGCGCTTGTCCGGGAGGGAATCACCGTCGCAGTGCCCAACTATGCGCTTTGTCCGGCGGTACATCTGGAAGATATCGTGATGCAGATGGTGCAGGCCTGCGCCTGGCTCTACCGCAACGGCGGGAACTTCGGAGCCCCTTCCGGAAAACTCACTGTCTGCGGGCATTCGGCAGGCGGGCATCTTGCCGCGATGATGCTGTGCTGCCTCTGGTCGCGGTACTCCAACGATCTTCCGGAGAAAGTGGTATCGGCTGCATTCTCGATCAGCGGCTTGTACGACCTCACAGAAATCGTCAAGGTGCCCTCTGTGAATTGCGACGTGCGGCTCACCGAGAGATCCGCGATCAGGGTGAGCCCGGCGTTTCTGCCGCCCGCGACCGACGCGCCGTTCTACACCGCAGTTGGGAGTAAGGAGAACGAGGGGTTTCACATTCAGAACCGTCTGATCGCCGAAAAATGGGGCGAGGCACTCCGCGCCGATATCCCGTGCCCTGGGGCGAACCATTTCACCGTGCTCGACCAGCTCTGCAATCCCAAAGCCAGTCTGTTCAAAGCGGTTCTCAGAATGGCGGATGGATCCTAAGCAGCTTCTCCTCGGAAGTTTCCACGCCGCCGTCGGAGCCGCCGATCCCCTAAAAATTCTTCCGCAACACCTCCCCGCGCCACCCGCAGGACGGACGCTCGTCGTCGGCGCCGGAAAAGCCGCGGCCTCTATGGCGCTTGCGGTCGAGCGGCACTGGCCGCAGGACGCGCCACTTGAGGGTCTGGTCCTCACCCGTTACGGGCATGGCATACCCACCCGCCGCATCACCGTGGTCGAAGCCGGGCACCCGGTGCCGGACGCGGCGGGGGAAGCTGCGGCAAGGGAGATCCTGCGCAAGGTCGAAGCGCTTGCCCCGGGCGACCTGTTGCTTGCGCTGGTTTCCGGCGGCGGCTCGGCACTGCTCGCCCTCCCCGCAGAAGGCGTTGCCACGGACGCATTGAGGGCGACGACAAGGGAGTTGCTGCGGAGCGGCGCTCCAATCCAGGACATGAACACGGTGCGAAAGCATCTTTCCGCAATCCACGGCGGCCGGCTCGCCGCCGCGTGCAGGGCGAAGGTGCTCGCGCTCATCATTTCGGATGTAACCGGAGACGATCCGACCCATATCGCCTCCGGTCCCTGCGCTCCGGATCCGACCACCTACCGCGACGCGCTCGAAATCCTCGATCGCTACGGCGTCAGTTCGTCCGCCTCGGTGAAAGAACACCTCGAGCGCGGGGCTCGCGGTGAGATCCCGGAGACGCTCAAGCCTGGGGACAGGCTTTTCGCGCGCGTCGAGAACCGCGTTATCGCCACTGCGCGACAGTCGCTGCACGCCGCGTCGGACTTCTTCCGGCTGCACGGGATCGCAGCCACGATTATCGACGAAAGCGTTATGGGCGAAGCGCGCGAGGTGGGCAAGGTGCAGGGCGCCCTCGCACGGCGGATCTCAAGGCACGGGGATCCCCAAAAACCGCCAATCGCGCTGATCTCGGGCGGGGAGTGCACCGTCACCGTGCGCGGCAAGGGCCGCGGCGGCCGGTGCACTGAATTCCTGCTTTCGCTCGCGATCGACCTCGCCGGACTCCAGAATGTCCGAGCGATTGCTTGCGACACCGACGGAATCGACGGATCGGAAGATAATGCCGGCGCCGTTCTCCTGCCCGACGCGCTCGAGCGCGCGGCGAAGCATGGATTGGATGCGGGCAAGCTGCTTGCCGACAACGACAGCTACGGCTTTTTCTCCGGGATCGAAGATCTCGTCGTAACCGGTCCAACGTGCACGAACGTCAATGACTATCGAGCAATCCTGATTCTCTGAAACTGCCTGGCGCTGCGAACCACGGCGAGCCAACGATGGGCGCCTTGGTCCTCAATAAGAGAAAGGCCGGGGGAAACCCGGCCTTTCTTCGGATATCGCTAGGAAACCGCACTCCCAGACCCTGTCAGGTCTTGGCTCCTTCGGCCTTGGACTCCTCCTTGAGCTCGGGCCTGTCCATCAACTCCACCAGAGCCATCGGAGCATTGTCTCCCTTCCTGAAGCCGTATTTGAGGATGCGCAGGTAACCACCATTTCTCTTGGCGTAGCGTGGCCCGAGCTCCGAGAAGAGCTTGGTCACGGTACCGCGGTCGCGCAGCCGGTTGTAAGCGAGGCGCCGGTTAGCGAGCGTAGGTTTCTTGCCGAGCGTAATCATCGGCTCGACAACGCGGCGCAACTCCTTTGCTTTGGGAAGCGTCGTCTTTATGACTTCGTGCGTGAGCAAGGACACGGTCATATTGCGTAGCATCGCCAGCCGATGGCTGCTGGTGCGATTGAGCTTTCTCAGCCCGTGGCGGTGGCGCATGGTTCTGGTACCTGTTGCCCGGTCTTACGAGCTGCGCGCGGTCTCAAGACCCGCGGGCGGCCAGTTCTCGAGTTTCATGCCAAGCGTCAACCCGCGTGAGGCGAGCACTTCCTTAATTTCGTTGAGCGATTTCCTACCGAGATTCGGCGTCTTGAGAAGCTCAGTTTCCGTGCGCTGAATCAGGTCGCCGATGTAGTAGATATTCTCGGCTTTAAGGCAGTTTGCCGACCGCACGGTGAGCTCGAGATCGTCCACTGGCCTGAGCAGGATCGGATCGACTTGCGGGATCCTCTTTTCTTCGATCGCCGGAGCCGTGCCTTCGAGCGCCGCGAACACGGAGAGCTGGTCCACGAGAATCCTCGCGGCGTATCGAATCGCTTCCTCGGGTTCGATGACGCCGTTGGTCTCGATGTCAATGATGAGTTTGTCCAGGTCGGTGCGTTGCTCGACGCGTGCCGACTCGACCGAATAGGATACGCGCTTCACGGGCGAGAACGATGCGTCCAGGATGATCTTTCCGATGCCCTTGGATTCCTCGGGGATTACGCGCAGGTTGCCGGGAAGGTAACCGCGACCTCTCTCCACCTTGATCTGCATTTCGAGCTTGCCTCCGGGAGAAAGATGCGCGATCACATGCTCCGGGTTGACGATCTCGATGTCGTGAGTGGCTTCGATATCCCCCGCCGTGACCGGACCCTCGCCCTTTTTCCTCAGGTTGAGCAGCGTATCCTCGCGGTTGTGGAGCTTCAACACGACCCCCTTGAGGTTGAGCATGATGTCGACGACGTCCTCCTGCACACCCTCGATCGTGGAGTACTCGTGCAGCACGCCCGCGATCTGCACCTCGGTTGCGGCGACACCGGGCATCGACGAAAGCAGCACGCGGCGCAACGCATTTCCGAGCGTGTGCCCGTAACCGCGCTCGAACGGTTCCATGACGACCTTCGCGTGGTTGGGAGCAATTCCCTGGACGTCGATGATGCGCGGCTTTAGAAATTCAGTAGTTTGCATTTGAGACCCTCGATGCGATATCGCCGGCGTCTGTTACCTCGGACGCAGCGTTACTTCGAATACAGTTCGACTACCAGACTTTCGTTGATCGTGGAAGGCAGTTCGGACCGTACCGGAAGCGCCTTGAATTTGCCTTTCATTTCCTTGACGTCGACCTCGACCCATTCTGGAAAGCCGCGCGTTTCTGCAGCCGTGAGCGAGCCCTTGACGCGAAGCTGCTCCTTCACCTTCCCTGCGACTTCAACGACATCCCCCGGCCGCACCTGGTAGGAGGGTATGTTGACGCGCTTGCCGTTCACCAGCACGCCGTTGTGGCGCACGATCTGGCGCGCCTCGGTACGGCTCGCACCAAACCCCATGCGGTAGGACACGGTATCGAGACGCGATTCCAGCAACTGAAGCAGACGCTCGCCCGTCACGCCCTTGCTGCGCGAGGCCTCCGCATATGTCTTTCGGAACTGACGCTCGAGCATCCCATATATGCGGCGCAGCTTCTGCTTCTCGCGCAACTGCTTGCCGAAATCGGACATGCGACCGCCACTTTTCTGCCCATGCTGTCCCGGCGCATAGCTGCGGCGCTCGATCGCGCATTTGTCGGTAAAGCACTTTTCTCCCTTGAGGAAGAGCTTCTCTCCCTCGCGGCGGCACTGGCGGCACTTGGCGTCCAAATCTCGGGCCATACGTATTCCCTTAAATGCGGCGCCGCTTGGGCGGCCGGCAACCGTTGTGGGGCACGGGAGTCACGTCGGCGATGCTGCTGATCTTGAGACCAAGAGCGTTTAGAGCGCGCACGGCAGACTCCCGCCCCGGGCCCGGGCCTTTGATGCGCACCTCGATATTCTTCACGCCGCATTCCTGCGCGGCTCGGCCGGCCTGTTCGGCTGCAACCTGGGCGGCAAACGGCGTCGATTTCCTCGATCCCTTGAAGCCGGCGGCTCCGGAAGTCGCCCACGCGAGGGCGTTGCCCTGGCGATCGGTGATGGTCACGATGGTGTTGTTGAACGAAGCGTGGACGTGGGCAATGCCCTCAGCCACGTTCTTTTTTACCTTCTTTCGAACGCGGGCGGCGGCAGTCGGTGCGGCAGGCGGTTTTGCCATATACGGGATCCTCGGCAGCTCTTACCCGGGCTTCGGGGCGGTAGCGGTAATCTTGATTGCGGCCTTGCGCGGCCCCTTGCGGGTGCGTGCGTTGGTGCGGGTACGTTGCCCGCGAACCGGCAATCCCTTGCGGTGGCGGGTCCCGCGGTAACAGCCCAAGTCCATCAGCCGTTTGATGCTCATTGACACTTCACGACGCAGGTCGCCTTCGACTGCAAATCTTGCGACCTGTTCCCGCAGGCGTTCCATATCCGACTCAGGCAAGTCTTTGATTTTAGAAGATTTTGAGACTCTTGCTGCAGCGCAGATCGCCTGCGCTCGGGAACGGCCGACGCCAAAGATCGCCTGCAGCGCTATTTCTGCGTGCTGGTGGTTCGGGATATTGACTCCTGCAATGCGGGCCATACCGAGTTCCTTTGATTCGCCCCGAAAGGCGAAACCGTAAATTATATCGTGAAATCCGTCCGTTAACTACTGTTTACCCCTGCCGTTGCTTATGACGGGGGTCCTTGCAGATGACGCGCACGACACCCTTGCGGCGCACGATCTTGCAGTTACGGCAAATCTTCTTTACCGAGGCCGATACTTTCATCACTGCTTCCTTTCAACAATACTTGAGACCGCCAAGAACGCTGCGGTTCAGCTTCCTTTTCACTTCGCGCGAAAAATGATGCGCCCGCGCGTCAGATCGTACGGGGTCAACTCGACCGTCACCTTGTCGCCGGGGAGGATGCGGATGTAGTGCATCCGCATCTTGCCCGAGATATGCCCCAGGACGACGTGCCCATTCTCCAGCTTCACACGGAAAGTCGCGTTGGGCAGTGTCTCCAGGATTTCGCCCTGCATCTGGATCACGTCCTCTTTCGCCATGGCGCCCCGGTCTCACTTTTCAAACGGATTGCGAAAGTTGGCCTTCTTCAACAGACTCTCATACTGGTGCGTCATGATGTAGGCTTGAACCTGTGCCATGAAATCCATGGTCACGACGACGATGATGAGGAGCGAGGTCCCGCCGAAGTAGAACGGCACGTTCCACCTGAGAATCAGGAACTCAGGTAGCAGGCAGACGAGGGTGACATAGACAGCCCCCGCGAGAGTCAACCTCAAGAGGATTTTCTCGAGATACTTCGCCGTTTGGTCACCTGGCCGGATACCCGGAACGAAGGCACCCGACTTCTTCAGGTTGTCCGCCGTTTCCTTTGGGTTGTACTGCAACGCCGTGTAGAAGAAACAGAAGAAGACGATCGCCCCCGCATACAACATCACATAGATCGGTTGGCCGGGGGAGAGCGTTGCCGCCATGTCCCGGACCATCAGACTCAACGCCGCGCCGATTTGCCACTGCTTCAGCAATTCCCACGCGCTTCCACCGCCCACCCCCCCGGTGAACCACCCGGCCAGCGTGGCCGGGAACAAGATGATCGAAGACGCGAAGATCGGCGGGATCACGCCCGACATGTTGAGCTTGAATGGCAGGTGCGAGGCTTGTCCACCGTAGATCTTGTTACCGATCTGGCGCTTTGCGTAGTTGACGAGGATTTTTCTCTGGCCACGCTCGACGAAGCACACGAACCAGGTGACCACTACGACTCCCGCCGCAATCAGCAGCGCGGTCAGCGGATGCATCGCGCCGGTACGCACCAACTCGAGCATCCCGGCGATCGCCGAGGGCAACCCTGCCGCAATTCCGGCGAAGATGATGATCGAGATGCCGTTGCCCAAGCCCCGCTCGGTCACCTGTTCGCCGAGCCACATCAGGAACATGGTGCCGGTCACGAGCGTCGTCACAGTCGTAAAGCGGAACATGAAGCCCGGGTCGATCACGAGTCCAGGCTGCGACTCGAGCGCAATCGAGATGCCGGTTGCCTGAAAAAGCGCGAGTACGACGGTTCCGTAGCGCGTGTACTGGGTAATCTTGCGCTGGCCCGCCTGTCCTTCTTTCTTCAACTGCTCAAGCTGTGGGGAAACCGCGGTCATCAATTGCATGATGATCGAGGCCGAGATGTAGGGCATGATGCCGAGCGCAAAAATCGTAAACCGGCTCAGCGCTCCGCCCGAGAACATGTTGAACAGACCGAGGATCCCGCCCTGCTGCGACTGAAACAGCTCCGCGAGCTTTATCGGATCGATGCCCGGTACGGGAATATGTGCGCCGATGCGGAAAACCACCAACGCACCGAGCAGGAACAGAAGCCGCTTCTTGAGGTCGCCGTACTTACCGGTCTTGCCAAGCTGGGGGATCGAGGTCGCCATCTACGCCTTACTTGTCCTTCTTGGCTTCCGGCTTCGGTTGGGGTTCCGTCTTTCTCGCCTGACTCTTGTCTCGGGCACCGCTTTCGCCTTTCGCTGCGCCCTTCGTCTTGGTCTTGGCCTCGCCCGCTCCCTTCTCGGCTCCGGTTTCATCCTTTCCTGGCTTTGCCTCGGATTGCTGGGCTGCCGGGACGATCTTCGGCTGAGGCTTGGGCTTAGGCTGCGGGATTGGCGCGTCCGTGCTTCCCCCCACCGCTTCGATCGCGGCGCGCGCGCCTTTGCTTACGGCAATCCCGGCAAGCGCGACCTTGCGCGTGAGCTTGCCTGAAACGATCACCTTGGCTCCCTTTGCCGACTCGGGCACAACCCCTGCCTCCTTGAGTGCATCGAGGTCGATCTTGTCGGTCTTGATACGCTCGAGGTCGGAGAGCCGCACTTCGGCGGTGTCCTCCCGGGTCGGCGAGTTGAAGCCGCGTTTGGGCAGCCGGCGCTGCAGCGGCATCTGGCCGCCCTCGAAGCCGACTTTGTGGAATCCCCCGGAACGTGCCCTTTGACCCTTGTGCCCGCGGCCGCCGGTCTTGCCCGTTCCAGAGCCGATGCCACGGGCGACGCGCTTGCGCGGACGCTTCGAGCCTAACGCGGGTTTCAGCGTATTGAGTTCCATTTATCCCTCGGAGCGCACCAGATGATTCACGCTGTTGATCATGCCGCGCACTTGCGGCGTGTCCTTGAGCTCGACGGTCTGACGCAGTCGCCGCAACCCCAAGCCCCGCACTGTCGCGCGATGCTCTGCCCTGCATCCGTTGATGCTTTTCACGAGCGTCACGCGAATTTTCTTGTCTGCCATGTACGTCCGCCTTATGCGGTGATTTCCTCGATCGACTTGCCACGTTTGGCCGCGATCTCTGCAGGGGTATTCATTTTCTTGAGCCCATCGAGCGTCGCTCGAACGACATTGTAGGGATTGGTCGAGCCGATGCACTTCGCGAGCACGTTGGTTATACCCAACACTTCGAATACGGCACGCATGGGCCCGCCGGCGATAATCCCGGTGCCTTGGGAGGCGGGCAGCATGATCACTTTTGAGGCGCCGTGCTTTCCGATGACGGCATGCTGCAGCGTGCCATTCTTGAGGGTCACTCGGAACATTTTGCGACGCGCCTCTTCCAGTGCCTTCTGCACGGCTACGGGCACCTCGCGCGCCTTGCCTTTACCCATGCCGACCGCGCCGTCACCGTCGCCTACGACCGTGAGCGCGGCAAAACCGAGGATCCGCCCGCCCTTTACGACCTTGGTGACGCGATTCACGGCGACCATCTTTTCCTTCAGGCCGTCCGTGCGCTCGCTGCCGCCCTGCATCCTCGGTTGCATTCTCGCCATTGCGTTTCCTTTGCCTGGATTCCCGATCAGAACTTGAGGCCGGCCTCGCGCGCGGCTTCAGCGAGCGCCTTGACCCTGCCGTGGTACTTGTAGCCGGCACGGTCGAAAGCCACGACCTGTATGCCCAGCCCTTTTGCCTTTTCGGCGATGCGCTTGCCTACCGCCGTCGCCGCCGCTTTGTTGCCGCCATTCGTAACTTTGGTGCGCACGTCCTTTTCCAAGGTGGAAGCCGAAGTCAGAACCCTGCCGTCGGCCGAGCACAGCTGCGCGTAGATATGGGTGTTGGTGCGATGCACGGCCAGCCGCGTCGTCGCCAGCTGATGGATCTTGTGGCGTGTCTGAGAAGCCCGTCGTAGCCTTGCCGTTTTCTTGTCGCTCATCGCAGTCCTCTACTTCTTCTTCGTTTCCTTCAAGACAACGCGCTCATCAGCGTAGCGCACACCCTTGCCTTTGTAAGGCTCCGGGGACCTGTAGGCGCGCACTTCGGCGGCGACCTGTCCGACGAGCTGTTTGTCCAATCCCTTGATCAGGATTTCGGTCTGCGACGGGGTCTCGACCTTGATCCCTTTCGGCATCGGGTGCGCTACCGGGTGCGAGAAACCGAGCGTAAGGTTCAGCTTGTCTCCCTGAGCCTGGGCACGATAACCGACTCCGACGAGGGTCAGTCGTTTCTCGAACCCCTTCGTCACCCCGACGACCATGTTCGCGGCAAGCGCCCGCAGCGTCCCCGACATGGCGTTCGCGTCGTCTGAATCGTTGAGAGCCTTGAATACCAGCGTGTCCCCGTCCTTCTCGATCTTGACGTCGCTGCGCAGTCGCTGCGTCAACGTTCCGAGCGGCCCTTTGATCGAGAGCGCCTCCGCCGCAAGCGTGACCTCGACGCCCTTCGGCAGCGTTACGGGATATTTTGCGATCCGAGACATGGGCGCCTCCTAAGCGACGATGCAAAGCACTTCGCCGCCGACACCGGTCGCGCGTGCCTTGCGGTCGGTCATGACGCCCTTCGAAGTGGAGACGATTGCGACGCCAAGGCCGTTCATGACCTTCGGCAGATCATCGCGCCCCTTGTAGATGCGCAGGCCCGGACTGGACACGCGCTCGATTCTCTCGATCACCGGCTGCCCCGCATAGTACTTGAGGCCGATCTCGAGCTCAGGCTTCCCTTCCTTCTCACGCACGGCAAAGCCGTCGATGTAACCCTCGTCTTTGAGCACCTGGGCGATCGAAACCTTGAGCTTCGAAGATGGCATTCCGACCACGGTCTTGGCGACCATTTGAGCATTGCGGATGCGGGTCAGCATGTCGGCGATGGGATCGGTCATACTCATACGGGAAGCCTCCTTCTACCAGCTCGCCTTGATCAGGCCCGGGATCTCGCCGCGCAATGCGATTTCGCGCAGCTTGTTGCGCCCGAGACCGAACTTGCGGAACACTCCGCGTGGCCGCCCGGTCAACCTGCATCGGTTGCGCAGACGCACGGGCGAGGCGTTTCTCGGCAGCTGCTGCAAATTCTCGCGCGCCTCCTGGCGGTCCTCGTCGGAGCGTTTGGCGTCGTTGATGATCGCGAACAACGCGGCGCGCCTGGCGGCGAACTTGACTACCGTCTTGCGGCGTTTTGCGTCGCGATTGATGAGGGCGAGCTTGGCCATGACTATCCTTCAGGTCTTAAACGGAAAGCGGAAGGCCGCGAGGAGCGCACGCGCTTCATCGTCGGTCTTCGCCGTGGTGGTAATGCTGATGTTGAGTCCCCGCAGGGTGTCGATCTTGTCGTACTCGATCTCCGGGAAGATGATCTGTTCCTTGACGCCCAGGCTGTAGTTGCCGCGTCCGTCGAACGCGCGGTTCGAAATACCGCGGAAATCGCGGATACGGGGAATGGCAACGGTGACGAGGCGATCGAGAAATTCGTACATGCGCTTGCCGCGCAGGGTCACCATGCAGCCCACCGGGTATCCCTTGCGGATCTTGAAAGTGGCGATCGACTTCTTCGCGTTCGTGGTCACCGGCTTTTGCCCGGCGATCTTGGTCAGGTCGGCAACCGCACTGTCGAGGATTTTCTTGTCCGTCGTCGTCTCGCCAACGCCCATATTGAGCGTGATCTTGAGTATTCGCGGCACCTGCATCGAGGTTTTGTACCCCAGCTTTTTCATCAGATCGGGTACCACGTTCTTGCGGTAGTGGTCTTGCAGGCGGGCCATGATCTACGCGTCCACCATTTCGCCGTTGGACTTAAACACGCGCACCTTGCGCCCGCCTTCCATCAGCTTGAAGCCGACACGATCGGCCTTCTTGGTTTGCGGGTTGAAGAGCGCGACGTTGGAGATATCGATGGGCATGTCCTTGTCGACGATGCCGCCCGTGACGCCCTTCATGGGATTCGGACGCATGTGCTTCTTGACGCGGTTGACGCCCTCTACGACCACATGCCTTGCGTCGACGATTTTCAGCACCGTGCCGCGCTTTCCTCTGTCCCTGCCGGCGATGACGATGATGTCGTCGCCTTTTCGGATTCTTTCCATGGTCTCGATATTGTGAGTTTGCAGCGTGCGACTAAAGCACTTCGGGCGCCAGCGAAACGATCTTCATGAAGCGCTCGCTGCGAAGCTCCCGGGTCACGGGCCCGAAGATGCGCGTGCCGATCGGTTCCAGCTTGGGGGTGAGCAACACTGCAGCGTTCGAGTCGAACCGGATACGGCTTCCGTCGGCGCGCCTCACGCCGTGGGCGGTGCGCACCACGACCGCGTGGTAGATCTCACCCTTCTTGACCCGCCCGCGGGGGGCCGCGTCCTTGACGCTCACCCTGATCACGTCCCCGATACTGGCGTAGCGGCGCTTCGAGCCGCCCAGCACCTTGATACACATCACCGCGCGCGCGCCGGTATTGTCGGCGACGTCGAGCACCGTCTGCATCTGAATCATTTTCTCTCTCCAACTTGCCCCGCTCTATGCTTCCGGGCGGGCAGTCTTGGATCCCGTTCGGGACTTGAAAAGCGCTAAATTGTACGCGGAATCAAAAGCTTTGCCAAGCCAAATTCCTCGAAGGATGTGTCCCCTCGTCCGTTACCGAAACTAAACTGCGCGCGCCTTCTCGACAAGCTTTGCGACGCGCCACGCCTTGGTCCTTGAAATCGGGCGGCACTCTTCAATCAGCACGACATCCCCCTCTTGGTACTCGTCTTTTTCGTCATGGGCATGGTACTTCTTCGACCGGGTGACCACTTTTCCGTAGATCGGGTGCGTGACGCGGCGCTCGACCAGCACCGTCACGGTCTTTTCCATCTTGTCGCTGACGACTCGACCCGTCAGCGTCCGGATCATCTTGCCCTCGCTCATTTCGTTTCCACCTTTTCGTTCAGGATCGTGCGAACTCGCGCAATGTCCCGGCGCACTCTTTTCAGTTGGCTGCTGTTGGTCAGCTGCTGTGTCGCCTTTTGCATACGCAGGCTGAACTGCGCTCGCAGCAACTCCTCAAGCTCTTTGGAAAGCTGCGCCTGGTCCTTGACGCGAAGTTCAGTCGCTTTCATGTTTGCCGCCTCTGGGCTCGGAGTTCAACAAAAGGGTTGCCGTTCCATTACCCGCCGATTTGACGGAAGACGAACACGGTGCGAAGGGGAAGCTTGGCCGCGGCGAGGGCAAACGCCTCTCGCGCCATGGGTTCATCCACGCCGTCCATTTCATAGAGCACCTTGCCCGGCTGGATTTCTGCGACGAAATACTCCGGGTTGCCTTTGCCGTTGCCCATGCGCACTTCGGCGGGCTTTGTTGAGACGGGCTTGTCCGGAAAGATGCGAATGAAAATGCGCCCACCGCGCTTGATATAGCGGGTCATGGCGCGGCGGGCCGCTTCGATCTGGCGCGCAGTCAGCCGCCCGCGGGTAGTCGCCTTGAGCCCGTAATCGCCGAAGCTGACCTTTGTCCCCCGCGTAGCGACGCCCCTGTTGCGCCCCTTTTGCTGCTTGCGGTACTTGGTTCTTGCCGGTTGAAGCATCTAAATCACTCCTCGCCTTACGAAGCCTTGGGCTTCCGCGATTTCTTGACCGTGGCCTTGGGCTTCGCCTGTGTCTTTCCTTCGGTTTTAGCCTTGGGCTCGCTCGCGGCCTTTTTTATCGCAGCCGGACGAGACCGCGCGGGCTTTGCCTTTACTTCAGGCGCGGCTGCTGCCGCTACCGGTGCCACGGGCGCCACGTCCACGACCGCGGGTGGCACCTTTTCCTCTGGAACGCTTGGAGCAGGTTTGAGCGTCGCCTTCTTCACCTTCTTTGCCGCGAAGACCTCATCCGAGGCTGGAGCCGGAGGCGCGACCGGCTGGTCTCCCTTGGCCATCGTTTCGCCTTTGTACACCCAGCACTTGATCCCGATCACTCCATAGGTAGTCTTCGCCTCGGAAAAGCCGTAGTCGATATCTGCGCGCAGCGTGTGAAGCGGTACGCGCCCCTCGCGGTACCACTCGGTGCGCGCGATCTCGACTCCGTTCAAGCGCCCGGCACTCATGATCTTGATCCCCTGGGCGCCCAGGCGCATGGCGTTCTGCATCGCGCGCTTCATTGCGCGGCGGAACATGATGCGCTTTTCCAGCTGCTGCGCTATCGAATCCGAAATGAGCTGCGCGTCGACCTCAGGCTTGCGGATCTCCTCGATATTCACGTGCACCATTTGCACACCGAGAAGCCTGCGCAAGTCGGCCTTGAGCATTTCGATGTCTTCGCCCTTCTTGCCGATGACAACACCGGGGCGGGCGCTATGTATCGTGATTCGCGCGTCCTTGGCCGGCCGCTCGATCACCACTTTGCCGACCGAGGCGTGCGCGAGTCGCTTCTTCAGGTAGCTGCGGACCTTCAGGTCCTCGTTCAGCATCGCAGCGAAATTCCTGCTGTTCGCGTACCAGCGTGAGGACCAGTTCTTGTTGACGCTGAGCCTGAAGCCGATCGGATGAATTTTCTGTCCCATGGATGTCCTATTTCTTCGTCTGCTTCGCCAGCGCCTTCTTCTTTTCCTCGTCGCCTACGGTCACGAAAATGTGGCAGCTATGCTTGGTCACGCGGTTGCCGCGGCCTTTGGCTCGCGCCTGGAAGCGCTTCAGAGGCATCCCCCGCTCCACGAAGATGCGTTTCACTTTCAGCTCGTCAACGTCCGCACCGTCGTTGTGCTCGGCGTTGGCGATCGCCGATTCCAAGACCTTCTTGATGATCTGCGCCCCTTTCTTTGGACTGAAGGCAAGCAGATTGAGTGCTTTTTCCACCGGGAGCCCTCGGATCTGGTCGGCGACCAGCCGCCCCTTCTGGGCCGATAGCCGCACCCCGTAAAGCGTTGCTCGGGTTTCCATGGCTCTTCCTACTTCTTCTCGCCCGACGCGGCGGGAGCCGGCGTCGCACCCGCCGCGGGAGTACTCGACGCGGCTGACGCTCCGGGAGCCCCGTGCGCACCACCGGCTCTGGCCGCGGCGGCGGCCTCAAGGACCTTCTTGTCCGCCATGCCGTGGCTTTTGAAAATGCGGGTCAGCGCGAATTCGCCGAGCTTGTGCCCCACCATGTTTTCCGAGATGTACACCGGGACATGCTGCTTGCCGTTGTGAACGGCGATGGTCAACCCAACGAAGTCCGGCAGAATGGTCGAGCGGCGCGACCAGGTCTTGATCGGGCGTTTGTCGCTCGAGGCGCGCACAGCGCCGACCTTTTCCATCAGGTGGTGGTCCACGAAAGGACCTTTCTTGACTGAGCGTCCCATGGCCTAGCCCTTGTCTCGTTTCTTGTGACGGAACTGGATGATCATGCCGCGCGTGCGCTTGTTCTTGCGGGTCTTGTACCCCTTGGCGAGCGTGCCCCAGGGACTCACCGGGTCCTGGGCGGCGGCAGTCTTGCCCTCGCCACCTCCGTGCGGGTGATCGATCGGGTTCATGGCGACGCCACGGACCGTGGGCCGCACACCGCGCCAGCGAACGCGCCCGGCCTTGCCGATCGATTCCAGGCTGTGCTCTTCGTTGCCGACTTCACCGATGGTGGCGCGGCAATCGACGTGGACTTTGCGGATTTCGCCGGAACGCAGCCGTACCTGCGCATAGCTGCCCTCGCGGGCGAGCAACTGCACCGAGGTCCCTGCGGCTCTCGCCAACTGCGCGCCCTTGCCGGGCTGCAGTTCGACGCAATGAATCGTCGTGCCGACCGGTATGTTTCTGAGGGGCAGCGTGTTACCGGCTTTGATCGGCGCCTCGACGCCGGATAGGATCTGCGTTCCGGCCGCCAGCCCTTTGGGCGCGATGATGTAGCGGCGCTCGCCGTCCGCGTAGCAAAGCAGCGCGAGGTTCGCGCTGCGGTTGGGATCATATTCGAGCCGCTCGACTCTCGCCGCAATGCCGTCCTTGTTGCGGCGAAAATCGACGATGCGGTAATGCTGCTTGTGGCCGCCGCCCTGATGGCGCATCGTGATGTGGCCGTTGACGTTACGCCCCGCCTTCTTCGACTGCTTTTCGACGAGCTGCTGGAAAGGCCCGCCCTTGTGCAGGTCCGGGTTCACCACCTTGACGAGTTGGCGCCTGCCGGGCGACGTAGGTTTGACTTTGACGAGCGGCATAGCCTACTCCGTAGCCTGGAAGGTAATTTCCTGCTTCTTGCCATCGGGCCCGGGCATCAACGACACATAGGCCTTTTTCCAGCTGCGCCGCCGCCCGACATGGCGCCCGAAGCGCTTTTCCTTGCCCTTGACGTTCGAGACCTGCACCGATCGGACTTTGGTCTTGAACATCAGCTCGACCGCGGCCTTTATTTCAGGCTTGGTCGCATCGGCTGAAACGCGAAAAACATACTGGTTGTGCTTTTCCCCGACGAAGGTGCTTTTCTCGGAGACTTGCGGTGCAAGCAGCACCCCCATCAACCGTTGCGCGGGCGCGGTCACTTCAGGATCTCCTCGAATCGGGCCATCGCCTTTTTCGTGAGGATGACATGATTGAACTGGATCAGCGAAACCGGATCGGTGTGGTCGACGTCGAGGACGCGCACGTTGACGAGGTTGCGCGAGGACAGAACCAGGTTCTGATCCACGCTGTCGGTGATCACCAAAGTGGATTCGAGGCCCATCTGCGAGATCTTCTGGGCGAGGAGTTTCGTCTTGGGCGCATCCATCGAGAAGCTCTCGACTACTTTCAACCGGTCCTCGCGTGCGAGCTGCGACAAGATCGAGCACATGCCGGCGCGGTACATCTTTCGATTGACCTTCTGGGAAAAATTCTCATCGGGTGAGTTCGGAAAAATCTTGCCGCCACCGCGCCACAGCGGGCTCGCCACATCGCCCGCGCGGGCGCGACCGGTGCCCTTTTGGCGCCAAGGCTTCTTGTGCGAGTGGCGAACATCGCTGCGCCCCTTCTGCGCTCGGGTACCCCGCCGGCCGTTGGCTTTGTAGGCAGTGACGATCTGGTGTATCAGCGCTTCGTTGTATTCACGTCCGAACAATGCGTCCGGGGCCGCCACCGTGGCTGCGCTCTTGCCTTGTTCGTTGATGAGCTTCAGTTCCATCACGCGCTCGCCTTCGCCGCGGGAGCAGGAGCGGCCTTGGGCGCCGCAGCGGGCGCAGATTTGGCCGAAGGAGCCGGCTTGGCGGCAGCAACCACGGGGCGCGCCGCCCTGGAAGTCGGCTTGACGACGATATCGCGGCCACGGCTGCCCGGGACCGCGCCTTTCACCATCAGCAGCTGGCGCTCGGTATCGATGCGCACGATCTCCAGGTTCAGCACGGTGCGCCGGGCCGCGCCCAGGTGCCCCGCCATTCGCTTGCCGGGAAACACGCGGCCCGGGTCCTGAGCCTGTCCGGTGGAGCCGGGTTTGTTGGTCGAAAGCGAGTTGCCGTGGCTGGCGCGATTGGAAGAAAAATGATGTCGCTTGATCACACCTGCAAAACCCTTGCCTTGCGAGGTCCCGGAAACATCGACCTTCTGGCCTATCTTGAAGATGTCCACCCCGATCTTTCCGCCGATCTTGAGATTCTCGGCGTCTTTTTCGGTAATCCGGAACTCGCGCAACACGTGCCCTGCCTCAACCGCAGCTTTGGCGAAGTGACCCGCGGCGGCCTTATTGACCCGGGACGCGCGGCGCTTGCCGTAGGTGACCTGCACGGCACTGTAGCCGTCGGTCGAAGGGGTCTTGATCTGCGTAACGCGGTTGTCCGCAACCTCGAGCACCGTCACCGGCAGCGAGTCGCCGTCGTCGGTGAACACACGGGTCATGCCGACTTTGCGGCCGACCAGCCCCAGAGTCATAGCTTGATCTCCACGTCCACACCCGCCGGCAGATCGAGCTTCATCAGCGCATCCACCGTCTTGTCGGTCGGATCGATGATATCCATCAAGCGCAGGTGCGTCCTGATCTCAAGCTGATCGCGCGAGGTCTTGTCGGCATGCGGGCTGCGCAGCACGTCGAAGCGCTCGATGCGCGTAGGCAGCGGCACCGGGCCTTTTACGACGGCGCCCGTACGCTTGGCCGTATCCACGATCTCAAGCGCCGACTGGTCGATGAGCCGGTAGTCGAACGCTTTCAGCCGGATACGAATTTTCTGGTTTGGCATGGGACCTTACTCGATCACTTTGGCGACGACGCCCGCGCCGACGGTCTTGCCGCCCTCGCGGATGGCAAAGCGCAGGCCCTGCTCCATGGCGATGGGGGCAATGAGCGTCACCACCATCTTCACGTTGT
>Ga0137435_1000209_pt1 | contig 20956 bp, 21 predicted proteins | sample EasRivERMGT100_2_FD_104904 | JGI IMG/M metagenome (GOLD analysis project Ga0137435, IMG submission 104904) | Soil microbial communities from meander-bound floodplain in the East River, Colorado, USA - East River MetaG ERMGT100_2 | ecosystem: Environmental > Terrestrial > Soil > Floodplain ... | reverse complement strand
CGCTAGCAGGGGACCGTGAGGGAAGGATCTGCACCAGGGGCGCCGCCATGGAGGTCGAAGATAGCCAGAGCCTCAGGGTGCGGGTAGGTCATTTTTCAACCAGATGGTTGATCGCCATCCCGTTTCTTCAGCGACCGCAGCCTCTCCTCGATGTCTGCCGACGTGCTGAGCGTCCCGTCCGCGATGTCGGCGATTTCCTCAGCCTCCTTCCATTGCCGCTCCAACTCCTGAACCTCGGCGCGTTCATCAACGGCCATCTCCAAAGCCAGGCCGCGCTCAGGACGCAAACTCCGTAGTGTGATCTCGTGCCGGGCGATGTCGCGGACGAGTTGGTCTGGCCCGCCGACGCCATCGACTTCGCGCGCCGCGTCCTCGGCTTTGCGCCGTCCGCCGCGCGCCAGGTTCAAGTAGGTCAGGCCCTGCCGCAGTGCCTGGATGGCGTCGTTGCCGGTGAGCTGCGCGCCTTCCCCTCGGCAACGGGGGCAGCTCAGGACGACGGCCATGTCGGCATGTTGGTCGGGGACGACACGAGCGTGCTGAATGTGGCGGGCGCGCAGCTGCATGAGACTGCCACAGCGCGCGCAGATCGGGGACTCGACGAGGGGCACCTTACGCCCGCCGACCATGCGCAGGTAGATCCAGTCCGCGACGCGGTGGATGTTCCAGACGACCACGCCGAAGCCGCCTCCGGCCGCGACGTTGGCCGCGATGCCCATGCCGATCGCCGCGATCGTCAGCGGCACGACGACTTTCATCCGCTCGCGCTGGCGATGGCGGAGCCGCTCTCCGTAGCGCCACGTCGCCAGCTCGACCCGCGGCGGTTTTCCCACGCGCACGAAGTCGTACCGTTCCCAGCGGACCAACGCGACTTGATCGGTCGACGCCGCGATGCGTCCCTGACCTGCGGCACGCGCGACCGCCTCGATCCGCTCCAACCGGTCATCGAAGGGGGTGAGATTCCAGCGACTGCAGCGGGGACATACGACCCAGAGCCGGCCCTTCCACTCATCGAACGCGAGCCGCCGGCCCACGCCGAGCCCTGAGGGCCCACCATCACCGTCAAACGCCGCGTTACAGAAGCCACAACTGCGAAACATGCTAGGAAGTAAATCGCTCCGGGGCGAGAGAAGCAATCTCTATCTCGGATCCCTGCGTCGTGATGAGCGCCGCGATGATCTCCCCGGTGAGCGCCGCGAGTAAGACACCGTTCCGGCCGTGTCCCGTGGCGTACCACAATCCGCGGACATCCGGATCGGGGCCGACGATCGGCCGGCCGTCGGGCGTCACCGGACGCAAGCCCGCCCACGTCCGCGTCGGGGCGCCGAGGCTGGGAATCAGGCGTCGCGCCATCGACACGATCTCGCCAATGCCGGTGTCGGTGACACCGGCGTCAAACCCCACGTGCTCCATGGTGCTGCCGAAGATCGCTTCGCCACCCCGCTTCAATACGTAGGCATGATCGTAGTACAACACCGTTCGCGGCATTTCGGCCGGCCAGGGAGCCGCGGCCATCTGACCGCGCACGGGCTCGACAGGAAGTGTCCGTGGCAGGTGGTCGATCTGCGGTGACCATGCGCCGGCGGCGATGACGACGTGCTCCGCCTTGATCTTGCCCGCCGTGGTTTCTACGCCGGTCGCGCGACCGAGGATGGTGTTGAGACGGGTGACGCGGGCGTTGAGGGTTTGCGCGCCGCGGCGCCGCGCATCCGCGCGCAGCGCGCGAGTCAGGGCGGGCGCGTCCACCGCTCCGTCCTCGGGAGAAAACAGGGCACCCAGGCAGGGTGCGGCCGCTGGGAATCGCTCCGCCACGTCCTCCGCTTCCAGCCAATCGCTGCGCAGCCCGGCCTGTCGCTGGTGTGCGACGGCATCCCGTAGCCGCTCGGCGTCCGCTTCGGTGAACGCGAGTGACGCCGCACCGTCGCGCCAAAGGCCAATGTCGATACCAGTGTCAGCGGCGAGGGTCGCCGCGAGACTTTCGTAGACCTCGCGGGCGCGCAGCCCCAGTGCCCGAAGGGTCTCGTCGCTGCTCTCGATCTGTGGGGCGAGGATCCCCGCGGACGCAGCCGACGCGGCCGCCGGGTCAGGGCCGGGTTCACAAATCAGCACGCGGAGCCCGCGCAGCGCCGCGGCGCGCGCGCAAGCGGCGCCGATGACGCCGCCGCCGGCAATCAAGACTTCACACGACGAAACTTTGTGCGACATTTAGGCGTACGCTGCAGACGCACCGGAAACCACGGAGGCTATCATGTTCCGGAGCATTATCGGGTTCGCGATTCTCGCCATCGTCGCCTGGCTCGGCCTGAAGCTCGTGTTCGGGATCGTGGGCAGCCTGTTCGGGATCGCGGCGACGGTGCTGACACTCGCCGTCATCGGCTTCTTCTTCTATCTCGCACTTCGCATCCTGAGTCCGTCCACGGCCGACCGCGTCCGGGACATGATCAAGGGCCGGCCCGCCAGCTAAGGCTCCCACGGGAGCGGCTGGCTCGAGTGCGCGTGCACGATCTTCCAGCCGCTTCCCCGTAGTTCGCAGATGACTGTAGCCCGACCTGCCTCCGCGCGTTGGTCGGCCTGCCTGAACCACCGGTAATCGACCAATACCCATGCCACGCCGCCCGATACGCTGGCGTTTGCGGCCGTGATTGTCACTCGCCCAGCGCCGCCGCCGGCGATTCCCGCGAACCGCGGTGACGCGAGACGCACGCGCGCGTTTCCCACCACCACCGCATCCGACGCGTACAACGTGTCCGCCTTGCGGTCGCCCGCGGCATCGAGCGTGAGCGCCAGTCGCACGACGTTCTGCACATCACTCGTGCCCGAGCCGACGGCCGTCACCTCAGTGGGCGGACTGACCGTCCGGGTCGTACACGCGGCGTGTGTGGCCGTGAGCAGGACGGCTGCTACGCGTCGAACCGCGAGAGAACGGACCATGCGAGCAGAGGGAAGAGTATCTCGTGGTGTCCCGTCAGCTGAATGCCGCGGCCTCCGGCCAGCGTCGGCCGCTCCACGACGTTGACGCGCGGGCGGTAGTGGCGCTGCATGTCGCAGTCGCAGGCCGTGAACTGTGTGGGCCGGCCGCCGTTGAGATTGCGTGCTACGGTGAGCGCTTTGAGAAACACCTCGGGCATGACGACGGCGCTGCCGAGGTTGAGCACGACCCCGCCGTTGTCGAGATCGGGCAAGGCTCCGGCGAGCCGTTTGAAGTCGCGGTGGCTGGTGGCGCCGATCGCCGCGCCGTCGGCACTGGGATGCTGATGGATGATCTCCGCGCCGATCGTGGCGTGCACGGTGACCGGTAGTCCCAGCTCGGCGCACGCCACCAGCACCGACACGTCGCGCCCGGGGAGATCCTTGCGCGCCCGCAAGTATTCGGCGAGAGCCTCCCCGGCGCCCTGTCCGCTGTTCGCGCCGCGAGCCAGGGCCGCGTTCATCTCACGGCCGGTCTCCTCGGCCATCCCGAACGTCCCGTCGCCCAATCCCGCCGCGACGTCCTCGCTCGTGCCGCCGTACGCGGCCAGCTCGAAGTCGTGAATCGCCGCGCTGCCGTTCATCGCAATCACGCTCACCGCGCGTTTGCGCAGCAGCGCAATCAGCAGGGGGCCCAGTCCCACCTTGATGACATGCCCGCCCAGCATCGCGACGATGGCGCGCCGGCCCGTCGCGGCCACCATCTGGTCGACGACGTAGCGCAGGTCCTGCGCCGCGAGGATCGAGGGGAGCGCGTCGAGAAACGCGGTAAACGATCGATCGGAAGGAAGCGGAGTCTTGGCGAGGAGCGAGGCATCGACTTTGTTGGGGCGTTTGGCAACCGGCACGGTCTTGAGGCGGGAAAAGTCAGCTTCCCGGTATTCGGTCATGGCTGATTCACCCCGGGGAGGGGGGGTGGGGGGGGGACTTTGTAGTCCTTGAGCTTCAAGGTCACCTGCCCGAACGAGAAGTTGGACTGTATCGCGAGCACGAGCCGCTGCTCATCGTCCGACAACCAGATGCGCGTCTCGGACTTCTCCCCAAAGATGCCACGCGCCTGCGGTATTCTGGGGCGTACCACGAGCGCGCGCCACTTCTTGCCCGCGACATTCACACGCTCGCGCCCCAGTACTTCGATGATGACGGGGTTGCGGTCTGGGCGAAAATAGCGCGCGTACTCGTATTTCTTGCCCACCTCGAGCGGCACCGTTCTGATCCAGTACAGAAACGCCCCGTCGTCGAGCGGCTCGAGGACGGTGGCAAATGTCGTGTCGCGCCCTTCCTCTCTATAGAATCCGGAATCGGGATAGATCTCGTAGCGACGCTCGCGGTGCTTGTCGCGCTCGTCCTGCACGGTTGTGAACCGTCGCGAGCGGAAGTCGTACCGGCCGACCCAGGACTCCATGGTCTGGTCGAGGTGATACCAGAGCGCACCGCCCGTGATGCGGAACCGGATGTGCACGGCTTCCACCCCGTGCACCGTATCGATCCCCATCACTTCCATGACGGCATTGCCGACGCTGAAGACGCCATACTTGGCGCTGAAGGAGAGCCGTTCGCCCACTGGGAAGGGCACTGCAGGCACCCGGATGACCGGGGGCGCCGGCGGCGGGGGTGTGGACTCGGGCCCCACGCTGGTGCGAACGGTGTCCTGCGACGTGAGCGAGGTGAACCCTGCCAGGAACGCCAGCAGCACCGTGGTAGATCCTTTGCGCGCCGCGCTGATCAGTCCGCGCGAGCGCCACGCGGACAAGAGTTGCTGCCATGGCTTGGAGCGTGAGGCGCGCTGCTTGAGATCGAAGCGCGCCGCGGACGGTACGACTTCGACGCGTCGCGCGTGCGCGCCCAGGCGGACGAGCAGCTCCGCGTTGGCGGACCATCCCTCGGCGCGTAGCAGCGCGGCATCACCGCCGCGGGTGGCCTGCCGCAGCACGATCAGCCGGAGTGCGAGGAATCCCGAGATGGAGTCCTTGACGCCGACCCCGACGGGCAACAGGCGTGGCGCCCACTGCCGTGCCCAGCGCTCCTGCCAGCTGCTCACGCCCTGAATGCGCGACTGCTCGGCCACGACGAGGTCGGCCCCCGATTCGAGCCGCTTCACCATCTCTTCCATCGTCTCCGGGCCATGCACGAAATCGGCATGCAGGGTGATGGCGCAGTCGCGCTTGGGTCGATCGGTGCGCTGCAGCGCCAGCCGAAGCAGCTCCTCCAGGCTGCGCGCGTATCCCTGCCGCGAGTGATGCTTGATCACCGTCAGGGGTAGCACGCGCGCATACGAGGTCAGGACGTCCGCCGTCCCGTCCGTGCACGCATCGTCACACGCCAGGATCTGGTACTCCCGCTCGAACGCGGTGAAGACCTGGCGGACCTTCCACAGGACGAGCCCAACGGTGCTCGCCTCGTTATGTGCCGGAACGCAGACGTAGATCATGGCCCTGCAATCTAGAGAAGGGTCCTATAGACATCCAAGACTTGACCCGCCATGGACCGCGCCGTGAAGCGGGGCGGGAAGGGCACAAGCCTGGGATTGTGCAGTACGTCCGCCACTTTGTGTGCCAGCGCTTCGGCGGCACCCGGGGGAACCAGGAGCTCGGGGGGGAGGATTTCGGGAATGCCGCCGGCCGCGGTGGCGACCACCGGCCGGTCCAACGCGAGCGCGTTCAGAATGACGCTACCGAGCCCTTCCAGCTTCGACGACATCACGAAAACGTTCGCCGCAGCGATCAACGCCTCGATGCGGTCAATCCAACCGACGAGGTGCACGCGGCCCTGGAGGTCGAGGCGCGTGATTTCCGCGGTGAGCGCCTGTCGTTGTGGTCCCTCGCCCGCGATGACCCAATGCAGCTGCGGCTCGAGGGTTCGGGCTGCGCGCGCGGCGCGAATCAGTGTCTTCTGATCTTTGTGATCGACCAGCGCCGCCGCGTTCACCGCGAGCAGCGCTTTCGGCGACAGGTGCAGCTGGCTCCGGATGTCGAGCGGCGGGACGGCCGCCCGACGGATCTCGTCGGGGTCGATGCCGTCCGGAACGACGGTGATCGCGTTCGCTGCGAGCCCGTCGCCAATCAGCACCTGTTTGACGGCCTCCGACACGGCGATGATGCGATCCGGCCGCCGCCAGGCGCCGAACCGTCCCACATGGAAATCGACTCGACGTGCGGCGACGAGCGTGCGGCCCATGGCCGCGGTCGCGGCGAGGGTGAGCCCGTGACTGTCGTGCGCATGGATGATGTCGGGCTGGAATGCGGAGATCGTGCGTCGCAGATGCCACCAGGCACGCGGGTCGAGGCCGATATCCCACGCGGTGCCCCGGACGGTGACGCCCTCGGCGGCGGCGCGCCGCGCCAGCTCGCCGTCCTCCCTGGTGACGAGGAGTTGCTCGACGTTCGCGTCGCGCGCGAGCTCGCGGCACAGCAGCCGCACCTGGTTCTGGCCGCCGCGCCATTCACGGCCCGAGTCGACCTGGAGGACTCGCATCGACTCGGGTCTCGGGTCCCTAGCCCCGAGCCCCTGCCTTTTGGACTCCGGCGAGGACGCGGCGCAGGGCATCGAGCTTGAAGGGCTTCTGAAGAAACGGCCGGCCCAGCTCTTCGAGGAAGCGCAGCGTGTCGCCGCGAACCGTGTCACCCGTGGCAAAGATGATGCGATCGGCGACCGCGGGGTGCATGCGCGACAGCGTCTGGAACATCTCGCGTCCACCGAGTCGCGGCATGCGCAAGTCGCAGATGATGAGATCGAAGGGCTGCATGAGCGCAAGCTTCAGCGCCTGGCTGCCGTCGCGGGCGAGCACCACCTCATGCCCCCAGCTCTCGAGGGTCGCCTGCATGTAGTGCAGGATATGCGGTTCGTCATCCACAACGAGTACCCGCAGGTGTTCGACGCGTTCGGCCGGGGTCTGCACCGATGCCGTTCCGCCCGGGAGCGGGCTGAGCTCCGCGCGGATGCCGGTCGGCAGCTCCACGGTGAACGTCGCGCCGCGGCCGCTCGCCGGGCCGCCGGGATCGACGGTGATGTTCCCGCCGTGCTCCTTCACGATGCCCAGGCAAATCGACAGGCCGAGGCCGGTCCCTTCGCCTTCCGACTTGGTGCTGAAGAACGGCTCGAACACGCGTGGCGCCACGCCGTCCGGGATGCCGGGTCCGTTGTCCGAGATGTTCACGGACAGGCCGTCCGGCTCGCAGCGCGTGACGATGTCGATCCGCCCGCCACCCACGCCCGTTTTGCCCCGGGTACTCGCGATTGCCTGCGCCGCGTTGTTGATGATGTTGACGAACACCTGCTTGATCTGATTGGCGTGCACCTCGACCTCAGGCAATCCGGGCTCGAAGCTGAGCGTGAGCTCGATCCGCGCCGCCATCAGCTGATTCTTGAGGAGCAGGTGCGTGGACTCGAGGATGGGACGAATCGACTGGAGCTGCCGTTCGCCTTCCTGACGGCGCGCGAACGACAGCAAGTTGCGAACGATCGCCGACGCGCGCTCTGCCTCCTGCCGAATCACCGCAAGGGGCTCGGCCAGCCGCGGCGGCACGTCGGCCGCTTCGCCAAGCAAATCGCTGAATCCCACGACCGAGGCCAGGGGGTTGTTGAGATCGTGGGCGACCCCCGCAATCAGCTGGCCGATCGCCGACATCTTCTCCGACTGCAGCAGCTGCTCCTGGAGCCGCCGCTTCTCCGTCTGCTCCTCGAACAACAGGATCGCGGCACCGGCCTCACCGGTAGGAATCGCGGTCACGAGCAAAACTCGCTCACCCGAACGCACCTCGACGGGGGTGGCCACGCCCTCCGGCGTGAACAGCTTGGTGATCGGATCGACCCACGCCGGGGGCAACAGCGTGACCCAGGGACGCCCCGGCAACGCGGTGACCGGCAGTTTGATCAGATCGGCGAAGACGCGGTTGGCCCGGCGCACCGAGCCCTGCGCACCCACATAGCAGATCGCCTGATTGAACGCGTCGACCGTCTGCTCCCACTCGCGCTTGCCGCTCGAGAGCAGCTCGACCAGGCGCGCGTTCTCGAGGGCGATACCCGCCTGGGCGAGCACGGCGCGCGTGAACAGCAGCGCCTGCTCGTTCATCGCGTTGGTGCCATCGCCTTCCATAGCGATGGCCCCGATGGTGCGCGACACGGCGAGGATGGGCACCCCCAGCCAGCTCGCCGGTACCGGTCCTTCGACGGTGACGTCGAGCTCGGCCGCGCGCGCGGCCACCTTGTCCGGAAAGACGAGCGGGCCGCGCCGCAGGGCGAGCTGCAGCAAGGGATCGTCGGTGGTCGCGGGACGTGGTCCACTGTGGTACACGATCATGAGACGGTTCGTGTCGACGTCGAGCAGCATGACCGACAGCCGGCCGGGGGCGAGTTGATCCGTGAGCGTTCGCGCGACGATCTCGACGATCGCGGTCGGGCGGAGCGCGCCCGCGAGCTCCTGCGAGAGGGTGATCAGCCGCTCTAGCACGTGCCGTCGTCCAGGAAGCGCGTCGGCACACGGGTCGCGGCGTCCACCAGCGCTTCGGCCGACTTGATGAAGCGCACCACGATCGGCAGCGACCCGACGAGGCCGACTTTACGCTGCATGATCCCCGCGATGGGGCCAAGCTCTTTCTTGATGATCTGCTTCCAGTAGCGGTATTCCGCGGTCAACACGAACGCCGCCTGCTGCGCTTCGGTGCGCGTGACCAGCTTCGCCGCGCGACACACGCCGCGATCGAGATCGAGCCAGATCCCGATGTCTTCGGGCATACCGATGGCCGGTTGCGCGGGGAGCACCAGCGCCACCGAGCCGTGCGTCCACTCTGTCGACGCGTTGCGATAATCGTCGCTCGCGTTGATGGCCGTTTCATACGCCGCGACCCACGCGGCCGAAGGGAAGTCGTGCACGGTCAGGCGACCGCTCGCGCGAATCCGTCGAACAGCGCCCGCTCGATCAGATCCTCGGGGTGCCATTGCACGGCGACCATCCACGGTGCCGCCGCGTCAACGGGCTCGGCCGCCTCGATCACGCCGTCCTCGGCCCAGGCCACCGCCCGCAAGCCCGGCGCCAGATCGCGAATGGCTTGATGATGCCGGCTGTTCACCATCGCCGACCGCGTGCCCAGCGTTTTCTCGAGCAGGGAGCCGGGTTCAACACGGATCGCGTGTTTTCCGGATTCGTCCTGGTGCGGGATCGGTCCGGGGCGTTCGCTGTCCAGATCCTGGTACAGCGTGCCGCCGAGCGCGACGTTGAGAATCTGGATGCCACGACAGATCGCGAGGACAGGGAGTCGCCGTTTCCGCGCGTCGGCGATCAGTGCCAATTCGGCGGCATCACGCACGCGATCGACCGTGCCGAGCTTCTCGTGGGGTTTCGCTCCGTAGCGGTCGGGACCCACGTCTTCACCGCCGGTGAGCACGAGCCCGCGCACCGACGCCAGCGCGGCAGTCGCTCGGTCGGGAGCGAGCATCGTGGGAACGACGAGCGGCACGAGTCCGGCGGCTTCGAGGGCGCGCACGTACGCGGTATTGAGAGCGACGCGCTCCTCACGCCGCGGTGCCGTCACGGCGACGGGGATCGCCGCCGTCACGGTTGTCACGATGATTGGGCTGCCGGGCCGCCGAACAACGGACAACGAGGATTGCTGACGCTCGCCCAGTCCACACGAACCCCGTAGAGGTTCAGGGCTGTGCTGCCGCCGATGACCGTGCCGATGGCCGGGTGGCGCGCCGGCTCTTCCTGGTCGAGGATCAGCACGCCCATCGCGCGCTGCGACGTATCATCCACGACCAACAATCCGTAGCCACGCGGCGGGAAGCCGGCGCCCCGGTACAACATCGTCACGCGCCCAGCGGCGTCGCGACTCACGATCACCACGCCGGTATCGCGCGACTTGGGCTGGATGATGAGCGTGGGGAGCGAGTCCGGAACCCCGCGCGGGGGGTCGGTCACAACCGCGCGCGCGTTCGCGAGCTGCGAGGTGATCAGCGCTGGACCCGCGATCGCGGCGATGCCGCAGGTCGGTGAGCCCCTGCTACCGCCGCCGCAGGCACCGCCGATCAGGACGGCCGCCAAGACCAGCAAGTATCGAGGGACCATAACCGGCCAATCTAACGCTAATGGGACCAAACGGCGGTCAGGGTCGCGGTGCGCACTGGCGCGAGGGTCTCGGGCACGAGGTTGTAGACGTAGTTCAGCACATTGGCAGCCAGCAACCGGATCTCCACGGGTCCGCGGCGCCAGGAGCCTCGGAGGTCCAAGACATTCATGGCTACGCGGCGGGAATCGACGAACCCTTCCAGCTCGACGCTCTCGGGTCTGCTGGCGTACCGGAAGTCGGCGCCCACGCCGACCGCGCCAAGGGTGTAGTCCGCACCGAGCGTCAGCAGGTGACGAGGACGGAATGCCAGTGGTCCTGACGTGCTGTCGCCGCTCAGGTGGCGACTCGTGGAGAGGTATGTGTAGCCGAGTGTCGCAATGAGCCGCTCCGGGATCGGCGCGGCGATGACGCTGGCATCGATCCCCGCGAGGCGGGCGCGCACTACGTTTTGCAGCTGAATGACGACGGTGTCGGGAGGGATCAGCAAGACCTGCGGCTCAATGAGATCCCGCGCGTCGGTCCAAAAGGCTGCCGCATCGATGCGCATGAAGCCAAACAGGGGCGGGCTGATGTGGCCGAGCTCGAACGACCACGCCTGCTCGGGTCGCAGGGTCGGATTGGGGACGATCTGGAAACCCAGCGCGACGGTGCGGACGAATCGTTCCGCCATCGTCGGGGCGCGGAATCCGCGCCCGACGGAGGCTCGCAACACACCGCCATCCCGCGCGCGGTGATCCGTCGGGATCGTGACACCAATACGCGGGCTGATGAAGGCGGTCAACGAGCCCCCATCGACCGCCATGAAGTCGAGGCGGGCGCCGCCGCTCACACCAAGTGGTCCGACCCGCTGATCGCTCTGGCCGTAGGCCGCGAACTCGGATTGGGAATGGCTGCCGAAGATGTCGCTGGTGACATCCGAAAGGGTTCCCTCGGCGCCCACCACCGCGGTCCGGGACGAATCGGGATGGGATTCCACCCGAACTTCCGCGCCGAAACGGTCGCCAACGCCGAATTCGGACGTGCTGCGGCGTACGTCGGTAAAATGCGTGCGCAGCCACGACCCACGCGCGACCCACGCGAATTTCGGCGAGACCGTCCGGCGGACCTGCGCCGCGACGTACCCTTTGCGGGAGTCGGTGCGCGCACCTGCCTCCGCCGTGTCGATCATGTACGGCTGGTAGACCTGTCCGCGATCGTCACACTCGCCGCGGTTGCACCAGCTGAGTGGCACGTCGTAACGGTCGACGGCCCAGGACCCGGATACATCGACGCGCATGTTCACTGCCGGCTGCCACCGACCCTTGCCCGCGACGTGTCCATGGTCCCGCTGGTCCTGCTCGCGATATCCATCCGCATGACGGAAGCCGCCGGACATTCTGCCGCCCAGCAGGTCGTTCCCGTACGACGCCGAGACATCCGCGCTGCCGTGCAGCGCCTGCTCGTCGCGGAACTGCCAGACCGCGTGGGGCGGGTCACCGTACAGTCCTCCGGTCAGGCGGAACTCGGCGTGCGAGCCGTTCGGGATGTCGCGCGTCGTCAGATTCACGACGCCCCCGAACGCCGCCGATCCGTACAGCGACGATCCAGCTCCCTTGAGGATTTCGACACTCTGGATGTCGTCCACCGCGAGCAAGTCCCAGTTGATGCCGCCGCGGTCGCCCTGGTTCATCGGGACGCCGTCCACGGTCATCAGCACGCGCGAGTTCAGGCCCTGCACATATCCTGTCGAGCCGCGGATGTTGATCTGCCCGTTGACGAACTGGATCCCGGGAGTGTGCTCGATGGCTTCGTCGACGGTCGCGACGGCCCGCCGGTCGAGTTCCTGCTCGGTGACCTGGGCGACGCTCGTCGCAGGCCGGTCGCCGAAATGGGGCACCTTGTTGCTGATGATGTCGACGGGCGGCAGCGCGAGCGGGGCGAATGAAAGGGTGAACTCGACACTGGTCGAGTCGCCGCCGGTCAACGACACGGTCGTATCGACGCGAGCGTACCCGATCGCGCCGACTTGAATGCGCACACGGCCGGCGGGCACAGTGGGGAGGCGAAAACGGCCGGCGCGGTCGGTGCGGGTCGAGAGCGTCGTGCCCGGGACGACGACGCTTGCCCCGACGATCGCGTCGCCCTGGCGGTCGCGCACGGTGCCGCGCACGACTCCCTGGGCGTTCAGCTGCGTCGCCCACAGCAGGAACAGCGCCCCTGGTCCCCAGCCCCAAACCCTCGTCCCCCGGGTCATGAGCACGTCACGAAATCGGTCGCGGGTCGCAGGTTATCGAAATCGGCCGTGAAATCGACGTCGCCGGCGGCTGCCCCTGCCGGGACGGTGACGGCTCCGGGCTGGGTTGTGTCGGCCGGGTTGCGATAGTAGCCCGCGACGCGCAGCAGCGCGGTATCGGCGGGCGACAGGGTGAGCGCCCCAACCTTTTTCCAGACCGCGACCACCCATTGATACGTGCCGGGATCGAGCGCGACGCTATACGCCGCGACCGAATCGGTGTAGGGCACCGAGCCGGGAATCAGTGGTCTGCGATTGTTGATCAGGTCGGTGCAGGTCTGCGGGAAGGTGGCGTAGGCGGCAATAAAGACGTTGTCCGTGCTGTCGGGAATCGGGCCGCGGAATCGCAGGGTGCCGCACACGCCGACCAGCGTGGACGCGCAGATCGGTTCGGGCTGGAGGCCGCCGTCACACGCAGCCAGCAGGGCGGGAGCCAGGCACACGCAAAGCCAGCGCATGCCAGCAATTTGGGCCCGACCAGAGGTGCGTCAACTTGACCGTGGTTTTGCAGCGAAATAACGTTGGACTCATGCCATTGTACGAGTACCGCTGCACGGCGTGTGACGGGCGGTTCACCCGCACGGAATCGATGACCGAACATGCCGCGTCACGTCCCGCCTGTCCGAAATGCGCATCGCGGGCCGTGGAGCCCGTCTTCTCCGACTTCTTCGCCAAGACTGTCCGCAAGAGCTGAGCGAGGTCACTGACCTGTTCGAGCGTCTGCGGGATGCGTTCCGCGCTGCCCTCGATGCAGCGTCCACTCCAGATCTGCGCTCGCTCGCGCGCCAGATGCGCGAAGCGGTCGTCGACGCCAGGGTCGCCGTCCAGGAGATCCAGGAGGCGCTCGCGCGCACCGAGCGGGAGCTGGCCGCGGAGCGCCAGCGGCTCGCGGATGCTGAGCGCCGCGGCCGGCTCGCGGGAGAGATTCAGGATCAGGAGACCGTCACGGTCGCGGAGCGGTTCACGGCCAAGCATCGCGAGCGCATCGGCGTCCTCGAGCGCAAGCTCGCGGCCCAGCGTGAAGAGCTCGCGCTGGCGCAACGGGAGCTGGACGACATGCAGGCACAACTCAGGGCCGCCGGGACCGCGCAGCCCAGTACCGAACGAGCGTGGCGTGACCTCGAGGAAGCCGGCGGCGCGCGACCCGGGATGGATCTTCAGGACGAGCTGCTGAAGTCGGACATGGATCGTGCCGCGCGCGAAGACGCCGCCGCGCGCCAGCTCGAGGAGCTAAAAAAGAAAATGAGAAAGGAATAGCCCGTGTTTTTTCTCCTGCTACTTCAGAACCTCCACCAACCTCCACAACCTCCACCAGCTGATTTTCTCAAACGCGCTCACACCTACAGCATCGTCGCGTACGACTCGGCCACCGGGGATCTTGGGATCGCGGTGCAATCGAAGTTCCCCAACGTCGGTGGGCTCGTGCCGTGGGCCCGCGCCGGCGTCGGCGCGGTCGCGACGCAGTCGCTCAGCAACACCGACTACGGCGAGCAGGGACTCGAGCTCATCGCGCGTGGCGCCACCGCGCCGGAGGCGATGCGGATCATCATGCGCGGCGACACGCGCCCGTCCCAGCGCCAGGTGGGGATGGTCGATGCGCGCGGCAACTCGGCGAGCTGGACCGGTGACTCGACGTTCGATTGGGCGGGAGGAAAAACAGGCGGTCAGGCGGTTAGCCGGTTAGGCGGAAAAGGTGAGCTGATCGTCGGGCGAGGGTACGCGGCACAGGCGAACATCATGGTTTCGGATGCCACCGTCAGGAACATGGCCGACACGTTCGAGCGGACGCGCGGCACGCTCGCGGACCGGCTGCTGGCGGCACTCGTCGCGGGGCAGGCGGGCGGCGGCGACAAGCGGGGGATGCAGTCGGCGGCGTTGCTCGTCGTCCGTGCGGGCGCCGGCTACCTCGGCGCCACCGATCGCTACATCGACATCCGCGTGTACGATGCGCCCGATCCGATCAAAGAGCTGCAACGGCTGTACGAGCTGCACAAGCTGTACTTCTTCACCACCGATTCGGCCGATCTGCTGCCGATCTCGCCGGCGTTGCAGAAGGAGCTCGAAGCGATTCTCCTGGCCGAGCCCGCGAATCAGCGCGAGAAGTGGCTTGCGGCGCCGCAGCCATCAGTGAACGCGGCATTTCTCACTGCGCTCGCGAACTTCATGTACTGGGAGAATTACGACGTGCGCGTGCGCATGGACGGCAAGATCGATCGCGTGGCTCTCGAGGATATTCGTAAAAACCGGCGCTCGAGGAGGTAATCCATGGACGTGAAGCGGGGTCGAATGGTATTCCTCGGGTACGGCAAGTACTGGCGCTCCGATCGCATTCTCGGCTTGATGCCGATCGAAACGGGCCGAGGGCCGGGGCAGCGCACCAACGTGTTCATCGAGGGACGAGACGAGCCGATCGTCGCTTCGCGCACCGAGGAGAGCATCCTCGAAGACATGGGGGCGACCGACGACAGCTTTCAGCTCGAGGCGCTGCGCGAGGCGACCCGCGAGCTGCTCGAGGCGTTCCACGAGTTCTCACCGGTGCTGCGGCGCGCGCTGCAGAACGAGCATCATTTCGACGTCGAGAAGTGGGAGCAGCGGCTGGGGGGCCTGCTGAGACCGGCGGCGCATCCCGATCCCGCGCAGCAGGACGATCTCTTCGACTGAAAGGACTGGCATGACGCAGCCCCCCCCCGGCGTGCCTGTGCAGTCCGATCGCGGATGGTTCGGCCATCCGCGCGGCCTGTCGACGCTGTTCTTCACCGAGATGTGGGAACGCTTCAGCTACTACGGCATGCGCGCGTTCCTCATCTTGTACATGACGAAAGCGCTCGGGTTCACCGATGCCGACGCCGGCGTCTCGTACGGCAACTACGTCTCGGCGGTCTGGCTCACGCCGATTCTCGGCGGCCTGATCGCGGACCGCTGGCTCGGCCAGTACCGCAGTGTGTTGTACGGCGGCATCCTCATCGCGCTCGGCCATTTCTCGCTCGCGTTCCCCGCCATGCCGTTCTTCTACGCGGGACTCACGCTCATCGTCCTCGGCACCGGCCTGCTCAAGCCCAACATCAGTGCCCTGGTGGGGTCGCTGTACGAGCCTGGGGATGAGCGGCGCGATGCCGGCTTCTCGATCTTCTACATGGGAATCAACCTCGGCGCGTTCATCGGCCCGTTCATCGCCGGAGGACTCGCCGAAAAGGTCGATTGGCACCTCGGGTTCGCGTGCGCCGGCGTCGGCATGATCTTCGGCCTGGCGCAGTACGTCCTCGGCAAGCAACGCCTGCAGCCGGGCATCGACCGGCTCGCGCGCGCCAAAGCAGCGCAGGCACCGACGACGTCGCCAGGTGGGGGGCCTGCCGGAAAGCTGACGAGCGAGGACTGGCGCCGGATCGCGGCGGTGCTCGTGCTGTTCCTGTTCGCGTCGCTGTTCTGGGGCGCCTACGAGCAGGCGGGATCGACGCTCAGTCTGTTCGCAGACCGGTACGTGAACCTCGAGTTCCTCGGCCTCAAGCTGTACGCGTCGTGGTTTGCGTCGATCCAGGCCGGCTTCGTGATCCTGCTGTCGCCGTTCTTTGCCTGGCTGTGGATCAGACTTGGCTCGCGCCAGCCATCCAGTCCTGCCAAGTTCGCGCTCGCGCTGGTGTTTGTGGGGCTGGCGTTCATTCTCCTGCTGCCGGCGGGATCGCTCGCGCAGCAGGGCATCAAGGTGTCGCCGATGTGGCTGGTAGCTGCCTACTTCATCCAGGAGCTCGGTGAGCTGTGCCTGAGCCCCGTCGGCCTCTCCCTGGTGACCAAGGTCGCGCCGGTGAAGCTGGTCAGCCTGCTGATGGGGATGTTCTTCCTGTCGAACGCGCTGGGAAACTGGCTCGCAGGCTGGTCCACGCGCTTCGTCAGCACCGCGCCGCTCGTGACGCTGTTTGGCGCCATCGCCGCGATTACGATCGGCGCGGGACTGATTCTGTTCCTGTTGCTGCGGCCGATCCGGAACCTGATGGGGGGCGTGCGCTAAGCCCCATTCACATCGGCTGCTCAGCGTAGTGGCACGCGGCAACATGCCCGGGCGTAATCTCGCGTAACGGCGGCGGCTCCGTGTGGCAGCGCTCGCTTTTCAGCGGATGCGGGCACCGCGGATGGAACGGGCACCCCGGCGGCGGATGGGCGGGAGAGGGGATATCGCCCGGAAGCACGATCCGCTGTTTGGCCGCGCGCGGATTCGGCTCGGGCACCGCTGACAGCAGCGCGCGCGTGTAGGGATGGCGCGGCTGCGCGTAGATCTCCGCTGCGGGTGCGCGCTCGACGATCTTGCCGAGGTACATCACGGCCACTTCATCGGCGATATGGCGCACCACCGCGAGGTCGTGCGCGATGAAGAGGTAGGTGAGGCGGCGGCGCGCCTGGAGATCCGCCAGCAGATTGAGTACCTGCGCCTGGACCGACACGTCGAGCGCGCTCACCGGTTCGTCACACACAATGAATTGCGGTGCCACCGACAGCGCGCGCGCGATGCCAACACGCTGGCGCTGTCCCCCCGACAGCTCGTGCGGATAGCGTTGCGCAAACGCGGCGTCGAGTCCGACCTCGTCGAGCAGGGCGGAGACTTCGCCCGTGAGATGGTGAATCTCGAGCGGCTCGCGCAGCGTCTCGGCGACGGTCATCCGGGGGTTGAGCGAGCTGTACGGATCCTGGAACACGATCTGCATCTGACGGCGCAGGGCACGCAGTGGCCCCGCATCGAGGGCGAACACGTCCTTGCCGTCGAACACCACCGTCCCCCGCGTGGGCTCCTGGAGCCGCAACATCGTCCGGCCCACGGTGGTCTTCCCCGAACCCGATTCGCCCACCAGACCCAGTGTCTTGCCCGCGGCAATGGTGAACGACACGCCGTCGACGGCGCGGACCGGCGGCCGGGGCCGACCCAGGCCAAACCAGCCGCGTTCGCCGGCGTAGTACTTCACGAGGTGACGCACCTCGACCAGCGTCATCGCTTCACCTGCCGCCGTTCCGGCTCCGTGACCAGCCAGCAGCGCGCCGTGTGGCCGGGGGATCCCGTCTCGAGCAGCCCCGGTTCCTCCTGGCACTTTTCCCACGCGTACGGGCAGCGCGGCCGAAAGCGGCAGCCACTGGGCCAAGCCGTCGCGGCCGGGACCTGTCCGGGAATCGCGTGCAAGCGCGCGCGGGGCGCGTCGATACGCGGCACCGCGGCAAGCAGTCCCTCAGTGTAGGGATGGGTCGGCTGGTCGAAGAGCCGCTCAGTGGGCGCCGTTTCCACCACGCGGCCGGCATACATCACGACCACGCGGTCGGCGTGACCCGCGACGACGCCGAGGTCGTGCGTGATGAGCAGCACCGCCATGCCCAGCTCTTGCTGGAGGCGATCGAGCAGCTCGAGGATCTGGGCCTGGATCGTGACGTCGAGCGCGGTCGTCGGCTCGTCCGCGATCAGGACTTTGGGGTGGCAGATGAGTGCCATCGCGATCATCACGCGCTGGCGCATTCCGCCCGAGAGCTGATGCGGGTAATGATCGACGCGCTCGTCGGGATCGGGGATCCCGACCAGGCGCAGCATGTCGATCGCGCGCGCGCGGGCGGCGCGGCGCGAGAGATGCTGGTGGATGATCGCGGCTTCCGCGATCTGGTCGCCGACGGTGAACACGGGGTTCAGCGACGTCATCGGCTCCTGAAAGATCATCGCGATCTGATTGCCGCGGACCGCGCGCAGCTCCGGCGCGGGCAGCGCCAGGAGGTTGCGCCCTTCGAACTCGATGACGCTCCCGGGGAGGATGTGACCCGGAGGCTCGGGCACGAGGCGCAGAATGGAGAGCGACGTGACGGTCTTGCCGCAGCCCGATTCGCCCACGATGCCCAGCGTCTCGCCCGGGTAGAGGTCGAACGAGACGTCGTCCACCGCGCGCGCCGTTCCCTTGCCGTGCTCGGTGACGAAGTACGTCTTGAGATTGCGCACGCGCAGCAGCGCCGGGCCGACTAGGGGGGAGGGGGGGGCGCTCATGACGGCTCCTCGCGCGGATCCAGCGCCTCACGCAACCCGTCGGCGATGGCGTTGAGCGACATCACGACCAGAGCGATAGCGAGACCCGGAAAGAGTGTGGTCCACGGCGCGCTGTAAATCGTGGAAGCGCCGTCGGCGATCATGTTGCCCCAGCTCGGGTCCGGCGGTGCGACCCCGATGCCGAGGAACGACAGGGCGGCTTCGAGCAGCAGCACGTTTCCGACGCTCAGCGCCGCGGACACGATGATGGGCGCGGCGGCGTTGGGCAAGACGTGGCGAAAGATAACGCGGGCCCCGTCGGCCCCGAGCGCGCGGGCCGCGACGACGAAATCGCGCTCCCGCAGCGACAAGACCTCCGCGCGAACCAGGCGGCTGGTGCCGAACCACGACGTCAGGCCGATCGCGAGCACCAGCGCGACAAAGGGCAGACCATCCCACAACGCGACCACCATCAGCAGGATGAAAATGCGGGGCAGCGCGAGGCCGACGTCTACCGTGCGCATGAGCGCCGGGTCGATCCAGCGGCGATAGTATCCCGCCAGGGCGCCCACCAGCGTTCCCAGCGCGATGGCGACGAGCGCTCCCAGCGTCCCGATGCCTAGTGACACGCGTGCACCCCAGACCACCCGGCTCCACACGTCGCGGCTCAGCACGTCCGTGCCGAGGATGAACGTCCACGACGGCGGTTGATTCTTGAGTTGGACGATCCCGAGCTGGTCGTTGGGTGGAAAGGGCGCCACGAGGGGCGCCGCGAGTGCGACGATGACCAGGAAGGACAGGATCCCAACGCCCCACGACGTCGTGCGGTGCTTGAAGAATCGCCGCCAGCGGTCACGCCCGCCTTTCAGCGCGCGGTGGCGCAGCGCGCGCACGATCTCGCCCGCCAGCACGAGGGCAATGATCAGCGCGAGCCACGTGCCCGGCGTCATACCGTCACGATCTCCGTCGTGACATCCGCGCGCACGCGCAGCCGCGGATCGGTGAGCTCGAGCAGGACGTCCGCGAGCAGGTTGCCCAGCACGACGACCGTGCTCGCGATCAGCGCCGTCGCGGTCACGAGCGTATGGTCGCGCGTCAGAATCGCGTGGAAGGCGAGACGGCCCATGCCCGGCCAGGCGAAGATGGTCTCGATCAGCACGGCGCCCGTGAGCAGAAACGGGAACGCGAGTCCGAACCGCGTGATGAAGGAAAGCAGCGCGTTGCGGAGCTGGTGGTGCAGCACGACGCGGCGCTCGGGGACGCCTTTCGCGCGCGCCGTGCGCACGTAGTCCTGGCTCGCGGTCTCGAGCATGGCGGCGCGCTGGAACCGGGCCGTGCCCGCCGAACCCACGAGACCCAGGGTCGCGGCCGGCAGGATGAGATGCCAGAGCCGGTCGGCCACGCAATACAGCGAGTCGACGACCGGACAAAAGATGGGATCGTTCGCCCCGCCCACCGGGAACCATCCGAGCTTCTCAGCGAACACCAGCAGCAGAATCAGGGCCAGCCAGAAGGTCGGCAGGGAGTAGATGAAGAGCGTGATATTGCCAAGCACCACGTCGGCCGCGCGATTCACCCGGCTCGCCTGGTAGATGCCGAGCGCCAATCCCAGCAGGAAATCGAGCAGCAGTGCCGCGCCGCCGAGCTGCAGCGTGAATGGAATGGTGTCGGCGAGCGCATCTCGAACCGGCCGCCGCAGCGAGAACGAATACCCGAAGTTGCCCTGGGCCAGCGCGACGAGATAGCGCCCGTATTGCTCGAGCACCGGCCGGTCGAGACCGAACTGCTGCTTGAGCTCGCTGCACACGCTGGGATCGACCGGCTCCTCGGTCGGGCAGGGCTCGCCGGGAGCGATGTGAATCAGGATGAAGACGAGCGTGACGACGGCGAAAATAATGGCTACCGAAGCGACGAGTCGCCGCAGGAGCCACGCCGCTCCGCTCACTTAGCGCTCCACGCGGTCTCGATCGATCAGCTGGTCCGGTGGAATGCGCCAAGTCCGCAGCAACGCCGCCCAGGAGTCGGGGCGGATCTGAACGTTGTCGATCCGCTTGTGCACCGCCGCGATGTTCTCGAGCGCGTAGAGGAAAATCGCCGGAGCGTCCGCGTTGATCGTACTGATGGCGGCCCGCCAGAATCCGCGAGCCTGGTCCTTGGTCGGCGCGGCGATCGCGCGGTCGACCAGCCGTTCGAACTCCGGATTGTAGTAGCGGATGAAGTTCGAGCCGCCGAATCCGCCGCTCATCCAGGTCTGGGTGATGCCCGAGCCGGGTGAGGGATCATTGCCGCGTGACAAAATCGAGGTGTCGAAGTTGCCCGACTGCAGCCGCTGCGTGACCACGCTGAACTCGAGCTCATCGATCTCGACGCGGATGCCGATCACCCGGAATTGCTCCTGCAACAGGCGCGCATATTGCCGGCGCAGCACGCTGGTCGTGGGCACGAGAATGCGGAACGCGAGCGGCTGCCCGTTCTTGTCGCGGATGCCGTCGCCGTCGTGGTCGCGCCAGCCGCGGGCGTTGAGGATCCGTGCCGCCTGCGCCGTATCGTAAGGCAGCTGCCGGATCTCGGGATCCCAGATCCACAGCAGCGAGGACATCGGACCCGGCGGAACCTTGCCGAGGTCACCGAGGGCGCTCTTCACCAAGCTTGCCCGGTCGACCGCCATCGTCAGGG
>Ga0137435_1000208_pt1 | contig 21031 bp, 22 predicted proteins | sample EasRivERMGT100_2_FD_104904 | JGI IMG/M metagenome (GOLD analysis project Ga0137435, IMG submission 104904) | Soil microbial communities from meander-bound floodplain in the East River, Colorado, USA - East River MetaG ERMGT100_2 | ecosystem: Environmental > Terrestrial > Soil > Floodplain ... | reverse complement strand
TGTGCAAGTGCTTGTGGTACTCGGTGAGATGCAGGATAACGCCGGCCGCCATCAAGATCGAGGCGGTCCAGAACCAGGCGTCCAGCGCCTCGCCGAGCAGCGCAAACGACAACGCCGCGCCGACGAACGGCGCGGTTGAAAAATACGCGCCGGTACGCGCCGTCCCGAGATGGCGCAGCGCCACCACGAACAGGGCCAAACTGACCCCGTAGCCGAGCAGCCCCACCAGAGCCGCCGCGCCCGCCAATTCCGGCGCCGGAAGTGAGGCTCCAAAGGCCGTCGCCACGGAGATGTTGACCGCGCCCGCCGTGAGACCCTTGATACCGGCGATCTTGACTGCATCGCCCGAGGAGATCTTGCGCGTGAGATTGTTGTCGAGGGCCCAGAAAAAACAGGCGCCTGCCACCGCGACCCCCGGCCAGGACGGGGCCAGGTCGCCCGGTCGCCCGCCGAGGATCACCCCACCGCACACGATCAGGAACATTCCGAACATCACGCGGCGGTCGAAATTCTCCCGAAACGCGAACCAGGCGAGAAGCACCGTGAACACGCCCTCGAGGTTGAGGAGGAGCGAGGCGCTGGAGGCGGGCGTGGCCACCAGGCCGATCATGAGGAGCGCAGGTCCGACCACGCCTCCCGAGAGGACGGCCCCGGCGAGCCATTGGGTGTCGCCCGGCGCGAACCGGGGTCGCTCGGCCCCTGGCGCAGCCGGGCCACGCAGGACGAGCCACAAACCCAAGCCCAATCCCGATCCCGCGTAGAGGAGGCCGGCCAGCATGACCGGCTCGATTGCCCCCACGAGCAGCTTGGCAATCGGTGTGCTTGCCCCAAAAAGAACCGCAGCTGCGAGGGCGTGGTGGATGCCGGGCTTCACGCGGTGGGCTAGAGCTCCCCGTTCGTAGAGAAACAGTAGGGTACCGGCGTTTCACATGGGGCATCGACGCGACCGGCCACCCCCAGGAAAACCTTCGCGTTTTCAAGGTTCTCTGATAGCATAGGCGCTGGTTGACCGGCTTCCGGTAACCGGATCATTCTAAAAACGCTCAGAGGAGACATCAGATGAAGAAGTTTTTTTCCTTGTTGATTGCCGCGGTCTTCGCCCTTTCGAGCGGCTTTGCCGTCGCGGCGTCCCACGCCGGCGCCCAGCCCGCGAAGAAAGATGAGATGAAGAAAGACGGCGACAAGAAGGCTGCAAAGAAAGCCCCCGCCAAGAAGGAACCCAAGAAGGCCGCCAAGAAGGACACCAAGGCCGCCAAGAAGGACGAAGCGAAGAAGTAAGGTTCCAGACGCGCTGAAAAAGGCAGGGAGGATTTCCCTGCCTTTTTTATTTCCCGCATTTTCCCCGGCACCTCCGGATCCGGGGGAGGCCGATGATGGCCGTTCACGCCTGCGCGGCGGGCTTGTCTTCGCGCTCGGCCAGTTCCTTGCGCACCTCCCCCATGTCGAGTTCTTTGCCCTTCGCGATGACCTGCTCCAACGCTGAGCCGGGAATCGCTCCCGCTTGAGAGAAAAGGATCACCTTCTCGCGGAACAGCATCAGGGTGGGTATCGAGCGGATATTGAACGAGGCGGCGAGCTCCTGCTCTTCATCGGTGTTCACCTTGCCGAAAATGATGCCGGCGTGCTTTTCCGAGGCCGCCTCGAATACCGGCGCGAAGCCCTTGCAAGGCCCGCACCAGGGCGCCCAGAAATCGACAAGGATCATGTCGTTGCCGTTGACGATCTGCTCAAAATTATCCTTGGTCAGCACCACCGTTGCCATGCGGGAGTCTCCGGGATTCGTTGAACGGCCAGCAGTATATCAGGGGCGTTTCCGCCCCAAGTCATCGCAACCCTTTGAGAAACTCCGCGATCGAGCGCCAATACTCGGACTCGCCTGAAATGCTGTCGTGATCGGATCGGGGAACTTCACGCCAGGCCTTTGAACCCCGCCAGGCTTCGAACAGGACGCGCGAATGCGCGGAGGGGATGACCCGGTCGTCGCTCGCCACCAGGCACAAGAGCGGAGCCTCGATCTGTGGTGCGCGGGCCAGCGAGTCGAAGCGATGCCGCAGCATGAGCGACACCGGCAGAAACGGATAGTGGCGCTTCGCTACCTCGGCGATGCTGTCATAAGGCGACACCAGAATCACGCCGCGCAGGGGGCGATGCGCCGCAAGGTGAACCGCGACCCCGCTCCCGAGGCTGCGCCCCATTGCGACGATGCGCTCGGGGCTCACGTCGGGGCGCCGCTTCGCGTAGTCGTGAATCAGGAGCGCGTCCTCGAAGAGTTCCTTCTCGCCGGGCCTGCCTTCGCTTTCTCCGTAGCCGCGAAAGTTAACGAGCAGCAACGACCAGCCTGCGAACTGGTCTGCCATCCCGGCGAGCCAGGAGATCTCCTCCGCGTTCCCGCCGAAGTAGATGACCAGCGGCGCGGGCGTCCCCGCGCTCTTCACCATCCAACCGCGCAGTCTTATCCCGTCTGCGGCGACAAGCGTCACCTCCTCGACGTTGGGGCGCAGCGCGGGACGGGACTCCAGCGACCGTGGAAAGAACAGCATCCGCTCCTGGAAAAGCCACATGAGTAGCGTTATGCCCAGAGCGACACCGGCGACAATCTTGGCGAGCGACGCAGTCATCAGTGCAGTTTGACGCGCGGCTCGTTGCCACGTTTGAGGAACCGCGCCAGGGAATCGAGCGCAACGCCGACCGGACCGTGCAATGCATACAAATGCATCTTGTACAGCGCAAGGTACATCAGTCTCGCAAACCACCCTTCGACGCGGTAGCTCTTGCCCGAGAGGAAACCCATCAGCGATCCGATAGTGCTGTATTGGCCGAGCGACACGAGCGAACCGAAGTCACGGTAGCGAAACGGCCGCGCCGGCTCTCCTCGCAACCTGCGCTCGATCGTGCCCGCCAGGTGGGAAGCCTGCTGGTGCGCGGCCTGCGCGGTGGGCGGCACCGGGGGGTGCTTTCCCTCCCGCGGAAAGGCCGAACAGTCTCCCAGCGCGAAGACGTTGGCGTCGCGCGACGTCTGCAGTGTCGGCAGGACCGCGAGCTGGTTGAGGCGATTCGCCTCGAGCCCGTCGAGATTCCCGAGGATTTCCGCCCCTTTGATCCCGGCCGCCCAGACCACGAGGTCGGCGGGAAAAGAACTGCCGTTCCTGGTCTTCACCCCGCCGGCGGTTACCTCCACCACCTGCTCGGAGCACAAGACCTTGACGCCCAGTCCCTCGAGGGATTCGGTCAGCGCCGTTGCGATGCGCTCTGGGAGCATTGGCAGGATGCGCGGGCCGCCATCGATCAGCGTGACATGGAGAAACCGCTCCGGGTCGATGTTCTCCAAGCCGTAAGCAGCCAGCACGCGCGTCGTGTTGTGCAGCTCAGCGGCGAGCTCGACGCCGGTAGCACCGCCGCCGACGATCACTACGCGCAGTTGCGCCGGCGCCTCGCCCGGCCGGTAGTTGGCCCGGATACAGGCGTTGATCAGCCGCCTGTGGAAGCGGTCGGCCTCGGCCGCCGATTCGAGCGCGTAGGCGTGTTCATCGGCGCCAGGAACGCCGAAGGTGTTCGCAGCGCTGCCGATGGCGATGACCAGCGTGTCATAGCGCAGCGTGCGGCGCGGGATGACTTCGCCCCCGCGCTCGTCCAGAATCGGCGCAACCACGATCTCGCGGCGTGCGCGGTCAAGGCCCTCGAGCGCCCCGCAGCAGAAATTGAAATGGTGCCAGCGAGCCTGCGCGAGGTAGTCGAGCTGATGCGCGTGAATGTCCATGCTGCCGGCTGCGACCTCGTGCAGCAAGGGTTTCCAGACATGAGTTTCGTTCCGATCTACCAAGGTCACGACGGCGCGCCCCTTGCGCCCGAGCCGATCGCCGAGGCGCGTCGCCAGCTCGAGGCCCCCCGCTCCGCCGCCGACGACAACGACTTGGTGCCGATCGCTCATGAAGAATTCGCTTGACGCCACGCTGACGCTGATATGATTTTCGGCGTGAATTATGCATGACTCGAACAGAAAGTACCGAGGGCGCTTTGCGCCCTCGCCCACCGGTCCGCTGCACTTCGGTTCCCTCGTGGCAGCGGTGGGAAGCTGCCTGGAAGCCCGCGCACGGGGCGGCGACTGGTTCGTGCGCATGGAGGATCTCGACAGGCCGCGAGAGGCCCCGGGCGCGGCCGATGCGATCTTGCGGACGCTCGAGGCGTACGGGTTCGAGTGGGATGGAGAGGTCGTGTTCCAGAGTCGCCGAGATGCCGCCTACGGCGCAGCGCTCGCGTTTCTCGAGAAGCAACGCGCCGTGTTTCCCTGCGCCTGCACCCGCCGGGAAATCTCCGACTCGTCTCTCTCCATCGTGGGCGAGCCGGTCTATCCAGGCACGTGCCGACAAGGTGTTTCCCCTGGGCGTCGGGCGCTCACGACTCGCGTGAGGGTGGAAGACGCGGTGGTCGCGTTCGACGACATGCTACAGGGCAGGATCGAGCAGAACCTCGCCCGCGAAGTCGGTGATTTCGTGGTGCGGCGCTCCGATGGGTTCTTTGCCTACCAGCTCGCCGTGGTCGTGGATGACTTCGAGCAAGGCATCACCCATGTCGTGCGCGGCGCGGACCTGCTCGCCTCGACGCCCCGGCAGGTCCTGTTGCAGCGCATGTTGGCCTGCCCGACGCCGCAGTACTCGCATCTCCCTGTCGCAGTCAATCGAAGCGGCGAAAAGCTCAGCAAGCAGACGCTCGCCGCGCCTCTCGCAGATCGCGAGGCACCGGTCGAACTCGTGCGGGCACTGTGCTTCCTCGGCCAGGATGCGCCCGCCGATCTCGCCGCCGCGAGCATCCCGGAAATCTGGACCTGGGCGCGGACGAACTGGCGCCACGACGCTATCCCCAGGCGACGGAGCTTACCGGAAAGCGAGGCTTGCTGAACGCCCTCAATCAGGCCTTCTTGCGCTGCGGCGTGAGCACGACCGCGAGCGCCGCGACCACGAGGACGAGCGCGGCGAAATCGCTCCACTGCGGACGCTCGCCGAGCACGAGCATGCCGCTGAACACGCCCACGATTGGGATCATCAGCGTCGAGAGCGACGATACGCTGATCGGCGCGTGGGTTGCAATCTTGATCCAAGCCCAGTTGCAGAAGATCGAGCTGACGATCGCGTTGTAGATCAGGCCCCACAGGGGCCCGGTTGAAAGGTCGAGTGGGGAAAAACTCCCCTTCTCGAAGATCAAGGCGCCGGAGAGAATCGGCACGAGGGCGAGCAGCATCTGCCAGCCGGTAAAAGAGGTCGTCGGCAGATTGACCGGCCAGCGCTTCATGATGGCCGTGCTGACTGCCCAGCTGATCGCCGAGGCGATCAGCAGCAGCGCTCCGGTCGGCGAACGCCCGACGGCGCGAATCTCCTCGCCGAGGAGCAACAGCATCCCGAGGAGACCCAGCAGCATCCCAGCGAGACGCCTCCCGGTCAGCGGCTCGCGCAGTACCCACACGCCGAGCAGCACGCCCCACACCGGAAAGGTGTACGCAAGGATCACCGCACGGCCCGATTCCATAAATGTGACGCCGTACACCGCGAGGACGTTCCAGGCAGCGACGTTGAACGCGGCGATCGCGATCAACCGCGGCCATTGGCCTGGAGGGACGCGAATCGGAAGCCGATTGGCCCGCGCAATGGCGAACAGGCCCGTCGCACCTGCGATCAGGCACAGGACGCGGAAATGCAGAGGCGCCATCTCGGTCATCACCACCTTCATCAGCGGCCAATTGAATCCCCAGCCCAGCGCAAGCAGGACCACTAGGACAATGATCGACGGCGGCAGCGCGAATGTCCGCGTGTTCATGGTTTGGACACATTCCTCCGGGGAAAACAGCGCGATACACGCAAGTACCCACTAACTTTCACGCTGGGAGACTGAAGATCTCAGTAAGGCTTTGTTTGAATGGATTTACATACTCATTATGGTGCGTAGCACAAATTATTGTTGACAGCGTTTGTTTTATCGGTAGAATCTTGTTTGGTGCAGTGCAATATTTTTCCAAAGTCCTTAACGGAGATGACCATGTACACAATTACCCCCGAACAAATTGCCGCCGCGAACAAGGCCGGCGTCGAGGCCGTGCTAGGCCTTGCCAATTCCCAACTTGCCGCTTTCGAACGCCTGTCCACGCTCAACGTCAGCGCGACCAAGAGCGCTTATGAAGAGGGCACAGGCCACGCCAAGGCGCTGCTCGGCGCCAGAGACGTCCAGGAATACGTCAACTTGACCGCAGCAACCGCCCAGCCGGCGATCGAAAAGGCCCTTGCCTACTCACGCAGCGTATATGAGGTTGTCTCTCAAACGCAGGGCGAGCTGGCGAAATTTTTCGAAGCGCAAGCGGCCGAGTTTAACAAGAACCTGGTCGGACTTCTCGACAAGGTCTCGAAAAACGCGCCCGCCGGGTCCGACGCCGCAGTCGCTGCCGTAAAGTCCGCGCTTGCCGCGACCAACTCCGCCTACGAAAGCTTCAACAAGGTGGCGAAACAAGCCGCCGAGATCGCCGAGGCGAATTTCGCCGCAGCGACCACGGCCGCAAAGGAAAACCACAAGAAGCAGCGCGCGACAGCCTAGATTCGCAAGAGTCTCCGCGCCCCACAGTTCCTCCTCCTCCTCTGTGGGCGCCCTAAAGCCCTGGCGCAAGCCAGGGCTTTTTGTTTGTGCTCCGTGAAAAGCCCTTTCCGGCTAGGCTGCGGCGCGCGTCCCTCCCTCCGCGCCCATCGCGATGACCTTTGACGAAGGCCGCTCGCGATACAGTTCTTCAACGAGATCCGCCCGGTTTTTCAGGACCGCGCTCTGATTGATCGAGCCCTTGTCGGTGATTTCGTGCGCGTCGATCGAGGGCGGCGACTCCAGCAGAATCATCCGGGCGATCCGGTTGGAGCTGCCGGTGCTGCCCGCAACCAGACGCTGGAGCAGGTTCTCGAAACAAGCGCGGACCCTTCCATCACCGAGGACTTCGGAATCCGGCTCGCCCCGGCAAAGCTCCCCGCAGCCCGCAAGATTGGGAAAGACCAGTACGGCGATGCAATCCCGGTCGTGTCCCGCGATCACCACGTCCCGCACGTAAGGTGCGCCCTCGAGGATTACCTTTGCCCTGAGCGCGCCGACGTTGACCCAGGTGCCCGTGGAAAGCTTGAAATCCTCGGAGATGCGGCCGTCGAAGAGCAGCCCCTTCATCGGGTCCGCTGGATCGGCGAATTTCACGGCATCACCCATGCAGTAGTAACCCTCTTCGTCGAAGGCTTTCCGGGTCAGCGCGTCCTCGTGCAGGTAACCCGGCGTGATGTTGGGGCCGCGCACGCGGATCTCGATCTTCTCGCCGTTCGGGACGAGCTTGACGTCCAGGTCAGGGGCGGGAAGACCGATGACGCCCGCGCGTCCGCCGGTGTCCCAGTTGCCGCAAAGCGCGAAGGGCGCGGTTTCGGTCGAGCCGAGCGCCGTGATCAGCGGAACGCGCTCGCCGCAGGTTTCAGCGGCAAGCTGCTCGAGCGCGTCCCACACGTTTTGTGACATGCCTGCACCGGCATAGAGGAGCATCGATAGCCGGCTGAAAAACTTCTGCCGCAGCGCGGGCTCGCGCCGCAGATAGGGAATGAGGTCCTCGTATCCCTTGGGGACGTTGAAATAGAACGTCGGCGCGATTTCCCGCAGGTTGCGCACGGTCTTCTCGATCTCGCCCGGGCCCGGCTTGCCGTCGTCGATGTAGAGCGAGCCGCCGTTGTAGATGACCAGTCCGAAGTTGTGGTTTCCGCCCGCCGTGTGGTGCCATGGCGACCAATCGAGCAGCACGGGCGGCGTATCTCCGAGAAACGCCAGCGTCTGGAGGATCATCTGCTGATTGCTGCAGAGCATGCGCTGCGTATTGATGACGCCCTTGGGATGGGACGTGGAGCCGGAGGTAAAGAGGATCTTGGCAACCGTATCGGGCCCGACATTCTCATAGGCTCGATCCACCGCCTCGGTAGGTTCGGTCTGCTCCAGCGCCGCGAAGGGCGTCGCACGACGCCCTTCGGGTGCCTCCGCAGTCACGACGAGTTCCACATCGGCCGGCACGGCCGCGGCGATCGCGCGGGCATAACGGCGCCCGTCTGCGGCGAACACCAGTCCCGGCTTGAGCAGCGAGAGAATATGCCGCAGCCGGCCGAAGTCGGAGGACACGATCGAATAGGCCGGCGACACGGGCGCAAAGAGCACACCCACGTGCATTGCCGCAAGCGCAAGCAATCCGTGCTCGACACCGTTCTCCGAAAGGATCACGACCGGCCGATCCTCGGACAGCTTTCTGTCCAGGAGCGCCTGTCCGATCGAGCGTACGAGCCGCACAGTCGCCGCGTAGTCGAGCATCGTCCAATGACCTGCTCGGGCACGGCCGGCTATACAGGTGCGTTCGGGTACGAGGCGCGCCCAGTGCAGGAGCCGCTCGGTAAGGGTCCTCGGGTAGGCGCCAAGGGGATACGGCGACCGGAGGGTGGTCACTCCGCCAGAGGACCTCGAAACATCCACGCCAATCGGCCCGAAATGCGTCCGCCTGAGCGGAGCGGAGCGCGCCATCAGTTCTTCCTCAACTTGGGAGCGCGTTTGTCCAGAAAACTCTGCACGCGCTTCTTCGCTTCAGGGTCCGCCTGGGCGATGCCCGACATTAGCGCCTCAATGAACATGCCGTGGTCCTGCCCCGCTTCGGCGATCCGCGGAAGCGCGTGCATCACCGCGAAGTTGGTAAGCGCAGCATTCTTAGCCATCGATCTCGCCAGCTCGATGCCTTTGCGCAGCCCTTCGCCGGGTGCGACGAGATAGTGTGAAATCCCGACCTGCTGCCCTTCCTCGGCGGAATAGACCCTCCTGTGAGCATCATGTCGGTCATGCGCGCGGCACCGATGGTCCGTGGCACGCGCACTGAACCGCCGCCGCCGACGAAAATCCCCCTCTGGCCCTCGGGAAGCGCATAGAACGCCGAGGTTTCGGCGACTCGAATGTGCGCCGCGCAAGCAAGTTCCAGCCCGCCGCCTACCACCGCCCCGTGCAAGACCGCAACTACCGGCACCGAGCCGAACTGGACCCGGTCGAAGGCGCGATGTCCGACTATCGAGTGCATCATCCCTTCGGCGGCGGTCAGATCCTTCAGCTCGGACAGGTCAAGGCCCGCACTGAAATGCTCGCCTTCACCGCACAACACAACCGCGCGCACCCCGGCCGGGACATCGGAGAAGAATTGCTCGATCCCCGAAAAGAGCTTGTCGTTCAGGGCGTTGCGCTTGGCCGGCCGACTCAGGGACACGATAGCGATGTCCCCGTCACGCTCGACCTTCAGCAAGCCTTGCGTCGAAATTGCAGAACCACTGGCCGGCTCGTTCACCGCTCCTCCGAGACCTCACACCCGCGAATGTTGAGTATAACTACTGCTCTAGCCGAAGCTTTTCGCCGCCACATGGGTCAGGCTTTCCCAGCCGGCTCCCACCTGCCGCCGAGTGCGGCGACTCCCGCCTTCATCTGCTCGATGGCCGGCGCCACTTCGTCGGGCGTGCCGCGCACACCGAGCTCGATATGACGGCGCACCCCCGCCTCGCCCATGCTCGGAAGGCTGAAGGACTTCAACCGACGGTAGCGCGCTTCGACTTCCAGCATGAGCGGCGTAACCGTCGATTCCGGCAAGTCGTAGACGATGATCGAAGCCTCGGACTCGGGCGCGAGGTGAAACAAGTGCGCATAGCCATGGTCGAGTACCCACTCGACCATCGGCCAGGCCATGACCGGAAATCCCGGAACGAAATGGTGATCCCCCACGGAAAATCCCGGGATGCGGTTGTACGGATTCGGAATGATGCGCGAGCCGCGCGGAAATTCACCCATCTTCAACCGTTGCGGAGTGATCTCCATGTCCGTGCGGGAACGGATGGCCGCCTCGGCCTCCGGGTGCAGCTCCAGATCGACCCCGAGCGCGTCAGCCGCACACTGGCGCGTGTGATCGTCGGGCGTCGCGCCTATGCCACCGAAGCTGAAGACGAGATCGCCCGAGGCGAGCGTCCGCTTGAGGGTCGCGGCGATGAGTTCCGGCGTGTCCCCGAGGTACTGGCACCAATCGAGCTTCATCCCGCGCGCGCCGAGGATAGTGATGAGCTTGGCGAAATGCTTGTCCCCGCGCTTGCCGCGAATGATTTCGTCGCCGATGATGATCGCGCCAACCCTCACACTCGCCTCGCCGTCCCCTGGATCGGTTCGCCGCGCAACTCGCCAAGGCGCGCGAGCCCGTAATGAATGAAGACAAGCCCCCCGTACACCGGCATGACCAACCCCACGAAAGGTATGTGCCCGATGAGCGCAAGCGCAACGCCGAGCAGGAACAGCTCGCCGCGACTGCGCCGGATCGTTTCGACGATCTCCGCGGCGGTCCCGTGCTCTGCGAGCGCGTCGTAGCGGAACACCCACTGGTTGAAATAGCCGAATAACGCGACCGGCAGCACCGGCCACAGCAGCGGAATCAGCCACAGCGGCAGGCTGAGCGCGAAGAGCAGCGCGAGCACGACGAGCGCTACGACTGCATTCCAGATGCTGCCCACGACCGTGCCGCCTTTTCGCCGGGCGAGCCCCGCGTAGTCGCGCTCGCCGACGTGAGCGACCATCGCCGGCATGGACACGATGCTGACGATCAGCACCGCCGTGATCAGAACTGCGGGCACGAACAGGAGCACCAGCAGAAGCCACCCGAACCACGCAACGATCAAGGTCATCGGCCAGATCGAGATTGCCCATTCGAAGAATGGCCACTGGTGCATCTGAAAGTCGATCCACCTGGCAGCCTCGCTCCAGTAGAGCGCCGCGAGCGTCACCCAGAGGACCAGAGCGACGACCACCGGCCACACCATGAGCCAGAGCATCTTCGGATGCAGCAGGCTGCCACACGCCTTCAATAGCGCCGCGAGGATTCTTTCCACCGAACACTCCAATTACCGGAGATTAGTTTGCCACATCTTGGTAAGCCGCTTGACCGAAACCGGCACCGGCGTCTTGAGCTCTTGCGCGAAAAGCTGCACGCGCAGCTCCTCGAGCAGCCAGCGGAACTGCTCGAGCCGCGGGTCGGGCGCGCCCGATCTTGCCTGCGTCGCACGCTCACGCTGCCACTGCGCCAGCAATGGCACAAACTCCGCCGCGAGGCGCGCGTCGCGCCGTGGATCGGTGCGCAGCTTGTCCAGCCGCAGGCCCGCCGCCTTGAGGTAGCGGGGAAAATGCTGCAGCCGCTCATAAAGCGTTTGCTCGATGAACCGCCCGGACATCAGCCCTGCCACGGCTTCCTGGATATCGCGGCAGGGATCGGGAAAGGCCTTGGACGACTGCTGAAGCTTCTTCTGCAGCACCGAGTGCTCGGCAAGGATCGCGCCTACGAGGCGCGCGATCTCCTGGGCGAGGAGCGTCACCCGCGACCGCGCCTCTTCGCGCCGCCGCTCGAACTCCGCCCGGATCCGCGGCCAAGGCTCCTGCAAGCAGGCGCGGTCGAACGCCGCCGCGAGGATCTGCTCCTTCAATTCAGTCGTGCCGCCCATCGCTGCGAACTGCACGGCCATCGCCTGCAGGCCGGGCAGATTCTTCTCGATGTGGCGGGCCTGCTCCCTGAGCTGCAGCATGAACAGCCGCCGCAGTCCGGCGCGCTGCGCCTCGCGCGCCTTGCCCGCCGAGTCGAACACCTCGAGGCTGACCGAGCCGCCGTGATCTACGAGCCCCGGATAGCCGATGAGCGTCTGCGATCCGCGCCGGATCTCCATCACGTCCTCGAGGTCGCCGAACTCCCAGGCGGTGAATTCCGCGGCCGGCACGTCAGCCTTGGCGACCTCGGAGAAGTGCTCCTGCGCCTTTTGCCCCAGCTCGGCGCGCAGCTGCGCGAGGTTGCGGCCCATCGCGAGCTGCCGGCCGTGCTCATCGACGACGCGGAAGTTCATCGAGAGATGCGCGGGAAGCATCTCGGTCCGGAAGGCATCGGTCGAGATCGCGAGATTGTGCTCGCGCCGTGCATAGCGGGCGATCGCCTGCGGAAGTGCCGCGTCCTGCGCCTCGTTCGCTCCGAGAAAGGCATCGACGAATTCCGGGAGCGGACCGAGCGCATGGCGCAGTTTCTGCGGCAGCGACTTGGCGAGCCGCGTGATCTTCTCGCGCGCGAGCCCCGGCACCAGCCAATCCGTCTTCGCCGCGTCGATCTGGTTGAGCGCGAGAAGCGGCGCGGTGAGCGTCACGCCGTCCCTCGGCGAGCCGGGTTCGTGATGGTATTCGAGCGCGAAGCTGCGTCCCGCCATCCGAAGCTCGTGGGGAAACTGTGCAGTGGTGATGCCCGCTGCCTCGTGCCGCATCAGGTCCCCGCGCTTGAGGAACAGCAACTTCGGATCCTTCGCCTCCGCCTCGCGCCGCCAGCGCTCGAAATCCGCGCCGTTGTGGATGCCTTCCGGTATCAGGCTCTCGTAGAAGGCGTAGATCAGCTCGTCATCGACGAGTACGTCGGGGCGGCGCGACTTGTGCTCGAGCTGCTCGATCTCGCGCACGAGCCTGCGGTTATGGAGAAAAAAGGGAGCGCGCGTCTCGTAGTCGCCTTCGACGAGCGCCTGGCGGATGAATACCTTCCTCGATCCGGCGGGATCCGTGGGGCCATAGTGCACGCGCCGGTTCGTGTACAGAGGCAGGCCGTAGAGCGTCGCGCGCTCGAAAGCGGCTACGTGCGCAGGTTTCCTTTCCCAGTGCGGCTCGTATTGGTGGCACTTGACCAGGTGCGCCCCGACCGATTCCAGCCACTCGGGCTCGATCGAAGCGATGCAGCGGGCGTACACGCGCGTGGTTTCGGTGATCTCCGCCGCCATCACCCAGCGGCCGGCCTTCCTGCCCACGCCAGACCCGGGATGCGCCCAGAAGCGGATTCCGCGCGCGCCGATGAAATTTCCTTCCTCGGTCTTCATGCCGATATTGCCGAGGAGGCCCGCGAGCAGCGAACGGTGAATCTGGGCGTAGGTCGCCGGCGTCTCCGAGACGCGCCAGCCGAGCTCCGCGGTCAGCTCCTTCAGCTGGCCGTGAATGTCGCGCCACTCGCGCATGCGGTTGAAGGAGAGGAAGTGCTCGCGGCAGGCCTCGTGCAGCTTGCGGCTGGACCTCCTGTGCGCGAGCGCTTCCTCGAAGAACTTCCACAGCTTCAGCCATGAGAGGAAATCGGATTTCTCGTCGTTGAAGGGTTTCTGCGCCTCGTCGGCGGCGCCGGCGCGCTCGGCGGGCCGCTCGCGCGGGTCTTGCACTGAAAGCCCCGCGGCGATGACCAGCACTTCGGCCAGGGCGTTTTCCGCCTTGGCCGCGAGCACCATGCGGCCGATGCGCGGGTCCACCGGCAGCTTCGCGAGCTGTCTTCCGGTTTCGGTGAGGGCGTTCGCATCGTCCACCGCGCCCAGCTCGGCGAGCAGCGCGTAGCCGTCCTGGATCGCCTTGGGCGCCGGGGGATCGATGAAGGGAAACTCCTCGACCTCGCCCAGGCCGAGCGACTTCATCCGAAGAATCACGTTGGCGAGCGAGGAGCGCAGCACCTCGGGGTCGGTGAACTCCGGGCGGCGCTTGAATTCGTCCTCGGCATAGAGGCGCACGCACACCCCGCTCGCGACCCGGCCGCAGCGTCCGGCGCGCTGCTTGGCCGCTGCCTGGGAGATGTTCTCCACGCGCAGCTGCTCGACCTTGCTGCGGTAGCTGTAGCGCTTGACGCGTGCAAGACCCGTATCCACGACGTAGCGCACGCCCGGCACGGTGAGCGAGGTTTCGGCGACGTTGGTCGCGAGCACGATGCGCCGCCCACCGTGGGACTTGAACACGCGCTCCTGCTCTTGCGCCGAGAGCCGCGCGAACAGCGGCAGGATCTCGGTGTGCGGAGGATGATGCTTTCTCAGCGTCTCCGCCGCCTCGCGGATCTCGCGCTCGCCGGGAAGGAAAACCAGGACGTCACCCTGGCCCAGGCGGGCGAGCTCGTCCGCCGCATCGCTGATCGCCTCGTTGAGATCGTAGTCGTCGTCTTTCGAATCGACCGGGTGGTAACGGACTTCCACGGGATGGAGCCGTCCCGAGACCTCGATGACGGGCGCGCCGTCGAAGTGCTTCGAGAAGCGCTGCGCGTCTATGGTCGCCGAAGTGATGATGAGCTTGAGGTCAGCGCGCCGCGGCAGGAGCTGCTTGACGTAGCCGAGCAGAAAATCGATGTTGAGGCTGCGCTCGTGCGCCTCGTCGATGATCAGGGTGTCGTACTGGCGCAGTTCGCGGTCGCCTTGAGTCTCGGCGAGCAGGATGCCGTCGGTCATGATCTTGATGTAGGAGCGCGGGCCGACGCGGTCGGTGAAGCGGATCTTGTAGCCCACCGCGCCGCCCAGCTCGGTCTTCAGTTCCTGCGCGACGCGGGAGGCGGTGGCGCGCGCGGCGATCCTGCGCGGCTGGGTGTGACCGATGAACCCCCGGATGCCGCGATCGAGCTCGAGGCAGATCTTCGGCAGCTGCGTGGTCTTCCCGGAGCCGGTCTCCCCGCAGACGATCACGACCGGGTGCGATGAGATGGCGTTCGCGATCTCCTCGCGCTTCGCGCAGATCGGCAGCTCGGGCGGAAACTCGGGGCGCGGGCGCAGCGCGCGGCGCTGCTCGATCTCGGCCGGGGAGAATGCCATTACCAGCTTGTCACTCCCGCGGAAGCGGGAGTCCAGGAGACCGTTGCGCTTTGTAGCTCACTTTCTCCGAAGCAGCCGTTCCGCGTAGCGCGCGAGCGGGTCCACTTCCAGATTGACGCGGTCGCCGGAGCGCAGATGCTTCAGCGTGGTCGCAGCAAGCGTATGCGGAATCAGGTTGACCTCGAACTCGGCGCCCCGCACCGCGTTCACCGTGAGGCTCACGCCGTCCACCGCAATCGAGCCCTTGCGCGCGATGTAGCGCGCAAGTCCCGCGGGTGCGCGTACGCCCAGCACGCGGCTCGCGCCAGCCGCCTCGAAGTGCGTGACTTTTCCGACGCCGTCGACGTGACCGAGAACGATATGGCCGTCGAGCCGGTCGGAAAGTCGCAGCGACTTTTCCAGATTGACCTCTCCCGCCCGGTCGAGCCCGGCGGTGCAGCGCAGAGTCTCGCGGGAGACATCGACGCGGAAGCTCTTCCTTCCGCGCTTCACAACGGTGAGGCACGCGCCGTTGACCGCGATGCTGTCGCCGACTTTGAGGTCGCTCAAGCGCATTTCGCCCGCGTCGATGGCGAGGCGCAATCCGCCCTTTGCGGGCTCGACCCGGCTGATCTTGCCGACGGCAGCTATGATTCCGGTAAACATGGAAAAGAATTCTACTTGGCTTTGTCCGGCGAGTCGCCGCGGCGAATCCGGGTTGATGCAATGTCCTACTGATAGTCTTCCTCGCGCTGGTGCCGCACAGCCAGGATGTTCACCGTATTGCCGGACTCGATTTCAAACAGCGCCACATAGCCCGCGGAACCGAAGGGAATGATGAGTTCCCTCAGAAATGGATTGTCGGTGAGCGTCTTCCGGCATGAGAACGGCGAGAAACGCAGCAACTCAACCGCCCCTTTGATTGCGTCCAAAGCGCGTTGTGCCGCGGCCAGGTCCTTTTCCAGCAGGAAGTCGTAGAGACGCAGCAGGTCTTCTTCCGCCGCCGGCGTGAAGCGAACCTTGTAGCGTTTCACCGGCCTAGGCCGCGCGCTGCTTGGCTTTGGCCAGTTTGCCTGCGAGCTTTTCGATCACCCTTTCGGCCGGGACATATTTGCCGGTTTTCCTCGCCTGCGCAGCGCTCGCGATGCCCCGCGCAATGAACTCCTGGCGGGCCTTACGATGCTCGATGTTCCGATTCAGGGCCTCGAGCACGAAACCGGAGAGAGTCTCTCCCCGCTCCAGAACGGATTCGGCTTGCTTGCGAAGCTCCGGGGATACGCGAAGCGGCGGGATCGTAGTGGTTTTCATCGATTGCCTCGACTGCATTGCAGATGCGATGCATTATATCGTTTTGCGCATCCTTCGCGGCTTATGAAATTCCTAAAGGCAGTGAGGCTCGACGCTTCCGACGACCTCGTCTATTCCGAGGGCGGCGCCGCCCGCGATGGAGAGTGGCTGGTGTCGGGCGGCTACGCCGTGTGCGATCCCGCCGGGGCCAGCCATCGCACGCCCAAATGCCGTTGCCTCACTTCCTTCGTCGGCGTGGAAAGCCATGGGCGCTGCACCCTGGCCGAAGTCGCGGAGATCGACGAGGCGGAGTATCGGCAGATCGTCGAGCGCCTGACGCGGCATTTCACGGACGACCTCGGCGCCCCCACCGTGGAGGCGGCGCGCGCCGCGACGCAAGACGAGGCCGAGTACACCGCAGACTTGTGCGAGAGCTTCAGCCCCGAGGTGTGGATCACGGTAAAGCGCACCCACGCCGATGACGGCGTCAAGGAGCACTATTCGGTGTTCAAGCGGCTGATGATCGGGGGCCACAAGCTCTGAACCGGCCTCAGGCGGCCGGGAGAGCTCGCGTCAGCCGGGGATCTGCGCGAGTTTCGGGGCGGCCGTACCGGCCTTCTTCGTGTCTTGCTTCCTAAGCTTCTTCGCCTGCTTGGCTGCCATGGCGACGTCCTTCCTGGCTCTTTGCTTCCTGCGTCGGGTCTGCACCAACTTTGAATGATTGGTCAACGGGCCTCCGGTCGATGAATTGTTCGATGCCACGATTCTAAGGCACGAACCCCGCGATCGCTACTCCGGCTTGATGTTCGCCGCACGCGCGACCTCGGTCCATTTCTCCATCTCATGGCGGATAAGAGCCGCGAATTCGGCAGGCGTGCTTCCGACCGGATCGGCGCCTTCGATTGCCAAGCGGTCACGCATCTCCGGCGTCTTCAGTGCGCGCGCAGTCTCCGCCTGCAGGCGCGCGATGACGGGAGCGGGCGTGCGAGCGGGCGCGAGCAGCCCGAACCACTGGAAGGACTGCGCCTTCGGATAGCCCGTTTCGGCCACCGCGGGCACATTGGGCAGGTCGCGCATGCGTTCGCTCCCAGTCACGACGAGCGAGCGCAGCGTTCCCGCCTCGACGTGGCGCCTGGCCGAGAGCGCGTTCACCGTCATGCACGACACGCGTCCGGCGATGATGTCGGTCAGCGCCGGCGCGACGCCCTTGTACGGCACGTGCCGCAACTCGATGCCCGTGGCGCTAATCAGGAGTTCCATCGCGAGGTGCGGCGCGGTACCTATCCCCGCCGACCCGAAGGTCAACTCGCCCGGCTTTTGTTTTGCGAGCGCGATGAATTCGGCGAGAGACCGGACCGGCAGCGACGCGGTCACGACCAGCACGTTGGGCAGCGAAACCATCTGCGTGATGGGCGCAAAATCGCGCAGCACATCGTAAGGCAGGTCCTTTTTCACGATGTGATTGATGGCGATCGTGCTCGGCGCCATGAGCAGCGTATAGCCGTCGGGCGCTGCGCGGGCGGCCGCCTCGGCGCCGATGACGTTGCCCGCGCCGGGCCGGTTGTCGATGACAAAGGGCTGGCCCATCGTCTTCGCGAGATTCTGCCCGAGCAGGCGCGCGACGATGTCGGTCCCGCCGCCCGGCGCGGAGGGCACGATGATGCGTACCGGCTTCGAGGGATAGGCGTCCTGCGCCTGGGCCGTGACGGCGAGCAACAGGGCAAGCACGCAGAAGATCGTCTTCATTCGTTGGCGGATCATGTGATCGCCGGGCGTGGCAAGTCAAGCGACGAGCGCTTCACACCCTGCCGAAGCGCGGCGGCAGGATTGGGGAAAAACAAGTCTAGTAAGCCTTGTCATGCTCCGTGCCGCCTAGGGGCGCAACTCTTCCAAACGGGCATGAAGGTGCTCCGTAAAAAAGCCGTGCATCAAGAAGCGCTGGCCCAAATTCCATGGTCCCAGCAAATACAACGGATACTTGTTGAAAGCCAGTTCTACCAGGGTCGGGTCGTTCACAATCTGCCCGACCCTGATGGCAATCGATTGGTCCAGGTTGAAGCCGTTTATGGCATCCCGATACTCTTCCGCAGTCAGCAAAAAGCAAAAGAGGCACATGAATAGCGCATGGGATGTTTCGAAGTCCAGCACTCGCGTCCAGCGTTTTTCGCTGACGCTCGGGTCGATTTCAATTTCTCGCCAATTGCTCCAGTCGAACTGGCTGCGAAGCTTGGGGGCGGTCACTTTTTTCCACTGCCCCAGGTCGCGCATCATGCGAAACAACTCCTGGTCGTGGAGCACGAATGTATGGACCATCATTTCATCGATGCTCTTCGGGTAGAGCATCAACGGGGTGGGATGCGCGGAGTCCGAGTTGTCCCGAAGGAAATTCAGGATATTCGACTCGACCGCGAAGTGGCGCAGGATGAGCTGGTTCGCTTCGGGACTGACGAAATAGACGCAAAACCAGCAAATTGTCCGTTGAAGAAACTTATGCGCCCTGAATTGCGGCAAGGGCAAACGCTTGAGCGCCCAGACCACGTGAAGCAGGGTGGCAAAAAACAACTGCAATAACGGTCGCGCAACCCAGCGGGTATGCCTTTCGATGTCCTGAAGCCAAAGCTCGGCCACTCTTGGATCGATCGGAAGGGAATTGTCCTGTGCGACCGCCTGCAAATATGGGCTGCGTTGGGGGCCAGATCTGCTAAGCATTATCGATTTCCTCCAGCTGCATTGCATAAAGCCGGCCCACGACTCTTGCCGTATTCACGATGGCGTCCGCCGCACTGGCGTTGGCGCACAAGCGGTCGAGCAGGCCATACAGCTTGTCCATATGCGAGCCGTCGTTGTCCGCGTGGTAGCGCAGGAACCTGGTGCAGTTGCGGTCGTACCCGGTCAACTCCTCGATACGCGTGGCCCAGTCATTGGCCATCTTGTTGCCCAGGCCCTCAATAATCCACATGGCGCCCAGCAAATCCACCGGGTTGGGCTGACTGGCGCGATACATCAGGAAGCAATGCAGGATTTCCGAGCCGAGATTACGCGGTTGCGCCCGGATAAGCTCCAGGCTGCCTCCCGCGGCAACATAATCGGCTTCCAGCATCTCGTAGTCCCGGTGTTCGTCCTTCGCATGACCAATAACAACCGAACGCACGTCCGTGTAGTCGCGGTCAAAGCTCGATGCGCAGCGGGTAATCCAGCGCGCCCCCTCCACAACCTGGGGCCGCAGATTCAGCAACAATCTACGATAGTCGTCAGCATCGAAGCTGCCGACGTCCAGGCGATGGATGATGGGGACCTTCGCCAGACGGCGTTCAAAATCAAACCACACCCGCAGCAGGCCGCGCAGGGTGCTTTGCCCGACTTCGCTCAGTACCTCGGGCCGTACGATTTCCAGCGTGTTGCTCATATCATGCGTCCGCGACGGTTAGATGCATATACGCATTGTTGAAGCGCCCGCTTTCCGGAACCATGCATAAAACGGTTTCGCCCGCCTTGAGGCGCCTGGATTGACGAAATTCATCCAGCATGACGAATATCGATGCGCAGCCCGTATTGCCGCGCGTGTATAGATTCGTATACCACTTCTCTTCATCTATTCTTGCCCCCGCCATATCGAGCAAGTCGAAAATCTTGCTGCGGAAGTGGTGAGAAGAATAGTGGCAAAGGAAATAGCTCAGTTTCTTGACATTCAGCAGACCCTCCGCGATCAGGCGGAGCGCGCCATCGACCCCGAGCTTGACCATATGCTCCAGCAAACGCACGTCCTGGCGAATCAATAGCGCGCCCGCTGCTTCCGCTTCGGCATAGGTGGGAAAGTCCTGCCATGTGCGGTGGTCCTGGACATCGGTTGAAATGCCGATCCCCATGCAAACTGGAAACGCGTCCGCGTGAGAAAAGCTCCGAATCCAGTCGATCTGGAAACACTGGCCGCGCGGTTTGCTCTCGAGCAGCATGGCGCCCGCTCCGTCGGAAAGCATCCACCGCAGGAACTCCGTCTTGAAATCGATGGAGGCATAGCCTCCCGCCGCCTCATAGCGAGTACTTTTGAACGAGCGCGACACCAGCTCGCTGGCCACGACCAGGGCGCTGGCGTGCTCGCCCAGGCGCACGTTGTTGGCTGCCGCTCTTAGCGCCATGGCGCCACTGGAACAAATGCCGTGCGTGGTATGCAGCTCGATTTCCGACAACCCCAGCCCGGCCTGGACCATGCTGCCAAAGCCCGGAGCAATCAGATCTCCTTGCGTGGTTGCGCAGCTCAGCATGCCGATGCGGCTCGCCGCCAGCGGGGATCGTTCCAGGCACTGCTTCGCTGCCGCCACCCCCATATCCGCGTTCGAGTGAATGGTCTTGTGGTTCTTGTCGATCGCATAGTGCCTCGAGACGATGCCGTTGGCTTTCAGGATTTTCGCCTTCAGCCGGCTGGCCCTTCCCTCGACGAATCCCAGGATGCTTTCCATGTCCTCATTCGACACGGGTTCTCCGGGCAGGAAAGCACCTGTGCTCGTGATATAGGCACTCACGCTTTCCCGCCCTTTGCTTGCATGGCTGCGCGCAAGCAGCGGATGTTCTCCTCGAGGTAAGGAAAGACGCACAGCACGGCCATGAACGATAGATAACCCACCAGATAGCCGGAGCTTCCCCGCGGCGTCTCGGTCCGCTCGAATCGAAATTGGCCTGCCCAGTCCCCGGTGGCGGCTTTCATTACTACATCCCAGTTCAAAATCACGACAAGCATCAACAGGTACAAGGGGATGGTCGCCATGTAGTTGTGCACGTGCACTTCCCATATGGAAATCCTGCGCAGCGGGGCCGAATAGCGCACGTCCCAGTGCGCCGCTACTTCATGCGACAGCCAGGCAACGATGGAAATACTCAAGATGAGAATGTTCACCTTGAACGTCAGGCCCAGCAGAATGGGTATTCCCAGCTGAAAGCCCATCAGCGAATGGATGAAGGATTCCTTGATTCCAGACGTTTGTTCGATGCGGGTAGCCCGATGGCAGCACCAATCAACAAACCCGCAGATCCCCCACAAAGGCAGGATTCCGTACAGAATCAAATTGATGAGTAGTTGATTGCTCTCCGGCATACCACCCCCCGTT
>Ga0137435_1000206_pt1 | contig 21114 bp, 15 predicted proteins | sample EasRivERMGT100_2_FD_104904 | JGI IMG/M metagenome (GOLD analysis project Ga0137435, IMG submission 104904) | Soil microbial communities from meander-bound floodplain in the East River, Colorado, USA - East River MetaG ERMGT100_2 | ecosystem: Environmental > Terrestrial > Soil > Floodplain ... | reverse complement strand
CGACCGAGAACATCAGCGCCCACCAGGGCAGCCCGCGGTGGCCGAGGAAATAATCCGACGCGTCGCGCTGCCGTCCCGCGAGCAGCAGCCCGAAGACGATGACCGCCGCGAAGTAGGCGAAAATGACGGCGACGTCGAGACCGCGCACGGCTAGAAAGAAAAGAGCCCGCGATCGACGCGGGCTCCGACTTCCAATTCAGGAAGGATCAACGTTCAGACCGTGAACGACGATCCGCAGCCGCAGCCACCGGACGCGTTCGGATTCTCGAACGCGAAGCCGGATTCCTGGAAATTGCTCTTGTAGTCGATCACGGTGCCGTTGAGGTACTGCGAGCTGAACTCGTCCACGAACAGACGCACGCCCGCGCTCTCGATGACGACGTCATCGGCCGCCGGTTGCTCTTCGACATTCAGACTGTAGCGGAAGCCCGAGCACCCGCCCGGCAGCACGGCGACGCGCAACCCGGCCGAGTCCTGCGAGACCTTCTCTTCGGCCAGGAACTTCTTGACCTCTTCGCCCGCCCGTTCGGTGAGCGTGAGGGTAACCGATCGCTGTGTAGTGCCCATTCATATCCTCCAGTCTGGCAGCAACTTAGAGGGTCACCGCGGCCCTGTCAACGGGGAAGGGACGCTTGCCTAACTCCTCGCCGCGCCCCCAATTGGTGGCCCTATGCGACTCACAATCATCGACTGGCTGATCATCGCCGCCTACTTCGCGTTGAACATCGGCATCGGGTTCTACTACAAGAGTCGGGCAAGCAAGAGTATCAGCGAGTTCTTCCTCTCCGGCCGCAACGTGCCGTGGTGGCTCGCAGGCACGTCGATGGTCGCGACGACGTTCGCCGCTGACACGCCCCTCGTGGTCACCGGTCTCGTCGCGCGCAACGGCATCGCCGGGAACTGGATCTGGTGGAGCTTCCTGATGAGCGGGATGCTCACGGTGTTCTTCTACGCCCGGCTGTGGCGTCGCGCCGGCGTGATGACCGACGTCGAGTTCGCCGAGATCCGGTACTCGGGCAAACCCGCGGCGTTTCTGCGCGGATTTCGTGCCTTGTACCTGGGCATTCCGATCAACTGCATCATCCTCGGCTGGGTCAACCTGGCGATGGTGAAGATCCTTCAGCTGATCTTCGGCGTCGGCAAGGTCGAGGCACTGATCATCGTGCTGGGACTGATCGCATTGACCTCCGCGATCTCGACGCTCTCGGGTCTGTGGGGCGTGCTCGTCACCGACATGGTGCAGTTCGTGATCAAGATGGGGATGGTGATCATCCTGGCGGTGTTCGCCGTCGGCGCCGTGGGCGGCATCGAGGCGATGAAGACCCAGCTCGTGTCCAGCGGCCGCGGCGAGGCCCTGAACATGGTGCCCGATCTCAACTCGGCGTGGATGCCGATAATCACGTTCCTTGTCTACATCTCGCTCAACTGGTGGGCCACGTGGTACCCCGGCGCCGAGCCGGGCGGCGGCGGCTATGTCGCGCAGCGCATGTTCAGCGCCAAGGACGAGCGGCATTCGCTGCTGGCGACGCTGTGGTTCAATATCGCGCACTACGCGATCCGCCCCTGGCCGTGGATTCTCGTCGGCCTCGCGTCGGTGGTGCTCTATCCCGGCTTGGCGGATCCGGAAACGGGCTACATCCGCGTCATGATCGACCATCTGCCGCCGGCGCTGCGCGGCCTGATGATCGCGGCCTTCGCCGCCGCCTATATGTCCACGATCGCCACGCAGCTCAATTGGGGCGCCAGCTATCTCGTCAACGATTTCTGGCGCCGCTTCGTGAAACGCGACAAGAGCGACGAGTATTACGTGCGCGCGTCCCAGTACGCCACCGTATTGCTCACCGTGATTTCCGGCATCGTGACGTTCTACATGGGCTCGATCGGCGGGGCCTGGAAACTGTTGATCGTGACGGGCGCCGGCACGGGCGGCGTGCTGTTGCTGCGCTGGTACTGGTGGCGCATCAACGCCTGGAGCGAAGTCTCTGCGATGATCTCGGCCTTCGTCGTGTCGCTGACGCTCCAGCTGGCGCTCGGCTTGGACAGCGATCAGCCGAAACAGTTCGCCTGGATCATGATCGTCACTGTCGCGATCACGACGGCCGTCTGGCTGGCGGTCACGTATCTCACGAAGCCGGAACCGCAGGAGACGCTCACCTCGTTCTATCGCCGCACCCGCCCGTCGCGCACCGGTTGGGCGCCGATCGCCGCGCTCGCGCCGGACGTGAAAGTCACGTCGAGCGGCTTGGCGAACCTGCTCGACTGGGTGGCGGGCTGCGTGCTGGTCTATGGCGTGCTGTTCGGCGTTGGGAAGCTGCTGTTGCACGAGACCGCGCCCGGACTGTTGCTCCTCGGCCTGGCCGCAGTCGGAGGATTCGTGATCTACCGCGATCTGACGAAGCGGGGCTGGGCTACCGTGGTGGAGTGACCGCGTCCACCACGAGATCGGCCACCCGTCGGCGCACCTGAAGAATCCTGGTGTTCGCGCGCGTGGGGTTCACGCGGTTGGACAGCAGAATAATGAAGAGGTCGCGGTCGGGGTCGATCCAGATCGACGTCCCCGTGAATCCGGTGTGACCGAACGCACGGGGGCCCAGCTTGGTCCCCGCGCTCGAGTTTTCAGATGGCGTGTCCCACCCCAGGGCGCGTGAGGATCCCGGTGGGATCTCCTGGCGGCGCGTGAATTCCACCACCAGATCGTGCGGGAGATAGGCGCCACTCGCACCGGGCGGACGCCCCGGGGGAATGCGCGTGTCGAGCAGCCATTGCGCGAACCTGGCCAGGTCGGGCGCGGTCGAGAACAGACCGGCATGTCCCGACACGCCTCCCAGACGACCGGTGTTTTCGTCGTGCACCTCGCCCAGCAGCATCCGGTGCCGAAACGCCGTGTCGGTTTCGGTCGGCGCGATGCGCGTGCGCCAGCTCTCCGGTGGCAGGTATCGCGTCGATGCCATGCCTAGTGGCCCGAAGACCCGAGCATCGAGGAACGCGTCGATCCGCTGGCCTGAGATCGCTTCCACCGCCTGCGTGAGCGCGATCGCCCCCAGGTCCGAATAGATGAAGGTGTCGCCCGGCTGGCGCAGCAGCGCGGTCGTATCGACCAGTGCCAATGCTGCTTCTCTGGTCGGAGACTCCGCATACAGGGGTCGCCACGCAGGGAGTCCGGACGAGTGCGTGAGCAGATTTCGCAGCGTCACGCGCTCCTTTCCCGCTCCCTGGAATGCAGGCACGTACTTCTGAACCGGGGCGCCGAGATCGAGCCTGCCGGAGTCCACGAGCATCATGACCGCCGTCGTGAGCCCGATGACTTTGGTCAGCGAGGCGAGATCGTAGATCGTCTGCGGCGTGACCGGCCGGTTATCGCCGAGGCCGTAGTGCCCCACCGCCGTGAGGAGCAGGACGGTGTCGTGACGCCCGACGGCGAGGACGGCTCCGGGAAACGAGCTGTCGACCTGGGATCGCAAATAGGCGAGGACGGGGGCGAACCGATCACGCGGGGGCGACGCGGGCGCGACCGACGCAGTGCGTGCACCGGCGCAACCGAGCGCCAGCGCGGCGAGCGCACCAGCCGTCCAACCCCTCACGGAATGATGACGCGCGCGGGCGGCCTCGGCGGCGGCACCGTCGAGTCGGCGACGACGCGCCCGTGCCCGATCGGGTAGGCGGGCGGAATGCGGATGGGGAGTTTGCCGCCGATCGGCGACCACCCGAGCAGCGCACGCGCGGCGGCGCGCTCGGCGGGTCGCACGCCGCTCCAGGCGATGAGGTACGATTTCACCGTGGGCGTCTGGTTCAGGAGATAGGGGCTGCCCAGCGCGACCAGCACCGTCGGCTTCACCGAGTCCGTCGCCGTGATGAGGCGCGCGAGGGAGTCCGGCAGCGCGATCAATCCGCGTCCCGAGATCGGCCGCACATTCGCCGCGAAGATGACTGTGGGCGCTCGGCCGATCACGAGTCGTGCCGAATCGTACGACTCGGGTCCCGACATCGGCCACAGCCGGAAGAATCCAACGGTATCGCCTCCGGCCCGCAGCAGCTCGAGCATGCGTTGGCCGGCATAGCTGTTGAGCTCGTCACCATACGCGATGATGGCCATCCGGCTGCGCGTGCGACGCAGGCGCTCGATCGTGCCGGCGGTGTCGCGCACGAGCGTCAGCGAGCGCTGCGCGATGTCGTCCGCGGCGTCCTGGAAGGCTTTCGTTCCGACGATGCGCGCGATCGAATCGAGCGGCACGGTGCGTTGCTTGAAGAGTCCGAGCCCGTGCTTGATCGCCAGGACGCGCCGTACGGAGGCATCCAACCGGGCGGCCGTGATGCGCCCTGTCTGCAGCGCGACGAGCATGGACGCGATCGCGGAGTCGGGATCGGCGGGCATGAGGAGCAGATCGGAGCCCGCCTCGAACGCGCGCACCGCCGCTTCACCCGCGCCGTACTTCGCGACGATCGCACCCATCTGCAGGGCATCGGTCACCACGAGACCGCGGAACTTGAGGGAGTCACGCAAGATGCCCGTGAGCACCGAAGCGGACAGAGTCGCGGGCGCGTCACCCGTGAAGGCCGGGAACGCGATGTGGGCGCTCATGACGACCTGCGCCCCGGCGTCGATGCCGGCGCGGAATGGCACCAACTCGATCGAGTCCAGCCGGCTATAGCTCGCCCGAATGGAGGGGAGCCCGAGGTGGGAATCGACGTCGGTGTCGCCGTGCCCCGGAAAGTGCTTGAGCGTGGCGAGCATGCCGTTATCCTGAAGCCCGCGCACATAGGCGCGCACGAGCTTCGCGACGGCGTGAGGGTCTTCGCCGAACGACCGGATGTTGATGATCGGGTTCAATGGATTGTTGTTGACGTCAGCGTCGGGGGCGAAGTTCACGTGAATCCCGACCGCACGCCCTTCCAGCGCGGCCACGCGGCCGATCGTGTAGGCGTCGCGCTCGTTCCCGGTCGCGCCGGCGGCCATGATCATGGGGAAGGCGGTCGCGCCGACGACGCGCATGGCCGCCCCCCATTCGAGGTCGGCCGAAATGAGCAGCGGCAGTTTGGAACGCCCCTGCAGCGCGTTCAGCTTGGAAGCGATGTCGTAGGGCCCGCCGACGGAGATGATGATCCCGCCAACCTCGAGCGTATCGACCCAGCGCTTCGCGATCTGAAACGTGCTGTCATCGAGCGCCGCGTAGGTTCCATTGAGCCACGGGACGACGAGCTGCGCTATTTTCTGACGGGGCGTGAGCTTCGCCAGCACGCCGTCCACCGCCGCAGGCTCGGGTGTGCGTGCACCGGTCGTAGCCCGGCCGCCGCCACAGGCTGCCAGCAGGGTAATCAACAGGAGTTTATGCGCGCGCATCATCTCTTTGTTCTCGTGTTTGGACTCGCCTGTGTAGACGGCCGCGCTCCGGCGCCTGCCGTGCGGGTCCGTCCTGGCATCGAAGTTGTGCTGTCAGACTCGGCGCACCTCATCGCGGGGAAGCGCCTGGGCCTGCTCACCAATCATACAGGAATCGATCGTCTCGGACGGCGCGACGCCGATCTCCTGCTTGCAGCACATCAGGGCCGGCTGACCGTGTTGTTCAGCCCGGAACACGGGTTCCGCGGCACTGAAGATCGCGAGGGTCTCCCCGATGGCCGAGATTCGGCGACCGGCCTCCCAATCTACAGTCTCTACGGTGGATCGCGTAACGCGGCGCGCGCGGCGCTCGATTCCATCGACGTCTTGCTGATCGATCTGCAAGACATTGGCGCACGGTTTTACACCTACCCGGCGACGGTCGCGAGCCTGATGCGCGACGCCGCTCAGGCGCGCAAGCACGTGGTCATCCTCGACCGGCCCGATCCCGTGGGCGGGATTGCGGTGCAGGGAAACGTGCGCGCGCAGCTCGGCGACCCCGACTCCAACCTGGTCGGATTTCTTCCGATCGCGATGCGGCACGGTATGACCATGGGCGAGTTGGCACGGATGGCGAACGATCTCATGGGACTGAAATTGGATCTCACGGTGGTGCCGGCGTCGGGGTGGAAGCGCGAGCTCTTTTACGACGAGACCGGGATGCCCTGGGTGAAACCGTCGCCGAATATGCCCAGTCTCGAGAGCGCGCTGCTGTATCCGGGACTCTGCCTGTTCGAGGGGACGAACGTGTCGGTGGGTCGGGGCACACCGATCGCGTTTCAGGTCATCGGCGCGCCCTGGCTCGATCCCGCAAAGATTCTCGAGCGGTTGCGGACATCCGGTATCGAGGGGGTGGACGTCGTGGACACGACGTTCACGCCGCTCGCCCCAACCGACGGCAAGTATCCCGGCGTCGTGCTCCCCGGCCTGCGCATGCGGGTGACCGATCGCGCGCGCTTCGATCCCACGAGGTTTGCCATCACCGTACTCGCGACCCTGCGGGGGGCGCATCCCGGCGAGTTTGCGTTTCGCGCTTCCCACTTCGACCGCCTGGCAACAGGACCCGAGTTACGGGCCGCGATCGAAGCCGGTCGCGCACCCCGGGAGATCTGGGAGTCCTGGGAGCCGGATCTCCGGCGATTCCGAGAGAGGCGCGCGCAGTACCTGATCTACTGAGGTAGGCACTTTCCCAGCTTGCCGAGTCGGCCCCCCGGCTCCATAATCCTCCCCCCGCCCGTCTTGGTCCGGGCGCGGGGGAGGGGTCGCCATGGTCGTCCGTCGCACGTTGACGCGAGCCGCCATCATCCTGCTGATGGTGGGGACACCGGCGGTGTGGTTTGCCTGCTCCGACAGCGCCCCCGATTCTCCCGCTGGTCCTTCGACTCCTCCTGCAATTCTCGACGTGCGCGACGCGCTCGCCGTACAGCGGCGGCACACGCAGGCGCTCCTCGAGATCCCCGGCATCATCGGCACGGCGGTCACCGCAATGCCGGATGGGCGCGCGAGCGTGCTCGTTCTGGCGGAACGGTCCGGTGTTGCCGGCGTGCCGCTGGACCTCGAAGGCGTTCCCGTCACCGTTCGCGTCACGGGCAGGATCATGGCGTTGAGCGATCCGACGAAGCGCCAGCGCCCCGCGCCGCTCGGGTACTCGGTCGGGCATCCGGCGATCACCGCGGGCACCATCGGCGCCCGGGTGCGTGACGCGCTCGGCCGGGTCTACATCCTCTCGAACAACCACGTCCTGGCCCACACCAATGACGCCAGCATCGGCGACCCGGCATACCAGCCGGGGCCGTTCGACGGCGGCACGGCCGCCGACCAGATCGCGACGCTGAACGACTTTCAGACCATCTCCTTCACGGCGAACGCCAGCAACACAATGGACGCCGCGATCGCGCTCTCGAGCGCAGCCGTCCTGGACAACGCGACACCGGCGGACGCGGGCTACGGCATGCCGAGCTCCCGCATCTACGGGGACGCCGACGGCGACGGCCTGTTCGACGACCGCAACGCGCTGCTCGGTGTCAACGTGCAGAAGTACGGGCGCACCACGCGGCACACGCATGGGCAGATCACCGGGGTCAACGCGACGGTGACCGTGTGCTACGCCGGGTCCGGGTTTGTGTGCACCAAGTCCGCTCGCTTCGTGGATCAACTGATCATTTCGCCCGGGGCGTTCAGCGGTGGCGGTGACTCGGGGTCACTGATCGTGACCGACGACGGAAACCTCAATCCGGTGGCGCTGCTGTTCGCCGGGAGCGGGACGGTCACGATCGGCAACCGCATCGATCTGGTGCTGCTGCGCTTTGGGGTCGTCATCGACGGCTTCGATCCGCCCCCGCCCGGTCCATTCACCGATCTGGCCATCACCGGAATCACCGGGCCGAACGCCGCGGTACAGGGCCAGGCCGCCACGCTGACCGTGATCGTGAAGAACTTCGGGAATCAGGACGTCTCCGCGTTCGGGGTCGTGCTGCAGGACACGACCGAGCACGCGACGGTCGGGACGCAGAGCGTCGCTGGATTGGCAGCCGGCGCCAGCACGACCCTGACGTTCGCCTGGACACCGACGACACTCGGCGATCACGGCCTGGTCGCGAGCCACACCCTGGCCGATGACCGACCGGTCGATGACACCCGCGCGACGACGATCCCGGTGGATCCAGTCGTCACCGACGTGGCCGTGACGAACGTCACCGGTGCCGAGGTGATTGCGGGGCATGCCTTCAACGTCCCCGTCACGGTGCAGAACGTCGGCAATCAGAACGTGTCGAGTTTTGAGGTCACGCTGCGCGACGCGACCGCCGGCACAACGATCGGCACGCAGACGGTGAGCGGCCTCGCCGCCGGCGCGATGACCACCCTCGTGTTCCCGTGGAACACCACCGACGCAACGCTGGGCCAGCACACGCTCGTGGCGAGCCACAGTCTGACCGACGACGCCGCCGACAACAATCAACGCTCGGCGACGTTCAACGTGAAGCCGAAGCCGACGGACATCGCGGCCACCGGGATCACCGCGCCCGCCCGAGTGAACCAGGGCGATACCGCGCACGTCTTCGTCACCGTCAAGAACGTGGGCGAGCTGAACGTCACTACCAGCTTCAACGTCGAGCTCGCCGACGGCGCGCAGAACTTCGCGGTCGTCGGTACGGCGTCAGTCGCGGGACTGGCGATCGGCGCGACGGCGACCGTCGACATTTCGTGGAATACCGCCGGCGCCGATATCGCGGGGCATACGCTGTTCGCGACGCAGAAGCTGCCCGATGACAAGGTGAGCAACGACGCCATCGCGATATCGGTCATCGTGCAGCCGCGTCCGATTACGGACCTGGGCGTCACCGCGCTGAACGCGCCCGCCACCGTGGCGCAGGGGAATACGGTCTCGATCCCCGTCACCGTGCAGAATCTGGGTGGCGTTGTCGTGACCAGCACCTTCAACCTCGTCCTGACCGACGCCACGGCCGGGGTCACGATCGGTACCCAGGCGATCCCGGGGCTCGCAGCGGGCGGCAACACCACGCGCACGTTCAGCTGGAATACCGCGGGCGCGGCGTTGGGCGGTCACACGCTGGTGGCCACCCAGACGTTTGCCGACGAGAACGCCGCGAACAATTCGAAGTCAGCCGCCGTGTCGGTCGTTGCTCCGACGACCGATGTCGCCGTGACCATGGTGAGCGCGCCGGCGTCCGTCCCCAAAGGAAGCACCACGTCCGTCGGGGTCCACATCCAAAACGTGGGTGGGCTTGGCGTCACCACCTTCAACGTGGTCCTCACCGATGTGACGGCAGGGGTGACGATCGGCACGCAGACGGTTTCGAGCCTCGCGGTGGGCGCGAGCACGGTGCGCACCTTCACCTGGAACACCGGCACCGCCGCCGTGGGCAATCATACCCTGGTCGGGTCGCACACGCTGACCGACGACAACGCGTCCAACAACGAGCGCTCGGCGATCATCACGGTCAATCCCGCACCCGCCGATCTGGCGCTCGTGAGTATTACCGCCCCCGGCTCCGTGACGCAGGGCGACACGGCGGCGATTGTCGCGACCGTCCAGAACGTAGGCGGCGCCGATGTCACGGCCGATTTCGACGTGGTGTTGACGGACGGGACCGCCGGGAATGCGATTCTCGGCACTCAAACCATTCCAGGACTCGCGGGGGGCGCGAGCGCCACCCGTACGTTCAGCTGGAACACCGCCGGCGCGGCGATGAGCGGGCACATTCTGACCGCGACGCAGAAGTTCCCCGATGCCAATGCGAGCAACAACGCTCGAGCGCTCGTGATTACCGTGAACGCGCCGAGCGTGCACGTGGGGAATCTCGACGGTTTTGCGGTGAGGACGGTGGAGAACTGGTCGGCGACGGTTCGGATCACGGTGCACGACTCCCGGCACAATCCCGTGAACGGGGTGACGGTCCGCGCGAGCTGGAACTCGGGTCCGGAGGTCCAGTGCGTCACGAGCGATGTCGAGGTGGCCGGTACCTGCACTATCACGCTGGCGGGCATCCCGAACGCGACCGCGATGGTCTACTTCGGGATGAGCGGGATGTCACTGACGGGCTACACATACAAGCCGGCGGGGAATCACGACCCGGACGGGAGCTCCAACGGCTATGGATTCTTCGTGAAGCGTTGATGCCTGCTCCCGCCGTGTAGTCCCTTTCGACCCTACCCCTATTCGGGGCGGCGATTAGTTTCCCCCCGGCATGAATGTCATTCCCCAGCGTGTCAAGGACGGTTTCGTTGCGTTGACCGGCCCGATCGCGCGTGCGCTGATTCGGGGTGGCGTCCATCCCAACACGATTACGACGGTGGGGACGCTGTTCGTGATCGGCTCCGGTATTGCATTCGGAATCGGCGAGATCCGTCTCGGCGGCGCACTGCTGCTGGTCAGCGGCGTGTTTGATATTCTGGACGGACAGGTCGCTCGCCAGGGCGCGAAGATGACCACGTTCGGCGCGTTTTATGACTCGACGCTCGATCGGGTTGGGGAAGGGGCGGTGTTCAGCGGGCTGATTTTCTGGTTCTTGGCCGGCCCGCTGCCGAGCGAGCTGAAGGTACCCGCCCTGGGCGCCGCGCTGCTGGCGCTCGTGGCGTCGCTGGTGGTGTCGTACACACGTGCGCGGGCCGAAGCGCTCGGCGTGGAATGCAAGGTCGGCATCGCGGCGCGGGCCGAGCGGATCCTGCTGCTCGGGCTGCCCACACTCCTGTTCGGCGCGGGTCCGGGGCGCCCGGGGGTTTTGCTGTTCTGGATTGTCACCGTGCTCGCGATCGTCGCCGCGATTACGGTAGTCCAACGGGTGGTGCACGTCGCGCGCGTGGCGCGCGGCGCTCCACCACCCTCACCGATTCCGAAACGTGAGACGTCGCCTGGAATCGCGGCCGCGCGCCGCAAGGGGCCATGATGCCACGGCAGCAGACAGCGGTTGCAACGGGTGGTGGACGGGAGATCGCCCCCGCCACGGGAAAACTGGGCGTCATGCTGGTGGGACTCGGCGCGGTGTCCACGACGTTCATCGCCGGCGTCGAGCACGTGCGGCGCGGCCGCGCGCAGCCGATCGGCTCGCTCAGCCAGATGGCGACGATCCGGCTGGGCAAACGCACCGAGAAACGCTCTCCGAAGATCAAGGACTTCGTCCCGCTCGCCGATCTGAAGGATCTCGTCTTCGCCGCCTGGGACCCGATCCCCGACGACGCCTACACCGCCGCCCTCAAGGCCGGCGTGCTCGACCGGCACGAGCACCTTGATCCGATCAAACCGTTTCTGCAGGGCATCAAGCCGCTGCCGGCGGTGTTCGACCAGTATTACGTCAAGCGGCTGCAGGGGACGAACGTCAAGCGCGGCAAGAACAAGCGGGAGCTCGCCGAGCAGCTGCGCCAGGACATGCGGAACTTCAAGAAGAATGAAGGGCTCGACCGGCTCGTCATCGTGTGGTGCGCGTCCACCGAGGTGTTCCTCACGCCTGGTCCTGCGCATCAGTCGCTGGCCGCCTTCGAACAGGCGATGGAGCAGAACGACCAGTCCATCGCGCCGTCGATGCTATACGCCTACGCCGCGCTGATGGAGAACATTCCGTTCGCGAACGGCGCGCCCAATCTCACCGTCGACCTCCCCGTGATGGAGCGGCTGGCGGAAGACCGCCGGGTGCCGATCGGGGGCAAGGACTTCAAGACGGGCCAGACCATGATGAAGAGCGTGCTCGCCCCGGCATTCAAGGCGCGCATGCTCGGGCTCTCGGGGTGGTACTCCACCAACATCCTGGGCAACCGCGACGGCGAGGTGCTGGACGATCCCGAGTCATTCAAGACGAAGGAAGAGTCCAAGCTGGGCCTGCTCGAGCACATCCTGCAGCCGGATCTGTATCCCGAGCTGTACGGCAAGGTCTACCACAAGGTCCGGATCAACTACTACCCGCCGCGTGGAGATAACAAAGAAGGTTGGGACAACATCGACATCTTCGGGTGGCTCGGCTATCCGATGCAGATCAAGGTCGATTTCCTGTGCCGCGACTCGATTCTGGCCGCGCCGATCGTGCTCGACCTCGCGTTGTTCTTCGATCTCGCCGCGCGCGCGGGTCTCTTCGGCATCCAGGAATGGCTGTCGTTCTACTTCAAGAGCCCCCAGTTCGCCGCGGGGCTGTATGCCGAGCATGATCTCTTCATTCAACACACGAAGCTCAAGAACACGCTGCGCTGGATGATGGGCGAGGAGCAGATCACGCACCTCGGCGTTGAATACTACGAGTACGCCGACCGATAACAGTTCCGTCCTTTAGGAGTCTCCGTCGATGATCGCGTTTGTTTCTGCCCTTCAGCAGCACGCGGGTGGCGGCGAAGCCGCACTCGTGCTCCCCGATCTCAATCAGGCGACGTTCTTCGGCGGGATCGGAGGCCGCGGATTGCTGCTGTGGGGGCTCGTGATCTGCGCGCTCGGTCTCTTGTTCGGCCTCGCCACCTACTCCCAGCTCAAGAACCTGCCCGTGCACCGCGCGATGCGCGAGATCTCCGAGCTGATCTACGAGACGTGCAAGACGTACCTGCTGACGCAGGGCCGCTTCCTGTTGATTCTCTGGCTGTTCATCGGGGCGATCGTCGCCATCTACTTCGGCACATTGGCCCAGACCGTGGACGCGGCGGGCAATGCCGTCCGCGGCTTCCCGGCGATGAAGGTCATCATCATCCTGCTGTTCAGCCTGATCGGCATCGCGGGCAGCTACGGCGTCGCCTGGTTCGGCATCCGCGTGAACACCTTCGCCAACTCGCGTACGGCGTTCGCCAGCCTCACCGGCAAGCCCTATCCCAACCACGCGATCCCGCTGAAGGCCGGCATGAGCATCGGGATGCTGCTCATCAGCGTCGAGCTGCTGTTGATGCTGCTGATTCTGCTCTTCATTCCGGGCGACTACGCGGGTCCCTGTTTCATCGGCTTCGCCATCGGCGAATCGCTGGGTGCGGCGGCGCTGCGCGTGGCCGGCGGCATCTTCACGAAGATCGCCGACATCGGCGCCGACCTGATGAAGATCGTATTCAAGATCAAGGAAGACGACGCGCGCAATCCCGGTGTCATCGCCGACTGCACCGGGGACAACGCCGGCGATTCGGTCGGCCCCAGCGCGGACGGCTTCGAGACCTATGGCGTGACGGGCGTCGCGCTCATCTCGTTCATCCTGCTCGCCGTCCACGAGCCGCTGGTGAAGGTGCAGCTGCTCGTCTGGATCTTCGCGATGCGCGTGATGATGATCGTCGCCTCAGGGGCCTCGTATTACCTGAACGCCGCGGTCGTGAAGGCCAGGTACCAGACCGCCGACCACATGAACTACGAAGCGCCGCTCACGACGCTCGTCTGGCTCACCTCGCTCGTCTCCGTGGCGCTCACGTTCCTGGCGTCGTGGCTCCTGATCCCCAACATCGGCAACGATCCGACGCTGTGGTGGAAGCTGTCGCTCGTGATTACCTGCGGCACGCTCGCCGGCGCGATCATTCCCGAATTCGTCAAGGTGTTCACGTCGGTCAACTCGCGGCACACACGCGAGGTGGTGACCTCGTCGCGCGAGGGCGGCGCGTCGCTGAACATCCTGTCCGGTCTCGTGGCCGGGAACTTCAGCGCGTTCTGGTTAGGGATGGCGATGATGACCCTCATGGCGATCGCCTACGGGATCAGCACGACGGGCCTGGGAAGTCTGATGATCGCGCCGGCGGTGTTCGCGTTCGGGCTCGTCGCGTTCGGGTTCCTGGGGATGGGGCCGGTGACGATCGCGGTCGATTCGTACGGGCCGGTGACGGACAACGCGCAATCGATCTACGAGCTGTCGCTGATCGAGCAGGTGCCAAACGTCAAGGCGGAGATCAAGAAAGACTTCGGCTTCGAGCCGAATTTCGCGCGCGCCAAGGAGAATCTCGAGGAGAACGACGGGGCGGGGAACACGTTCAAGGCGACCGCGAAGCCGGTGCTCATCGGCACGGCGGTCGTGGGCGCGACGACGATGATTTTCTCCATCATCGTGGCGCTGACGAACGGGTTGCAGCCGGAGCAGCTCTCGAACCTGTCGATCCTGCACCCGCCGTTCCTGCTGGGCCTGATCACCGGCGGCGCCGTGATCTACTGGTTCACCGGAGCCTCCATGCAGGCGGTGACGACCGGCGCGTACCGCGCGGTCGAATTCATCAAGGCGAACATCCGGCTCGAAGGCACGACCAAGGCGTCGGTGTCGGACAGCAAGAAGGTGGTGGCGATCTGTACGCAATACGCGCAGAAGGGGATGTTCAACATCTTCCTGACGGTGTTTTTTGCGACGCTCGCGTTCGCGTTCTTCGAGCCGTACTTCTTCATCGGGTACCTGATCTCGATCGCGCTGTTCGGGCTCTACCAGGCCATCTTCATGGCCAACGCGGGGGGCGCGTGGGACAACGCCAAGAAGATCGTCGAGACCGAGCTCAAGCAAAAAGGCACCGAGCTCCACGCGGCCACGGTCGTAGGCGATACCGTGGGCGATCCGTTCAAGGACACGTCCTCGGTCGCCATGAACCCGATCATCAAGTTCACGACCCTGTTCGGCCTCCTCGCCGTGGAGCTGGCGGTCTCGCTCACGGCGGAGCGCGGCGCGCTGCTGAGTCTCGTGCTGGCGAGCGCATTCCTGGTGATCGCGCTCGTGTTCGTTTGGCGCTCCTTCTACGCCATGCGCATCGAGCACGCCGTCAAATCGGAGGCGGCGCCCGCGCGCGTACCGGTGCGGTAACGGGGCGTCCATGACGAGCACTCAGATCGCCGTCACGGCGCTCGGCGTCGTCGCCATCGTCTGGGTGCTCTGGTACTTCCTCCTCTCCCGCGGCACGGCGGTGCCGGCGACGGCCGGTGCCGGCGGCGTCCAGGAAGTGCGCGTCACGGTGAAGGGCGGCTACACGCCCGATACCATCGTGGTGCAGGCCGGCAAACCGGTGCGGCTGCAGTTTTATCGCGATGAGACCGCCGACTGCTCGGAGCGCGTCGTGTTCGAGCGCTTCGGCATCGACGCGCAGCTCCCGCCCTTCCAGACCACCGCGATCGAGTTCACACCCGAACAGCCCGGGGAATACCCCTTCCGCTGCGGCATGAACATGCTGAAGGGGCTGCTCGTCGTTGAGCCGTCGGGCGAGCGCCGCGCGGCGTCGTCGCCGCACAAGTTCCACGGAGCGAAGGCGTGAGCAAGGCCCGGATCGTTCTCCCGATCGAAGGCATGACCTGCGCGAGCTGCGCCGCGACCGTCCAGGAGGCGCTGGCGGGAGCGGCCGGCGTGACTGCGGCGGGCGTGAACTTCGCGACCAACAAGGCCGCGGTCGACTACGACGACGCGCACACCAACGTCGCCGAGCTGATTAAGACGGTCCGCGAGGCCGGGTACAACTGCGGCAAAGCGAGCGTCACCTTCGGCCTCACGGATCTGCATTACGCGCCGAGTGTGGAGCCGCTCGAGCAGGCATTGGCGCGCGTGAACGGGGTGATCCGCGCGGTCGCGAATCAGGCGACCGAGACGGCCACCGTGGACTACATCCCCGGGGTTGTGAGCGCCACCGATCTCGAGCACGCCGTCTCCAGCGCGGGGTTCGTCGTGGCCGAGCCCATCGCGGAAGAAGACCCGGTGGAGCGCGAGCGGATCGCGCGTCGCCGCGAAATCAAGACGCTCACCTGGAAGTTCGTGCTCGCGGCGGTCGTCACCGTCGTCGCGATGATCGGCTCGATGCTGCTCATGGCCGATCGTCCCATGGGCGACATGGGGACCATGAAGCAGGTCGATCTCATGGGTCGCCTGCTCATGCCGCCGGCGGTTTCCCTGCGCGATTGGATCGCGGGACAAGGCTGGATCCTCGAGCTCACCTGGATCAAATGGGGCCTCGCGCTCCTCACGCTCCCCGTCGTCGTCTGGTCCGGCCAGCAGTTCTACAAGGGCACCTGGAGCGGCTTGCGGCACCGGACGGCCGACATGAACACGCTCATCGGTGTCGGGACGGGAGCGGCCTACCTGTACTCGCTGGTCGCGACGGCCGCTCCTGCATTCTTCCTCCGCGCCGGGCTGCCGGCCGACGTCTATTACGAGGCGGTCGCCGCGATCATCGCGCTGGTGTTGCTCGGCCGCCTGCTCGAGGCGCGCGCCAAAGGCCGCACCTCCGAAGCGATTCGCCGGCTCGCCGCCTTGCGCGCGAAAGCGGCGCACGTCGTGCGCGACGGTCATGAGACCGACGTCCCCGTGGAAGCCGTCGTCGTCGGGGACCTCATCATCGTGAAGCCGGGCGAGAAGGTGCCCGTCGATGGGATCGTCACCGAAGGCGCGTCGGCCGTGAACGAATCGATGTTGACCGGCGAGCCGATGCCGGTCGGGAAGAAGCCGGGCGATGAAGTCATCGGTGCGACGCTGAACACGACGGGCAGCATCACCTTCCGCGCGACGCGCGTGGGGAAGGAGACGGCGCTCGGCCAGATCGTGCAGCTCGTGGAGGACGCGCAGGCGACCAAGGCGCCGATCCAGAAGCTCGCCGACCGCGTCGCCGGCGTGTTCGTGCCGATCGTCATGACCCTGGCCATCGCCGCATTCGTGGCGTGGTTTGATTTCGGGCCCCCGCCCGAGGCGCGCGCGCTCGTGTACGCGACCGTCGCATTCGTCACCGTGCTGATCATCGCCTGTCCGTGTGCGCTCGGCCTCGCGACGCCCACGGCGATTCTCGTCGGCACAGGGAGGGCCGCGGAATACGGCATCCTGATCCGCAGCGGGGAAGCGCTGGAGCGGCTGGCGAAAGCGCGGCGCATCCTGCTCGACAAGACCGGCACCATCACCGAGGGCAAGCCGGCCGTCACGCACATCGTGACCGCCAAGAAGCCGGACGGCACGCCCATCAGTCCTGCCGACGTCCTGAAGTGGGCGGCATCGGTGGAGCAGCGCTCCGAGCATCCGTTGGCGCATGCCATCCTCAAGGCCGCGCAGGACAAACAGGTGACGCTGCTGCCGGTCGAGAAGTTCGCCGCGATGGAAGGCCGGGGCGTGCGGGGCACGGTGGACCGCCGGATCATCGAAGTGATCTCGCTGCGGCACGCGCGCGAACGCAGCCTCGAGCTCGGCTCGCTCGGCACCGACGCCGATCGGTTGGCCGCGCAGGGGCGCTCGCCCGTCATCGTGGTCGTGAACAACACCGTGTTCGCCGTCATCGCGATCTCCGATCCGATCAAGCCGACATCCAAGGCCGCGATCGAGATGCTCAAGCGCAAAGGCCTGCCCGTGGTCATGGTCTCCGGCGACTCGCGCAAGGGGGCCGAAGCGGTCGCCGCGGAAGTGGGCATCGACGAGGTGATCGCCGAAGTGCTGCCGTCGCAGAAGGCGGACCTGGTGAAGAAACTGCAGGGCCAGGGAGGCGACGTCGTGATGGTCGGTGACGGGATCAACGACGCGCCCGCGCTCGCGCAGGCGAACGTCGGGATTGCGATCGGCACCGGCACCGACATCGCCATGGAAGCGTCCGACGTCACGCTGATCCGCGGGGATCTCCGTGCCGTCTTCATCGCGATCGAGCTGGCGCGGCGCACGATGCGGACGATCCGCTGGAATCTGATCTGGGCCTTCGGCTACAACATCGTGCTCATTCCCGTCGCGGCCGGCGTTCTGTATCCTGTGACGGGGTGGTTGTTGTCGCCGGTGCTCGCGAGCGCGGCGATGGCGTGGTCGAGTCTGTCGGTCGTCCTCAACAGCCTGACGCTGCGGGCCTTCAAACCTCGGGGGGGGGGAGCCGGAAGTCATGCGTTACTTCCACAGAACTAGCGCGAGTCCAGAGGCGGTGCTCGATGTCGCCAAGACGTTCTTTGGGGGCCGGCTCGCGCCGGCGGAAGAGTCGCCGCGGCGCCGGGCGTATCACGGGACGCTGGGCCGGATCACGATCAGCGCGCGGCCCGAAGGCGGGCACTACACCTTTGTCGAAGTCGCGACCGATCAGGTTGGAGAATCGGAGCTCGACAAGCTCGCCAAGCGGTTTCTGGCGGAAGTGCACCGGCTCGTCGAGCCGGGTTACGTGATGCGCGGCGCGTACTAGCCCGCGACTTTCGCTCCGTAGCCGGCTTTCGCGATCGCCGCGACCAGCTGCTCGGTCGTCACCGAGTCGTCGTCGAAGTCGATTTCCGCTTCCCCATCCGGCAGATCAATGACCGCGCTATACACACCCGCGATACCCTTCAAGGCCTTCTCGACCTTGGCCTGACAATGGCCGCAGGTCATTCCGGACACACGCAGTTTGACGTTCGCCATGGCTCTTCCCTCCCAACTATAATTTAGGGCCATGGCCCTTCCTGCCACCCGACCCACTGCCGCCATACCGGCCGGAGCCGCGCTGTCGGCCGAGCAGCTGCTCGAGATCTACTATTACCTGCGGCTGACGCGGACCCTGGAAGAGCGCCTGGTGGCCCTGTACCGGCAGACCAAGGTGATCGGGGGGCTGTTTCGCTCGCTCGGGCAGGAGGGGGAATCGGTCGCATCGGCCTTCGCGCTGGAGCGCGGCCGCAACAAGGACATCCTCTCGCCCCTGATCCGCAACCTCGGCTCCCTGCTGGTGATGGGCGCCCAGCCCATCGAGATCCTGCGGCAGTACATGGCGAAAGCCGATAGCCCCACGCGCGGACGCGAGCTGAACGTCCATTTCAACGATCTCGAGAAGGGCTATCTTGGCCAGATCTCCCACCTCGGCGACATGATTCCGGTGATGGCCGGAATCGCACTGTCTTTCAGGATGCGTCATGAGCCCCGGGTCGGATTGGTGTATATCGGAGACGGCGGTACCTCGACGGGCACCTTTCATGAAGGGCTGAACCTGGCCGCCGTGCAGCGCTTGCCCCTCGTCGTCATCGGTGAGTACAACCACTGGGCCTATTCGACCCCACCCGAGAAGCAATTCGCGGTCAAAGACCTGGCCGACAAGGCCAAAGGGTACGGGATTCCGGCGGTCACGGTCGACGGCAACGATGTGTTCGCGGTGTACGAAGCAACCAAGTTTGCGGTCGAGCGCGCGCGGCGCGGTAAGGGTGTGCACTTTATCGAAGTGAAGACCTATCGACGCAAGGGTCACGCCGAGCACGATGACCAGCATTACGTGCCAAAGGACGTGCTGGATCGCTGGGCGAGCGAGAACGATCCCGTCGACCGGTATGTGCAGCGGCTGCTGTCAGCCGATCTGGTCGCGGAGGCGGACCTGAAGGACATCGACGAGCGCGTGCGCGTGGAAGTGGATCAGGCGACCGATGCGTGCGTCGACGAGCCGCTGCCGTCTGCCGAAACCGCGCTCCCGGGTGTGTACGTCGATCCCCCCGCGGCCGACAAGCACTGGTTCAAGGCGCTCTGATGGCTCCCCGCGAAATCACGTTTCTCGAGGCACTGCGCCAGGGACTGTGGGAGGAGATGGAGCGCGACGAGCGCGTCTTCATTCTCGGCGAGGACGTGGGTGCGTACGGCGGGGCGTTCAAAGTCACCGACGGATTCGCGAAGAAATTCGGCGAATCGCGCGTGATCGATACCCCGATTGCCGAAGCGGCGATCGTCGGCGCCGCGGCGGGCGCGGCGCACATGGGGCTGCGGCCGGTCGCGGAGATGCAGTTCATCGATTTCATCTCGTGCGCCTACGACATGCTGACGAACTACGTCGCCACCGCGCGCTACCGCGCCGGGCTGTCGACCCCCATGGTGGTGCGCGGCCCGTGCGGCGGGTACGTGCGTGGCGGGCCGTTCCACTCGCAGAATCCCGAAGCCGCGTTTCTGCATACGCCCGGACTCAAGATTGTCTACCCGGCGACCGCGCGCGATGCGAAGGGCCTCATCAAGGCATCGATTCGCGACGAAGATCCGGTGCTGTATCTCGAGCACAAATGGCTGTACCGGCGCATCAAAGAGCAGCTGCCCGAGGGCGAGGAGATCCTGACGCCGATCGGCCAGGCGCGGGTCGCGCGCGAGGGCAAGCACCTGTCGATCATCACGTACGGCGCGACGGTCTGGAAATCGCTCGAGGCGGCGGACAAGCTCGAGAAAGCAGACGGGCTCGCGGTGGAGGTGCTCGATCTCCGAACGCTGCTCCCCATGGATGACGCCGCCATCGTCGCGACGGTGCAGAAGACGAATAAGGTGCTGATCGTCCACGAAGACACGCGGACGGGCGGCATCGCGGGAGAGATCGCGGCGCGCATCAACGAGCAGGCGTTCGAGTGGCTCGATGGGCCGATCATGCGGGTGACGGCGCACGACGTGCCAATACCCTACGCCCCCACGCTCGAAGACTTTGTATTGCCGCAGACTGACGACATCGTGAAGGCCGCGCGTTGGCTCGCGGCCTACTGACGGAGCAACCATGGCACGCGTAGATGTGTTGATGCCGCAGATGGGCGAATCGATCGCCGAAGGCACCTTGAGCAAATGGCTCAAGAAGGTCGGCGACACTGTGAAGCGCGACGAGCCCTTGTTCGAGATCTCGACCGACAAGGTCGATGCCGAGATTCCTGCGCCCGCGGCCGGCACCCTTGCCGAGATCAAGGTGCAGGAGGGGCAGACGGTGCCGGTGCGGACGCTCGTCGCAGTGCTGGAAACCGACGCCGCCGCGACGGTATCGAGACCTGCCGCTCCGGGTCCAGCTCCCGCCCCGGCAGCACCGAAGCCCGAGGCGCCGGCACCGCGAGCTCAGGCGCCGAGTCCGCAGCCGCCGCAACCAACACCCGAACCGGCCCTCCGGCCGTCGGCCCGTCCGGCCGACGGTGATGGCGGCGTCCAGACTGCGGAGCAGCGCCTGCGCACGAAATCGACGCCCCTCGTTCGCAAGATCGCGGCCGAGCACAGCGTCGACATCACGCGCATTCCGGGCAGCGGCTATGCGGGTCGCGTGACGAAGCAGGACATTCTTGGCTATATCGAACGGGCTCCCACCGCGCCTACTGCTCCCCGCTCCCCGCTCCCCGCTCCCTCGGGGTTCGAGCATCCCGCGGTCGAGCCCTGGCCCGGCGACCGCGTCGAGCCCTGGTCCAAGATCCGCAAGATCACCGCCGATCACATGGTGATGTCTCGGCGCGTCTCGGCGCACGTCGCGAGCTTCTTTGAGGTCGATTTCACGCGCGTGGCGCAGCTGCGCGCCAAGGCCACCGAGAAGCCCACGTTCCTGGCGTACATCGTGAAGGCCTGCGCGCAGAACCTGCGCAAGCATCCGGTGGTGAACGCTGCCGTCTCCGGTGACAGCACGATCTACCGCGG
>Ga0137435_1000205_pt1 | contig 21131 bp, 21 predicted proteins | sample EasRivERMGT100_2_FD_104904 | JGI IMG/M metagenome (GOLD analysis project Ga0137435, IMG submission 104904) | Soil microbial communities from meander-bound floodplain in the East River, Colorado, USA - East River MetaG ERMGT100_2 | ecosystem: Environmental > Terrestrial > Soil > Floodplain ... | reverse complement strand
GAGCTCGACGATTTCCGGCGTGAGTCCATAGCCATACTCGAAGCGGTTGGGCACGAGGTAAGCAACGTCGGCACCGAAGGCGCGCAGCGCACGCACCCCGACCGCGCAGGCGGTGGCGCCATCGCAATCGTAGTCGGCGACGATGAGCAGCTTCTTGCCTGCAGCGATGGCATCGGCGAGCAGGCTGGCGGCGCGCTCGCAGTGCGCGAGCGACGCGGGCGGCAGCAGCCGGCTGAAATCGTCGTCGAGCTCCGCGGGCGAGTGGATGCGGCGCGCGGCGTAGATGCGCGCCAGCACGGGATGCAGCCCCGCCGCGAGCAGCGCCCGCCGGTCGGCCTCCTCGAATTTGCGCTCAACGAGGTGCATGGCTCGCCAGCGCGCGCGGCCGGCGCCAGAAGCGGCGCAAGTCGGAGCGCGCGGTCTCGATGGCGAGTCCGGCCTCGGGCACGTGCACGCCCACCATGCCTACGCGCCCGCTCTTCAGAGCCTCGAGCAGCGGTGCGAACCAGCCCGCCTCGAGCGCCTCGGCGCCGCCTTCGAGCACCACGAGGTGGCGGCCGTCCTCCGGCGTTTCGGCGAGCCACGCGGACGCCGTGCGCGGCAGTGCGCGCTGGCGCATGCCGGCGGCGCGCGCGAGGCCCAGCGCCAGTGGATCGGCCGCGCTCACCGAGCGCCAGGGGCCGGCTGCGGATTGCGGCAATTCTCCCGCACCCCACAGCCAGACACTGTTTACCGGGAGCTCGCGCCCCTCGTTAACCGGGTGCTCGTGCAGCGTCATCTGGATTTCGTTCAGGAGCGCCGTCCACGGTGCCCCGGGCAGGTGCGTGTCGATGTCTTCGCCCGCGAGCTCCTGCGCTGGCCGCGTCGCGATGGCGGCGGGCGCGGTGCGCACCACCCAGCAGTCCGGGTGCGGGCAGCGGAACTCGTGCGTGCCCGCGAAGTGGCGGTTGAGCGTCGCCACCAGCTGCTCCGCCTCGGCGGGCTGCAGGCCAGCGACCGGGACGAGCACCATGCTGTCGCGCACCAGCCGCAGGTGCACCGGGTCGGCGCGCAGCCAGAAGCCTTCCGCGGACGCGGTGAGCGCACCGGCGGGCAGCGGCTCCACGCCGAAGGCCTCGCCCAGCCAGGACGCATAGCCCTGCGCATCGGCCGCGCTCGCGCGCCCGCGCGCGAGCAGGAGCTCCAGCGCCGGCAGCCGGTCTGCCTGCGGCGCGGAAAGCAACCCGGGGACGATCAGTTCGATGTGCACGGCAGTTCGACGATGCGCGCGCGCTTCGCAGTGAGGTGCCTGGCGAGGATCTTGTACTGGTCGAGGTCGAAGCGCAGCCGCCGCGCGCCTTCGAGCAGCTCCGGCACTTCGGCTTCCGATTTCGCGGTGCCGAGGTAGCACCACTGGTGCACGAGGTGCAGGTCGGTCGTGTCGTGCACCGGGTCCTCCTCCACCACGCCGACCGGCCCGCGCCACGGCCAGGCGAGGGACTTGAGCGCGCCGAGTGCGGCGGCGAGGCGCGCGTGGTGCGCCTGGAAGGTCTCCTTCCCGGCACACAGTCCGGCGCAACGCTGGATCTGATGGCGGAAGCACGCGCCCTTGCGCGACGGCTCGAATCCCAGGGATTGCAGGCAGAGGCCGTGCTCGTCGGCGATGCCGTGCAGCGCCTGGAGCGCAGCGCGCTTCGTGCGGAACAGTCCGCGCACGTGCGGCAGGCCCTCTGCGTCGAAGTCCTGCACCAGCCGCAGCTTCCTTGCATCGAAGGCGAAGCCGCAGAGTTCGGCCGGCCGCCGCAGCTGCCGGTTGAACACCGGCAAGAGCTGCTTGACCAGTTCCGCCTCGCGCAGCAGCGCGCCGAGTTCTCCGGCGGTGCGCTGCCATTCGATGCGCCGCACTTCGCGCGCGAGCTGCATCTCCCTGGGCGAGCGCACGTCGTCGCTGAAGTGCTGCAGCACGCGCGAACGCATGGCGATGCTCTTGCCGACGTAGAGCGGGGCCTTGCCTTCGCCGTAGAAAAGATACACGCCGGGGGCATCGGGAATGGCGTCCACCATGGCGCGGTCGATGTGCGCGGGCAGCGTCGGTTGCCTGGCCACCTGGCGCGCCGCCGTCGCGAGCACCTCCTCGCCGCGCTCGGCCGCCGCGACGCGCAGGAACTGCCACACCGCCTCGGCGTCGCCCATGGCGCGGTGCCGCGCGCGGCAGGCGAGGGCGTGGCGCTCGATCAGGCTGTCGAGGTTGTGGCGCGCGTGCTCGGGGTACAGGCGGCGCGAGAGCTTCACCGTGCACAGCGTGCGTGCGCGGTAGGCAAGGCCCGCTCGCTCGAACTCGTGCTTGAGGAAGCCGTAGTCGAAGCGTGCGTTGTGCGCCACCAGCACGCGGCCGGCAAGCCGCGCGCAGAGCTCGACGGCAAGCGCGCCGAAGGTGGGCGCGCCCGCCACCATGTCGTTGGTGATGCCGGTGAGCGCCTGGATCGCCGCCGGGATGGTGGATTCGGGGTTGACCAGCGTGGACCACTCGCCGGTGACCTCGCCTGCGTCGACCTCGATCACCGCGATTTCGGTGACACGGTGGTGCGCCGGGTGCGCGCCGGTGGTCTCCAGGTCGACGATCGCCAGCGGCGCGTCGAGGAGCTGCATGCAGGCCTCAGTAGGGCGAAGCGTGGATATACGTCCAGTGGGGCGACTCTACCGCAAAAGCTGCGCGAACTGCCAGGCGGCGAAACCGAGAATGCTGATCCCGGAGACAAGGTTGATCGCGCGCAGCAGGCGCTGGCCGAGCCGGTCGCGCAGCGCGCCGCCCATAGCGGCGAGCACCATCCACCAGCCCGCCGAGCCGAGGAACACGCCGGCGACGATCATCGCGGCGAGAGCGTAGTCCGTGCTGGCGCTGAGCCCGAGGCCCGCGAAGATCGCGACGAACGCAAGGATGGTGGGCGGGTTGGCGAGAGTCAGGCCGAGGGTCGAGAGGAACGCCTGGGCCAGGCTCGCAGGCTTCGCCGTTTCTCCGTTTGCGGAGGGCCTGGAGAACAGTGTCTTGATGCCGAGGTAGACGAGGAACACTCCGCCCACCAATCCGATCCAGAAGTTGTAGCGCAGCAGGAATCCCGAGATGGCAGTGAGGCCGAAGGCCGCCACCGCGCCGTACAGGCCGTCGGCTACCGCGATGCCCATCCCCGAGACGAAGCCGGTGAGCGCACCGTAGGCGACCGTGCGCCGGAAGCACAGCACCCACATCGGCCCTACCGTGGCGGCGAGCACGAAGCCGAACGCCAGGCCCTTCACGAAGAGCAGGGTCACCCCAGCGGAACGTGCTTCGGCTGCGCTCCCACGCGAGCGAGCCAGGCGCTCACGGCGGGGTAGCGCTTGAGCTCGAAGCCGCCGTCGGCGGCGACATGGGTATAGGCGAAGAGCGCGATGTCCGCGACCGAGTATCCGGTGCCTGCAAAAAACGGGCTCCGCGACAGATGCTGTTCCATTACCGCCAGCGCCTGATTGCCACGCTCGTGCAATCGCGGCAACTCGGCACGCCGCGGCGACTCAGCGGGCTGGTAGCGCAGGATCGAGCGCGCCACCGCGATGTACGGCTCGTGGCTGTATTGCTCGAAGAACATCCATTGCAGGGCGCGCGCGCGGCCGAGCTTGTCCGCGGGCAGGAGCGGGGTGCCTTCCGCGAGGTAATAGAGGATGGCGTTCGACTCCGGGAGGTAGGTCCCGTCCTCGAGCTGCAGGGTGGGCACCTTGCCGTTGGGATTGCGCGCGAGGAATTCCTTGGAGCGCGTCTCGCCCCTGGTGGAATCCACTTCCACCCAGCGATAGGGCTTGCCGAGCTGCTCGAGCGCGAGCTTCACCTTGTAGCAGTTGCCGGAATCCGCCATGCCGTAGACCGTGAACATCGTTACCTCCAGTTCCTTCGCAGCCATTTCGCCGCCGGCGCGATGTCCACCTTCTCGGCGTAGGCGACCATCTCCGCGATGCGGTCCACGCAATCGAGCGGAAAGGCCTCGCCGGGCGCGAAGGCGGGCGCGACGCGGTGGTAGCGGCTACCAAGCAGCTGCCGGCACTGGTAGTCCGCAATGCCGATGGTGCCGTCGAACATCACCCCGAGCAGCGCCTGCGCCCACTGCGCGTAGCCCCAATCGTGGTGCGCGCCCTTGACGTAGATCAGCGAGCTGCCCGTGCCCAGCGAGAGCAGCGCGACATCCTCCAGCGGGGCGGTGCGCCCGATGCGCGCATCCTGGCTCTGCGCGAGCGCGCACATGGAGGGGTTGTTGGCGAACACGCCGCCGTCCACGTAGCCGTCCACGGTGGGAAAGTAGGTGGGAGCGGCGCAGGTGTACAGGCCTACTTTCCAGGCGAGCATCGCGCCGTCGCTGTCGACGCCCGGGAAGTTGTGGAACAGCTTGGGCTTCCAGCGCCGGTGCTCGGGCCTGGGATCCTCGTTGTCCAGGTCGAAGGCGGTGATCAGCACGCGCTTTTGCAAGTCGCGCAGGCGCGCCTTGCCCAGCATGCGCTGCAGTTCGCGCTTCAGGCCGTCGCTGTCGTACTGCGCGCCGAGCAGGGTGCCGACGTCCCTGACGTCGTCGAGCCAGGAATCGTCGAAGATGTCGCGGGCCGCGTCATGGTAGAGGGCGAGGATTTCCTCCAGACCGAGGCCCTTGGCGAGGCACAGCGCGATCAGCGCGCCGGTGGAGGTGCCGGCGAGCAGGTCCGCGCGCTCGAGCCAGCCCTCCAGCCCCTTTTCGCGGTTCAGACGGATGAGCAGCATGGCGGTGATCAGGCCGCGGATGCCGCCGCCGTCGAGCGAAAGGATGCGATAGCGCGCCATGCAAGCAGTCTAGCGCGCCGCCTGCAGCAACTGGGCTGCGGAGAGATTGTGGATGCGGCCGAAGCCGGCCACGAAGCGCGCGTCGCGCGGCGCAATGCGCCAGAAGGAGAAATCGGGCAGCTCGAAGTTCACCGCCTGCGCCGGAAAACGGGCGAGCCAATTCGACTTCAGCTCGCCCTGGTCCGTGATCTGCGTCGCCTCTCCCCGGATCGTGACGCGCATCAGGGTGAAAGGGTCCGCGCGCCCGTCGTCCGCCTGCGCGATCGACAGCGCGACGCGCGGGTCTTGCGTCATATCCTGCGTGTGCCAGGCGAGGCGGCTGACGTGCACGTGGAAGGCGCCGAAGTCCGCCGCCGCGAGGAACAGGGTCATCGAGGCCATCGGCGCGCGCTCGCGCAGCGTGGCAAGGTGCGCGATGCGCTCGCCGCGCAGCAGGCCGGCGAGCAGGCGGGAAGTAGCGGCGTCCATTCCGGCGATTGTAGTATCCTCGCGCAGCCGTGCGTTACGAGCTCCTCGTCGGCCTGCGCTACACCCGCGCCAAGCGCCGCAACCATTTCATCAGCTTCATCTCGCTCATCTCGATGGCCGGGATGGCGCTGGGTGTCGCCGCGCTGATCGTCGTGCTCTCGGTGATGAACGGCTTCCAGACGGAGATCCGCACGCGCATCCTCGGCGTGGCCTCGCACGTGCAGATCCAGGATGCGCGCGGCTCGCTGGCGGACTGGCAGGCGGTGGCGCGCGCGGCCGCCAAGAACCCGCGCGTGATGGCGACGGCGCCCTACGTCACCGGCCAGGGCATGCTGACGCGCGGCCGGGCCGCGCGCGGCACGCTGGTGCGCGGCATCCTGCCAGGCGAGGAACTGCGGGTCACGGACATTGGCCGGCACATGACCGCCGGCACGCTGGATGCACTGCGGCCTGGCGAATTCGGCATCCTGCTCGGTGCCGACCTGGCGCGTTACCTCGGAGCGATCGCCGGCGACAAGGTCGCCCTGATCATCCCGCAGGGAAACGTCACGCCCGCCGGCGTGTTGCCGCGCCTGAAGCAGTTCACCGTGCTCGGGCTGTTCGACACCGGCTACAGCGAGGCCGACTCCGCGCTGGCGCTGGTGCACCTCGTGGACGCGCAGCGCCTGTACCAGATGGGCGAGGCGGTTTCCGGGGTGCGCCTCAAGCTCGACGACCTGTTCGAGGCGCGCAGGGTGGCGCAGGAAGTCACCTTGAATCTGGACCGCGACAACTACGCCTATGACTGGACGCGCGCCAACCCGAACCTGTTCCGCGCCATCCAGATCGAGAAACGCATGATGTTCATCATCATGGTGCTGATCATCACGGTGGCGGCATTCAACGTGGTCTCCACGCTGGTGATGCTGGTGACTGACAAGCAGGCCGACATCGCGATCTTGCGCACGCTCGGCGCGGCGCCGGGATCGGTGATGCAGATCTTCATGGTGCAGGGCGCGGTGATCGGCGTGATCGGCACGCTGCTCGGTGTCGCCGGGGGCGTGGCGCTCGCGCTCAACATCGAGACCGTGGTGCCGGCGCTGGAGTCCGCGCTCGGCTTCAAGTTCCTCGCCAAGGACGTGTACATGATTCCCGATCTGCCCTCGCAGGTGGAGGCGGCGGATGTCACTGTCATCACCGTCGTGTCGCTGTTGATGTCGTTTCTCGCCACCTTGTACCCGAGCTGGCGCGCCGCGCGCGTCAATCCCGCCGAGGCGCTGCGCTATGAGTGAGGCGGTGCTCGCCTGCCGCGGGCTGCAGAAGACTTACCAGGGCCCGCAGCCGGTGCGCGTGCTCAACGGCGTGGATTTCTCCGTGCGCGCGCGCGAGCGCGTGGCGATCATGGGCAAGTCCGGCTCGGGCAAGTCGACGCTGCTGCACCTGCTCGGCGGGCTGGATGCACCGAGCGCCGGGTCGGTCGAGGTGCAGGGCAGGGCGTTCAGCGCGATGGGCGAAGCCGAGCGCGGCCGCGTGAGGAACGCGACGCTGGGCTTCGTCTACCAGTTCCACCACCTGCTGCCCGAGTTCACCGCGCTGGAGAACGTCGCCATGCCGCTCTACATCCGGCGCATGGACAAGGGCCAGGCGCTCGCCAGGGCGCGAGCCACGCTGAGCGAAATCGGCCTCGGCGAGCGTCTCGAGCACCTGCCGGGCGAGCTTTCGGGCGGCGAGCGCCAGCGCGCGGCCTTCGCGCGCGCTCTGGTGACGGAGCCGGCCTGCGTGCTGGCCGACGAGCCCACCGGCAACCTGGACACGCATACCGCGGACGAAGTTTTCGAGGCGATGGTGAAGCTCTCCGCGGTGCGCGGCACCGCCTTCGTCATCGTCACGCACGACGCCGCGCTCGCCGCGCGCGCCGAGCGCGTGCTCGAGCTGCGCGAGGGCGTGCTGCACCAGGTGCGCTAGGCGAACCGATGGCCCCGCTGCAGCTGCTGCTGTTCCTGCTGCTGTGCGCGCTGGCGCTTGGCTGGCTGTCGCGGCGCATCAACCTGCCTTACCCGATCGCGCTGGTGATCGGCGGCAGCCTGCTCGGCTTCGTGCCCGGGCTGCCGCAGCTGCAGTTCGACCCGCAGTTGCTCCTCGTGCTGGTGCTGCCGCCGATCCTCTACCAGGCGGCGCTGCTCACCTCCTGGCGCGACTTCAAGGCCAACCTCCGGCCGATCGGCTTCCTCGCCATCGGCCTGGTGATCGTCACCACCCTGGCGGTGGGCGCGGCGCTCAAGCTGCTGTTCCCGGAGATGCCCTGGGCGGTGGCGTTCGTGTTCGGCGCCATCGTGTCGCCGCCCGACGCGGTGGCGGCGACCGCCGTGCTCTCGCGCTACAACATCCCGCACCGCGTGGTGGTGGTGCTGGAGGGCGAGAGCCTGGTGAACGACGCCTCGGGCCTGGTGCTCTACAAGTTCGCCGTCGCCGCCGTCCTCACCAGCGCGTTCTCGCTCGCCGACGCGAGCGTGCAGTTCCTTCTGGTCGCGGCGGGCGGCACCGCCTTCGGCATGATCATCGCCTGGGTGTTCGTGCGGCTGCACCGGCACATCGGCGACCCGTTCATCGAGGTGCTGGTGTCGATGTCCATACCCTACGCAGCCTACGTCGCCGCGGAATCGGTGCACCTGTCGGGCGTGCTGGCGGTGGTGGCGGCGGGCCTGTTCCGCGGCCGCTACGCGCCGCAGATGGTGTCGGCGCAGATGCGCATCCTCGCGCGCTCGGCATGGAACATCCTGGTGTTCCTGCTCAACAGTATGATCTTCATCCTCATCGGGTTGCAGCTCTCGGGCATCGTGGCGCGCCTCGGCAATTACGCGGCGGATCAGCTCGCTGTGGCGTCCCTGTACGTGAGCACGGTGGCGATCCTGGTGCGCTTCCTGTGGGTCTATCCTGCCGCCTGGCTGCCGCGCCTCGCCGGCGCCTCGCCACCGCCGCAGGGACACCAGTTCATCGTCAGCTGGTGCGGCATGCGCGGCATCGTGTCGCTCGCCGCGGCGCTGGCCCTGCCGCTCGAGACCCACGCCGGCGAGGGCTTCCCGTACCGCGACCTGCTGATCTTCCTCACCTTCGTGGTGATCTTCGCCACCCTGGTGGGGCAGGGGCTGACGCTCGCGCCGCTGATCCGCCGGCTCGGGCTGGGATCCGAGGCGGGGCTGCGCGCAGAGCAATTGCGCGCGCGCTCCGACATGGGGCGCGCAGCGCTCGAGGCGATCGACAGTTACGTGGCGCAGCAAGGCGTGGCTGCCGGCCTTGCCGCGCGCGTGCGCGCCGAGTTCGCAGAGAAGATCGCGCGCGACACGCCCTCCGGGCCGGCCATGCCGGAGGAGGCGGAGGCGGCGCGGCAGCTGCGCATCGCCGCGATCCGCGCCGAGCGTGCGGAACTCATCCGCGTGTGGCAGTCGAACCAGATCAGCGACGACGTGCTGCACCACCTCGAGGAAGAGCTGGACTATCAGGAATCGCGCTTGTAGCGGCGCTCCTTTCGACGCCGCCAGGCGAGCCTCACGTAGGCGCGCCAGGCGAACTGCACTGCGAGGTAGCCGAGCGCGGCCAGCGTCAGCGCGAGCGCGACGAGCCCCACCAGCAGCGGCTTGCCCAGCGCCAGCGTCCAGCCAGTGAAGCGGACCATCGAGTCGATGAAGTGCGACCAGTCCATCTCGAAATGCTCGATGCTCGCCATGCCGTGGCCGCCGCCAAGCAGCAGGTTGCCGTATGCGTAGGCGAGCAGGTACAGCGGCACGATGGTGAAAGGGTTGGTGTAGAGCGTCACCAGCAGCGCCACCGGCAGGTTGCGCCGCAGCGTGATCGCCAGGAGCAGCGCGACCAGCATCTGCAGCGGCCCGGGTATCAGACCCGCGAACAGGCCGATCGCCACCGCCCCTGCGACCGAATCGCGGTTCAGGTGCCAAAGGTTCGGGTGATGGAGCAGTGTCCCGAACTTCGCGATCCAGCGGTTCTCGCGCACGCTGGCGGCGGTGGGCACGTACTTGCGGAAGAGCTTGCGCGGCATCGGGTCATCCGGCGTGGGGCCGGCGCGTTGATTCTAGATGACTGGCGCGGCGCTTGCGTTCACGGCTGGCGTGATCCTGCTGCAACAGCAGGCGGCGCTGCCGCAGGTGCTCTGGCTGGTTCTCATTCCCGTGTCCATCGCGCTTGCCGCGTGGCAAAGGATGCTGCTGTTTCCCTTGGCCTTCGCCATCGGCTTCCTGTGGGCCGCGGGAAACGCGCACCTGCGTCTTGGCGAGCGGCTGGCGCCGGAGCTCGAAGGCAAGGACCTTGAGGTCGCGGGGGTCGGGGCGCGCCTGCCGCAGCCATGGACCGTGGCCTGCGCTTCGAGTTCGAGCTCGATTCCGCAGACCCGGGAATGCCGCGACGCGTGCTGCTTTCCTGGTACCGCAACCCTTTCGCCGATGAATCGCCCGCGTTGCTCGCGGGTGCAGTCCACCCCGGGGAGCGCTGGCTGTTCACAGTGCGGCTGCGCCGGCCGCACGGCAACCTCAACCCGCACGGCTTCGACTACGAGGCCTGGCTGACCGAGCGCGGCATCGGCGCCACCGGCTACGTGCGGCAGCGCGGTGCGCAGCGGATGCTCGGCAGGCGCGACAGCCTCGCCGATCGCATCGAGCAGGCGCGCGAGGCGGTGCGCGACCGTTTCAAGCGCGTGCTCGGCGAGACCCCTGCGGCGGGCATCCTTGCCGCGCTTGCCGTGGGCGACCAGCGCGCGATTTCCAACGAGGAGTGGCGCCTGTTTGGCCGCACCGGCGTCACGCACCTGATGAGCATCTCGGGCCTGCACGTGACCCTGGTCTCGGGCCTTTGCGCATGGCTGGTGGCGGCGCTGTGGCGGCGCATCCCGCGCCTGGTGTTACGGCTGCCCGCGCGCAAGGCTGGGGCGCTGGCGGCAATCGCGGGCGCGCTCGCCTACACGCTGCTCGCGGGGTTCGCGGTGCCGGCGCAGCGGACTTTTTACATGGTCACGGTGGTGGCGCTCGCCCTTTGGTCCGGGCGCATCGCCTCGCCGGTGCGCACGCTGGCACTGGCGCTCGCAGTGGTGAGCGCGTTCGACCCCTGGGCGGTCCTGCAGCCCGGGTTCTGGCTTTCGTTCGGCGCGGTGGCCCTGATCTTCTATGTTTCGGCCGGCTGGACCGGCCGCGAACCGGGGCCCCTGCAATGGCTGCGCGTGCAATGGGCGATCACGATAGGGCTCGCGCCGGCCGCGCTGTTCCTGTTTTCGCAGATCTCGGTAGTCGGGCCGCTCGCCAATGCTGTGGCCATCCCGCTGGTGTCGGCGGTGATCACGCCGCTTGCGCTCGCCGCCGCGCTGTTGCCCGTGGAAGCGCTGCTGCAGGTGGCGGAATGGCTGGTGCAGTGGCAGCTCGAATATCTCGAGTGGTGCGCACAGCTGCCGGCGGCGACCTGGCAGCAGCATGCGCCGCCTTTGTGGGCGACGCTGCTGGCGCTTGCTGGGGTGGCGTGGCTGCTCCTGCCGCGCGGCTTCCCGTGGCGCGCGGGCGGGACCGCGCTGATGTTGCCCGCGCTGGCGCTGCCGGCGCCTGCGCCTTTCCCGGGGGAAGCGTGGGTCACCACTCTTGACGTGGGCCAGGGCCTCGCCGTGCTGGTACGCACCGCGAACCGCGCGCTGCTCTACGACGCCGGGCCCGCCTTCGGGGCAGAGGCCGACAGCGGCGAGCGTATCGTCGCGCCCTACCTGCGTGCTGCCGGAATCGCGACGCTGGACGCGCTGGTGCTGACCCACAACGACGCTGACCATACCGGCGGCGCGCTGTCCCTGCTGGAGGGTATGGAGGTGGACCGCGTGTTCCACTCGCTGCCGGAATCGCACCCGCTTCTTGCGCTGGCGCACTCGCCGCGGCGCTGCCTGCGCGGCATGGCCTGGGAGTGGGACGGGGTGCGCTTCGAGATGCTGCATCCGGCGGCGCAGTTCGCGGCACGGCGGCGCAACGATGAGAGTTGCGTGCTGCGGGTGAGCGCGGGCGACCTCTCCATGTTGCTGACCGGCGATATCGAACGGGGCGCGGAAATCGAACTGCTGCGCACGGCTGCCCTGCGCGCGGACGCGCTGCTGGTTCCCCACCATGGCAGCCGCACCTCCTCGACCGGGGAATTCCTGGCCGCGGTGCGGCCGCGCTTCGCGCTGGCCGCCGCCGGCTACCGCAACCGCTTCGGCCATCCGCACGAGGAGGTGCTCGGGCGCTACTCGTCTTCGGGCATCGAGCTGCTTCGCACAGACCGCGACGGCGCGCTGACCGTGCGCCTCGCGCCCGCAGCAATCGGCGTGGAGGCGGAAAGAGCGCGCCGCGCGCGCTACTGGCACGTTCCGCCCCGCCCGGCGTAAACTCGGCGCGCGGGATTCTCCCGTCCAAACTCAAGGAGGAGTTCATGGCTAAAGGCGACAATGCGGTCTATCGGGTCACCGACGTCATCGGCACCAGCCCGAATTCGTGGGAAGAAGCGGCGCGCAACGCCGTGAAGATGGCCTCCAAGTCACTGCGCGACCTGCGCATCGCGGAAGTCACCAAGCTCGACGTGAAGGTGGAAGACGGCAAGCTCACGCAGTTCCGCACGCGGCTCTCGCTCTCCTTCAAGTACGGGGCCTGATTGGGGTTTTCCGCGGTGGTGCGCGTCACCGGCAGCGCGGGGCGCTTCGAGGATTTCCAGGAGCGCGTCCGCTGGCTGCTGGTGCGCGACGCCGACGCCGAGCCCTGCACCGAGCACCACGTTCCCGGCCTGCTCGAATACCGGTTCGAGCTGAGCAAGGGCCTGCCGTTCCCGGCCTTTGTCACCGCGACCGCCGAGTATCCGGAGTTGCGCGTGGAAGTGCAGTGGGACAAGGACGGTGCGCGAGGCGGCGCCGCGATCGAGGGCGGCAGGCTGGTGGACAAGTGGGTGGGCGAGCGGGGCCCTGCCTGAGCCTGCATCCGCGCCAGCGCCATGTGCAGTGCGCTTCGGTGGCGGGGCTGCACCGCATCGCGTACCTGGAGTGGGGCGAGTCGGACAACCCTCAGGTGCTCGTCTGCGTGCACGGCCTCACGCGCTGCGCGCGAGATTTCGACAACCTGGCGCGCGCGCTGTCGGATCGCTATCGCGTAGTGTGCCCGGACGTCGCCGGGCGCGGCGAATCCGGCTGGCTCGCCGACCCGATGCTCTACGCCACCCCGCAGTATGTCGCCGACATGGTGACGCTGATCGCGCGGCTGGATGTCGAGCAGGTGCACTGGGTCGGCACTTCCATGGGCGCGCTGATCGGCATGGCGCTCGCGGCGCAGAAGGACACGCCGGTGTCGAAGCTCGTCCTGAACGACGCCGGCCCGGTCGTCGGCAAGGCGGCGCTCGAGCGCATCGCGACCTACGTCGGCATGTGGCCGCCGCTGCCCAGTCTGCAGGCGGTGGAGCAGGTGGTGCGCGCGGTGGCGGCGCCTTTCGGGCCGCACACGGACGAAGAGTGGCGCTTTCTCACCGAAGTGGTGGCCCGCAGGAACGCGGACGGCAGCTACCGCTTCCACTACGACCCGAAAATCGCAGAATCTTTCCGCAAGAATATGCCCGAAGGCGACATGGAGCTCTGGCCGCTGTGGGACGCGGTGCGCTGCCCGACGCTGGTCATCCGCGGCGCGCAGTCGGACCTGCTGTCCAGGGCCACCACGGAGCAAATGACGCAGCGCGGCCCGAAGGCGAAGGTGGTGGAGTTGCAAGGCATCGGCCATGCGCCGACGCTACTGCACGCCGATCAGATCGGCATCGTGCGGGATTTCCTCCTCTCGTAGGGTGGGCCATCGGCCCACCGTACGCCTGTAGGGTGGGCCGTCGGCCCACCTTACGCCTGTAGGGCGGGCCGTCGGCCCACCCTACCCCGGCGATTCACGCGCGGCGGTTCGCCGCGTCCCAGTGCTGCTCGAGGTTCGCGATCAGCGCCGGGCTGAAGTGGCACTGCGCCTGCTCGCGCGCGTACACCGCCATGTAGCGGCGAAAGGTGTCGAGCGGCTCCTCGCCCGCGCGGAACGCCCTGCGGTTGCCCGCCGCGCTCACCACACCCGAATTGGTGAGGTGGCCGATGGTGCGCTCGATCGCCTGGTCCATGCCCGTCACCGGCACGATCTCGTCGCAGATCTTCCTGCCCTCGGGAGCAGCGCAATCCAGGCGCTTCTCGGCAAGGATCGCCTGGCGCGCCACGCGCGCGCCGACGAAGCGCGGCAGCCGCAGGTTGGCCGCGCCGGGAATGATGCCTTCCTTCCTCGCGGGCAGCGTCATGTAGGCGTCTTCCGCCGCGATCACGTAGTCCATGGTCAGCAGGATCTGGCAGTGGCCGCCGATGGCGAAACGCTCGACCGCCGCCACCCAGGGCTTCTCGACGCAGTCCACTTCAGGATGCACGTCCGGCAGCGCCAGGCCGCGGTAGAGCTTGTTGACGAAGCCCAGGTCGCGGATCAGGTACCAGAGGAAGCGGATTTTTCCCTGGTACAGGTGCGTGAGGTTGATCCCTGCGCCGAACACGCGCTGGCCGGCGTGCTTGGTGTGGGTGACCGTGTCGCCGCGCAGCACGCACATTTCGGACCGGCGGTCGAGCAGCGCCACATCCACGGCGATCTCCATGCCCTCGAGCGTGGACTCGTCTTCGGCGTTGAGAAACCTCGGGTTGCTCATGGTGAGCACCACGGCCTTGCCCTGGCGCTTGAGGTGCGCGCCGGCGAGAGACAGCTCGCCCTCGGCTTCGAACTGCGCGAGGTGCGCGCGCGAGTCCTCGCGCGGCAGGAGCATGGCGTGGCACAGGTGAGACCCCGAGGCCGGATCGGACAGGATCGAAGCCAGGAACTTCCCCTGCGCTTTCTCCAGGCCCTGCTTGTTGCGCTGCGCAAGGCCCGCCTCGGCAGCGAGTTCCTGCGCCCCCGGCACCAGGCCGGGGAAGCGCTCGCCGGCTAGCCGGCACAGCTCCTCCAGGCGCACGAACCGCGTGCGGCCCGCGGTGAGGGCGTCGTAAGCGGCAAGCGGGTCGTGGGCCACAGCCGCAGTCTACCGAAAAGCCGCGGCCGGCTGGACATTCACTGCCCAGGCAGGTAATTTGCTGCTTCGGCAGCTATCTGGGCGAGGCAAGGCATGGGGCTGTACCGGGCTGACACCTACCGGGTCGAGGACAGCGTCGGCTACCTGGTGACGCGCGTACGCGCGTCGATCTTCGCCGCCGTGGACCGCGAGCTGGCGCCGTGGGGCATCTCTGCCGCGCAGGGCTCGATCCTCGTCTACATCGCGCACGGCCGCGGCGACCGCGCCGCCGACATCGCGCGCGACTACGACTACGACACCGGCTCGATGACGCGCATGGTGGAGCGCCTCTCGGCCAAGCGCCTGCTGCGCCGCGTGCCCGACGAGAGCGACCGGCGCGTCGTGCGCCTCGAGCTGACCGCCGCCGGGCGCAAGCTCACCGAGCAGATGGCGACGGTTGCGGCGAAAGTGCTCAACCAGCACCTGCGCGGTTTCACCCGCGCCGAGCTCGACCAGCTGAAGGCCCTCCTGCACAGGATGCTCGACAACCATGGCTAGCCGGCGCCGCACGCTGTTTTTCCTGGTGCTGCTGTTCGCCGCCGCCGGCGCCGCCTGGGCGGCGTGGTGGCATACGGTCGGGCGCCATTACGAATCCACCGACAACGCCTACGTCGCCGGCAACCTGGTGGAAGTCACGCCGCAGGTGGCGGGCACCGTGATCGCCATCGGCGCGGACGACACCGACCGCGTGCAGGCCGGGCAGCTGCTGGTGCGGCTGGACGCGGCCGATGCGCAGGTGGCGCTCGACCAGGCGGAAGCCGAGCTTGCGCGCGCGGTGCGCGAGGTACGCACGTTATACGCCAACAACCTGGCGCTCGACGCCAACGTGCGCGTGCGCGAAGCGGAGCTGCAGCGCGCCGAGGAGGGGCTTGCGCGCCGTGCCTCGCTCGCCGAGAAGGGTATGGTGACGCGCGAGGATTTCGAGAACGCGCGCGCTACGGCCGCCGCCGCGCGCGCCTCGCTGGCCGCGGCGCGAGAACAGTTGAGCGCCAACCGGACGCTGACCGACCGCGTGCGGGTCGAAGCGCATCCAAACGTGCTGCGCGCTGCTGCGCGCGTGCGCGAGGCGTTCCTCGCCTTGAAGCGCGTCGAAATCCCGGCGCCGGTCGGCGGCTACGTCGCGCGCCGCTCGGTGCAGGTGGGACAGCGCGTCGCGCCGGGCGCGCCGCTGATGGCCATCGTGCCCCTCGAGCAACTGTGGGTGGACGCGAATTTCAAGGAAGTGCAGTTGCGCGAGATGCGCATCGGCCAGCCGGTGCGCTTGGTCGCCGACCTCTACGGCAGCAGGGTCGAGTATCGCGGCAAGGTCGCAGGGCTCGCCGCGGGCACCGGCGGCGCATTTGCTCTCCTGCCGCCGCAGAACGCCACCGGCAACTGGATCAAGGTGGTGCAGCGGCTGCCGGTGAGGATCTCGCTCGACCCCGAGGAGCTGCGCGCGCACCCGTTGCGCATCGGGCTGTCGATGAAGGTCGAGGTCGAGATCCGTGACACGGGCGGCGCGCAGCTGGCGAGCGCGCCGCGCAGCGGCACGGCGTACGCCACGCAGGCCTTCGCGGCGCCGGCCACGGAAGCCGAGGCGCGCGTGCGCGCCATCATCGCCGCGCACCGGTGAGCGCGGTCCTCACGCCGGCACCGCTCGCCGGCGCCGAGCGCATGCTCGGCGCGGTGATGCTCGCCGCGGCGACTTTCATGGTGGTGCTGGACATCACGGTGGCGAACGTGTCCGTCGCCACCATCGCCGGCGACCTCGGCGTGAGCGCCACGCAAGGCACCTGGATCGTCACCTCCTACGCCGCGGCGCAGGCCATCGCCATGCCGCTCACCGGCTGGCTTACCAGGCGTTTCGGTCAGGTGCGTCTCATCGTCTCTTCGGTATTGCTGTTCACTGCGGCGTCGTGGCTCTGCGGCTTGGCCGAAAGCATCGAGACGCTGGTCGCCTTCCGCGTGCTGCAGGGGCTGGTCGCAGGCCCGATGGTGCCGGTGTCGCAGTCGATGCTGCTCGCCACCTTCGGGCCCGGCGGCGCAGGCACCGCGCTCGCCATCTGGGCGATGACCGCGACGATCGCGCCGATCACCGGGCCGATCATCGGCGGCTATATCACCGAACAGATTTCCTGGCCGTGGATTTTCTACATCAACGTGCCGGTCGGGCTGCTCGCCGGCGGCATGATCTGGCTGCTGTACCGCGAGCGCGAGACGCCCACGCAGCGCGTGCCGGTCGACGTGGCAGGGCTCGCGCTGCTGGTTGTCTGGGTCGCTGCCCTGCAGATCATGCTCGACAAGGGCAAGGAACTGGACTGGTTCGCTTCCGGCGAAATCGTGGCGCTGACCTGCGTCGCCGTGGTCGGCTTCGTGCTGTTCCTCGCCTGGGAGCTGCTCGACAACCCGCACCCGATCGTGGACCTGCAGCTGCTGCGCGACCGCGATTTCTGGACCGGCACCGCCGCGCTGTCGGTGGGCTACGCCGTGTTCTTCGCTGCCATCGTGGTGCTGCCGCTGTGGCTGCAGACCTCCATGGGCTACACGCAGATCTGGGCGGGGCTGATGATGATGCCTTTCGGCATCCTCGCCCTCGTGCTCGCCCCCGTCATCGGCAGGACGCTGCACGTGGTGGACCCGCGGCTGGTCGCCTGCATCGGATTCCTGATCTTCGCGCTGGTGTCATTCATGCGCGCGGAGTTCAACCTCGAGGCCGACTGGGTCAGCATCGCGCTGCCCATGTTCATCCAGGGCGCGGGCAACGTGATGTTCTTCCTGCCCCTGACCGCGCTCGCGCTGCGCGGCATGTCGCCCGAGCGCATGCCGGGCGCCACCGGGTTGCAGAATTTCCTGCGCTACATGGGCGGCGCGGTGGGCGCTTCGCTGGCGATTACGCTGTGGGACGACCGCGCCAAGCTGCACCGCGCGCAGCTCGCCGAGCACGTGACGCGCGGCGAGCCGAACACCGAGGGCGCGCTCGCCGCGCTGCGCTCGCAGGGCCTTTCCGCGGACCAGGCGCTGGGCTGGCTGGACCGCACGCTCGACGCGCAGGCCCGCATGCTGAGCACCATCGACCTGTTCTGGCTCTCGGGTGTGCTGTTCCTCGCGCTGGCCGTGCTGGTGTGGCTGGCGAACGCGCCGCGCGCCGCTGCTAAGATGGCGGCGACTACAGGGAGCCACGAGTGAAAGACTTCACCCCTACCGCGCGCACGAAGATCAAGCGGCTGCCGAAAAGGGCGCGCTACGACCGCGACAGCGTCTATTCGATCCTCGACGCCGGGTTCATCTGCCACATCGGCTACGTCATCGACAAGCATCCCTTTGTCACGCCAACGGCTTACTGGCGCGAGGGCGATGCGGTGTACTGGCACGGCTCGTCGAAGAGCCGCATGCTGATGGCGCTGGAGACGAGCCCCAGTATCTGCCTGACGGTGATGCACCTCGACGCGCTGGTAGTGGCGCGCTCGGGGTTCCACAAGTCGATCAACTACCGCTCGGTGATGCTCTTTGGCAAGCCTTACAAGGTGATGGAGCCGGAGGAGAAGCTCGCCAAAATGGAGAGGTTCGTCGAGCGGCTCTATCCGGGCCGCTGGCAAGAGCTGCGGCCGGTGAACAAGCAGGAATTGAAAGCGACGACGGTGCTCGGCATGCACATCGAGGAAGCCGTGGCCAAGGTGCGCACTGGTCCGCCGATCGACGAGGAGGAGGACTACGCTCTGCCGATTTGGGCCGGAGTGGTACCGGTCCGGCAGGTGCTGGGTGAGCCCGTGGATGACGGGCGGGTGGCGAAGGGCGCTCCCGGAGCACCGCGCATCACGCTGTAGGGTGGGCCCTGGCCCACCGATGGTGGGCTATCGGGCCGCCGGTGGTGGGCTGTTAGCCCACCCTACGATGGTCCCTGACCGAGCTGGTCACCAGCGATTTCCCGCCCGCTGCCCGGCATCGAACTGCGGGGGATCTTTCAGGTGAGGACCGTGCCCGACGCGAGGGCCATCCGCGAGTGGATCGAGTTGTGTATGGGCGTGCCCGTGCGCCGCGCCATCACAAGAGTGCCGAAGAAAGACGCGGGTACCACGGTGGCAAGATGCAGACATGCGAGCCGGATGCAATCGCTCTGTCCGCTTTTCGCGATGCCAGCGCGGCCGGTCAAGCCCTGGCGTAGCGCAGCTTCCTGAACGGCAGGCCGAGATAGTATTTCCGGATCATCTCAAGCCGCGCGCGCAGGCTCATGGTGACCGGGATGTCCTGCGGGATGTACCAGCTGTTCACACCAGTGCGGCGCAGGAGCCGGAAGCCTAGAGCCCGCATCTTGCGATGCTTGGCGAGATTCACCACATGGTCTTCGAGAAGGACGAGGCGGGGCCGCCAGGTGTGCAGGTCGATGCCTTCCAGCACTTCGAGCTCGTGGCCTTCCACATCCAGCGACAGCAGGTCTATGGTCCTGCCCGGGCAGTGCGTGCGCAGGATGTTGTCCAGTGTATCCACGCTGACGCTGACAGCATGGCTCTGACGGGCACCAAGGGCGGCGGGTGCCGCTTCCAGTGTGGAATACACGGCGCCGGCCCCGGCGACATTCAGTGTCATGGTCTTTCCGGCATTGGCCGGCGAGGAACAGGCGTATTCGACGACCTGCGCTTTGCGCGCTTTGCGCAGTGCCGCTGCGCACGCCGGCTCGGGCTCGATCAACTGGCCGTCCCAGCCGTGCTGCTCCAGATGGTAGCTCTGCGAATCCTGTGTCGGATGATTGGCGCCCACGTCCACGAAGAAACCCGGCTTGTCCCCGAAGAATGCCCGCACCATCTCCTGCTCGGGTTCCGAGGGGTATTTGAAGCGGGGTTCGTGGATCACGGCAGGTTTCTAATCAATGACATTGCGGGCAAGCATGCGCACCCGCGAAGCCTCCATGATAGGCGGAGTTGCCCGCAGCGGGTAACAGCGGATACGCGTGTGCTCAGGCGCCACACCACCACGCGCACGCCTTCCTCGCTGCGCTCGACGGCCTCGGCAATCTGCGCGGTCTTCACGCCGCCGGTGTGACAGACGATGAGAAGGGTCGTCACGCAGCCGCCGATGGTGGGCTGTTAGCCCACCCTACGATGCTCCCTGACCGCGCTGGTCACCAGCGCCGCGATCATCCAGCGCACCACCGCTTCCGTCTCGCGGTCGCTCGCGCCGCAGATGTCCTTCAGCACGATGAACGGCTCGATGCCGTACACCACCGAGAGCGCGTTGAGCAGACGGTCGTAGGCTGGCTTGGACAGCTTTTTCCTCAGCGGCTCGGTGGCGAGCCTGAGGATTTCCCGCCGCTGCCCGCGCCGGAACGGCTCCTCCTCCAGCAGTCCCGCGAGTTCCAGCGCCTTGTGCTCCAGCGCGAGCTTTAGCGCGGCGCGCATCTGTGCTTCGTATTTGCGGAAGCGCGGGTAGGTCTTGTCGATGAGGATCTTCAGCCGTGCCAGGCCATCCTCGCCCACGCGCGGCACGTACTCGCGCACCGGCGCGAGCGCCTCCGCCACCAGGGCGCCAATAAGCTTGCTGCGAGTAGGGAAATAGCGGTAGGCGGTGGCGCGCGACACGCCGGCGCTCTGCGCCACCTCGGCCACCGACGGGATGCGTCCCCGGCGTACCAGCACCCGCGCCTCATCCATCAGCAGGCGGAACGTGCGCCCGCGCGCCGTGCCGCCGCCGATATTCGGCAGGCTGTAGAACATTGGCGCGCGCTTCGGCATTTTGCTTGACAAGGGGGCTGCGGCCCGCCTAGTGTCGCATCGCTTGCGTGAGACGGGTGTCTCATTTTTGAGGCACCGCCGTCACTGCGGCGCAGCAACTTTGGAGGAGGAGCTGCTGAGGATCGCCACATACTGGTGGGGCGGGAAGCGTCACGTCGGCCGCCTGAGCGAGGACGGCAGGGACGTGCAGCCGCTCGCGCTCGGGCCGCTCGCCGAGCGCCGCGGCGCACTGGCGCTGATCGAGGCGATGGCCGAAGGCAAGCCGGCCGCGCGTCCGGCCGGCGCCAAGCTGCCGCTCTCGGCGATCAAGCTCGACGCGCCGATTCCGCTCCCGCGCCGCAACATCTTCTGTTCCGGCGTCAACTACCGCGCCCATGCCGCCGAGTGGCGCCAGGGCGGCTTCGACGCGGCCTCGGCCGCCCAGGAAGTGCCCGACGAGCCGGTGATCTTCTCCAAGGTGCCCGAATGCGTGATCGGGCCGGGCGAGGCGATCAGGATTCCGCATGCCTCCAGCGCGATCGATTACGAGGCCGAGCTCGCAGTGATCATCGGCAAGACGGGCGTGCGCATCAGCGCGAGCCGCGCCATGGAGCACGTATGGGGCTACACCGCGTTCAACGACGTCACCGCGCGCGACCTGCAGAGGAAGCACCGCCAGTGGCTGATCGGCAAGTCGCAGGACAGCTTCGGCCCGATGGGGCCCTGGATGGTGAGCGCCGATGAACTGAACGCGGCGGACACGCGTGTGCGCTGTTTCGTCAACGGCGAACTGCGCCAGGACGCCAGCACGCGCGACCTGATCTTCAATATCCCGAAGCTGATCGAGTCCATCTCCGCGGGGATCACGCTGCGACCGGGGGACATCATCGCCACCGGCACGCCTGCGGGCGTGGGCATCGGCTTCAATCCGCCGAAGTTCCTCAAGCGCGGCGACCGCGTGAAGGTCGAGATCGACGGCAAGCAGTTCACGCCGCCGGAAATCTCGGCGATGGTGCTCCGCAAGCTCAAGGAGTCCGCGGAGGCGTACCTCGGCCACACCGTTCGCAAGGCCGTCATCACGG